>Ga0065704_10000588_pt1 | contig 25036 bp, 23 predicted proteins | sample SwiRhicommuniRL2_FD_59091 | JGI IMG/M metagenome (GOLD analysis project Ga0065704, IMG submission 59091) | Switchgrass rhizosphere bacterial communities from Rose Lake, Michigan, USA - RL2 v2 (version 2) | ecosystem: Host-associated > Plants > Roots > Rhizosphere > Soil | place: East Lansing, MI | reverse complement strand
GGGTTCGAACCTGTGACCCCTACCATGTCAAGGTAGTGCTCTACCGCTGAGCTAACCGCCCGGTCTGCCCTTTGCAGGGGCGCGAATTCTAGCCCGGAAGCGGGGTCGCCGACAACCAGGCCGTGCACGGACGGCTCAGGCGCCGAGGCTGGCCTCCTTCAGGCGCCGGATCTTGTCGCGCAGGCGCGCGGCATCCTCGAACTCCAGGTCGCGGGCGTGCTGGTACATCTGCTGCTCCAGCGCCTTGATCTTGGCTAGCGCCTGTGCAGGATCCAGGGGGCCGTAGTCGGCAGGCTCCTCCGCCACCCGACGCGCCTTGCCCCGGCCGCCCTTGGTCTCGCCGCCTTCGCTGCGCGCCCCTTCCAGGATGTCCACGATCGGCCGCGCCACCGACTTGGGCGTGATGCCGTGTTCCAGGTTGTACTCCACCTGTTTCTCGCGGCGCCGGCCGGTTTCGTCGATGGCGGCCTGCATGGACCGGGTCATACGGTCGGCATACAGGATCGCCTTGCCGCGCAGGTTGCGGGCGGCCCGGCCGATGGTCTGGATCAGCGAACCGGTGGAACGGAGGAAGCCCTCCTTGTCCGCATCCAGGATCGCGACCAGCGACACCTCCGGCATGTCCAGGCCTTCGCGCAGCAGGTTGATGCCGACCAGCACATCGAACTTGCCCAGGCGCAGGTCGCGGATGATCTCCACGCGCTCTACCGTGTCCACGTCCGAATGCAGGTAGCGCACCTTGATGCCGTGGTCGCCCAGATATTCGGTCAGGTTTTCGGCCATGCGCTTGGTCAGCGTGGTCACCAGCACGCGGTCGCCCCACGACACGCGTTCATTGATCTGAGACAGCAGATCGTCCACCTGCGTGCCGACCGGGCGGATCTCCACCTCCGGATCGATCAGGCCGGTCGGGCGCACCACCAGTTCGACGATCTCGCCGTTGGACTCCCGCAACTCGTAGGGCCCGGGTGTCGCGGAGACATAGATGCTGCGCGGCGAACGCGCTTCCCACTCTTCGAAACGCAACGGCCGGTTGTCCAGCGCAGACGGCAGGCGGAACCCGAACTCCACCAGCGTTTCCTTGCGTGAACGGTCGCCCTTGTACATGGCGCCGATCTGCGGGATGGTCACGTGCGATTCGTCGATCACCAGCAGCGCGTCGGCCGGCAGGTAGTCGAACAGCGTGGGCGGCGGCTCGCCCGGTGCCTTGCCGGTCAGGTGGCGCGAGTAGTTCTCGATGCCCGAACAGAAACCGACCTCCGCCATCATCTCCACGTCGAACTGCGTACGCTGGGCGAGCCGCTGGGCTTCGACCAGCTTGTTCTGCGCGTAGAGCTGCTCCAGGCGGTCCTTCAACTCGACCTTGATGGTATCGACGGCCGCCAGCACGCGTTCGCGCGTGGTCGCATAGTGGGTTTTCGGATACACGGTGTAGCGTTGCAGCTTGCGCATGGATTCGCCGGTGAGCGGATCGAACAGGGTCAGCCCTTCGACCTCGCCATCGAACAGTTCGATGCGCAGTGCTTCCATGTCGCTTTCTGCCGGATGCACATCGATCACCTCGCCGCGTACGCGGAACGTGCCGCGCTGCAGCTCGTACTCGTTGCGGGTGTACTGCAGCTGGGTCAGATGACGGATCAGCTCGCGCTGATCGATGCGTTCGCCCAGCGACAGGATCAGCCGCAACGACAGGTAGTCCTCCGGCGCACCCAGGCCGTAGATCGCGGATACGGTCGCCACCACCAGCGCGTCCGGTCGCGACAGCAGCGTCTTGGTCGCCGCCAGCCGCATCTGTTCGATGTGTTCGTTGATCGAGCTGTCCTTCTCGATGAAGGTGTCGCTGGCCGGGACATAGGCTTCCGGCTGGTAGTAGTCGTAATAGCTGACGAAATACTCCACCGCGTTGTGCGGGAAAAACGCCTTGAACTCGCCATACAGCTGCGCGGCCAGGGTCTTGTTGGGCGCCATCACCAGTGTCGGCTTCTGCACCTGCTGGACCACGTTGGCGATGGTGTACGTCTTGCCTGAACCCGTCACGCCCAGCAGGGTCTGCTTAGCCAATCCCGCCTCGAAATTCTGCACGAGCCTCTCGATGGCCTGCGGCTGGTCACCGGCAGGCGAATACGGGGAAACAAGCTGGAAACGATCAGTCATCGCACGCCGCCCGGGAGCCAACCATTGAGTATAGCCGCGCAGGCGTGACAGCCCCTGCAGCCATTTCCTACACGCGGACAGGGACTGCCCTGATGGCGCGTCCCCGCCCGGCGGATGACTGTGGTAGCCGTCAATTCGGACAAGGAGTCTCTGATGGCATGGATGCCCTCATCTCCCGGAAACGGGGCCCGCACGGGCAAGAGAACCGGCAGGACAGGATTCACCCTGGTCGAGCTGTCGGTCTGTCTCGCAGTTCTCACAATGCTGGTCGCCATCGGCTTGCCGTCGTTCCAGCGATTCCGGGTGCGCCAGCAGGCGACCGCGACCATGCACCTGCTGACTTCGCATTTCGCATCAGCGCGGATGGCCGCGATCGTCCAGGACGTGCCGGTCGTGGTCTGCCCCAGTGCCGGCAATGGTCGATGCCGCCAGGACAGCGACTGGAGCGATCACTGGTTGGCCTTCCGAGATCCGGACGGCAATCGCCAACCCGACGAAGAAATCGACATCTACCGGAACGACGCCGCGCCTTCGGACCCGAGAATACGGATCGTGTCCAGCAATGGCCGCCGATTCCTGCGCTACCAGTCCTCTGGGCTGAGCTACGGCACCAATCTCACCGTCCGCATCTGCCATGACGGCGTGGTGGCCGGGAGCGTGGTCGTGAACAGCACCGGTCGAGCCCGCACGGTCCGAGGGGATATGAGCACCCCATGTTGAAGCCCCGATACAGGCTGGCGCGACCACGCGACCCGCGGGAGGCTTGTTCCCGCCCCGGCGGCTGGCTACAATACGCGCCCCGCCCGAATAGCTCAGCCGGTTAGAGCACTTGACTGTTAATCAGGGGGTCGTTGGTTCGAGTCCAACTTCGGGCGCCAGGATTTGAATGAAAAAAGGCCGCGAATGATCGCGGCCTTTTTTTCAAGTTGCCCAATAGCCTACCTTCAAGATCGGATCATTGGTGCCTCACCAGCAACTACGGTCGTCAGGCGTCCTGACACCGGCTTGGGTGACGGACAGACTACCGCAGCGGTCTCCGTCCTGTCTTCCGCCTGGAACGGCAGACAACGTGTAACTGCGAGCATTAAGTACCGGTCGCTCGATTGCATAAAATTCGGCAGTATCAGGGTCGCATACCGGCAAGGGGGCGCCCTGGTAGGTCAAATTGGTGGTGTAGAAGCGCTCCATTTGCTGGGCAGCCTGCGTCACGCAAGCTGCACCAGCCGCACGACGCGTAGTACGCATGTATTCGTTGTAGGCGGGCAGCGCGATAGAGGCGACGATGGCGATGATCGCCACGACGATCATCATCTCGATTAAGGAAAAGCCTTGCTGCGAGCGGTGCTTGGTCAGGCTTTTGTATCGGCTTGAATTCATGTCCATTAGTCCCTTCTGATCTCACGCCACGATGCCCGATCCCAGCGAGGTGCCAACGTCCTCGGCGAGCCAAGATCCGATCCCGCCGAACCACCGACGACCAGCATTCCGCGCATGAGGTTAGGCAGCGTGGGCATGCCCACGCCTAGGTTAACCGAACCCACCGGCACGCCTCCCACAAGGTCGTCAGATGTTCCTGCGCCGCCATTGAGGTCGAAGTAGGAGGCGCCTGCACTCGTGCCGGTGAAAGCATCCAAGGCATTGACATAGCCCCTGCCACTGGACTCGCAGGCATCACCAGTCGGAATCATGCTGGCGGTGATCATGAACGTCGATACTAGCTGCGTATCCTGCACGACGCGCTCACCGCTCTCAGGCAGGTTGATGTACCAGCCACTTGAGGTGGCAGGCAGGGCAGTCTTGGCCTGGAATCCCCGGAGGTTGCCAGCCGTGACGGAGATCGTGCGCTGTGTCAGGTCCGACGCGGTCAACGTGGACGTGCCGTCCATAACACCGTAGATGCCCTGCGTCGCGGTACTGGCGACGTCACCCGCCGTCAGGTAACGGCCGGTCCCGAAGAAGAGCCAGCGCTTGTTGGTCTTCGGGTCGATCGCCACCGCGATGCCACCAGTGATAGGACGCGTAATGCCCGCCTCGAAAACCTTCGACGACGTCCATCCGGCCGGAGTCGCGCTGGTCAAATCGAACTTCCACACATTGCCTTGCATGTCGCCGGCATATACATACGCAATTGTTCTGCCATCCGCGCCCAGCACCGCGGTTGGTGCGGACAATCCGTTCGGCAATGCCGCCGTACCCACGCCGGTGTCGATTTCCCGAATAACTGCGCCAGTTTCGAGATCCAGCACAATCAGTACGGCCTTATTGTTGATGCTGTTCACGCCATTTCCCAGCACCACCACGTTGCTGCTGCCTTTCTTCCCAAGGATCGGGCGACCTTGGATCAGGCCCATGTTGAAACCAGGTGTGTCGGCCCGCTCCCATTTGAAGCCTCCCGTACCGAAGCCGGCGGGATTGGTGACATCGAGCGAGAACAGGCCCTTGCCTCCCTTGCCCAGCGCGCCGACCAGGATATTCCTGCCCGGTGTCTGCTGCCTAGAAGTTACGACGATGGGGCCATCGACGAAATAGCGGTGGCCATAGTCTTGACGGCTCAGCGTGCCCAGGTTGTTCCAGTTGATGATGCCGGGGATGTACGCGAACTGCTCACTGCCATTCGTGGCGTTGATCGCATGCAACATGCCGTCGTTGGCGCCCACATAGAGGGTATTCGTGTCCTTCACGTAAGCGGGCGACGATCCCACGATATCGCCCAGGAGATGATTGCGATTGCGCAACTCTCCAGACTGGTTAAGTTCGAGCGTGCGATTGCCCGCGATGTAGGCTGCGTTGTCCGTGCCACTGACGGGATACTGCCAAAGCGGGGCCGTACGCTCGAGGCTGGTAAGCTGCGCCGTCGTCGCGTGCGTCGGGAATTCGAGTCCGCTTGTGCCGTTACTCACCACCGTTCCGTTGTTGTGGCCATTGGACGTGAACACTTTTCGGCCCGTTGTCGGAATGCCCTTCGATGCGCACCAGCCGTTAGACGGCTGCGTGGGCAACGTGCAGTCAACAGGCTCGACGCCACCCGCCAAGCTCACAGGCTGCGAGCGCATCTCGCCGATCCACACCCCGGACACGTAGTTGGCCTGGAACACCCTCGAGCCGGCATCGAGCGCAGTCGAGTTTGCTGCCACATTGGAGAACGAACCTGTTCGTTCCACGATCGCCGCCAGCGCGGCCTTCAGCCCTCCCGCGAACTCCTCCGGATTTCCGGCCGACAGGAACGTGCCGCGCCCGTTCACGGCAGCATGCAGCAGATCGTCAATGTTGTTGACGCTGTCAGCAGCGGGCAACGGCCAATTGACTGCTGCGCCACCGAGGCGAGGCCCCCCTGCCGTGACCACGCCCTGCACGGACGACTGGTCGAGGGTACCTTTCAGGCCAATGGAGATGCCGAACGTGACCATGTGCTGCCAGAAAGCAGGATTGGCTGTCGTCGTCGGCACGATGTTCGGCATGTCGGCGACCAGATCGTTCTTCCAGTAACGCATCGCGACGTCGGCCAGCGTATTGGTACGGGAAAGAGAGGCGCCATCCCGGTATGGCAAGCTCGCCCTGTACTGATACGTCTCACCACTGGGACTGGTGATCACGCCACCGTCAGTTCCGTCCTGGTCACCGCCTGAGCTAAAGCTCCCGTCGCCATTCCAGTAGCCGTCCGTCGTCAGGATCGAGAAGTTTTGGCGGCAGGAAAGCTGATCGACGGTCGCCTCAGGCCCATATGCGCCGGAGGGCGAACGGTCCGAGAAATATAGGCCAGCGTTGTTGAGCGCGCTTCGCAGCGGCGTACCGTCGCTTGCCGTAGCCAGGAACAACCGGTTGTACCAGCGCTGGCGGTTGTTGTTGCTACCGGACGCACCGTTCGGATTGTCGAACAGGCCCTGGTTGTAATTCACCGGAATGGGATTGTTGTGGGTCGGATTATTGGCACCCGACCCACCCTCGCGGCTGTGGATGGTGCGGAAACCAACGCGCACCTGCGCATCCAGATCGTTGAATGCGATGCTGGCGCCGGCCTTGGCCGCCTTGGTTCGCGTGCGATAGAAAGAATACCAAGTGGCGAAGTTTGCGAGCTCGGCCGCCTCGCTCCTTCCCGACGAGTACGCGGCCGTCACGGGCGTCGCATAGGAGCAGTTGCGCCATCCCCAACCCGTGGTGGTGGTATCGCAACCCACACTCGCTTGGCCCGTGTTGTCCAGTTCCTGTGTGGTGTAACTGTAGGAAAGGGTGACGTTGCTGAAGGTGCTGCCGGCATAGACGCGCACGTACCAGGTACCGCTATTGGTCGTACTGGCATTGCAAGATTCGTTGTTGCCCGTACCCGCCGCGGCGCAATTATTGTTGGTTGTGGTCGGATTGTTATTGTCGCGGCGGGCGAAAACATTCGCGCACGGCCCGGTGCAGGTAGGTCCGGCGATGGTGAATCGGAGATTCGAAGCGCCTGCCGGCACATTGACCGCATAAGTGCCCACGTAGTTGTTTGTGGTCGCGGACAGACCCGTCGCGATGGCCGTACCATTGTTCACAGGCGAGAACGTCGGCTGGAGCCGCTCGCTCCGCACGATGCGCTGATTCGTGAGGATCTGGTAGCGGTAGTACTGTGTGGCGTCAGTCAGAACAGACGTGGCCGTTTTTGGAACGTAGAACGTCCGTGTTGCCGTCGACAGATTCGTCGTCCCACTGGTGGTCCCCGACGAAGCGTGAGTCACATAGTTGGCACTGCTGTAGGCGGCCGTATAGGAGGTGCCGCCAGGAACCGGTGCACCCGTCGAATCCAGCCAAGGCGTGTAGGTGGTATTGGGGTTGTAGTAGAGCGTATTGGTCACATAGCTCTGGTCGTACAACGCATTGATACCTGTGTCGCTTGTATCAATGGTGCTGTCGCTGCCGGAGTTGTTGCCGGTACGGCCGCTGTCGATGCCGCCCCCTGTCACCCGGGTAATATCGGGGTTGTACATGAACTTCCAGCCCATCGAGCCCGAGTCATCGAGGATGAACAGGATGTTCGGCGGAACGCGGGCGCCGGTGGTCAGAGGATCGTTCGGAATGTCGAAGTTGGCGCTGGCCGGCAGCGACAGCAGCGTCGCCAGCATGGCCAGCGGCGCGACCCACCATTGGCGGCGGGTCGTGCTAGTACGGCTATTGGTCGACATGGAAGTATCAGTGCTCTTCATGACTCAGGTCCCCGGTTCCGGGATGCGGCTGACGATATTGGCTTGGACGACGACATCAGCACGCCCTTGGGCGCGGCTGCGTGCGGTGACGCGATACATGGGGCTTTGGCAATCGACCGACGGAGGAAGGGTGTCGCACGCTCCCTTGTAGCCGGGTCCCACACCGAGATACTCGATCCAGTACTGCGGCGGGGTGCCATCCAAGAGCACTTCGTCATAGCTTCCCGCCGGCAGTGACATCCATACCGGATCGGAGCCAGTAGGACAGATCCCCGCTGCTCCACAGTCGTCATCCGTGGGGATCTGGGTGTCCCAGCTGCCCCCGCCCAATACTTGGTTCTGGGCGAAGCGGAGTGCGCCTTCCGCCGCCTGGAACGCGATGCTGCGATCACGCAGGTTGGCACTCATGCGCTCCTGCATGGCGGAGCTGCGCATGATCGCGATGCCGAGGATCGACATCACGATTAGCAGGATCAGCACAACGATCAGGGCCACGCCCCGCTGGTCGCGCGGCACAGATACTATGGGCGCTCGCCTCATGGTTTTCATAGGGTGCGTCCCCTCATACTGATGACATTCGACGACCGACGGGTGAGCGCCCTGCCATCGATATCCTGCCCGGTCAGTGTCAGGGTGACACGCACCGCGATCACATTGACCCAGTTGGCCGGCGCCGCAGTGTAGGCGTTCGCACCCGATTCAAGGTATTGGAAGCCAAGAGCCGAAATGCCGTCGGCGACCTCTTCCCTCGCGCCACCCGAGCGGCTCACGAATAACGAGCTGCCACCGCGACCATTGTCCGCAACAAACCACTGAACGTCGCGCAGGCGGGACAATACCACCGCCGCCGGAGGTGCGAACTCGTCTTCGGTGGGGTTGTAATTTTCCGGCAACGCAGCAAAGCCTACCGTCATGGCTCCCACGCTGTCCGCACGCACTAGGTGCGTCTTGCGTGCATTGCACAGCAGCAGGACATCGCCGACATCAAACGCGTCGTCAGCGGATTCGATCTCATCCGGATCCAGCGTGACCGAACTACTGGTGGACGCCACAACACGGTAGGCGGTGTCATCGCCCGAGATCACCTGCAATCGCGTCGCAGTGCCCGTGACGGGCGCGGTCCGAAAACTGTTCGCTTCAGCGCTGCCACCTTCCACGACGGAAAAATTCGAGCATGCCGTGCCGCCGGCGGCCCGGATATCGCGCGACATCAACTCGAAGGCGATGCGCGCGTTCTCCTGAATGCGATTGAGCCCCTCGTTGGAGCGATAGGTCGCCTGGTTGGACTGAAGGATCGCCAGCGCAGCACCGGCCACGAGCAACCCCAACACCAGAGCCACCATCAGTTCGATCAAGCTGAAGCCTGACACAGGGCGCGACCCCATGGCCTTCAACTTGTCCCGGCCTCTGCTCATATCGTGGTCCTCGTCGCGATCGTGCGGTTCTGACCGCCGCCAGCGCGTGAATCATCCCACCGCACGGTGATAACGCAGGCGGCGGGACAACCGGCGATCTGGCCGCAGGTGGTGACATCCGCCGCACCGGAACCGATGGTTTGCTTCAGTGAGCCAATCCAGTTGCTGATGTCATCCTGGGCCAAGGTACCGCCCGCTGCCGGCGTGACGCATATCATGCCGGCGGTGTTGTAGGCCACCGCATTTAGGCGATTGGCGCGCATGGCCTCCAGGATCGCCGAAGTCTGGATGATCGCTTGACTGCTCTCAAGCGAGCTTTGCCCACCGCGCAACGCGATGGACTGCATGGCGGCCACGCCCAAAAGACCAATACTTAGCACCACCACCGATACCAGCACTTCGATCAGGCTGACACCGCTCGCGAGCGCACGACTACTCGAGAAGCGCTGCCGATGGGGCGTTGAAAAAAAGTCAGCACCATTCATGGACACGCGCCTCCCCCGTTGTTTCTCGCCGTCAGCACGGCGCCGCTGAGCATCACAGTCAGGATCCGCTGATTGTCCACGGGCTGTTCCGTAGGAATGCATACAGTCAGGTTGGTTTGAGCCGGGATAAGGCCCGCGGAACTGAAGCTGACGCCCGCGGCCGGCCCGCTGATCTGCAGATTGCGACCCATCGCGCCGCTACGTACCACGTCGGTGCCCGCGTTAATATTGTTCGTTCCCAACACAATCCAGTTAGCCCAGTTGGCGCCGTTGGTGCAGGCAACGCCATCGGCGCTCCCACAGACAGTCACCGTCGCGCTGCGCCGCACCGCTTCCGCACGCGCCAGTTGCAGGGCCGCCGTCAATTCGCCTGCCGAACTGCTGAGACGATTGGAGTTCATCAGTGTGACCATGGCCGGCGCAGCGACAGCCGCCAGCAAGGCCACCACCGCAATGGTCACCATCAACTCGATCAAGGTGAACCCCTCCGCATCTCGACGGCAGCGGGAAACCTGTAGACGGCCTGGAAGAAAAACGGACATACCACTCCCCTATTGCACGGTGACAACGTAGGCCGGCACCGGCGGCGGCGCCACCGTTTGCAGAATGAACGGCGCAATGAGGACCCCGAATGGCAGGATGGTCCCTGTCAGCCCCCGGCCCAAGCGTGCATGATGCCCTGAACCATCGAAGCTGAATATGCCGCCGAGCCTGCCCTCCCCCGTACGACTCAGCCCGCTGGATACCCTCTGGCAGCCGCGCACCCTCATCTGGGTACTGCTGACCGGCGAAGCCGTGGCGGCCGTGCTGGCTGTCGCGCCAGGGACGGATAGCGATCACCTGACCTATTTCGGCGTGGCCTCACTGGCAGTCCAATGGATCTCCCTGACGGCACTATGCCTGCTCTACCTGCTGCGCCGACAACTCGTGGCCTTGAGTCCGCCCGTCGTCGCCCAGGTTGGGTTGGGCGCCCTGGTGCTGAGTACCTGGGCTGTCATAGGGTTGGCATGGCTGACGCTTCGCGACTACGGGCTCCTCCCGGAGGATGCCTGGACGGAGTTTGCACTGCGCGTCACCTCGATAGCCCTGATCATGGGCCTGCTGGGCCTGGGCGCCTTTCAGGCGCAGTGGAAAGCGAAGCAACTCGCCGTCAATGCCGAACACTCCAAGCTCCAGGCCCTGCAAGCCCGCATCCGGCCGCATTTCCTGTTCAATACCCTCAACACCGGCATCTCGCTGCTGCACGCAAAGCCCGACACCGCCGAACGGTTGCTGCTGGATCTTTCGGACCTGTTCCGGGCCGCGCTCTCGACGCGGGACACGATTCCCCTTGCCGAGGAACTGTCGCTCGCGCGTCGCTATCTGGAGATCGAGCAGCTACGGCTGGGTGATCGACTGCACCTGACGTGGGAACTTCCCGACACCCTGCCCGATGTCAGGGTTCCAACCCTGTCGATCCAGCCGCTCGCGGAGAACGCCATCCGGCACGGCATCGAGCCCTCCACCGGCGGCGGAGAGGTGAGCATCCGGGTTGAAGTGGGGCCAACGGAGCTTCTGGTATCGGTGGCCAACACCCTGCCCTCCGACTCCGTGCGGGTCGCGACGGGCCATCAGGTAGGACTCAGCTCAGTGCGTGCCCGCATCCATGCCCTGACCCAGGGTCTGGGCGGTGTCAGCATCAAGGCAACGGATGGTCGCTACCTGGCGACCATCCGCATGCCGTACGACGCATCAGCCACTGGCAGTCCCGGGCCTCAGGTCACCACGCGATAGCAGGGCTTGTACTCGCCGGCGATCTTCATCCGCCGCTGTTCGACGAACGCCCGCAGCAGCGCATCCAGTGCCTGCATCATCGCCGCGTCGCCGTGGATCTCGAATGGGCCGAATTCTTCGATCCGGCGCATGCCATCTTCCTTCACGTTGCCGGCCACGATGCCGGAGAAGGCGCGGCGGAGGTCGGCGGCCAGGTCGTGCACGGCGCGTCCCGGCCGCAGTTGCAGCGCTGCCATCGCTTCATGCGATGGGACGAACGGCTGCTGGTAGTCCTCGGGAATCTGGATGGCCCAGTTGAAGAAGAACGAATCCTTGTGCTCGATACGGTACTCGCGCACGCGTCGGACGCCCGCGATCATCTTCTTCGCGACGGCCACGGGATCGCCGATGATGATCTCGTAGCGCTCGGCGGCCTCATCGCCCAACGTCAGGCGGATGAAGCGGTCGATCTGCTCGAAGTACGGTGCGGCGATTGTCGGGCCCGTCAGGATCAGCGGGAACGGCAGGTGCGCGTTGTCCGGGTGCAGCAGGATGCCGAGCAGGTACAGGATCTCTTCAGCCGTACCCACGCCGCCCGGGAACACGATGATGCCGTGGCCGATGCGGACGAACGCCTCCAGGCGCTTCTCGATGTCCGGCATGATGACCAGGTGGTTGACGATCGGGTTCGGCGATTCGGCGGCGATGATGCCCGGCTCGGTCACGCCGATGTAGCGGGTCTTGGCGCGGCGCTGCTTTGCGTGCGCGATCGTGGCGCCCTTCATCGGCCCCTTCATCGCACCGGGGCCGCAGCCGGTACAGATGTCCAGCCCGCGCAGGCCCAGCTCGTAGCCGACCTGCTTGGTGTAGAGGTACTCGTCGCGCGAGATCGAATGGCCACCCCAGCAGACCACCAGGTTGGGATCGCTCGGTTTCAGGATCCGCGCGTTGCGCAGCAGGCCGAACACCGCGTTGGTGATGCCGGCGGAAGATTCCAGATCAGCCGCATATTCCGGACCCAGTTCGATCGCGGTATACGCCAGGTCGCGCACGACCGCGAACAGCAGCTCGGCCACGCCACGGATGATTTCACCGTCAACGAAGGCCATCGAAGGCGCGTTGATCAGGTCGATGCGGACGCCGCGGTCCTGCTGCAGTACCTGGATGTCGAAATCCGGATACAGATCACGCGCGGCGCGCGGATCGTCGGACGCGCTGCCACTGGTCAGCACGGCCAGCGCGCAGCGGCGCAGCAGTTCATGCATGCCGCCGGACGAGGCGTCACGCAGGCGCGCCACTTCGGCGCGGGAAAGCACGTCCAGGCCACCACGCGGGTAGATCCGCGCGTCCTGCACCGGCAACGCCCTCGATGCCGTTTCACTCATGGGTTGTTCCTGTCTTCGTTCGTCAGAGGCGGGACTTTAGCGCAGTCCCCGGGGCCTGAGGAGCCCGCCCAAAAGAAAACGGCCGGGTTGCCCCGGCCGTTCGTGTTGCGTCTTGCAATGCTGTGGATCAGAAGTCGTAACGCAAGCCCACCTGCATGGACCACTGCGAGATGCCGTTGGTCTGCTGGTCGGAGTCGGTCGGCACGCCCAGCGCGCTGGCCTGCCCGAACTCGGTGCCACTGCGATAGCCGTAGACGTACTGGCCGTCGTGGATGCCCACCAGGGTGGCGACCGCGTTGTTGGCGTTGAAGCCATAGTCCAGCACGTGACCCCAGTCCTTGTTGATCAGGTTGCCGACGTTCTGGATGTCCAACCAGATCTTCGACTTGTGGCCCTTGAAGAAACCGGGCAGCTCCTGGCTGATGCGCACGTCGAAGGTGTTGACCCAACCGGCACGGAAACCATTCTCCGGGGCATGCTGGCCCTTGTAGCGGCTCAGGCCGTCCTGCGCCTCCAGCCACGACCAGAATGCCGCTTCCATAGCCGGGTTCGCCACGAACTGCCCCGTCGCGCTCAGGCTGCCGAACTTGACGTCGCCAGGGCCCGAGGGCACGTAGAACAGGTCGTTGAACGTACGCCCGTCGCCATTGGCATCACCCGTGAAGATATAGCTGTAGGGACGGCCGCTGCGGCCTTCATAGAACAGGCCCACCTGGGTGGCGTAATCACCGAAGAACTTGTGCGACCAGTTGAGCGAGCCGCTGAAGCGATCCTTGATCTCGTAACGCGCGGTGCTGCTGGTGGGCTCGTTGATGTTGTAACCGAGCTGCGAACCGTAACCCGAGCTCGCGGTCGAGCTGGTCAGCGCGGCCACTTCTTCCGCGTTGGTGCGGGTGTAACCCAGCATCCAGGACCAGTCGCTTTCGGTGCTGAACGGCTTGCTCAGCGAGACCGTCAGCTGCTGGCCCTTGCCCTTGTTGGTGTTCTCCAGCAGGAAGACGTCACCGAAGTAGGTGTTGCGACCGTAACGCGAATTGTTGGTGTACGCACTGCCGGAGGACGGCAGCGGCCCGACCAGGTTCGGGTTCCAGTAAAGAACGCGGCCATCCGGACCGGTGTAGCCGGGACCGACGTTCAGGGTGCGATAGAACAGGCCGTTCTTGACATCGGTCAGCAGCAACTCCGCCGACGCGACGATGCCGTTCCACGGCGTCTCCACATCGATACCCAGATTGGCCTTCCACACCGACGGCAGCTCGAAGTCGCTGCTGATCACGTTGACGTTGCGCACGCCCGTACCGGTGGCGGGGACGGACGGATTCAGGCCATCGGCGCTGAAGCGGATGTTCTGCCAGTCGGTGAGGTTCTGGTAGGAGATGTAATTCATGCCGGTGCTGCTGTAGGCATTGCCCACCCAAACCTGCGGAGCATCACCCTGGAACAGGCCGATGCCACCGCGCAGCTGCGCCGGACGCTCCCAGTTGAAGGTGTAGTTGAAGCCGAAGCGCGGCTGGATGATGTAGTCGCCGTTGTAGGTGACCGAGTTGTCCAGACCGAAACCACCCGTGTAGCCGCTGCCGCACGCGGCGTTCGCGGTGCCCGGAGCGGCGGCAAAGCAAGCGTTGTACGGCGGGTTCGGGCTGGCGTCGGGCTTGTCGGCGCGGACGCCGAAGGTCAACGTCAGGTTGGGCGTGGCGTACCAGGTGTCCTGCACGAACACGCCGACGTTCTTGTTCTTGTACTGCGCCGCGATCGCACCAGGATTGGTCGGGTTGGTCTGCAGGTCGTAGTCGAAGTACTGGCCGCGCGTCAGGTTGCCGAAATCGGCCACGCCGGCCACGTTCGGAACATAGAAGCTGTAGTTGCCCCACGAATCCTGCAGGAAGAAGTTGTAGATCTCGTTCTCGCTGTACTCGGCGCCGAACTTGAAGTCATGGTCGCCCACGGTCCAGGTGGCCGCGCCGAAGTAGTTCCAGGTCTCGGTCAGCAGCGTGTTGCCCGGCGAGCTGCGCTCGGTACCCAGGCGGATGAAATCGCCCGCAGTGATCGCGTTGCTCGCATTGTTGTCGTCGAAGTAGACCTGGATGGTCGGTGCGGTGGTCGGGCTGACACGGATCGCCGAGTAATCCCGGTACGACACCTTGAACTCGGTGGAGAACGTGTCGCTCCAGTCACTGAACAGCTGGCCGACATAGCTCTCGACGGTCTTCTCATGCGAGAACCAGTTCGAGCTCAGCGCCAGCGTACTGGCACCCGAACCTTCGGGGCGCACGCGGGTCTGCTCCAGCTTGCTGTAGCGGAAGTCGGCACGGTGGTTGTCGCTGATGTTCCAGTCGAACTTGATGGCGTATTCATCGAGCTCGGTATCGCCGTTGCCCGAGGTTTCGCCCGGCTCGAAGCCCCACACGTCGCGCGCGATGCGCTGCACTTCCGCCAGGTCGGCAGCATTGAAGTCACCATCCGCGCGCATCAACGGGGTATTGGACAGGTCGGGGCTGGGCTTGCCGCGCTTGTAGTTTTCGTAGTTGGCGAAGAAGAACAGCTTGTCCTTGATGATCGGGCCACCCAGGGTAAAGCCGTAGGTCTGCTCTTCCGTGAACTCGTTGAACTCGGCATTCGTCAGCGGGTGCTTGCCGAACCATTCGCCATCGCGGTAGGTACCGTACACCGAACCGTGGAACTCGTTGGTGCCCGACTTGGTGACGGCGTTGACGTTCGCGCCTGCGGCGCCGGCAAGCGTCACGTCGTAGTTGGACAGATTGATGTCGATGGCTTCGATGGCTTCCATCGAAACCGGCTGGCGCTGGGTAGGCATGTTGTTGCCTTCCAGGCCGAAGGTGTCACTGGCCGACACGCCATCGATGGTGATCTTGTTGAAGCGGGGGTTCTGGCCGCCGGCCGTGATGGAGCCGGACGAACGATCGGTCATCACCACGCGCGGATCGAGGCGCATGAAGTCCTGGATGTTGCCGTTGATCGAGGGCAGCGCCTGGATCGTCACCTGGTCGACGCTGGTGCCCGAACCCATCTTGGTGGCGCTGAACACTTCCGAGCCGCCGGTGAAGCCCACGGCCGTTACGGTCTCCAGGGTCGTCAGGTCGCCGGTCAGCGCCGCGTTGACGGTGTTCACCTGGTTCAGCGTGAGGAAGACGTTGTCCTCGGTCTTGGTGCCGGAGCCCGACTTGGTGATCGTCACCTGGTAAGGACCGCCCACGCGCAGGCCGCGCGCGTTGTAGCGACCGCTGGCATCGGTGGTGGCGCGGCTGACCGTGCCGGATTCGACGTGGGTGATGGTCACCTCGGCGCCGACGACGGGCTGGCCGCCATTGTCGGTGACCAGGCCGCCCACGCCAGCCGAGGTGCTCTGCGCGAAGGCGGGCGCGGCGGCGAGTGCGACGACGAGGCCAAGGCTGAGCTTGGACAGGCGAAGACGACGGGATTGGTTCATCGGATAAACCTCGGTACGGGAGTGATGTGGCGAAGCTGGCTGACGAGACGTGCGGAACCACCCGGTGGGTCGGTTCTGAAGGGCGTGCTAGGGGTTCCCATGGCCCACGCGTCGTTCGCGGAGGTTAATAACAGGTTAACACGATAGGACCATTTTGTGACCGCGGCATGACAATGTTCCGCACTGCAGCATGAGCATGCAGCCCCCAGGGCGGACGGTCGCCGCCGGGCCCTGCCCTAAGCGGGCCGGAGCGCTGGAAATATCAGATGTTGGGCGGAGTCAGCTTCAGGTAGGTGCCGATGCCATCCAGGACCATTTGCACGGAAATGGCGACCAAAAGCATGCCCATTAGCCGCTCGATCGCGGTCAAGACGCTTCTTCCCAGCCATTTGTAGAGCACTGTCGCCGAGAACAGGATCGCGGCGGTGGCGCCCCAGGCCAGCAGGAGCGCCAGACTCCAGTCGCCGAGCCGGGACGGGTCGTTGCTGCCCATCAGCATGACGGCGGCCATGCCGGAGGGGCCGGCGACCAGCGGGATGGCCAGCGGGACGATGAAGGGTTCACCCCCTGGCAGTTCGCCCATCAGGCCCTCGGGCCGGGGGAAGATCATCCGTACGCCGATCAGGAACAGGACGATACCACCGGCGATGGCGACCGATTCCTGGCGCAGGTGCATCATTTCCAGCGCGTACTTGCCGCCCCACAGGAACAGCATCAGCACGACCAGCGCGATGAGCAACTCGCGTACCACCACGATGCGCTGGCGACGCGGTGGCAACGGCTTGAGCACGCTGAGGAACACCGGAATGTTGCCCAGCGGATCCAGGATCAGGAACAGCAGCAGGGCCGCCGACAGGACGGTCATGCCCGCACCTTCCATATCTGCCCCCTGTGCGCTGCGCCCGCAGATGACAGCAGGGTGACACAGGCCGCCGCGTAATCGGCGGCGTCCCGGGCTTGTGCGTCGTTGTCGTCGGCATAGGCGCGAGAGCGCAATGCGGTCCGCATCGGCCCCGGCTGCAGTGCGGCGACACGCACGCTGCTGCTGGCGAGTTCGGCGTGCAGCATGCCGACGAGCGATGTCAGCCCATGCTGGGCCACGCCATACGCGCCCCAGTACGCCTGGCCCACCCGTGCGAGATCGTCGACGCTGAAAACCAGCGCCGCGTCGTCCGACTGCTTCAGCAGAGGCAGGCAGGCCTGCGACAGCCACCAGGGCGCGGTCAGGTTGACGTGTACGACGCGCGCGAACGCGGCGGGGTCGGTATGTTCCAACGGCGTCAGCCCCTTGAACTCGGCGGCGCAATGCAGCACGCCGTCCAGACGACCCAGCTCGGCGTGCAGGCGGTCGGCGAGTTCGGCGTAATCGTCGGGCGTCGCGCCTTCCAGGTCGAGTGGATACAACAGGGGTTCCGCGCCCACCTGCGACACGGCGTCGTAGATCCGGTTCAACTTCGGAACCTTGCGGCCCAGCAACACCACCGTGGCGCCCGCTTCGGCACAGGCGACCGCCGCCGCACTGCCCAGCCCGCCATGCGCGCCACTGACCAGCACCACACGCTGGTCCAGGGCGCGCGGTGCACGCTTGGGCAACCCGACCAGGCTCACTGCGACAGCGCCTCGGCCACGATCCGCTGCAGTTCGCCGGACTCGTGCAGCTCCAGCGTGATGTCGCAACCGCCGATCAGTTCGCCATTGATGAAAAGCTGGGGAAACGTCGGCCAGTTGGAGAAGCGCGGCAGGTTGGCGCGGATCTCGGGCTCTTCCAGCACGTTGATGGTGTAGACATGCTCCGCGCCCGCTTCGCGCAACGCGTGTACCGCACGGCTGGAGAAGCCGCACATCGGGAACTGCGGCGTGCCCTTCATGAAAAGGACGATCGGGTGGCCATCCACTTCGGCCTGGATGCGTTCCATCACCGGCATGCTGATTTCTCCTTCCTTGACGGTTTGGCAACCACCGTCGGGTACACTTTCGGTCCGTTCCGCCGGCTTCGCCCGCGGATTGCATAGTGTAAGCCCTCGCATCGCCCCGACGGTGCCCGCACACCCTTTTTACCCGCCTAGCGTAAGGAACCGAGCCATGGCCATCGAACTTCCCCCCCTGCCCTACGATCGCACCGCGCTGGAACCGCACATCTCCGGCGAGACGATCGACTTCCACTACGGCAAGCACCACAAGACCTATGTGGACAACCTCAACAAGCTGATCGAAGGCACCGAGTTCGCCGACGCATCGCTGGAAGAGATCGTGCGCAAGTCGCAGGGCGGCATGTTCAACAACGCCGCGCAGGTGTGGAACCACACGTTCTACTGGAACTGCCTGAAGCCCAACGGTGGCGGCGAGCCGACCGGCAAGCTGGCCGAGCTGATCAACAAGACCTTCGGCGACTTCGCCAAGTTCAAGGAAGAGTTCACCAAGACCGCCATCGGCACCTTCGGTTCCGGCTGGGGCTGGCTGGTGCAGCGCCCGGACGGTTCACTGGCCCTGGCCAGCACGTCCAACGCCGCCACCCCGCTGACCGGTGAAGACAAGCCGCTGCTGACCATCGACGTGTGGGAGCACGCCTATTACATCGACTACCGCAACGCGCGACCGAAGTACGTCGAGTCGTTCTGGGCGCTGGTGAACTGGGACTTCGTGACCGGCAACCTGCGCTGATCCACAGGCTCCGCTTCAAAGCAGAAACGGCCGGGGAGACCCGGCCGTTTTCGTTTCCTTCCTGCAGGAACCGCAAAGTCAGGCGGACAGGCGTCCCACAACAGGAGCCACCTGCGCTTCGCGCCCCAGCGCCGATCCCACGCGGCGCAACGCTTCGGCCAGGAGGGCGGCATCGTCGGCACGCAACGTGGCATGGCCGACCTTGCGCCCGGCTCGCGGCTCCTTGCCGTAATCGTGCCAATGCCCGCCTGCCTCTTGCAGGACCGCGCCCGACGCCGGCATTTCACCGATCCAGTTGAGCATGCAGGCATGGCCGAGCGCCCGCGTGTCGCCCAGCGGCAAGCCGAGTACCGCACGCAGGTGGTTCTGGAACTGCGAGGTTTCAGCGCCTTCGATCGTCCAGTGGCCCGAGTTGTGTACGCGCGGCGCCATTTCATTGGCCAACAGCTCGCCGTCGCGATAGAACAGTTCGAGCGCGAACACGCCGACGTAGTCGAGCGACTCGGCCAGGTGCCGCGCATGGGCGCACGCGGCGTCTGCCAGCGCTGCGTCGACCCTTGCAGGCGCCAGGCTGGCCGACAGCACGCCATCGACATGCCAGTTCTCGGTCATCGGCCACGTACGGAATTCACCGTCACGGCTTCGTACCGCGATCACCGACAGTTCTCTCTCGAACGGGATGAACGCCTCCACGATCAGGCCGACGGTCGCGGCCTGCGCACCGAGCGCCTGCCAGGCCGCGTCGACGTCCGCCACCGACCTGATGCGGAACTGGCCCTTGCCGTCGTAGCCCAGGCGACGCGTCTTGAGGATGCAGGCACCGCCCAGTTGCTCGACCCCGGCCTGCAACTGCGCGCGCGTTTCGATGTTCGCGAAGGCACCGACCGGAATGCCGAGTTCGCGGAACAGCGTCTTCTCGACCAGGCGATCCTGCGCAACGGCGAGCGCGCGCGGATTCGGGAACACCGGGATGCGATGCGCGAGCCACTCGGCGCTTTCCGCCGGCACATTCTCGAAATCGAAGGTGGCCACATCGACTTTCGACGCGAACTCGGCCAGCGCGGCTTCGTCGCGGTAGTCGCCGACAAGCAGCGGAGCGAACTGGCCGGCGCACGCATCGGCCGCCGTATCCATTACCAGGAAGCGCAGGCCCAGCGGCGCACCGGACAGTGCGAGCATGCGCGCGAGTTGCCCGCCGCCCAGGATGCCGACCGTGGTCATAGCGGCTTGCGGGGATCGTCGTGCGCCATCACATCCTCGGTCTGGCGTGCACGGAAGGCGGCGAGCGCGGCACCGATGGCCGGATAGTCGGAAGCCAGCAGGGCGGCAGCGAAGAGGCCTGCATTGGCGGCACCGGCATTGCCGATCGCGAACGTCGCCACCGGGATGCCGGCCGGCATCTGCACGATGGACAGCAGCGAGTCCATGCCGTTGAGCGCCTTCGATTGCACCGGCACACCGAGCACCGGCACTGCGGTCTTCGCCGCCAGCATGCCGGGCAGGTGGGCTGCGCCGCCCGCGCCCGCGATGATCGCGCGCAGCCCGCGTGACGCGGCAGCGTCCGCGTACGAGAAGAGTATGTCCGGCGTGCGGTGTGCCGACACCACCTTCACCTCGTAGGGAACGCCCAACGCATCCAGCTTCTGCGCGGCATGCTGCATGGTGTCCCAGTCCGAGCGGGAACCCATCACGATGCCCACCACGGGGCTGGAAACGCTGGCGGTCATGGCCGTCCTCGGTCGCAAAGACGTATTCTACCCTTCTGACCGAACCGCTGATCGAGTCCCCATCCCGATGGATCGCAAACTGCTCGACCTCCTCTGCTGCCCCACCACCCGCCAGCCACTGGCCGTGCTTGATGCCCGCGGCCTGGAGGCGCTCAACCGCGCGATCAGTGCGGGCCAAGTCAAGCGCGCCGACGATACCGTGCAGGCCGAACCCCTGCGCGAGGCGCTGGTCACGCATGACCGCAAGACCGTCTACCGCGTGGAGGACGGCATACCCGTGCTGCTCGCAGAAGAAGCGATCGCCACGGCGCAGGTGGGCGAATTCGCCGGCCGATGAGCATGCGCCCTGTGCCCCCCTCCGCTGACGCGATCGCCGACGACGTGGCGCGCGCGCTGGCCGAAGACGTGGGCAGCGGCGACGCCACGGCGTCATTGCTGCCGGACGTGGCCGACATCGCCTACCTGCTCTGCAAGGAGGAGGCCGTCATCGCCGGACAGCCGTGGTTCGATGCCTGCCACCGTGCGCTCGATCCAGACGTACGGATCGACTGGCGTTTCCAGGACGGTGACCGGGTCCCGGCCGGCACCGTGTTGGCCACGCTGGAGGGGCGCGCGCGCGCGCTCGTGACGGCGGAGCGTTCCGCGCTCAATTTCCTGCAGACGCTGACGGGAACGGCCACGGTGACGGCCGCGTACGTCGATGTCGTGCGTGGCACCGGCTGCACGATCCTGGATACGCGCAAGACCTTGCCCGGCCTGCGGCTGGCGCAGAAATATGCGGTCCGCTGCGGTGGCGGCCAGAACCATCGCATGGGCCTGTACGACGCCGTGATGCTGAAGGAGAACCATGTCCGTGCGGCGGGATCGCTCACTGCGGCGATCCGTGCAGCGCGCCATCTGCAACCGTCGCTGCCGCTCATCGTCGAGGTGGAGACATTGGCCCAGCTCGATGAAGCACTGGCTGAAGGCTGCGAGCGCATCCTCGTCGATGACTTCGATGCGGAGACGCGACGCGAAGCGGTCCGTCGCGCGAAGTCCGCACCGTATTCCGGCCGCATTCCTCTCGAGGTCTCCGGCGGGGTCGATCTGGGCACGCTACGCGCCATTGCGGAAGATGGCGTGGATTTCGTTTCCATCGGCGGGCTGACCAAGCATGTCCGCGCCATCGACCTGTCGATGAAGCTCGGCCCGGCGCCATGAGCAGCGCATGTCGCCGCTGAGCGCCCTGTTATGGCTGATCGCCGCGGCGGCTGCGTTCGCCTACTGGAATGCGGCGCGCGCGGCGGCGGAGCGTGCTGGCGCGCTTGGCCGGAATGCCTGCCTGGCAGCCGGGGTCATCTGGCTTGACCAGAGCGTGCATGCGAGCGGACTACGCCTGCGGCGCGGCGAAGATGGCTGGCTGGGCTTCGAGCGCAGCTTCCGCTTCGAGTATTCCCACGACGGCATCGATCGCCACGTGGGGCGGTTGGTGCTGCGCAAGGGCCAACTGGTCTCGTTCGTCGGGCCGGTCGCGCGCGCCGTCACGCCGCTCGATCTTCACTGAGTCCGCTACCCGGGTCTGTCGACAGATCCGCGCGGGAACGCCACACAGACCTATTTCACCACGCGCAGGAACGGCGGGCGCTTGCCCGCAGGCGGCGGTGCATCGTCATCGGGTGGCGTGTCCGGAGAGGGCGGCTGGTCATCGTCACCACCACCGGCATCTGGATCGTGTGCCACGTCGTCCGGCAGCGCCATGCCCTGCCCGGTTTCGCGCGAGTAGATCGCCAGCACGGCACTGACCGGCACGTACACGGCCTGGCTGACTCCGCCGAACCGCGCAGTGAAGCTGACCGCCTCGTTGTCGATCAACAGCCGCACCACCGCACGCTCGGCGATGTTCAACACCACCTTGCCTTCCTTCACCGCGCTGACGGGCACCTGGACGCCCGCCTGCGTGGCGTCCACCAGCAGATGCGGCGTCATGCCGTTGTCGGCGATCCATTCGTTCAGCGCCCGCAACAGGTACGGGCGATGGCTGGTCATGCGGGGCGTGGCGTCAGTCATTTCGCGTCTCGGCTGCCGGTCGCTGGGCTGTCCTGCAATGCCTGCAAACCAAGCCTTGCTCGGATGCCGGCTAAGCCGGGATCTCGCGCAGCTTCCTCTCCGCATCCGTCAGGCTGCGCAGGAAACCGGGGTGGCGGAAGATGCGGTTGCCATAGTCCTCAATGGCCTTGCCGTCCTTCGGCAGCGGCACATCAAGCGAAGGCAGGCGCCAGATGATCGGGGCCATCGCACAGTCGGCCAGGCTCATTTCGGGGTTGAGGAAGAACTTGCTCGCCTTGAACAGCGGTACCGAGGCGGTCAGCAATTCCTTCAGGCGCTTGCGGCCCGCTTCGACCTGCTGCTTGTTGCCCAGCTGGATGGCCTGGACCTGGGGCACCCAGTCGTGCTCGATGCGCAGCATGGCCAGCCGCAGGCGTGCGCGCGACAGCGGATCCACCGGCATCAGCGGCGGATGGGGATAACGTTCGTCGAGGTACTCGCTGACCACCGACGCGGCGTACAACACCAGGTCGCGCTCCACCAGGGTGGGCACGGAATGGTAGGGATTCAGGTCGATGAGGTCTTCGGGCGGATTCTGCGGATCCACCGGCACGAGGTCGTAACTGACGCCCTTGGCGGCGAGTACCAGCCGCACGCGGTGGCAGAGCACGTCATCGGTGGAAGAAAACAGCGTCAGTGTATTGCGCATACGTGGACTCGCAGCCATTCACGGCTCTCCGACGATCGGAATCCGCCGATCGCACCGACGCCGCCAGCCCCTTGCTGACGGTCGCCACGGTCCCTGAGTGTGCAATCCCTGCCGAAAAAAGCCAAGCAACCCCAGGCCCGGCCGATTTCGCCTGCGGTGCGGGCACGGAAGCCCTGCACCGCTGCAGTGGATGCGCGACGGTCCTTAGTGGACGTCCTTCCAGTACTCCTGCTTCAGCAGGTAGGCCAGGAACGTCAGCGCCGCCAGGAACAGGATCACCCACACGCCGATGCTCTGGCGCTTGAGGGCTGCCGGCTCGCCGACATACTCCAGGAAGTTGGTGATGTCGCGCGCGGTCTGGTCGAACTGCTGCGCGTTCTGGCGACCGGCCTGCGTCACCTTGAGGCTTTCCACATGGCGTTCGCCGGTGGCCGCGTCGGGCTGGCCGAACTCCGCATGCTGCAGGCCCTGCAGCTCCCACAACGGATTGGGCATGGACGCGTTCGGGAACAGCTTGTTGTTCCAGCCCAGCGGACGCGACTCGTCGAGGTAGAACGACTTGAGATACGTGTAGATCCAGTCGCTGCCACGCACGCGCGAGATCACGCTCAGGTCCGGCGGCATCTTGCCGAACCATTTCGTGGCCGGGTCATGCGGCATCGACACCTGGATCTGCTCTCCGAACTTCGCGCCGGTGAAGTTGAGGTTCTTCATCACCTCGTCTTCGGTCAGCCCGAGATCCTCGGCCATGCGCGAATAGCGCATGTACTTCAGCGAGTGGCAGCCCGCGCAGTAGTTCATGTACAGCTGCGCACCGCGCTGCAGGGAGGCGCGATCGCTCAGGTCGTTGCCGGCCTGCAGCTTGTCGCCGCCGCCTGCGGCGAACACGGAGAACGAAATCAGCAACCCGCTGGCGAAGACAGCTAGGCGAGAGGCGAAAGTCTTAGTCATGCGTCGTCACCCGCTCGGGCACTGGCTTGGTCTTGTCGATCTTGGTCCAGATCGGCATGGTCAGGAAGAACAGGAAGTAGAAGGCGGTCAGGAAACGGCCGATGATGGTTTCCACCGGATCCGTACCCGGGCCGGCACCGATCTTGCCCAGCCAGACGAAGCAGATGGCGAACACGCCCAGCAGCACCTTGGACAGCAGGCCGCGGTAGCGGTAGGACTTGACCTTGGCGCGGTCCAGCCACGGCACCAGGAACAGGATCGCGATGGCACCAAACATCACCAGCACGCCGCTGAGCTTGTGCGGCACCACGCGCAACATGGCGTAGTACGGCGTGTAGTACCACACCGGCTTGATGTGCTCCGGCGTCACCAGCCTGTTGGCTTCGGAGAAGTTGTCATGCTCGAGGAACCAGCCGCCCATGGCGGGGGCGAAGAACACGATGAACGCCGCAAGGATCAGGAAGCCGCCGACATAGAAACCGTCCTTCACCGTGTAGTACGGGTGGAACGGCACGCCGTCGGCCGGGGCGGTCGGCGACCAGCGGTTGCCCTTCGGGCCCTTCTTGATCTCCACGCCATCCGGGTTGTTCGAGCCGACTTCATGCAGCGCGAAGATGTGCAGCACCACCAGCAGCAGCAGCACCAGCGGCAGCGCGATGACGTGCAGCGCGAAGAAGCGGTTCAGCGTGGCGTCGCTGGGCAGGTAGTCGCCCATGATCCACTCGGTCAGGCCATTGCCGATCACCGGGATGGCGCCGAACAGCGAGATGATGACCTTCGCACCCCAGAACGACATCTGGCCCCACGGCAGCACGTAGCCGAGGAAGGCTTCGGCCATCAGCACCAGGTAGATCAGCATGCCGAGGATCCACACCAGCTCGCGCGGCTTCTGGTACGAGCCGTACATCAGGCCGCGGAACATGTGGATGTAGACGACGATGAAGAACAGCGAGGCGCCGGTGCTGTGCATGTAGCGGATCAGCCAGCCCCACTCCACGTCGCGCATGATGTATTCGACCGAGGCGAAGGCTTCCGCCGCGCTCGGCTTGAAGTGCATCGTCAGGAAGATGCCGGTCAGGATCTGGTTGACCAGCACCACGATCGACAGCACGCCGAAGATGTACCAGATGTTGAAGTTCTTGGGCGCGTA
>Ga0065704_10070431_pt1 | contig 25069 bp, 26 predicted proteins | sample SwiRhicommuniRL2_FD_59091 | JGI IMG/M metagenome (GOLD analysis project Ga0065704, IMG submission 59091) | Switchgrass rhizosphere bacterial communities from Rose Lake, Michigan, USA - RL2 v2 (version 2) | ecosystem: Host-associated > Plants > Roots > Rhizosphere > Soil | place: East Lansing, MI | reverse complement strand
AACGCTGGCAACACAGTTCAAACAACCTTTTCAAACGCTTGTATGTTTTTTCGTTGACAGCCTGTGTGGCACATCCTAACCTCGCAGCAACCTCCAACAGGCCGGATACCTTCGTGGGCAACCTCTACCTGATCCGACATGGCCAAGCCTCCTTTGGTGCCGAAGACTACGACGTCCTCTCAGCCGTCGGTGTGCGTCAGAGCCAGGCCCTGGGCGAACACCTGGCTCAGCTCGGTGTGCGGCTGGATCGTTGCGTGGCCGGCGACCTGCGCCGTCAGCAGGATACCGCACGCCTGGCGTTGGAGGCCTTGCACGCCAGCGGCTGCGCGGTACCGGCTGTCGAGACCGACGCGGCGTTCAATGAATTCGATGCCGACGGGGTGATCCACGCCCTGCTGCCGGGGCTGATGGAGCACGAACCCAACGCCCTGCACATCTTGCGCAATGGCGCGCAGCACCGCAGTGAATTCCAGCGCCTGTTCGCCTTGATGGTGCAGCGCTGGCACGATGGCGAGCATGCCGACGACGGCCTGGAGACCTGGCAGGCCTTCACCGCCCGCGTCCAGAAGGGCTTGCAACGTGTGCTCGAAGCCGCAGGCAGTGGCGACAACATCGCCATCTTCACCTCCGGCGGCACCATCGCCGCCCTGCTCCACCTGGTCACCTGCATTACCCCCAGCCAGGCTTTCGCACTGAACTGGCAAATTATCAACACGTCGCTCAGCCAGCTGAAGTTCCGCGGCCGCGACGTGGCACTGGCTTCCTTCAACAGCCAAGCCCATGTGCAGCTGTTGAGGGCGCCGGAGCTCATTACCTACCGATGAGCCCGGCTTGTTGTGTCCCTGCGGGGACGTGAAAATCACTCTATAAGGAATGCGCCATGACCTCCGTAGCTGATGCCGTTAAGAAGATGCAAGAGAAGTTCAACCCAGCCGCTGCCGCCGGCCTGGACCTGGTGTTCGGCTTCGACATCACCGACGAAGGCAAAAAGTACGCGCTGATCGTCAAGGACGGTGCCTGCGACATCCAGGAAGGCGAGAACCCAGACGCCAACTGCACCCTGGTGCTGGACAGCGAGACCCTCAAGGGTATCGTCAGTGGCGAGACCGACGGCATGCAGGCCTTCATGGGCGGCAAGCTGCGCGTCGAGGGCGACATGATGCTGTCGATGAAACTGAGCGAGCTGTTCCCTTCCTGAGTGACGGGCACGCCGAGCGATGAAAAAACCGAAGCCTGACCGGCTTCGGTTTTTTTTTGCCCACCCCATCAAGGCGATTGATCCACCTGCAACACCATTGTCTATATGACTACTAGGACGCTTGTTCCAGTTCCCACAGGCCATTAAATTAGCCAATAGTCCTTGCGATCGATAATAAGGAAAACGCATGACGCTCACCGATCAGTCCACCCAGGTACGCCCCGGCGAAGAACTCGACGCGGCCGTCATCGACCCTTATCTCAAGGCCCATATCACCGGCCTGGCGGGTTTGCCGAGCATCAGCCAGTTCCCTGGCGGCGCCTCCAACCTCACCTACCTGGTCAGCTACCCGGGCCGCGACTTTGTACTGCGCCGGCCGCCGTTCGGCCACAAGGCCAAGTCGGCCCACGACATGGGCCGCGAGTTCCGCATTCTCAACCAGCTCAACGACGGCTTCCCGTACTGCCCCAAGGCGTACGTGCACTGCACCGACGAGCGCCTGATAGGCGGCGAGTTCTACGTGATGGAGCGGGTCAAGGGCATCATCCTGCGCTCGGACATCCCCGCTGAACTCAACTTTGACGCCGCCAAGACCGAAGCCCTGTGCAAAAGCTTCATCGACCGCCTGGTGGAACTGCACCAAGTCGATTACCAGGCCTGCGGGCTGGCCGACCTAGGCAAGCCGGAAGGCTATGTGCAGCGCCAGGTCGAGGGCTGGACCAGCCGCTATGCAAAAGCCATCACCGAGGATGCGCCACGCTGGGAGCAGGTCATCGCCTGGCTGCACGAGCAGATGCCCGCCGACCATCCGCGCCCCGGCATCGTGCATAACGACTACCGCTTCGACAACGTGATCCTCGATGCCGACAACCCGATGCGCATCATCGGCGTGCTGGATTGGGAGATGGCCACGATTGGCGACCCACTGATGGACCTGGGCAACAGCCTGGCCTACTGGATCGAAGCGGGTGACCCGGCGCCGATGCAACTGATGCGCCGCCAACCCAGCAACGCCCCTGGGATGCTGAGCCGTCGCCAGTTCGTCGATTACTACGCCGAGCGCGCCGGTATCCGCCTGGACAACTTCGATTACTACTATTGCTATGGCCTGTTCCGCCTCGCCGGCATCGTGCAACAGATCTACTACCGCTACTACCACGGCCAGACCCAGGACAAGCGCTTCGCTCAGTTCATCCACATGAACCGGCTGCTGGAGCAGATGGCCTTGAAGGTCATCGCCAGCACCACGCTCTGACGACAGACAACAAGGAAAACAGCATGTCCAAGACCCACTTGTTCGACCTTGACGGCAAGATCGCCTTCGTTTCCGGCGCCAGCCGCGGCATCGGTGAAGCCATTGCCCACCTGCTGGCCCAGCAGGGCGCCCACGTGATCGTCTCCAGCCGCAAGCTGGACGGCTGCCAGCAGGTCGCCGAGGCGATCATTGCCGCCGGGGGCAAGGCAACTGCAGTGGCCTGCCACATCGGCGAGATGGAGCAGATCCAGCAGGTGTTCGCCGGTATCCGCGAACAGTTCGGGCGCCTGGATATCCTGGTCAACAACGCCGCCACCAACCCGCAGTTCTGCAACGTGCTGGACACCGACCTGAACGCCTTCCAGAAGACCGTGGACGTCAACATTCGTGGTTACTTCTTCATGTCGGTGGAAGCCGGCAAGCTGATGCGCGAACACGGCGGCGGCAGCATCATCAATGTGGCGTCGATCAACGGCGTCTCGCCGGGGCATTTCCAGGGCATCTATTCGGTGACCAAGGCGGCGGTGATCAACATGACCAAGGTCTTCGCCAAGGAATGTGCGCAGTTCGGCATCCGCTGCAATGCGCTGCTGCCAGGCCTGACTGACACCAAGTTCGCCTCTGCACTGGTGAAGAACGACGCCATCCTCAACGCCGCCCTGCAGCAGATCCCGCTCAAGCGCGTGGCCGACCCCAAGGAAATGGCCGGCGCGGTGCTGTACCTGGCCAGCGATGCCTCCAGCTACACCACCGGCACCGCACTCAACGTCGACGGCGGTTACCTGTCCTGATCAGGCCTTGATTGCCTGCAGGGTGTAGCTCAAAGGCAGGCGTGACGGCTGCTGGCGCAAGCGCCACTCGCCGTCGGCACCTTTGTCCATCTGGCCCGGCAGCGCCTCCCAAGGGATGCTCTGGTGCTCGACCAGAGCTGTCAGTTGCAGCCCATGCGCCAGCAACGCACTGATCACCTCGCCCAGGCCGTGGTTCCACTCATGGGTCTCGGTATGGACCAGGCGCTGATCGGTTTCGACGTATGTCTGGTCGTTATGCCAGACCGTCGGAGTGTCGTGCTCGAAGTACGGATACTCGATCAACAGGCGGTCCTGATGGTCTTCGTTGACCGCCATCAGCATCGGGTGGCCATCGCGCAGGAACAACCGCCCACCCGGTTTGAGCAGGGCTGCCACCGTACGCGCCCACGGTTCGATGTGGGGCAGCCAGCAGAGTGCGCCGATGCCGGTATAGACCAGGTCGAAGCTACCTGCGGGCAACACCTGGTCGGCGGCATAGACATCCGATTCCACATAGTCGATCGGCACCGCGCAGCGCTCGGCGAGTGCCCGCGCCTCGGCCAGCGAAGCCCCGGAGTAATCCAGGCCGCAGACCTTCGCGCCCAGGCGGGCGAGCGAGAGGGTATCGGTACCGATGTGGCACTGCAGGTGAACGGTGTTGAACCCGCTGATATCGCCTAGCAACGGCAGGTCGAAGCGAACGGTTTCGGAAAGATGCGCAGGGTGCTCGACGAGCCGTTCGACCTCATAGTCTTTCGAGGCCGCATGCAAGGGGGCTCGTTCGTCCCAACTGCTGCGGTTGAGTTGCAGTGATCGGTCCATGCTTACGTCCTTGTCTACGTGTCGTGTCTCGGCAGCCCTGGTCAGGCCTTCATCATTACAGGCAGGTCGCCGCCGCCGCGCGCCGTTGCAGGGCCACACTGTCATTGTTTTGCGCGTAGTAGTCGACCCGCGTTCCGTCTGCTTGCGGATAGATATCCACGAACGCTTCGGCATCGCGGGTATACACCGTGAAACCACCCAGCTTGCGCGGCTCCAGGTAGCCACTGGCATCGACCCCGAACACCGCCTCTTCCTGCCAGCTGAACTGGATGCACTGGGCTACCAGCGCGGGCGCCTTGTGCGAATCGAGCTGCGCGGTCGGCTTGCCGCCACGTGCCGTTTCCATGGTCGCAGAAGCACAACCGACCAGCATCAGTATCGCGGCCATCGGCAGAATTGCTCGCATGTTCAACCCTCAAGGCAAAAAAGAAGGCGACTCTAGCACTGGCAGGCACCGCGAGTGAATTGTTGGCGGCACGCCGCTGTCGCAGTAAGGACATGCCGTCACAAGGAAACCGCCATGAAACTGCAACACCTGCTGCCTTCACTGCTGCTCGCCGCCCTGCCCTGCCTACCGCTGGCCGCCTCTGCCGCGCCCTCGGCCGAAGAGAGCATCACCGGGCCGGAAACCCACAACCGCGAACTCAAGGTAGGTGATAAGGCCCCCGACCAATACAAACGCGATGACCAGACGGTAAAAGACTGGAAAGCTAAAGGCCTGCCGGCCCCCGAAAAGGAAAGCCACTGGGTGCGCATGGGCGAGCACTATGTGCTGGTGCAGATCACCAATGGTGTGGTCCTGGCCATCCACCCCGCGTCCTGACCCTGCCGAGCTACACACAGGCCGCCATGTGCACCGTGTTGCGCCCGGCGGCCTTGGCCTGGTACAGCGCTGCATCGGCCTGAGCAAGCAGGCTGGCAGTGTTGTCGTTGGCGCCGGGCACACTGCACCACAATCCGACACTGAAACGCAGCTCGATTTCATCGCTGGCAAAGCGTGCGGGGCTGCGGGCAATGGCCTCACGCAAGCCCTGCAGCGCCGCCATTGCGCCAACGCGGTCGGTTTCGGGCAACAGCAGCAAAAATTCCTCGCCGCCATAGCGGCCCAGGCTGTCTCCCTGGCGCAAGCGTTGCTGCAACTGGCGCACGCAATGGCACAGCACCTCGTCACCGGCCAGGTGCCCGTACAGGTCGTTGATGCGTTTGAAGTGGTCGATGTCGATCATGGCCACGGCCAGGCTGCTCTGCGCGTCCCGGGCGCGGTCCAGCTCGACGACGAAGCGCTCGAGGATCGCCCGGCGATTGTAGGTACCCGTGAGCACATCGCGCAGGGCCAGGTGCTGCAGGCGTGATTCGCTGCGTTCCTTGGCCATCAGCACCAGCCCGATCGAATACATCATCACCGTGGCAGTGCCGATCGCCACCGAAATGCTTTGCTTGAGGTTACTGGTGTCGTAGCGCATTTCCACGGCCGTGCCATTGGCCACAGCCACGGCGCGCATGCCCAGCCCGACCAGGCTGATCAGCGCACCGATCTGCAGCAGCAGGTGCGCCCTGCCCGGCCGCTCGACGTAACGCCGCGCCCAATACAGGATCATCGAACACTGCAGCATCAGCACCAGCGTCGCCAGCAACATGCGGGGCTCAAGGGTATCGAGCAGCAGCATCAGCCCCACCAGCATGACGGCGGGAATGACGAAGATCATCCGCCACGGGATCACTTGCTCGCGCACCCGGAACAGGCTGGCCGAATAGAACGCCAAGGCCAGGGACAGCAAGCTGTTGCCCAGGCCATAGCTCACCCATAACGGCGCTTGGGCATAGAGCGTGTAGCACACATAGGCCAAGGCATGCACCAGCAGCCCGCAACCGGTCAGCATCAGGTTGTCGCGGCGGTTGCTGCGCCCGACCAGCAGCAGGCAGAAGGCCAGAATGGTTGCAACCAGGGCAACGGCGGCGAACAACGTGGGGGTGTGGGCGATCATCGTGATTCACCGTGTGGCAGTTTGCCGTCTTGGCTGCGGCTTGCTGTGCAGTTTAGTGGCCGACCCGCGGCTCGGCCATGACCGAGCGGGACAGAACAGCAGCCGGCAGGCACGCCGCTGATCGCGAGCATGACAAAATTTTGCCTGCCAAGGAAACCAAATGGACCGTTCCCAGTCTCAGGAAGTGCCCCGTAAACCTTTGCGGATCAAGGACCTATATCGTGATGACCCGCCTTGCAAGCTTCTCGTTGGTTGCCGCCATCCTGCTGACCGCTGGTTGCCACAGCCATCGCTACCATGACGACGACGATGGCTGGCGTGATCGCGACCGTGGCCAGCGCCACCATCATCGGCATGACCGCGATGATGACGATGACAATCGTCAATACCGCGGTGACCGCTACTACCGCTGAAGCGTCTTTGCACCCCTGACCCGCCGCCCGTTGCGCGGCACCTTAACCTGATGATTCCTTTTGAGGTTCGTACCATGCGTCTGACTCTACCTTCCCTTGCTCTCGGCCTGCTGCTGTGCCAGGGCGCTTTCGCCGGTGACGGTACCGCCGCCATTGGCGGTGGCCTGGGTGGTGTACTGGGTAACGTTGTCGGTCAACAGATCGGCGGCAGCACCGGCGCTGCGATTGGTGCCGGTGTCGGCGGCGCGGCCGGCAGTGCGGTAGGCGCACGCAAGGGCAATCGCACCGAAGCCGCCATCGGCGGTGGCCTGGGTTCGGCGGGTGGTTCGCTGCTGGGCGGCAAGGTCGGTGGCTCTGCCGGTTCGACCATCGGTGCCGGCCTGGGCGGTGCTGCAGGGGGTGCCATCGGCAACCACCTGGGCGACAACAACGGCAAGAAGCACCGCCGTCACCGTCACTGATCCCGGTGACCAAGGGGCTGCTCGGCAGCCCCTTTTGCTTGTGAAACCCTGCAACACGTCAACATACCCTTCACCGCAAGCTGGCACACTGGCTGCTACTGTCTACCGTGCCCCCGTGTGAAGGAACACCCCCTCCCCATGAACCAAGAGCTGCTCTGGGTCCTCGGCCTGTTGGCCATCGTCGTCGTCCTCTTCATCATCAACCGCCCGCGCATGGACGTGGTCGCGCTGATGGTGATTCTTGCCCTGCCGTTATCGGGCATCCTTACCGTGGAACAGGCCCTGGCCGGCTTCAGCGACCCCAATGTGGTGCTGATCGCTGCCCTGTTCGTGATCGGCGAAGGCCTGGTGCGCACCGGCATCGCCTACCGCATTGGCGAGTGGATGAGCGAGCGGGCCGGCAACAGTGAAGTGCGCCTGCTGGTATTGCTGATGGTGGCGGTAGCGGGGTTGGGCTCGGTGATGAGCTCGACCGGGGTGGTGGCGATCTTCATACCGGTGGTGCTGAGCATCGCCGCGCGCCTCAAACTGTCACCCAGCCGCCTGATGATGCCCTTGAGCTTCGCCGGCCTGATCAGCGGCATGCTCAGCCTGGTGGCCACGCCCCCCAACGTGGTGGTGCACAGTGAACTGGTGCGCCATGGCGAGCAGGGCTTCAACTTCTTCAGCTTTACCCCGTTCGGCCTGGTGGTGCTGGTGCTGGGCATCGGCTACATGCTGCTGACGCGCCACTGGCTCAATGGTGAAGTGCGCAAGGACGGCCGCGTGGAAACCCGCCGTACGCTGCTCGACCTGGTGCTGGACTACAAGCTCAACGGCCGCGAGCGGCGCCTGCGCATCCGCCCCCACTCGCCGCTGATCGGCCATACCCTGGGCGAGCTGGAGCTGCGCACCCGGCATGGCGCCAACGTGATCGGCATCGAACGCCAGCACAAGTTCACCACGCGGGTCATCGCGGCCGACTCCAACACCGTGCTGCACCAAGGTGACGTGCTGTTGCTCGACCTGTTCGCCAACCGCGACGACCTGCGCAGCCTGTGCCAGACCATGCAACTGGAACCCCTGCACTTCAAGGCGGCGTACTTCATCGACCAGTCCCAGGAGCTGGGCATGGCCGAAGTGTCGCTGCCCCCCGGCTCGCAGTTGGTCGGCAAGAGCATCCTCGAGCTGGCGTTCCGTAGCCGTTTCGGCCTCAACGTGGTGGGTTTGCGCCGTGAACAGGCCGCCATCGAAGAGCAATTGGTGGAAGAAAAGCTGCGCCTGGGCGATACGCTGCTGGTGGTAGGCCCCTGGAAAGCCGTGCGTCAACTGCAAAGCAACCCCCACGACTTTTTAGTGTTGAGCCTGCCCGCCGAAGTCGATCAGGTCGCCCCGGCCCGCAGGCGCGCACCGCAGGCCTTGCTGAGCCTGGCGGTGATGGTCGGCCTGATGGTCAGCGGCGCGGTGCCCAATGTCATCGCCGCCTTGATCGGCTGCCTGTTGATGGGCGCGGGCCGCTGCATCGACATGAACAGCGCTTACCGGGCCATCCATTGGCAGAGCCTGGTACTGATCGTCGGTATGCTGCCCTTTGCCCTGGCCCTGCAGAAAACCGGCGGTATCGACCTGGCAGTGACCGGCCTGGTCAGCTTGCTCGGCGACGCCGGACCGAGGGCCATTCTGGCCTGCCTGTTTGCCGTGACCGCGGTGATCGGCCTATTCATCTCCAACACCGCCACCGCCGTGCTGATGGCACCGGTAGCAATCAGCACCGCCACCCAGTTGGGCATGTCGCCCTACCCGTTCGCCATGACTGTGGCCCTCGCCGCATCGGCAGCGTTCATGACGCCCGTCTCGTCACCCGTCAACACCCTGGTGCTCGGGCCTGGGCAGTACCGCTTCGGTGACTTCGTCAAAGTCGGCGTCCCTTTTACCTTGCTGGTGATGCTGGTCACCGTACTGATGGTGCCGTGGTTCTTCGGCTTGTGATGAAATCGACAGGGAATGCAGGCAATTTGACATTATCCAGCCGGATCGCGGCAGATTGACACCCACTGCCCTGTGGAAACACACTGATACGTAATTGCCCCAGGTGCTTCAAGGCGTTTTCCTGGATTTCGTTTCCGCTTGCCGGTCGAGTTCATGGTTTTTCCAGCCCAATCGCGCTTGTTGTCCTACGTCGCTCTGCTTTGCCTGACCTTTGCCTTGACCCTGGGCGGCATCCTGGCACGGCCGATCGAGTCCCTGTCGCTGTTCTGGCCAGTCAATGCGGTACTGGTCGGCGTGCTGTTGCGTTACCCCCGTCAGGCCAATGCCCTTGGTTTCACACTGGTGTGGCTGGCCATGGTGGCGGCCGACCTGCTGTGCGGCAGCGATTGGATGCCGGCCTTGTGGTTCAACCTGTGCAACCTCGGCATGGTGTTCAGCGTGTGGCAGTTGCTGGCACGCGTGCCGCGCCTGCACCGCCGCATGCGCAGCCCGCATGGCGTACTCAGCGTATTTGCCGCTTGCGCGGCCGGTGCCATGGTCGCGGCGAGCCTGGCCTCGGTCATGGCCGCCCCCTGGTTCGAGCAATCCCTGCCGGCCACCTGGTTGGCCTGGTTCAGCGAACAGTTCTCGACCGGCGTACTGGTGCTGCCAGTGCTGCTGACCGCCCCCTCGGTACGCGCCCTGATGCGCAGCGGCGCCCAGCCGGTACGTTTGCCGCCCCTGCTGGTGCTGCTTGCTTCGCTGGCCTTCAGCATTGCCTTTGGTGGGCCAGGCGCCATTGCCTTCCCCATTGCCGCACTGTTGTGGTGTGCCTGGACTTACCCGCCGTTTCTGGTCTCGCTGCTGACGCTCACCGCTGGCAGCACGCTGATCGTCGCGGTCGCACAAAACCTCATGCACTTCAGCGTGCCGCAAAGCGAACCGGGGGTCACTACGCTGATGTCGGCGCGCCTGGGCATCGCCATGCTGGTGCTCGGCCCGCTGGTGGTGGCCTGTGTCAGCCAGGCCAACCGCAGCCTGCTGGCGCGCCTGGCGCATCAGGCCACCATCGATCACCTGACCGGTGTACTGACCCGCAGCGCGTTCACCCGCCGTGCCAACGCCCTGCTCGACAGCCGCCAGCAACACGGCCCGGCACTGCCGCTGACCTTGATGATGCTGGACATCGACCATTTCAAAGCGATCAATGACGCGCATGGCCACGCGGTCGGTGACAAAGTGCTGCGCCATTTCGCCCGCACCCTGCAAGACCAGTTGCACGAAGGGCAGCTGTTCGCACGCATGGGCGGCGAGGAGTTTGTCGTGGTCCTCCCGGGCCTTGCGCCGGAGCGTGCCAAATTCACCGCCGAACGCCTGCGCCGGGCGGTGCAGGACCTGCATGTGGTGCAGGCCGACCATCGCCTGCAGATTACCGTGAGTATCGGCCTGGACGGCTGCGCCGCCGAGACCCCGGCACCGAGCCTGGACGAACTGCTGGCGCGCGCCGACCAGGCGCTGTACCGGGCCAAGGCCCATGGCCGCAACCGTGTCGAACAGGCCGAGGCACAGCGCCAGGTGGTCTGACTCACCCGGCCAGCAAGTCCCAGGACAGCTTGGCGATCAGTACGCACAGCAAAATCAGGAACAGCCCGCGCACGAACCCTGCCCCCTTGCGCACCGCCAGCCAGGTGCCGGTCAAAGCGCCGAGAATGTTGCATGCCGCCATCGGCAAGGCGATGGCGTACAACACGTTGCCCGACGGCACGAAGAACACCAGCGCCGCCAGGTTGGTCGCGATGTTCACCACCTTGGCCGAAGCCGAGGCATGCAGGAAGTCCAGGGCGAAGAAGCGAATGAACAGGAAGATCAGGAAGCTGCCGGTGCCTGGCCCGAACAGCCCATCGTAGAAACCGATCGCGCCGCCGATCAGCACCGCCAGGCACTGCTCCTTGCGACCGATCTGCGTGGGCTTGTGCAAGGTGCCGAAGTCCTTCTTGCAGAATGTGTAGATCGCCATCAGGACGATCATCACCAGCACTGCCGGGCGCATCACGCTGGGCGGCACCAGCGATACTGTGGCGGCGCCGACGAACGACATGACGAAGGCACTGAGCGCTGCGGGCACAATCAGCCCCCAGTCCAGCGTGACCTTGCGAATGAACGAGCGCGCCGCAAAGGCCGTACCACACACCGAGGCCAGCTTGTTGGTGCCCAGCAAGGCCGCCGGTTGCGCGGTGGGCAGCACGTTGAACAACGCCGGAATCTGAATCAGCCCACCACCGCCCACGGCGGCGTCGATCAAACCGGCGGCAAAGGCGAATACAGAAAGTACGGCGATATCCATCATGATACAGCTCCAGGCAGTGAGTCAGCCTGCAAGGCTAATCAAAGTGCCGCACTTGTGTTGAAATGCCACATTGCGAAAACTGCAACGAGGGCTAGGCAATGGCATTGGACATGCTGCGGGAGATTCAGGCGTTCGTCAGTGTGGCGCACAAGCGCAGCTTCGTTGCCGCAGCGCGCGCCCTGGGCCGCTCACCCAGTGCAGTGACGCGTGCGGTGCAAACTCTGGAAGACAATGCCGGCAGCAAACTGCTCAACCGCAACGCCAATGCCGTGACCCTCACCGAAGCCGGCGAGCGCTTGTTGCCCCATGCCGAACGCTTGCTGGATGCGCAACGTGATGCAGCCGATGAGCTGGCCGCGCTCAGCGGCAGTACGCAAGGCTGGATCCGTTTTGCCGTGCCGCAATTGCTCGCTGAACATGTGCTGCCACGGGTACTTGCCGCGTTTTCCCAACGCCATCCACAAGTGACCCTGGACGTTCAGTACAGCGATGCCGCCCTGGACCCACTGCTGGACAAATTCGACTTCGTGGTGCGCGGTGCCTTTCCGCAATCCAGCGAGCTGATCGGCTATCCGCTGTGGAGCTACCGCCGCCATCTCTATGCAAGCCCAGGTTACCTGGCCATGGCGGGCAACCCGCAACACCCCGATCAGTTGGAAGACCACGCACTGATTCTGCATACCGCCCCGCGCATACTCAAAGCCTGGCACTTCTGCCGTGATGGCCAGATCACCAGCCTGCGCCCGACGCCACGGCTTCGCCTGGATTCGGGCGATGCGGTGTACCACAGCGCCTTGGCAGGGGGCGGTATCGCGCGCCTGGCAGCCTGGGTTGGCGAAGCCCAGGTCGAAGCCGGGCGCCTGGTGCGGGTGTGCCCGCAATACCACTTGACTTCAAGCACAGGCCAGGACCCGCAAATGCACGCGGTCTACCCCGCTGGCGAGTTGCCCGCACGGGTGCGTGAGCTGTTGCAGGCCCTGCGCCGCGCCGGCCTGTCGGCCTGACCCAAGCACCCGAAAAGGACTGTTCAAATTCTGCTCAATTTAACAGAGCCCGCTTCCGGCTTGGCTTACAGCATTTTATCCACAGACCTACCCACGTTTTTTGTGGACAGATTTCCCAGCGCAAAGAACGACTTATCGCACATGCAGCAACGCCGAATTGGCCAGCTTGACCAGTTTGATCCATTCGAGGGTGCTGATCACTCCCGACTGTTCCAGCACGCCGGCACTGCGTAGCGCCTCATCGTAGCCCTCCTCGTCGAGGGAGCCTTCAGCGAGAAAACGGCAACGCCACTCCAGCATGGCTGAAGTGCCTTTCTTGCATTCCATGTATGTTCGACTCCAAGGCAAAAGACCGGCCCGTCCATGCGGGCCGTATGACGGCGGCGGGAGACTACACGAGCCATTTGCACTTGAGAATGACTTGCAGCTACCGCTGGTCAAGCGATAGCGATCGAGCGGGGTTGGCGAAGGGCGCACACGTGCGGGCCCATCTGGCGAATCAGACGGGCCGCAGAGGGGGAAGTGTGGTGAATGTCAGCTTGGCGGGATGGTGCCTAAAAGACCTATCAGAATGGTCAGTAGCAGAAAACCACCCAGGAACAGCGTCAGCTTGCCCATCGGAACCTCTACAGTGTGATGCGGGGATGGGCATATTGTCTTACTTGGCCTGATACGGTTACAGATTCAGGTTTGCAGAAAAAAAGCAGATCAGATACACCGCAGGTGCGCCACATTCGTCGAAACAAGTTGAATCAGGTCAGTTGCTTGAGCTTCTCTGCTGGCAACCAGCCCAGCTCGCCATCGCCTTGGCGCCGGCACCATATCCAGCCATTGAGCGGGCGAAGTATCTGCACCAACTGCCCCGGGTCGGCGTCCAGTTCATGGGCCGAGTAGTCATCAAGCGCCCTGCCCCGCCCCACGCTGATCGGCTCGATGAGCTGGGCCGGCACCCAGCCCGGTTCCTGGCCGGTGCACGAACACAGGTACCAGTCCTGCCAACCCGGCTCCCCCTCATAACGCGGGCCGATATCCAGCAGCGTGCCCTTGACGAAACGAAGCGGGTGCGGGTATTCGCTGCGGTGGGGCTCGATCACGATGTAATGCATACGCCTCTCCTTGGCCAGGGAAATCAGGGATCGTAGCAGATGCTGTCTGATATGCATTTGCTCAAGCCGCGGCCCATTAACCTCGCCAGCGGCCCGCTTCAGGGCCTTAATTGCTACACAAGATTTCGAAGCTCACGGCGCGCCTGCTACAGATCACTGTAACTGATGACGCTATCGAACTCGCTTCAATACCCGTCAATCCGCGGTATTGAGCGCCATCTGAAACACACTTCTTGAAATGGTCAGATTCAAGATTTGTAGGATTTTATCCTGTGATTCGTAGGACAACTCTAGGCAGCAACGTGCCCTGTATGAAACATCAGTTTCATCGGCAAAATCGAGCTGATACGGTCCAGTTTTCCTACAACGGCACGGACGCCTACCGCATGAGAAAAGCATGGACCCGTTCGACTCCTCAGCCCTGAAACTACAGAAAAACCTGCTGACACTGCGCCGAGCGCGTGACCGCCTGAGGCAGGAAGGCAATGACAAGGAAGCGGATCAGCTTGCGCAACAGATCGCGCGAATCGAGGCGGTGTTAAGCAATATGCAAGGTACGATCAGACCGCCAACATTGCAGTGAGCCCAAGCATTTTCGTGTACAGCGGGTTCGCGCCCTTCACGAACATTGCCGAAGGGCGCGTCGGTCACGCCTGCGCCTGCCCCGCAGGCTCTCGGTAACTGGCACAAAAGTAACCCTGTGAAAGGTTCAGCCGGGCAAAGATGACCAAGCCTCATGACGCGAATTGTGTACCCTGTACGCCTTATGCCGTTCGCCGTTGGAAGCGCCCATGAATAAATTGATCCTACCTGCAGCCATTTTCTTTAGCGTGCTCATCGCCGGCAAGCTAGCCGAGCACTTCGGGCTTGAGGGCAGCTGGAAAATCGGCTTGCTCTGCCTCGTGGCAGCGGCCGTGCAGATCGCGGTTTCGCGTTTGCAGCGCATGCAGCAGCAAAAAGCCCAACGCTGACTCGCCTTCTGCCTCCGCCTTCGCAGGGGCAGCTTTCGCTGCACTTGATGATAGGTCGAGGCGCAAGCTTGTGCAGGGGGCGACTTGGCGCCGGGCGCAGGTTGCAGATCGAGAAGCAAAGAAGGTTCCCAAGGGCAGTTTCTGCATGCCCCAGAAACGCAAAAAGCCCTGAATAATCAGGGCTTTGAATATGGCGGAAGCGTAGAGATTCGAACTCTAGGATAGTTGCCCATCGACGGTTTTCAAGTCCATGAATTTTTTCTTATAAATCATGATGTTACATAATTTTTAGTTCCGCAAGACACCTCAGAATCTTGACCTGAAAGCCATACCCCTCAGGGAGCTTTGATACATTTGCGGAAGCGATTTCAGCTGTGGACCAATCGTGCAAACACCGGATCTCGGTGGCCCCTAAGGCCTCAGTTTCCTGGAGACTCAGCGACTCGCAGGCTTCGATGAAGTCCGCTTAGTTTTTCGCTGTTCGTAGTGGAACAAACCTATCATGGATTGCCACCGTCATAGCACCACTAAAGGCACGCGAAAAATGGTTTTTTCAGGACACCTTTGACTGCCATGCTCTATGGCAGCACACAACTGTTCCGCCCAAACCATACCCATTGATGTACCACTCCACCTCCCAAAGAGCCACATCTGATTCAGGTTACACCGTGGTTCAGTGTCACTACCCCTTCCCTAAAACCCGTACCCTACCCTCCGGCTGCTCGCAATAAGAACACTTGACCCAAGCGATCTTGACATGGCCTCCATCAACGTGATAAAAACAAATTCCGGGCTTAGGGGCACAATTTAACTTTCCACTGACTATATGCAGTGGCCAGATAAAGGGTTGCTTTGCCGTTACGCGCTGATTATCACTATGGATTGGCGATGAGTGTATAAGAGAAAATAGCCCCTAAGCCCGGTTCAGATCATGACGTTGGACGATACTTTAGAAGACTTATTTAAAGGATTGTTTGGCCCCAGCCTAAACAGTCTGCCTGGTTTTTGCGAATTACTTGGAGTTGACCAAGACGAATTGCTAAATTTTCTTTATAAAAAGAGATCAAGCCATTACGTCAGCTTTCACATCCCCAAGAAAAACGGTGCTACGAGATCTATCAGAGCACCTAAACGAGTAATGAAGCAACTGCAGCGCGACCTGATACCCCACTTAGAAAGATACTATCAGCCCAAATCATCAAGTCATGGCTTTGAAAAAGGACGAAGCATTAGGTCTAACGCTCTTGCTCACGCAGGTAAAAACTTCGTATTCAATATAGATTTGAAAGATTTTTTTGAGTCAATACATTTTGGCCGCGTAAAAAATTTACTCATGTCTAAACCATTTAACGCCCCGCATAATGTTGCAACGGTTATCGCTCAAATTTGCTGCCACGAGGGAAGACTGGCTCAGGGAGCACCTACGTCACCACTAATATCAAACATGATTTGCCGCAAGCTAGACACACAGCTACTTGCGCTAGCAAAATCAAAAAAATGTCATGTAACCCGATATGCAGATGATATTACCTTCTCCTTCACCAGCTCACTCAAACACTTACCTGTCGACATAATAGAAGTTTCTGAAGATGGCATGCCGATTCCAGGCAGGGCATTAGAACAAATCATTAACGCTAACGGCTTTAAAATAAACCCCGACAAAACTCGACTTCAGCATCGTTCTCAACGGCAAATGGTCACGGGCTTAGTAGTCAACAAATTTCCGAACGTCCCTCGAAGCTACATACGCCTTACTAGTTCAATGATCAATGCCTGGAAGCGTTATGGAGTGGAGCAAGCTGAAGCAAAGTATCTTGAAATAATGAAAGATACAAAGTTTACCATGCCAGCACGAAAACACCAAAGAATCAAGGACCGGGCGGGAGATTTCTTTATCAAGGTTGTGAAGGGCCGCTTAAACTACATACAAATGGTACGTGGCCGAAGCGATAAAACCTACAGGAAGTTAGCCTATGACTTCACTGTTGCTCTGGGCAAGGAAAACAAAGAGTTCAGAAAAACACCAGAAGAAATCCTAGCAAACTCTATTTTTGTAGTAAACAATCTGACAGATGATAGTCAAGGCACAGCATTTTTGCTAGATGGCGTAGGCCTCGTCACAAACCAGCATGTGATTAGCGGTGTATCCAAAACGATGGCCCGTCACATGCTAAGTTTTACTCGCTACGGTGACAACACCGAAATCACAGCAGAACTGATTTTATCTGATGCCAAATCAGATTTAGCTGTATTCTATCCGGGTCCCCAATTCGAAAAGATCCCCCAACTCCGTAAAGCAGAGAGGGGAGTAATTCGCCCGATGGATACGATACTATCTATTGGTTTCCCAAAACACAGCGCTGGTGCGCCACCATACATTACGCGAGGACACACTACTCAGCTTCGCAGGCAGGTAGACTTAGATCTATGGCTGGTGGATACACGCTTGATAGAGGGGAATAGTGGGGGACCAATCTTTAATGACTCGATGGAAGTTATTGGCATAGCTTCAAGGGGAGAGGCAAAGAACAACATAAATGTTGCCCTTTATGGCTTCATCCCCCTCAGCTCTCTAAACTCCTTTGCATCGAGAGTTGAGTTCAAGCTTGTGCGCACGATATACAGCGTCTTGGACGGGAAAGCTCTCCGCCCACTTCATGAGCTGAATGGAAAATACATAAAAAATAAAATAAATATAAATTGACCCCCCTCAGTTCTTCCTACTGGGATTTTGAGTTCGAAATAGACCTTAGCAAAAATCCGCAATCAAATGACCATCACACACACTCAGGATGCACGCTTGCAAAGAGCCGACACGAATCAACGAGATAATACAAAGCAGAACTTAACATGGAGCGTGCAGAATGCGGAATAATGATGAGTTAATGGAACAAAGCAATCTTGCAATATCTGGTGACTTGAGCAGCATGCTCGAGAACCTTAAGGAACGCTGTGAAAAAGCTGGCATCGGATTTAGAGAATTTCTTGACAGTGACGAAGACACCCAGATTGCATTAAACTTTAAGTGCGGAAGAGAATTTAGAGAAATCGAGATCTGGGATGTGACCGAACTGCGCAAACTGATAGCGCAGCCTTTTGAGAACTACTCTTATCTAACTGGCCTGGAGTCCATCTGCAGCTACTCACATGGCATTATAGAAGCTGCTCTTCAACCTCTAGGCAACATCACTCCCGGCGAGATGTTCATGCGCCTGTTCGGGATTTCTTTCAGAGAAGCATCAACTGCTAATCCAAAGTTAATTATACAGCCTTCAGCACCAGATGGGCCCCATATGGAAATCGGGCTCGCTAGTGAACTTTTCCAGAGCATTAGCGATGTAATTGGAGAAAAAGCTCTTACACTAAAGATCCACGGCCTTAGCATTAAGACCCATGACCAAGCGGCAGAGTGCCTTAATAAACTATCCAGCTCCTTACTTTTCCAATTGGAGCTAATCTCTGGCGTGGCGCTTACCCCACGCCGGAAACGAGCCCCTAAACGGCTACGAAACCATCAGAATGAATTTATTGAGCTTGACCTGAAATTTCCTGCCAGGGAATTCGATCAAGCCCCCCTTTCCCTATACTGGTATGGTAGAAGCGCTGTCGGAATGCCGCTGTTACAGTACCTCGCTTTTTATCAAGTTATCGAGTTTTATTTCCCGATCTATTCTCAGTCTGAAGCACATCGTAAATTAAAATCCATCTTGCGCAACCCAACATTCCGAGGTGACCGAGACTCAGATATCGCCAAGTTACTGAACGCGATACATGTCAGCCGCAGTGGAGCATTTGGCGATGAGCGCTCCCAACTCAAAGCTACACTTGATGAGTGCGTCAGCGCTGATGAGTTAAGATCATTCTTCTCAAGCGACCCTGAGAGGCATAGTTTTTTTTCGACAAAATCAAAATTGGGCCTTCAAAAACTAAACCTTACCAACGTAGATATCGAACTGAGAGCAGAAGTTTCTCGCCGCATCTATGATATAAGATGCAGGATTGTTCACACCAAATCAGACCCGCGCGATACAGAGGTCGAATTGTTGCTGCCTTTCTCAAAAGAAGCAGACCAGCTCCAGCTGGACATCGAATTAATTCAGTTCATAGCCCAGCAAGTCTTAATCGAAGGTAGCCGTCCTATGTAGACACTTTCTCTAGAACTCGAGCGAAGCCTCCAACCAAACTTACAGTATTTATGACTTACGCAGACGGGTTCTGTGGCCGGGCTGGATGTTGGCGCATCCACCCGGCTCGCCTCTTTTCACTTGGTGACTTCGCGGACTTAGGCCTGGCAGGCCTGCAGCGCGATCAGTCCCCGGTCGCCCTCATCGGTAATGGCGACAATTCGTTGAGCATGCGCTCGGTCAAGTCGGGCGCGTACGGCGCCATGTACCAGGCTTCCGGTGCCGGCGGTTTCTCGCACCCCACCGTCACAACCCGGGGCGGCAAAGGCTCCGGCGTCGACAAGGACTGACAACCGCAGATCAGCGGTAGCAAGCCTGTCACGCAGGCGAGCTTGAGTTGTTTGAGCACTGTTCATCTCCTGCCAATGGGTTTTGACTTGCTCCTGCAGGCGATCTTCCAAGGCTTGCCGCTGAGCCTTCTGCTCCGCCAACCGATCCAGGGCTGCAGCTGCAGCCTCTCCACGCTCGCGACCATAGGCTCGATCCTTGTCGGTCAGTTGCCCAATGTAACCAGCTGACTGATCCGCGAGCTGCCGACCGTACTCGCTGGCCTGCCACGTCCAGGCGCCACGGCCGCCGACATAGAGCCCGAGCGCAACGGCCAACAAGGCGATACGCCGAGTGCGATCCATGAACCCCACCTACCGCCAGATGGAGCTTCGATTTACCGTTGCATCTCCGGTGAGCAGTTCCACGGCAGCAGCGCTTCGTAGTCCTCTACCGACGAGGCATGCGGCAACCGCTCCAGTACGTGGCGCAGCCACGTATAGGGCTCTTGGCCGTTAGCCTTCGCGGTCTCGACCAGGCTGTAGATCTGTGCACTGGCCGCAGCACCCTTGGGCGTGTCGCTGAACAACCAGGCCTTGCGCCCGATGACAAACGGCTTTATCGCACGCTCTGCCAGGTTATTGTCGATCGGCAAATGGCCGGCCTCGACATAGCGTTCCAGCCGGCTCCAGTTGTTCGCCAGATACTGCACCGCCTTACCCAGCACGCTTTGCGGTGTGACTTGGGACTGCGTCTTGTCCAGCCAGCTTTTCAACTGGCCGAGGATCGGCAGGCTTCTTTCCTGGCGACCGATGAACCGCTGGTCATCGCTGACATCCTTGAGTTCACGCTCGATGCCATACAGCTTGTTGATCATCGCCAGCCCCACATCGGCACGTCCCGTCTTGCCTTTGGGCTGCACCTTTTGCGCCTCGACAAACTTGCGTCGTGCATGAACCATGCACGCCAACCGTTCAATGCCGGGCTGCAACGCCAACGCGTTGTAACCGGCGTAATCATCGGTCATGACATAACCGCGATAGCCCTCCAGCAGGCGCAACGGTACCTCCTGCGCACGGCTGGTGGTGTAGTCGAACAACACGACTTGTCGATCAGGTGGCCCGCTGGCCTGCACCCACATCCAGGACTGGCTGGTCGGGTCGCGATCCGGTTCCTTGAGCACCTGCACCCGCGTTTCATCGCAGTGAATCACCGGGCTTTCCAACAACCGCTCACGCATCAGGTTCAGCAGCGGCTGGAAGTGTTCGCTGCACTGGATTACCCAGCGGGCGAAGGTTTGCCGGGGGATTTCGATGCCATGCCGGGACAGTACGCTTTCAAAACGATGTAGCGGCAGACCATCGACATACTTGGTGGTCAGCAGCATGGCCAGCACGCTGGGGCTGGCCATGCTCTTCTCGATCAGCTGTGCCGGTTTGTCGGCGGTGACCGGCGCCGCTTCACAACCACGGCAGCCGTAGACCTTGCGCACATGTTTGAGCACGCGGATCTGCATCGGCACGATATCGAGCTGCTCGCTGGTTTCCTCGCCAACCACATGCTTGCGGCAACCGCAGACGCAGGTCAGCTCGTGCTCGGGCAAGTCGTGGATGACTTCGACACGTGGCAGGCCGGCCGACAACGGTTTGCGCTTGCCACGACGTTTGACTGGGGCAACGACTTCTTCGTCCGCATCCTCAACCACGGCCAGCAACGGCTCGCTTTCCGGCTCGTTGAACATTGCCAGTTACGGCGTATTGGGATCGACCGTCTGCTCGGATTTGCGGTTGAACAGCCGATCCCGCAGCAGCTTGATCTGTTCTTTCAGGTCGACGATATGGGTGGCATAGGCTTCGTTGACTTCCTGCTCGCGCAAGCGTGCTTCGTAGGCCTCAAGCAACATCTGCTTGAGTAGTACGGGATCGTCTGGAAGGTTGGCGGGCAAGGAAATCATGCCCCGGATTATACCGGGTCAGGCAACGAAACGGGGTGTCAGAACCTGATGTGGACGGTTGCGCCAGAGGTCGAAGCCGTCGAGTAACCAGTTAAGTTCCTGGACGGTCAGGACGATGGCTTCGTCGGTGGAGTCGGGGGAAGTTTTGAAACGTTCGGCTTCGAGGCGCTTGAGCCAAAGGCAGAAGCCGTTGCGCTCCCAGTACAACACCTTGATGCGGTTACGGGCTTTATTGAGGAAGACGAAAAGTACGGGGTCGAACACGGCGACTTTGATGTCCAGCTCGACCAGGGCGGTGAGGCCGTCGATGGATTTTCGAAAATCCACAGGCTTGGGGTAGAGGTAAACTTTTTCGACTTTGCTGTCGGGACGCATCATGGCGGACTGGCTCCAGAAAGAAATCGGGAGCGCAGCATCGGGCTTCAGGTAGTCGCTTGGAATGTGGGCTTCATGGAGCGGATACAAGAGAAAACCCTGCTGCTGGCGTGCGTAAGAACAAAGAGCGACCCCGTGATTTCTACGCTGGAGCAGAGATTTGGAACGCCGTTTACGATCGTGCTGCCAGCGAATTACGCGATGCTATGGATCTGGCCTACCTGACAGGCCAGCGACCGGCCGACGTTCTCTCAATGAGAGCCGCAGACTGCGATGATGACTATCTCCAAGTTTCACAGGGCAAAACATCCAAGAAACTGCGAATTGAGCTTCGTTCCCAAGATCAGGAAAACCAGCTCGGAATGCTGGTAGGACGCTTGTTGGCTCAGCGGAAAGAGCGCGGCGTTCGCAGTCCGTACCTGATCACGACGCAAGACGGCAGACCTGTTACTGCCTCCATGCTTAGACTTCGCTTCGACGACGCCAGGAGGAGCGCGATTGGATATGCCCTAACAGGTGAAGACAAGTTTCTGGCTGAGCAAATTCGCCAATTTCAATTCAGGGACATTCGCCCCAAGGCAGCTAGCGAAATCGGTGATTTAGGTCACGCAAGCCGACTTCTAGGGCATTCAGACAAAAGAATAACTGAGACAGTTTACAGGCGCGTCGGCGAAATTGTAAAACCCACTCGCTAGAAAACTCTCAGTGTAGAACTTGCGGCGAAAGACCAAAATAATGATCCTCGCCGCAAACTTAATTTAATTGTTGAGAGACGTGGGCCATCAACAAATCTCCAATTACCGCCCCCAAAGTTACGGGAACAGCATTGCCGATCAACCTACCTACCTTCGCAAAGCTTACAGGCTCCCCTTCTGGGATAAATGAATAATCACGTGGGAAACCTTGAAGCATAGCCGCTTCACGCAGACTGATCGCACGGTCCTGTACCGGATGACCAAAACGGCCATTACCATAACCAAAGCACTGAGTAGTGATCGTAGGCGCGGCAGCATCCCATTCCATGCGCCCATAAACAGAAGGAAATGTAGCACCGCTTTCTTTTACATGACACGAAGAGCGAAGATGATCTGGCCAGTCTCTCCAAGTCCCCCCTGGGACCGAAGACTTAATCCTCTGCAAATTCTTATCACTTAATCGACTTGCCCTGTGAAGCCGATCCTCAGAGTCTACTCCTCCAGCATTGATGGCAGGAAGGTCCTGGATAGTGGAACGAACAGTTTTAACAGGCAAGGCATAATCCGGGATATGGATTGGCCCGAGTTTCGAAGCAACGAGTACCAAGCGCTTACGGGTCTGTGGCAACCCGATCATCTGACACTCAATTACTTTCCAGTCAACCCAATAGCCTTCAAGAGATTTCAGAAAGTTTTTAAAGACCTCTTGCTGTGCTAACGGTGGAACATTTTCCATCGTTACCAGATCAGGTTGAACTTCCCGAATAACGTTGCCAAAATGCTCAACAAGGCGCCAGTCTTCACTCTTATTTTTACCAGCCTCATTACCATGCCGCTGCTTGGCTGCGCGCGAATATGTTGAAAATGGCTGACAGGGAGCACAACCTGCAATAAGGGTAACGCCCCTGCTTCCCAAAACATCTTTCAGCACTTTAGAATCGAGAGATGCAACATCTGCTTGTAAAAACTTTGCGCTGGTATTTTTCTCGATAGGATACGCGCAGTTAGGATCGATATCGACGCCAAGCTTTACAGATACACCCGCGCTTTGCAGGCCGTAGGTTAATCCTCCAACCCCACAAAAAAGGTCAACTGCAACTATATCTTTATTTCGCATCAAACCGCTGCCGCCACAAACCGCCTATCATTGACAAACCTTTGAAATGCAGCAATAGCAAGCTCCATATAATCAAGTGCTGCCTCGGACAGCTCTTGTATGTCTTGCAAGGACAAATCATTGGCACCCTCTTCAAACGAGCGTCGTCCATGAGCAATCGCATTACGCCGATCCGCCAGAAACTCAAGAGGAGTCTTATCTCCATATTTGGCGGACTTAGCCATTTTCCTAGCAACCGTTGGAGTCAGCCTAAACTCAACATTCAATCGCTGCGAAAAAGTAAAAATAATTTTATCAGACCATGTGCCCGAAGGCTTTTTAAAACTAAGCTCTTCTATTGGCTCCTTGGTCAGCAATTTAAGTGCTGCTTTATGAACCACATCTAACCGAGTGTCCTCGCTACCATCAATGCCTATTGAAGCATGAAAACGAAGCCATTCCTTTAAAGTATCACTAGACCATTCAGAGGGAGGGGTATTCTGAACTGCGACCCCCACATCTTGTATTGTTCGAGTCATCACCGCCTCTACTATATTGTAGAGGTGAACAATTAGACCAGACTTAATGGTGAGCAAGTGACGAGCGGTCAGAACTGTCTCACCGATAGACGCCCCTCCGCCTTCAAACAGGCGCCGATCTAATGCCTGAGCCAAGCCCAAGTGCATATCAAACTCTTCTTTTCGCTCAATTAAGGCTGCCTGAAGAGTCGTCATGCAGCCTCCAGCATACGAACCACGAGATCGATGCGACCCTCTAACTTAGATCTAACGTTGGCACCATCCGAGACAACCACACCATCGAAATTAGCCTCTTGCATCCGACCGGCGACCAAACCAGCATCCAAATTCAGACCAGGCTGCCCCCGAAGTGCTAGCGCTGACCCAATTGAAATGGCCTCAAAACGCACACGCGGCACGGTATTTGCTGTGACCGATTTCCGGAAACCCTGCACGAATGTATGCTGAACAAAATCTAGCATTCGGAAAAACTCTTCACGCATCTCTTCTAAAACATGCGGATGTTCTTCTGCAGTAGCGTTCGCCTCTTTCAAATAGTCATACAAAAACTTCTTAGGCCGATCTCTATATCCCGGAAAACGGCCTTCAGGCGTATCATTTTTATTCAGATACGCAAAGAATCGAGTTACCAATTCCTCTCGTTCCCGTTGACTAACAGCCTTAGAAGTCAAAGGCGTCATGTCTATAAAGCGTCCGTCTTCCGCCAAATCAGCAATCAGCTGAGTCACGGGCCCAGGGAGGGAGCCGCGCCGGATCTCTGCCTCGTTAGCAGTAGTGCCCATTCGGTTGATTCGGGCAAACATTTCCGCACGTGTCGAGGGGTCCGTATCAGTATCCAGGATAATGGTACGAATTGTGATGTCTTCTAATTTGTTTCTACGGTCGCTTGGCAAATCTGCAAATGAGAAGCCGTTCAGCTCTGGCACTAAAACCAAATCGCGCAGACGCAGCCCCTCTCTCAGAAAGGATCTCATGGCTCGCATCCGCTGCGAGCCATCTACGATCTCCATCCTTCCGTCTTCCGTTTGATAAAAAAACATAAACGGGATGGGTAGACCAACAACTAACGACTCTATGAACTGCGACTTTTGCTCATCACTCCAAGCAAGATTACGCTGGTAGGTCGGAACAAAATAACGGTCTGTAGTATCATTCGCGAAACGACCAACATACATCGACACAGGGTATTCGGCGACGTTGAATTTTACTTGACGAGCGACAACAGACACAGCAGTTTCAGCTTCGCGCTTCTGCTCAATGCTGGGCTCTACGCTCCTGCGAATTCGTGCCATTTCGTTCTCCTTTGATACCCGGTTTAATCATTGCAGTGGTCCAGTACCACGTTGCGGGGTAAACCAAAAGCCGCTTTCTCAGCCTCCGTGTAAGGAACCTCAAGCGGCATCGGTAACGTCGAGTCCGACAACGGATGGTGGATCGTACCATTTCTCTTTGCGGAAACGATGGTAAGGATGCGGAAACGCCAAGGTGACCAGCCAGCAGATTTTCGATGGCCCAGAAACGCAAAAAGCCCTGAATAATCAGGGCTTTGAATGTGGCGGAAGCGTAGAGATTCGAACTCTAGGATAGTTGCCCATCGACGGTTTTCAAGACCGTTGCCTTAAACCACTCGGCCACGCTTCCAGCTCGTTTTGCGGCCGC
>Ga0065704_10070430_pt1 | contig 25086 bp, 22 predicted proteins | sample SwiRhicommuniRL2_FD_59091 | JGI IMG/M metagenome (GOLD analysis project Ga0065704, IMG submission 59091) | Switchgrass rhizosphere bacterial communities from Rose Lake, Michigan, USA - RL2 v2 (version 2) | ecosystem: Host-associated > Plants > Roots > Rhizosphere > Soil | place: East Lansing, MI | reverse complement strand
GCGTGGCGGCTGACCGCGTCCGGCGCCAGCGCGAGCTGGCCCAGCGAAACCGCCCTGCGCTGCAACAGCAGCGCCGCGCTACGCCAGGCCGCGCTGCATGGCGCCGGGTTGCTGTTGCAGCCGCAGGTGCTGGTGGCCGAGGATCTGGCCGCCGGGCGCTTGGTCGGCGTGCTCGACGCCTACCTGCCGGCCAGCCGCCCGGTCCACGCGCTGTACCGGCAGGACCGCCAGCCGCTGCCCAAGCTCGCCAGCTTTCTGGCCTTCCTGCAGCGGCATGCGGCGCCGCGACTGGCCTGATCCCGTGCGAACGCGTCCGCCTGAACGCCGCGGCGCTTGCAGCGCACGCCGGTTCGGTCAGAATGCCGCGCCCCCCCAACGCTGTTTGCCGCGCAAGGCCCGGCTGCCATGGCACATCCCTGCCTCACCTGCGGCGCCTGCTGCGCCTACTTCCGCGTCAGCTTCCACTGGAGCGAAGCCGATCCCGCGCTGGGCGGCAGGGTCCCGTTCGAGCTCACCGAGCCGTTGCGCACCCACGAGCGGGTGATGCGCGGCACCTCGCAGGCGCAGCCGCGCTGCGTGGCGCTGGACGCCGACATCGGCCGCTACAGCCGCTGCACCATCCACGACCGGCGTCCTTCGGTATGCGCCGCGGTGCCGGCGTCGCTGGAGTTCGGCGAACGCAGCGCACAATGCGACAAGTCGCGGCTGGCGCATGGGCTGCATGCGCTGACCGAAAGCGACTGGGCCGGCGTGGGCGACGCCGAGCGCAATCCGTTGCCGGACGAAGCCTGAGCCGCCGCACGCTGCAGCTGCGCGGCGGCCACACGCCTGCGCCTAGAGCGGATGCGCGTCCAGGAACGTACGGATCGCCGGCACCAGCACCTCGTGCTTGTCTTCGAGCACGTAGTGGTTGGCATCCTCGAACGCCATCACCTCGGCCTGCGGCAGCGCCTGGCGGAAGCCGGCCAGGAAATGGTGGTCGAAGCAGATGTCGCGCAGGCCCCAGGCGATGAACGCCGGGCGGTCGGCGAACGACGGCAGCGCTTGCGCCGAGCGTTCCAGCAGCGACCAGGCCTTGTCGGCCGGCGACAGCGGAATGTCCTGCATGAAGCGGATCGTGGAGATGCGGTTGGCCCAGCTGTCGTAGGGCGCGACGTAGGCACGGCGCACGTCGGCGGGCATGCGCCGCGACACGCCCAGCCACGAGGCCCCGGAAGAAAACGCGTTGAAGGTGCGGATGAACCACTCGCCCGGACCCCAGTGCCGGCCCATCGCGATCTGCCATGGCATCGGCTTGGCCGCCGGCAGCGGGAACGCGGCGGTGTTGGTGATCACCAGCCGCTTGACCTGCGTGTGGTGCGACAGCGCCCAGCCGAAGCCGATCATGCCGCCCCAGTCGTGCACCGCCAGCGTCACCGGCCCGTCGATGCCCAGGTGCCGCAGCAACGCATCGAGATCGTCCACGCGCGACTGCAGCGTGTAGTCGTAGCCCGGCTGCGCGCCCGGCGCGTCGTCCGGCTTGTCCGACAGGCCCATGCCGATGTGGTCGGGCACGATGCAGCGGTAACGATCCGCCAGGCCGCTCACCAGATGCCGCCACAGATAGCTCCACGACGGATTGCCGTGCAGCATCACCACCACCTCGCCGTCGCGCGGGCCTTCGTCGAGGTAGGACATCGCCAGCCCTGGGCGGACCTGGAAACGCTGCGGGGTGAAGGGGTAGCCGGGGTAGTTCATATCAATCGTATCCGATCCAGATCGAAGGAACCGGCGCCTTGTCGGCATCCGCCCGATTCCCGCAGGTAGAAGAAATCACGCTCGCCACGCTCACGTCCCACCATGACTGCTGCGCCCTCCTCTCGAGGGGCCGCGCCGTCCTCGCAAATGCCGTGCTTGCAATCACACCATCGATTCCTCGCCACGCGCAGCAGCACGGTAGGCAGGCAGATGATGGTCGTCATTGGAGAGCAGGCGCAGAAAAGCAGGGTGCAGGAACAGCTTTTCCTTGCCCACGCGCTGCTCCTGTAACACGCCAATCTTCACCAACTCCTTCAACTGACGCGCAGCGGTCTGCCGGGTCACGCCCACCAGTTCCACGACGTTTTGGATGCGACAGTAAGGCTGGTTGAAAATTACCTCCACCAGCTCCCGGCTATAGGCCTTGGGCGCATGGCTGCGGACGTAGTCGCGGGCCTGCGCCTCCAAACCGCGGATCGCCTGGATCTTGGCCGTGGTCCATGCAGCCGTCTCGGCCACGGCGCTGAGCATGTACTGGATCCACTCGGCCCAATGACCATGCCGGGTTACTTCCAATAACAGACGATAGTAATCATTGCGGTGGCGGATGATGTAGCGCGACAGATACAGCACCGGCAAGTCGAGCAACCCCTGCTCGATGAGCATCAGCAGGTTCAGCACGCGTCCGGTGCGTCCGTTGCCGTCGGTGAAGGGATGGATGGCTTCGAACTGGTAATGCGCGACCGCCATGCGGATCAACGGATCGATGTCGGTGTGTTCATGGATGAAGCGCTCCCAGTTGGCCAGCTTGTCGCGCAGCAGCGTTTCGCCCACTGGCGGGGTGTAGATGACCTGCTGGGTCTGGTCATTGGCCAGGGCCGTACCGGGGACGCGGCGGATCTGCATCTGCACCGCCTTGATGCGGCTGCAGACGACGACCGCGGTATCGGTGCACAGGGGACGCTGCTGCAATGACTGGAAACCTTCGTAGAGCGCACTGCGGTAGCGCAGCGCCTCCTTGGTGGCGGGCTTCTGCGCCTTGTCCTGATCGTCGGCGTAGCGGAACAGGTCGTCCGTGGTGGTGACGATGTTCTCGATCTCCGAACTGGCCTGAGCCTCGAGGATCGGAATCGTGTTGATCAACACCGTGGGATTGGGCAGCAGCGCGGTGGCCTGTTTAAGTTCGGCCAACGCGGTGCGGGCATTGATGCAGGCCTTGAGCAGACTCCGTGTCTCGATATCTCCCGCTGGCGGAAGCGGCGGGAGATCGTTGTACGGGAGCTCGGCCTTGAACTTGGACACATCTTCCATGGCTGCGTCGATCATGTTCGAGGAACGAACATGATGCAATGACGCGTACTAAAAATCCATTTTTTTTAACACGTCCCGCGCTGCGACACGCCAGGCCAGGCTCGTTACCAGACCACCTCGGCCATCGAGCAGTTCAGGCCCGAGCCGATGCCCATCAGCGCGATCCGGTCGCCCTTCTTCAGGCGGCCCAGGTCGCGCAGCTTGCTCAACACGATCGGCACGCTGGCCGGGCCGATGTTGCCGTGCTCGCCGAAGATGGTCATCACCTTCTTCGGGTCGATGCCGAAGTTCTTGATGAAGGCCTGGGTGTGCGGCTGGCTGACCTGGTGGATCACGAACTGGTCCAGTTCGTCCACCGCCCAGCCCAGCGCCTGCTTGGCGGCGGTGAAGGTCTTCTGCGCCAGCTTGATGCCCTCGATCAGCAGCAGCCGGGTGTCGGTGACCATGCGGTCCAGGTTGCCCCGGCACAGCGTGTTCCACTCGGTGGCCGAGCGGGTCACGCCACCGCGGTAGCGCGGCGCGTCCGGCACCAGTTCGGCGCGCGCCATCACCATCGCCGCGGCGCCGCAGCCCAGGGTCAGCGCCGCCAGTTCGTCGCGGAACTCCTGCGCGGTCACGTCCGGCGAGGTCATCCGCTCCAGGGTCTTCTCGTACACCAGGTTGGCCGTCTCGCCATCCACCACCAGCGCGTAGTCGATCTCGCCGCGCTCGATCATCCGCGCGGCGATGTCCATGCCGTTGATGAAGGCCAGGCAGGCATTGGCGACGTCGAAGGTCATGCACTGCTCGCCCACGCCCAGGTTGCCGGAGACGATGCTGGCGGTGGACGGCTCGAGGTAGTCGCGGCTGACCGAGGTGTTGACCAGCAACCCGACCTGGCCGGCCTCGATGCCCGCGTCCGCCATCGCCTTGCGCGCCGCCAGGGTGGCGGCATCGGACGCCTGCATCTCCGCGTCCCACATGCGCCGCGCATGGATGCCGGCGATGTCGCCGAGCACGTCGGTGCGGATGCCCAGACGATCGTAGGTCGGCTGCAGGCGGTCGTTGATCTGCTTGGAGGTCAGCGTGTGCGGCGCATCGATATGCGCCAGTCCCGCGATGGAGACATTGTTGAAGAGCATCGAGATGTACGCCGGTATCAGGCGAAGGGGCGCCAATTCTAGCGGCTGCCCGGTTTTACCGCATCTTTAACAAATTGGAACGCAGCGTATGGATGAACCCATTCAGCGAACACTGCACTGATAGGCGGCAAAGCGCTGGTCACCATCGGCCGGTTCGCCCATCGCCTGCACCGTGTTGGCGCCCACGCCCGGGGCCTCGTTGCGGGCCAGGGTCTCCAGTTCCTCGCGCACCCGCAGCGGGTTGCGCTGGTAGAAACCGACGTTGCTCTTGACCGAGACCACCACCTCGCCGCGCTTCTCGCAGCCGCTCGGCGCCTGCCCGGGCGGCAGCACGCGCACGGTCTTGCCTTCCGGCGCCATCGGCACCCAGGTACAGGCGGCGAGACTGGCGAGCAGGAGCAACGCGATCGGGAGGCGCATGGAGAGGGACCGCAGGCGGAGAGAACCCGGATTGTGCCGCAGATTGCTGAATTGGCAATGACGCTGCCGGGGCTGGGGGCCAATCGCAACGCAGCCAGCCATGGGCGACTCGCGGCGCGAGGCTGCGCCGCCCGCACGCTCATCCGCCCCTGCGGGGCACCTTCTCCCGATGGGAGAAGGGAACAGCCACTAGCCCCTCTCCCACCGGGAGAGGGGTTGGGGTGAGGGGACGGCGCGAAGCGTCTCGCGGCGTCGGGTTCGGGCGCCCAGGCCCCACCCGCCCCCTCATCCGGCGCCGCGGGACCGCCTCAACGCTTGGGCGCGGCCGGCGCGGCCGCGCCCTGCGGCTGGCCGTCGGCATCGATCACCGTCACCTCGCCCAGCTTCAGTCCGCGCACCGGGCGCTCGATCTGCTTCAGGTCGCCCACCACCACCCAGGTCAGCGCGTTCGGGTCCAGGGTCGCCGCCGCCTCGCGCACCTGCGCCGGGGTCAGCGCCTCCAGCTCGGCCTTGCGCTTGAACACATAGTCGTCGGGACGCCCGTAGCGCACGATGCCGCCGATGACGCCGAGCACCGCGCTGGCGGTCTCGTAGGCGCCGGGCAGGCTCAGCGTCTGGATGTTGCGGATGCGCTCCACCTCCGCCGCGGTCGGCGGCGCCTTGCCGCTGGCGAAGGCGCTGATCTCCTTCTGCATCTCCTGCAGCGCCGGCGCGGTCTTGTCGATCTGCACCGGCGCGCTGGCCGCCCACGGGCGCTGGCCCAGGGCACCGGAGGCGGAACTGCGCGCACCGTAGGACCAATGCTTGTTCTCGCGCAGGTTCATGTTCAGCCGCGAGGTGAAGTCGCCGCCGAGCACGCCGTTGGCGGCATCGAAGCGCACCGAGGCCGGGTCGGTGGTCGGCGGGATCAACTGCGCCGCGAACAGGTTGGCCTGCACCGCACCCGGCTGGTCGATCAGGTACACCCGCGACTTGGCCGGCCGCGCGACCGTGGCCGGCGCCGGCAGCGACGGCGCGGCGCCCTCGCCCTTCCAGTCGCCGAACTGCGCATCCAGCAGCGGCACCACCTCGGCCAGCGTGGTGTCGCCGACCACGATCAGCGTGGCCTGCTCGGGGCGGATCCAGTCGCGCTGGAAGTCGACCAGGTCGGCGCGCTCCAGCGCCGCGATCCCCGCCTCGGTGCCCTTGCCGCTGAACGGGATCGCGTACGGATGGCCGGCGCCGTACAGCAGCGGCGGCAGCACGCGCATCGCCACCGCGCCCGGCTGCGCCTTCTCCTGGCGGATGCCGGCGATCCAGCTCGCCTTGATCCGCTCGATCTCCTTCTGTTCGAAGCGCGGCCGCCGCAGCATGTCCGCGTACAGCGCCAGCGACGGCGCCAGGTTCTCCTTCAGCGCCGACAGGTAGGCGTTGCTGCCGTCCAGCGAGGCGCCGGCGACCAGGGTGGCGCCCAGCGCGTCGGCGGCGTCGGCGAAGCCCAGCGCGTCGCGCTCGCCGGCACCCTCGTCGAGCATGCTCATGGTGAAGTTGGCGGTGCCCGACTTGCGCCCCTGGTCGGCGCTGTAGCCGCCCGGGAACTCGTAGCTGAACTGCACCACCGGGATGTCATGGCGCTCGGCCAGGATCACCTGCGTGCCGTTCTTCAAGGTGGCGCGCTGCAACGCCGGGAACTTCAGTTCCGGGAACTGCAGGGTCTTGGGCGGGCCGGCACTGCGGTCCACCACGCTGGGCAGGGTCCGGTACTTCGGATCGGCCGGCGGCGGATTCAGCGGCGTCGGCTCCACCGCCGGGTCCTCGACCAGCGCCACGCGCTCGCCCGGCTCCACCAGCAGGGTGTGCTCGCCCTTGCCCAGCCAGGCACGACCCACCGCCTTCAGCTCGCGCGCGCTGGTCGACTCGATGGTGGCCAGCGAAGTGCGGAAGCAGCCGGGGTCGCCGGTGAACACCGCGCATTCGGCCAGCGCGTCGGCCTTGCCGCCGAAGCCGCCGATGCGCTCGATGCCACGGATGAAGCTGGCCCGGTACGCGGTCTTGGCGCGCGCCAGTTCGTCCTTGTCCGGGCCCTTGTCGAGCAGCCGGCGCACCTCCTCGTCGATCGCCGCCTCGACCTTGGCCGGGTCCACGCCCTGCTTGACCGTGGCGATGATGCCGAACCCGGATCCCAGCTGCGACGGCCACACGCTGGCGCTGATCTGGTCGACCAGCTTGTCCTCGTGCACCAGGCGCCGGTCCAGCCGCGACGACTTGGCCCCGCCCAGCACCTGCGCCAGCAGCTGCAGGCGGTCGATATCCACGGTGCCGGTCTGGGCCACGTTCCAGACCCGGTAGATGCGCGCCTGCGGCACCTTGTCGGTCATCGTCTCGCGGGTGGATTGCGTGCGCTGGGCCACATCGACCTTGGGCTGGGCCATGGTCGGGCCGGCCGGGATGTCGCCGAAATAGCGCGCCACCTTCTCCTTGGCGGTGGCCAGGTCGATGTCGCCGGCCAGCACCAGCACCGCGTTGTTCGGCCCGTACCAGGTGCGGAACCACTGCTTCACATCGGCCAGCGAGGCCGCGTTGAGGTCGTTCATCGACCCGATCACGGTGTGGTGGTACGGATGGCCCGGCGGATACAGCGCGCGGCCCAGCTTGGTCCAGGCCTGGCCGTAGGGCTGGTTCTCGCCCTGCCGCTTCTCGTTCTGGACCACGCCGCGCTGCTCGTCGAGCGCAGCCTGGTCGATGGCGCCGAGCAAGTGGCCCATGCGGTCGGATTCCATCCACAACGCGGTGTCCAACGCGGTGGTCGGCACGTTCTCGAAGTAATTGGTGCGGTCGCTGTTGGTGGTGCCGTTCTGGTCGGTGGCGCCCACCTGCTTGAACGGCTCGAAGAATTCGCCGCGGTGATTCTCGCTGGCCTGGAACATCAGGTGCTCGAACAGGTGCGCGAAGCCGGTGCGCCCGGCCGGCTCGTCCTTGGCGCCGACGTGGTACCAGAGATTGACCGCCACGATCGGCGCCTTGCGATCGGTGTGCACGATCACCCGCAGGCCGTTGGGCAGGGTGAATTGCTCGTAGGCGATATCCACCTTCGCGGCGGCCGGTCGCTTCGCCGCCTCGGACGGCGGCGCGTAACTCAGCGCGCCGAGCGCGGTGGACAACGCAATGGCCAGCAAGGCCCCTCTTGGGCGGATCGACACGGTCATGCAAGTTCCTTTTTGACGATGGGTGCAAACGGCAACGGAACCTGAATCGTAACGGCCCGCGGCCGCGCTCGCGTATGCCGATCGGCCCACTCCGCACCCGGCTGCGCCGGGACCCTGAACACCGCGCCGAAATCAGGGCCGAGGCAGCACCCAGGCGCCGGGAGCGGACGTACGCACATGACCGGATGTCCGCCACCGGACACTGCGCAGTGGCGCATTAGCCTTGAAGAACAATCACTTGCGATTGGCACGGGACCTGCTGTGCAGCTAGGCAGCCAAATCCCCACCCGCCATTTAATGAACAAACGCTTAATGAAAAGAGGCTCTGACAGAAAGTTCTTGCACCTCCTGGTTAGGTGTACTACCTTACTACCACACCACTGCTCAACAACACCAACGAGGCCCGCCATGAAAACCGCTTCCTTCGCCCTGACCTTCGCCATCGCCGCCCTGCTGTCCGCCCCGGCCCTGGCCAGCACCCGCGTCGTCACCCTCGACAGCGTGCAGGTGCGCCCGTCGGCCGAGCAGATCGCCCAGCGCACGTTCGAGCGCGACAGCGCCATCCCGACCCTGGCCGCGGTGCAAGTCCGCCCTTCGGCCGAACAGCTGGCGCAGCGCGATGCGGAGCTGTCCAGCCAGATCGCCACGCTGGCCGCGGTGCAGGTCCGCCCCTCGGCCGAGCAGATCGCCGCGCGCGATGCCGAGCAGGCGGCGGGCCGGCGCGTGGTCACCCTGGCGACGCTGCAAGTGCGTCCGGACGCCGACACCCAGGTCCCCTTCGCGATCGGCAACGTGGTCAGCGGTGCCCTGGACAGCGCGATGCTGCAGCTGCAGCCGGGCCTGCAGAACCTGAGCCAGGACCTGGCCAGCGGCCTGGGCCGCTAAACCGACCCGGCGGCCGGCGCGTACACTGCGCCGATGATCGCCACGCCCACGCTGCACGTCCTGCTGTTCCAACCCGAAATACCGCCCAACACGGGCAATGCCATCCGCCTTTGCGCCAATACCGGCGCGCAGCTGCACCTGATCGAGCCGCTCGGCTTCGACCTCGGCGACAAGCAGCTCAAACGCGCCGGCCTGGACTACCACGAGTACGCACGCCTGCAGGTCCACGCCTCGCTGGACGCCGCGCTGCAGTCCATCGCCCCGCGCCGCCTGTTCGCGCTCAGTACCCGCAGCACCACCCGCTACGACGCGCCGACCTTCGCCGACGGCGATGCCTTCCTGTTCGGCCCGGAGACCCGCGGCCTGCCCGCCGAGGTCCTGGAGCAGGTGCCGCCGGCGCAGCGCTTGCGGCTGCCGATGCGCCCGCACAACCGCAGCCTCAACCTGTCCAACGCGGTGGCGGTGGTGGTGTTCGAGGCGTGGCGGCAACTGGGCTTTCCTGGCGCCGACTGAGCGCAGGACGCGCCTGCGATCGGCGGCGCGAACGCTCCGGTCCGACCACGCGACGACGGCATCGCCCTGCACCCGCCGCGTCCGCCGCGCGGTTGAAGCCGGCGACGCTTCGTTCCTACACTGGGGCGCGGCGCATCCTCCGGCTGCTTCGAAACGCCCCCGCAGCGCTCCGGCAAGGTTTCAGCGAATGGCATCGTCCCCACCGAAGACCGCCGACGACTGGGTCGGGATCCGCCGCGACCAGGAGACCGGCATCGAAAGCGTGCATGCGCATTTCCATGGGCACGCCTACGATCCGCACGATCACGACGAGGTCCTGGTCGGGGTGACCCTGCAGGGCGTGCAGCGGTTCCATTGCCATCGTTCGCTGCACACCAGCACACCCGGGCGCGCCATCCTCATCGAGCCCGGCGCGGTCCACGACGGGCATGCACCCGCGGCGGACGGCTTCACCTACGCCATGCTCTACCTCCCGCAACCCTGGGTGGCCGGCAGGCTGCAGCGGCTCGGCCAGCACGACATTTCCGCGATCCAACCGGCATTCCGCAGCACCTTGACCAACGACGCGGCGCTGAGCGCGGCGATCCGCCAGGCATTTCTGGCGCTCCATCGGCACGAAGGGCGCCTGGCGCGGGACCAGAGCCTGGACCGCATGATGGATCTACTGTCGCCGCACCTGTCCGCCGGCACGCACAGCTCCCGCGAGTCGGCGACGCGGATGGCGCGGGCACGGGATTTCCTGCACGCGCACATGGAGCGCGACGTCGGCCTTGATGAGCTTGCCGGCTACGCCGAGTTGGACCGGTTCCGCCTCACCCGGCAATTCCAGCGCGCGTTCGGCCTCTCGCCGCACGCCTATCTGATCCGGCTGCGGCTGCGCGTGGCCCGCGCCCTGCTGGCCAATGGCCAGGAACCGGCGGACGTGGCGACCCAGGTCGGGTTCGCCGATCAGAGCCATCTCGGCCGCTGGTTCAAGCGTGCCTACCGGCTCACGCCGGCCGCGTACAGGCGGCAGTGCGCCGTGACCGCTGCACAGGCGTTCTAGAACGCGGTGGCGACGGCGCGGACCATGGCCGCACATCCCCACCGCGGAGCTTCCCGTGTTCGACACCAAAGTGGCCCTGATCGTCCGCAACGACCTGGCGATCTGGCAACGCCTGAACGTCGTCGCCTTCCTGGCGACGGGCATCGCCGCAGCCGCTCCCGAGGCCATCGGCACGCCCTACGTCGATGCCAATGGCCATCGCTACGGCGCCATGCTCGGCCAGCCGATGCTGATCTTCGAAGCCGATCTCGGCGGGCTGCAGGCCGCGCACCGGGTGGGACTCGCGCGTGAGATCACCCTGCTGCCATACGTGTTCGCCATGTTCTCGACCGGGCATGACGCCGCCAATCGCCAGGCATTCGCGGCGGAAGATCCGGGCAGCTTGAACCTGGTCGGGCTCGGGCTGCGCGGGCCGAAGAAGGCCATTGAAAAGGCGACGAAGGGCCTGTCACTGCATCGATGACGCGGCGTGCGGCGCACGCACGCCACACCCTCCGGTCCATGCTCAAGCCGTGGCGTGGCGCTTGGTCCTGGCGGACTTGATCTCGCGTACTGGCGGCGCACCGAACATCCGCCCGTACTCGCGGGTGAACTGCGGCACGCTCTCGTAGCCCACGGCATGGGCGGCGTTGCTGGCCGAGACCCCTTCCGACAACATCATGCGCCGCGCTTCGATCAGGCGCAGTTGTTTCTGGAACTGCAGGGGCGAGAGCGTGGTGACCGCGCGGAAGTGCTGGTGGAACGTGGACGGGCTCATGCCCGCCGCCTCGGCCAGGCGTTCCACCCGCAGCGGTTGCGCATAGTCCGTGCGAATGACCGCCACCGCCCGCGCCACGCGCTGGGCGTTGCCTTCGGCCACGCCCAGGTTGCGGATTGCCGGACCGTGGCGCCCGGCCAGCAGCCAGAAATGCATTTCGCGGATGAACTGCGCCTTGAGCACCGGCACCGCCGCCGGACGATCGAGCAGGCGCATCAGGCGCAGCGCGGCGTCGGCGACCTCGCGTTCGGTCGGTTCGACCCGCACCGGCGCACCGCTCTGTTCCTGCGCCACCTCCATCTCCAGCGTCAATGCGTCGATCACGGAGGGGTCCAACTCGAACACCAGCGAGTAGTACGGCAAGCGCGCATCGGCGCAGGTGATCTGGCTGACGGTGGGGACATCGGCGGTAATGAGCAGGGAATCGCCCGCGCCGAAGTCGAAGCTGCGATTGCCCGTCGTCACGCGCTTGCCGCCCTGCACGACGAGGGCGACCAGTGGCCGCGAGATGGCGTACTGCAATTCGCTTGGTGTGGTGGCGCGAATCGTCGTCAGCCCGGCGATCGGGGTGGCGGCGACGCCATCGGCGTCGGCATGGAACTCCGCATAGCGGCGGACCGCTGCGAGCAGGGTGTCGGTCATGCGCGAACGATAGTCCCAGCCGCGCGGCGGGCGCAATTGGAACGGAGAATCAGGCAAAAAGAACCGAGGTTCCGGCTACTGCTGGCGGGGAGGTCGACAGCGATCTTGCATCGACACCGCGCACTCGCCCGGCCCGCTTCTTCGGGCAAGCGTCGGACAGCGGAGAGGAATAGGCAAAAATAACCGATGAACCAGCAACCTGTGCGGATGGGCCGGCCCGACACTGTTTCCGTCGCCCCGACACCACTCGACAGGAGCCTCTCATGTCCACCATTTCGCTTGTTACCGGCGCCAGCCGCGGCCTTGGCCGCAACACCGCATTGAGCATCGCCGCACGCGGCGGCGATGTGATCCTGACCTACCGCAGCGGCGAAGCCCAGGCGCGCGACGTCGTCGAGCAGATCCAGGCGATGGGCCGCACGGCCGTCGCGTTACCGCTGGATACCAGCGACGTGTCGACCTTCGCGCAATTCGCCGGCAGCGTCGGCGCGGCGCTCTCCGGCCTCTGGAGCCGCGATCGGTTCGACCACCTGGTCAACAATGCCGGACACGGCGACATGGCGGCCTTCGCCGAGACCACCGAGGCGCAGTTCGACGCGTTGTTCGATGTCCACGTCAAAGGCGTGTTCTTCCTCACCCAGGCGTTGCTGCCGCTGCTGGCCGATGGAGGGCGCATCGTCAATCTGTCTTCGGGGCTGAGTCGGGTAACGTTTCCGGGCTTCTCCGCCTATTCCGCCGCCAAGGGCGCGGTCGAGACCCTGAGCGTGTATCTGGCCAGGGAGTTGGGCTACCGCGGCATCGCCGTCAACAGCGTCGCTCCCGGCGCGATCGAAACGGACTTTCTCGGCGGCGCCGTACGCGACATGCCGGATCTCAACCGACAGTTCGCGAGCATGAGCGCGCTGGGCCGGGTCGGTGTGCCCGACGACATCGGCCCGATGATCGCCAGTCTGCTGGGACCGGACAACCGCTGGGTCACCGGCCAGCGCATCGAAGTCTCCGGCGGCCAGACGATCTGATGCACTTGCGGGTCGACCGCTCCACAAGCGGATGCCGCGGCCAGTCGCCGCGGCATCTTCTTTTCCAGAATGCCGGCCATGCCCGTCCAGCCAGTCACCTTCGATGAAGCGCTTGGCGGCATAGATACTGCCGCGTTCTACCGCGTCAGGGTCAGCCTCAATCCCCACTCCCGGCTGCAAAGCCTACGAGAGATCGTGCAACTCCTTGCCCAGCACCGGCCCGAGTTTCCAGTCGGAGAACCGCACCTTCAGCCCCTCGCGTTCCGGCGTGCATGTCATCGGGCCGACCAGGTACTTGGAGGCCACCGGGAACGGACACAGCCGCACCAACGGCCAATACTTCCCGTCGCGCGACACCTGCAGACGCAACACGCCGTTGTCCACGGTGGCACGCATCCAGAAATCCGACGCGTCCGCCTCGTACGGACCGGTAGCCCAGTCCGAACGGCCATCGGTCAACACGCTGCTGAGCATCGCCCGCCCGTCGCTCAGTTCGATGCCGGCCTTGACCCAGCGGCGCTCGTCGACCCGCACCATGATCCCGGCCTGATCGTAGAGCTGCTCGAATTTCCCACGGACGCGAAGCTGGCAGGTGAAACTCGCCGGCGCGGCGATGCCGAGAAAGTGGCCGCTGTCGCGGGTGAAGCCATAGTGGGTCTCGCGCCAGAAATCGGTGCCCTTGTCGGTGACCACTTCGAGAATGTCGCCGGCCGATACGCGATGGACCTTGGGCGCATTGAGCCAGGTGCCCGCCTCCCAGGCGGAAGGCGCTGCCGCGCGCGCGCCGCCGGTGGCGAGCACCACACCGCCCCCGGCCAGGCCACCCAGGGTCGCCCTGCGGCCGATATCCACGTCCTGCTCCCCAGAATTCGCCATCGCTCCACTCCTTAGCTCGGTGCCACCTGGGCGCCATCACGTCGATGGCCGTCGTGCACCTCATCGGCGAATTTGTACATCCGTACCAATTGAGGTGTCAATCGCGAACTGCGATCATCGAACTCCGTCGAAATCGCGTGGACAGGCATGAACGGCAGGACCTGGCGCCAGGATCCAAACAGGAAGGAGGCTATCGAGCAGGCGGCGTTGCGCGTGGTTCTGGATTACGGCGTGGCGGGCACGACCTTTCGCAAGGTCGCCGAGGAAGCGGGCGTTCCGCTCAGCGCCACCACGTATTACTTCGGCTCGATGCACGCATTGCTGATCGCCGCGTTCACCCGCTTTTCCCAGGAAGTCTCCACCGACTTCGCCGCCGAGATCCGCGCCGCGAAGAACCGCGAACAGGCTTGCGACGCGGTGGTCAACATCATCTTCGCCGAAGGCACGGCCTCCCCGCGCGTGCTGCTGCTGAGCTACGAACTGTATGCCTTCGCCCGCCGGCATCCGGAGATGACCGCGATCATGCAGCAGTGGATGGCCAGAAGTAGGACCGCGTTGGAAACGCATTTCTCCGCCGCGGCGGCCAGCGCCATCGACGCCTTTATCGAAGGCGCGACGATCCACCGTTCGGTGGTGCGCATGAGCAGGAAAAAGGTGCGCGATGCGATCGCGCAACTCGCTGGGCTGTAGAGCGCGGATTCCGTGAAATGCAGCTCAGCCAGGACGAAGGCCAGCGTGAGCATGTTCATTAGGCACCGCGACACCGAACGAAGCCAGCATAGGGAGTAGTCCAGCGTATCGAACCAGCGACCATCTAACCGGCCGCGTAACTGCCAAAATCCTGGAGCAGATCGATCTTCTATTCAATTAGGTACGTGTCGCTAGTCTAGCGTTCGTACGTAGCTGCAAAGCTACCCGCTAACTTGCCAGCTAGTATGTGAAGCAGCCAGCGGTAAAAGCCAGTATCCAGGGCGGAGCCTGAGCTAGGTCGCTCACTACCGGGAGAGGATCGTCAGCCGCCAGTGACTGTGATAGCACGTAGCCGGGTCTGTACCCCTGCGCAGAACCCGCGTTCGTAAGGCAAATCCACGCAAGTAGCGACCGACATCAAGAGCCTCCAGCGCTTTTCGTTCCATTTCACCGCGCTCGGCTTTTGTAGAACGCCGTCTATCAGCAACAATCTACGTTGGGCTCTCCAGCATCCGTAATAGCTTTTCTGCAACTTCTGGCGGGACATCAGTCACTTCCATCGCCTTGCGAGCGCCAAGCCTGCAACGTCACTAGGTGACTACTTGAACGTCGCGCTCAACGCTGACACCGCGGCGGGCACATGATGCCCCACATACTAAACTGAACGGAGCTGCCACCACTTAAGCTTATTGATGCCGGGACTTTTGGCACTGAGTACCTCAGTAGCTACTGCCCACGACTGACGAGCCTGTGCGCAGCCCTCGGTACAATTTCATCGCTCTTCTTGACGCTGAAGCTGGACCTAAGTCGGGCACTTACAATGATTGCGCGAGGCTGGCACCGGCACCGTAGCGTTGCGACGAGCGAGAGAGCTTTGGAGCAACTAACAGGCCAGCCGCCAATCGGAGGAACGCTCATAGGGCTCAGCGGAACATTTTCAAGGAAGTCAGGAACGCTATGCAAAGGGCATCTTGACGCCCGAGATGCTTGGCTGACGCCGTATAGGAAAGTTCATTGCCTACGTCAGGTCGATCTGAACCTTCTCTGCATACTCGCACTGCGCCGTGCAAGGAGCGAGAATTGAGAGAAAATTTCCGCTGCGGCTCTTCGAACTTCAGAGGCGGGACTCTCTTAGCATGTCCAGAACTCAAGAACTCACTCACTTCGGCGCACGCTTCGATCCACCAAGTCGCACAGAAAAATGGACCAAACACTGCGTCGAGGAGCTGATTCAGGGGACGGCAGAGGAGCCAAATCGAAAGCTAGAAATACCTAGCATATTAGTCTCTATCCAAGCTGTGGATGATGCTGCCAAGGTAAGGACACAACGTACATGCCAAGAAAGGCGTACGGACACGACTACGTTCACTATATCGAATGATGCGATGCTGGTCTCTCCACATTGAGATTGCGACCCGATGTCGGCCGGGTAGACTAGGGCGACCTGCTCAGGGCTGCAGCGACGCAGTGCGCCTCTGTGCGGGATATGCTGCCCAGGCCAGAAGAGTCCGCATCTGCAGTACTCCCAGGAGTTCACACTTCGTTGACGCTCCGCTTGAACGCGAGGATCTTCCTAGGGAATGGATCGCCTTCTCCAGGGTGATCGAAGCGCTAGTTACGGACAGAGATTGCCTTCTGCCTTCACTGCAGCAGCTGGCTCGCACTCTTGGAATTCGTGACTACGGCCGGAAGCATTTTCTTGGGCACGTTGCTCGCTACTCCGCACCATTGCGAATTCAGCGTGCACTGTACCCAGACGTGCCACCTCACCGCTTGAATGCTTCCTTCCATGAGTCCTTGCGGCTGCTCCATGCAGGCCTCACACCACAACAGGTAACTAGAGCAGTCAACGATCTTTCACGGGGAACAGTACAACTCTTGAACAAATTGTTCGATCTGCATCTGTCGTCTATCAGCTCCTACTTCCGCTACGTACCGAGTGACGAGTTGGCTTTCGCGTAATTCGCCGCACACGGAATGGGACTTGAGAACCACGCCGCGGCAGAACTTGCGGCTCTGAAAGATCAAGCGGGTACTCACTTCGCCCCGATGTAGGACCGCAGCCCGACAAGTGCCGCAACGATGCGGTCAACATCCTGCCTCATTGCATTGCGGCGTGTAAAACGCAGTAACTCCGTCTTGCCGTCGGGCGTCCATTCGCGATGCACATGCCCACCGGGCGACGTCTTCTTACTTTTCAGGAACCGAGAATACGTTCTCTCATATTCATCAAGAAAACTAGGACAAAGCATATCTTCAATCTCCCAGTCGATTCCCTTGAAGCCATCATTTGCCTTCAACATCGCTCTCCCGACAGCAGCCGGGTCACCAACTGCCGGATTCATCACAGGAAACAGGTTGAAAACGTCGGAAAATTCTTGCAACCCGACGTTACGTGACGTTGCCAACTTGAGCGCGCTGCGTCCTGCATGGTCATTATCGAATAGCCCAAGAAATCGGTACACCTGACGGCCACTTTTATCCCTATAAGTGCTGGCCATGGCTCGAAACACTAACAACTGTTGCACCAACCCATCCACCCCACCCCGACCCCGCTCTCCGGCAGCAACTATCGAGAAACTACCACCTAGAAGTTGGGACCCGCCGGACTTCTCCTCAAGTTGAGAGGCGATCTTGAAGTACTCGACATCGCTCGTCCCTTCGACAAAAACCGTGCGTGCGCTTATTTTCAACCCTGCTGAGCGCGCATATAGCTCGACGTGATCTGGAGTATTCATTCTCAGACATGTGTCCAGGGAGCGGTAAGGGGACGCAGGAACGGTCCATTATTCCCGAAAGACACGTAAGCTTTGAACCGTAGCCCCGGCTTCGGATCCCGAAGCGCATGCTCTTCCGGTCTATATGGCGTCTGAGAATTGTTGAACTCCCCAATCTTCGCGACCGCACGCGCACCGTAGCCAGAAAATGCCACCGCATCGATGACCTTCCGCTCCTTTCTATCCTGTGTAAGCAACCAACGCAGACGATCTGGAATGGAGACATACTGTTCTGTCGTTCTCCACAGATTCCGAAGGATTTTGAACTCGCGCTCGCCTTGAGCTGCCCTCCCCGCCTGATACAGCAGAACGGCTCGGTCAAGCTGCAGTTGTGCCGGCAGGCGGTAGCCCATCGCTATAAGCTCATTGAGGAGTTGTAGCTGCCGGTCAAAGTTCAACGGCTCCCGTCGAACAACCAAATCAAAAGTAAGTCTTGTAACTTGGGCATTCCCTGCTCCAGCAGGGTTCTCGAGAATGGCAAGCGCCTCGTCCAGCCCTGCTGGATCGATTACGTCGATGTTAAAGAACGAGATGCCTTCGAAGGTGGAAGCGAGTGACACCCATGCGGCGACTAGCACATCTACCGGACCAGACGGAGAACCGCTTGCCAGCTGTCCTCCTGGAGCAGTTGCGTGCCTCGCAAGTAGAGAATTCAATGCCTGATCCGCCATCTTGGAGAGCTGATCTCGTCGGTACTGAACGTCCTTCGACTCAGCGGCTGCAAAAAGGACATTCAAAGCCTCGACGTAGAGTGCCGGCGCGGAAACGTCATTTTCGGCAGCACGTTCCAAGAGACTCTTTACGTGAGTTTCAATCACAAAGGGATTAGCAGGACTAAGCGCGTATGCCCTAGCCGCAAACTCATATCCTTGCTTGCGAGCTTCGTTCACCGCACCACTCGATTCTCCCAGCTCAGCTTGCGAAGCCGCAAGGTCGAAGTATGCATTGGCAAGCGAGTTTAAAAGATTGAGGTCAGACTCAGAGTCTTCATTCTGATCAATGAAATCAATTGCGTAACGGAGATCAGCGGTGGCTTGACGCAGAATCTCGACCTTTTCGCTCGCTTCCACGCCAGCCGAAACACCCAGTTTCGCGATTCGGCGGCGCGAGATCGCAGTATGGTGCCGGAAGACTCGACTCGAGTCGCGCAACGGACTCGGCATCCTATTCAAGATTGACAGAGCTTCGCGCCAGAATGGCGCAAAGCTAAATCGACCATGATCTGGGTCAATTTTTAGAAAAGTTGTGGCGAAGTCCTCTCCGAGTGCACGGTACCTACGCTCCCCAAGTTCAGACTTCACCGCAATTCGACCAAGGAGCAAGAGGCGCAGGTGCTCTGGGCTCTTCGCTTGCGCTAACGAAAGCTTTCCCAACAGGGCTTCGTTGTAGAAGACCGCATTCAGCAAGTAGGTGCCGAGCACGTCATGAACTAGCGCCCAGTGCCGGCCATTAGGCCCATGCATCGAGATTAGCCCTACGGCAGCTAGGTCACTCCTGGCATCACCGAGAAGTGCCGATGTGGGCCATTTTCCAGGAGATTGATATAACAATCCCTCCGGCATCGGAACTCGCTCAGCGCTAAGCGATGCAATCTCCATCACCGCCAGCTTCAACTCGTCTTCTGGGCACCCTGAAATGAACTTAGAGAATATCCAATCTTGCAAGGACTCGTTGAGATCATATTGGCCTCGCAGCCAGAACGACAGTGCAATCCAGAAAGATGCACTTTCATTAACGCCATCTACCGCGTGCGTGTTAAAGAACGCCATCCACTGAGACTCGGTTCTTGCCAAGCCCCGTGGTGAGAGGAACTTGTTCAAATGCCGTCCGAGATCCCTCGCGGCGTCAATAGAAATTACGTGAAGCACATCCTCAACCGGCTTGAAGATGGAGCGATTGTGATACGCGAGCGGCAGTTGCACATCCGTCACCACCAAAATCAAAGTAGGCCGACCGGATCGCTTTATCTCTTGAAAGAAGCTAATAAGCTCAGAGGCTCGATGCTGCCAATGCATGGTGTCAAATACAATGACCCACGGAGTCTCGTAGAGCTCCTGATCGGGAACAGTATTGACAGAAACGCTTCTAGTTGCGGATGAATCCGCCGCCGCGTCCTTAGCACGATGCATGAAATGCGTGAGCGACAGCGCACTAACTTCGAATGGATGCGACTTGGCCACAAGCACGGGATATCCGTCTCTGGCGGCCTCCCAAGCGAGTGCGTGCGCTAATGTGGTCCCCCCGGCACCAGGCTCAGATGCGATGTAGCCTATGACGTTGGCATCTGGACCGTAGGAATCGAGCTTGTGCAGGAGTGACTTAAGCACTTGGCGGCCGGTCTCGCCTCTCAACCACGGCAAACCCGCTGCATAAGGCTCCCAACGCGTGGCCCTACCGGAGAAGAAGTCGGCAAACGCCTCTTCGGTGAGCTCGTCTGGCATGACGGATCGAAGGTCTCGCTCCTGAATCAAGTTGTAGTCTTCCAGGACGGGACGCTCTGGCTCATCGCAAAGCGTCAGATCAACTACATGCGGATTACCACGCTTGTCACGCAATCGCACCATGACGTGATCTGAGGGAAATACTTCGCTGTATCTGGATATTACTTCACCCATGAAGTGCTCATATCCCATTGATACAAGCGTTATGTTCCTAAACTTACTCACCTCTCCACTGAGCACTTCACCTGCATCGGGTAAAGCAGAAACGATCGTTAAAGAAGGCTGGAACGCCCCCCCCCAGATATCGCTTATATCTTCCGGCACAGCGGCAGCGTCACCACCTATGACCAGCATATGTCTGGCGTCCGACGTCCTCACAAAGTCAAGCGCCGCCATTCGCCGCATCTTATCTGCGAACGTTTGATTCGCCACCTTGAGGGCGCTCCCGCCAAGGAACAGTAAGGGCAGTGATCTGGTAGGGAGATCGACCTTGCCTATGTCGTTTTCGATTATTTGGACGAAGCCCCGCCGGCGCACCAGAGGACTATCCACACCTTCGTCATTCTGAATCGCGGCAACTAGAGAGCCGTTGAATTCCTCTGAAACCACCATCGCCCAAGGCAGCCCTACAAACCTCGCTAACTTGTCCGACTCATGCTCCGATAGCAGAGGTTTGCGGATCCACAGCACCATGTCACGCGCCCCAAGTCGCGAGACGATGCCCGATACATCGCTACTATTAATCAGCATGTTTGACGGCAGCATCTATAGACCCTTGGGCGTTCCCTGCGGCGAGGCGTACAGACTACTGCAGCAACCGATTCAAGCGCCACATCTACGGTATTTGTGCAGCCTGTCGCAACGCCCGTCGAGCTTCCTTTAGGGGCCGGATCCATTAAGAGCTAGGCATTCACATGCTGGTGCCTCAGCTGTTGCGGATTCCACACCTACAGGGACCTCAACATGGCAGGGGGCAACCGCATACACCGACCACTTTCCTACCCATTGATGGGCGGACCTATAAAGTCAATTGGGTACGGGCATTACGGGAAGCCTCCGCTTCGACCAAAATTGGACCTTCGACTCTCCATCGCGGGGTTCGCGCCCTACTGCGCGACCATATGAACTCAGCTAACTACCGAAGATTTTACCGCAGAACCTAGCCGTCAGCCGCGTTCCGGCACTCTGATTGATCCTGCTCAGAAGAAGCCGACCATCCCCTGCGTGTAGGCTGGTAGGCACGTTCGATATCTTCCTCGTTTGGCGGCAGATAGTCATGAGCCTTCACGTTCCGTAAGGAATCGGACACGCGATGCCACCCTCTGAAGTCACCCGTATCGATTGCGAGGCCCGACTGAGCAGCGATGGATTCAAGCGGCTTCGGCGTCGCCCGCTTGATCTGCTCTACGAGGACGGCGGCTGCGTTTGCAGCACGAAGCGCCAACTCTGCGCCCCCCGTCCAGATTAGCAGCGGAGGCTGCGGCCCAGACACGAGGCGTTGCCTCCGACAAAAGCCAGCGTCGAATCGTCGGCTCGAGCGAATCGTCTTCAGCCTTCGCAGGCGCTCCTATCGGTGAATCCGAGAATTGCGTACTACAGCCCAACGCCCAGATGGGGATCAGGTGTTCTTGTGCGCTAGTGCGGGCGGCGCGCGCTTGCAACGCCGCTCCCATCTTCTAGCAGACGGCGTTCGCCATGACGCATGCAATTGATCAGTCCGGTCCAGGATTGATCGATTAGTTTGTGCAGCCCTTTGATGCAATAGTTCTCCACCTGCCCGAACTATTGGCCTATGCCTATTGCCACTGCGCCAGAAGTTCCTGAACCCCGCGTTTAATTCATGTACTGGTCAGTTTGAAATTCAGGGCAAGTTCGGGTCGCTAACGGATAATTTACATATCGGCAGCGAACGGCCCCACGCCTCAGCGCCGACTAAACCAATAACGAAGGTACCCGATTATGAAGACCTCTCTGCTCGCTCTTGGCCTCCTTGCCACCCTGCCGTTCGCTGCTTCCGCGGCCGAAGGCCTTTCCTATAACTATGTCGAAGGCGGCTACGTCAAGACCGACGCCAGCGGCGGTGATGCGGATGGCTGGGCCGTCAAGGGTTCCTACGCGTTCCACCCGAACTTCAGCGTGTTCGGCGACTTCAACCGCCAGAAGACCGACTTCGGCGATGTGCGCGTCGACCAGTGGCGCGTTGGCGCCGGCTACAACCACGAGATCGCGACCAGCACCGACCTGGTGACCCGCGTGGCCTACAACCGCTTCGACCCGGAGTACGGCACCAAGTTCAATGGCTGGAGCGCCGAAGCGGGGATCCGCACCGCGTTCAATCCGTACCTGGAAGTCTATGCGCTGGGTGGTTACGAGGACTACCTGAAGAAGGACGGCGTCAACCCGGAAGGCGAGTTCTACGGCCGTCTCGGCGCGCAGGCCAAGTTGAACCAGAACTGGGGCCTCAGCGCCGACCTGAAGATGGATCGCCACGGCGACAAGGAATGGTTCGTCGGTCCGCGTTTCAGCTGGTAAGCAGCACAGCGTCACGCTGCGCGCGGCGTCTCTCTCTCCCGCCGCGCGCGGTTCGGAGCCCGGTCCCAGGACCGGGCTTCTTTTTTGCGCCGTCATCGCGCACCACGGCGCACAAAAAAGCCCGGCCAAAGCCGGGCTTTTTCTTTCGTTGCGACCGAAGCCGATCAGCTGAACAGCGTGGTCGGATACTCCGGCTTGCGCTCGCGCGCCAGCAACTGCTGCAGGCCCACCGCCGGGGTCAGTTCGCCATGCAGCACCGCGCGCACCGCGTTGGAGATCGGCAGGTCGATGCCGTGGCGCTCGGCCTGGCGCATCACCTCGTCGGCGGTCTGCACCGACTCGACCACCTGGCCGATCGCGCGCACCGCGTCCTGCAGCGGTTGCCCGCGGCCCAGTGCCAGGCCCAGACGGCGGTTGCGCGACAGGTCGCCGGTGCAGGTCAGCACCAGGTCGCCGAGGCCGGCCAGGCCCATCAGGGTTTCCGGCTTGGCGCCGATCGCCGCGGCCAGCCGCAGCATCTCGTTGAGGCCGCGGGTGATCAGGCCGGCGCGGGCGTTCAGGCCCAGCTCCATGCCGTCGGCCACGCCGGTGGCCACCGCCAGCACGTTCTTCATCGCCCCGCCCAACTCGGCGCCGACCATGTCGTCGCCGGTGTAGGCGCGGAAGGTGGGGCCGTGCATCGCGTCGGCGACCTGCTGCGCGAACGCGGCATCGCCGTGCACGGTCACCGCGGTCGGCAGGTCCAGCGCGACTTCCTTGGCGAACGAAGGCCCGGTGACCACGGCCAGCGGCACGCCCTCGCCCAGGATCTCCTGCGCCACTTCGTGCAGGAAGCGCCCGGACCCGGGCTCGAAGCCCTTGGTCGCCCAGGCCACGCCGGCCTGCGCCGGACGCAGCGGCGCCAACTGGCGCAGGGTCTCGGTGAACGCGTGCGACGGCACCACCACCAGGATCCAGTCGGCGCCGTCGACGGCCGCCGCCAGGTCGGTGGTGGCCTGCAGCGCCGCCGGCAGCGGGATCTGCGGCAGGTAGCGCGGGTTCTCGTGGCGGTGCTGGATCGCCTCGGCGACGGCAACGTCGCGTCCCCACAGCACGGTCGGGAAACCGTGCCGGGCGACGAGCGCGGCCAGGGCGGTGCCCCAGGAACCGGCACCGAGGACGGCGATCTTCTTGGCGGCGTTATCGCCCATGCGCAACGGCGAACGCGCTCAGGCGTTGCCGGCCGGCTCCGAGTCGGCCAGCGACTGGGTCTCGTCCTGCTGCGCGCGCTGACGCAGGGTTTCGGCGTACAGCGCTTCGAAGTTGATCGGCTGCAGGAAGAACGGCGGGAAGCCGCCGGCCTGGATCAGGTCGCTGACCAGCGCGCGCACGTACGGGAACAGGATGTTCGGGCACTGCGTGCCGAGCAGCACGTCCACCGCTTGCGGGTCCAGGCCGACCAGGCCGAACACGCCGGCCTGCTGCACCTCGGCCACGTAGGCGGTCTTGCCGGCGGCGGTGCAGGTCAGGGTCACCGCGAGCACCACCTCGAAGGCCTGCTCGTTCAGGCGCTGCACGCGCTGATTGAGGTTGAGCTGCAGCTCCGGCTGCACGTTGTCGTTGAACACCGCCGGCGCGTTGGGCGACTCGAAGGACACGTCCTTGACGTAGATCTTCTCGATGGTGAAAGCGGGGCCAGCCGCGGCTTCGGCCGGCGCCGCGGCGCCGTTGTTGGTGACGTCGGACATTTCTTGACTCCGGTGGATTCAGGTAACAGAAAGAAGCGGGATTATCACACGCCGGCCGCGGCACTCGGCGGCCGGCCGGGCGGGATGGCTCAGCGGCCCTTGACCAGCGGCAGCTCGGCCTGCTGCCAGGCGGCGATGCCGCCCTCCAGCACGTAGACCTGCTCGAAGCCGGCCTTCTTCAGTTGCTTGGCGGCGCCGTCGGCGGTGGTGCCGCTGCGGCAGACCAGCACCACCGGCTGCGCCTTGGCGTTGGCGACCAGCTTGTGCTCGGGGCCGAACTGGCTGGCGGTGGCGTTGCGGCTGCCGGCGATATGGCCCTTCTCGAAATCGGCGGTGGCCGACAGGTCGACCAGCACCGCGTTGCCGGCGTTGATCAGGCGGGTCAGTTCGGCCGGCCGCAGGCTCTTGTAGCCGCGGAACAGGCGCGCCACCTCGGTGACGATCAGGGCGATGGTCAGGCCCACCAGGGCCAGGGCCAGCATCGGGTTGCGGCCGGCGAAGGCCAGCAGTTCTTCGAAGTTCACGGGAATCGGGGGCTGGAAGCGGGCGCCGATTGTCGCACAGCTGGCCGGCGGCGCTACTGGCCGTTCCACAGGTCCGGCAGGCCGTCCAGCAGCCACCAGGTCTTGGCCTGCGCATCCCAGCGCCAGCGCTCGCGGTAGCGGACGATGCGCTCGGCCTGGGTATTGCGGTTGATCACGCCCAGTTCGATGTCGCGCACCACGTCGCCGTCCAGCATGCCGACCCGGCCGATCTTGTAGGAGGACACCTGCACCTGGCGATAGCGCTCCCGCTCCAGGTCGGTCAGCGGATGCACCTGCCGGTAGGCGGGATCCACCGCCTCCCACGCCGAGTCGAATTCGCTCCAGCGGATCGCCGCGCCATAGGCGGTCTGCAGGTCGTCGAGCTTGCTCTGCTGGCCGCGGCTGCCAGCCACGGCGGCGCCGGCCAGGCCCAGCATCAGCAGCAGCGCCAGGGCGCGGAACATCGAGTGCATGGCGGATCCCCGGGGCGGCGCGAGCGGTGCGCGCATCCTACCCTTTCGCGATGGCGACGAAGCGTCCGCTGAGGGTCGCCGCGGCGGCGCCTTCGGCCGGGCCGACCTGCGCCTGGATGCCGATCCGGGCCCGCCCGCGCTGGCGGAAGGTCTGCACGAACGTCTCCCAGTCGGCGTCCGCATCGGCGCTGGCCTGCGCGTGCAGGTCGGTGTACAGCGGCGCCAGGTAGCGCACCTGGCTGTCGGCGACGTAGACGTCGGCCTGCAATCCGGCGCGCTGCAGTTCGCAGTTGACCAGCGCCCAGCCGGCCAGGGTCATCACCGAGCCGAGGCTGCCGCCGAAGGCGTTGCCCTTGTCGTTGATGTTGGCCGCCAGCGGCGCGGTCAGCCGCAGCCGCTGCGCGGCATAGC
>Ga0065704_10070429_pt1 | contig 25106 bp, 21 predicted proteins | sample SwiRhicommuniRL2_FD_59091 | JGI IMG/M metagenome (GOLD analysis project Ga0065704, IMG submission 59091) | Switchgrass rhizosphere bacterial communities from Rose Lake, Michigan, USA - RL2 v2 (version 2) | ecosystem: Host-associated > Plants > Roots > Rhizosphere > Soil | place: East Lansing, MI | reverse complement strand
CGCGCCGCCTTCAGCGGATGCGGGCGGCGCAACGGTTCGGCGGCGAAGAACAACTGGCCGGCATCGGCCCGGTAGACCCCATTGAGGATGTTCAGCAGCGAACTCTTGCCCGCACCATTCGGCCCGATCAACGCGCAGATTTCGCCAAGCTTTACGCTGAACGAAAGGTCGGAAATCGCTTTCACACCCCTGAACGACAGCGACACGTTGCGCACCTCCAGCAGCGCACTCATGCCGCTCGCTCCAGGTACTCCTGCAACCACGATTGAGGTGCCCGTCCTTGCAATACGGCGTGTGCGGGCGCGCTCGGCACTTCGATCCGGCGCAGCCGCTGGAAGCCAAGCAGATGCCGCACCCGCGCCTTGAGCCAGCGTCGCAGGCCACGCCGCGGATCATCCAGGGTCCATTCGCACAGGCGCCGTCGCCAACTGCCTGGAAGTGGCAGGCGAGCCTCGATTTCCGCCGCCAGCGATTCGACTCGCACGGCGGACAGCAACAAGGCCGTCGGGGCGATCTCGCGACGATCGCGACTGGCTGACTCGCGGGTTTCCGGAAATGCCAGGCCTTCGCCGCCGTCCAGCCAACGACTGAACAAGTGGGTCAAGCCATCGCGCCATTCGGTGCCTTCGTCGACCCATACCACTGTGTCCTCGGCGACCTGGGCCCAGCCCTGGCGCTGTGCGGTCGGCGCCTCGCTGACGAACAGCACCGACAGCGACTGCACTTGCCACAGGCCGCGACTCGCTGCGTTGGCCTGGGCCGAATACAGCCGCAGCGGCCAATCCTCATCCAGGCCACACTGCAGCCAGTGCGATACGCTTTCGCGGCGCTGGACAAAGGCGAACGTCGGACGGGCCAGGCGTAACTGGCGCTGTAGATCCCCACCACGGCTGTCGCGGTCGATCACCACGCTGTGCCCGCCCAGTTGGCGTGCGGCCAGTGCCAGGATCAACAGGCTCGGCTCGAAGGCACCACTGAGCGCCAGCCGCGCGCCTGGGGCAAAGCCCTGCTGGCGCAAACCATCGCAAACACATTCGACCTCGCGCTGCACATCGATCCAACGCCAGGCTTTCCAGATGCCGAGACGCCGATGGCGCAGGGCGATCTGCGTCGGTCGCTCCCTGGCCCAGCGTTGCAAGGCCGCCAGGGCACTGTCAGTCACGCTGTCGGGCAGTGGCGAATTGAGTTCGTAGACACTCATGGGCTTACTCCTCGCCGGCCAAGGCCGGTTCAGCGAGGTGGGTGCGCCGGGCCAGGCGACTCAAGTCCCGATAGCCGGCGCCAGGGTGGTTGCCCGGCAGTCGCGGGCCGTCGCCGAACAGCTTGTCGCGCAAAGTACCGGGGCGGTATTCGGTCTTGTACGCACCGCGCTGTTGCAACTCGGGCACCAGCAGTTCAACCACATCGCGGAAGGTTTCATGGGCCAGGGCGTAGGCCAGGTTGAAGCCATCCACATCGGTGTCCTCGACCCAAGCCTGCAACTCGTCGGCCACGGTTTGCGCACTGCCGACAATCAACGGGCCAAAGCCGCCGATGCCGACCCAGTCGGCCAGTTCCTGGACGGTCCACTGCTTGTCCGGGTCAGCGGTAGAGAAGGTTTCCACCGCCGACTGGATGGCGTTGGTGTGGATGTGCTTGAGGACTTGGTCAGGTCGGTACTGAGCGAAGTCGATGCCGGTCCAGCCGGAGATCAGCGCCAACGCGCCCTCGTAGCTGCTGTAGGACTTCAATTCTCGCCACTTGGCCTGCGCCTTGGCATCGGTTTCGTCGACGATCACCGTCTGCAGGTTGAAGATCAGCACCTTGCGCGGATCGCGCCCGGCTTCGGCGGCACGCCGGCGAATATCAGCCACGGTCTTCTTCAGGATCACCTTGGACGGCGCAGCGACAAACACACATTCCGCATGCCCGGCGGCGAAGTCCTTGCCACGGCTCGACGCCCCGGCCTGGTAGAGCACCGGCGTGCGTTGCGGCGACGGTTCGCAGAGGTGGATGCCCGGCACCTGAAAGTGCTTGCCCTGGTGACGGATCTCGTGGACCTTGCTCGGGTCGCTGAAAATGCCGTGCTCACGGTCGCGCACCACCGCGCCCTCCTCCCAACTGCCTTCGAACAACTTGTAGAGCACCTCCAGGTATTCGTCGGCATAGTCGTAGCGCGCATCATGATCGCTCAGCGCCTTCTGCCCGAGGTTACGCGCCCCGCTGTCGAGGTAAGAGGTGACGATGTTCCACCCGATGCGCCCCTTGGTCAGGTGGTCCAACGTGGACAGCCGGCGGGCGAAGGGGTACGGGTGCTCGAAGGTCAAAGAGGCGGTGAGGCCAAAGCCCAGGTGTTCGGTCACCAGCGCCATCGGCGTGATCAACGCCAGTGGATCGTTGACCGGCACCTGGGTCGCCTGGCGGATGGCCGCATCACTATTGCCGCCAAGCACGTCGTAGATACCGATCACATCGGCGATGAAGATGCCGTCGAACTTGCCGCGCTCCAGCAGCTTGGCCAGGTTGGTCCAGTAATCCAGGTCCTTGTACTGCCAGGCGCGATCCTTGGGATGCCTCCAGAGACCAGGCGACTGGTGACCGACACAGTTCATCTCAAAGGCATTCAAACGAATTTCACGTGGCATGGGAACTCCTGCTCGATAGATTCAGCACCACTTCCCGGTGCTTCTCACTGTTCTATCAACATGATTCGTGCCAAGTGATAAGTCGTTTATTTACAATCAGTTAGATGCGCGTTCCATCAATGGAAATGCCTGTGTGGGGACACCCTTGTTGATCAACTGTCCGGTGGCAGACACTACGTATTCACCGATCGGGATGAAGCAGGTACTCAGTGAGTGTCGCCGCACACGCAACGATCCCCTCATGGAGCACCATTTCAAAGCCATGGGTATTTTCCGTCGGAATGGCGATGCAACCCACCCGAGCGGCCAGGCCAGCACTCAGGATGGCGCTCGCGTCGGAAGCAAAATCAACCAGGAGCGCTACTTGTGGGTGATAGCCCGAGCGCTGTGCAGCCTTGACCAGGGCGTCCACGACAGAGCGGGTGTAATAGCCCTTCTGATCCCCGGTGTTGATAATCGGGTCTGCCGATAAAACCGTCCCGTATTCCTCCAGCACCGGGCCCACCTCGACCGCGATCGTGGTGTCGCCTGGTACGCGGGCAGAGGCATAGAGCGCACCGGCGTTGGACTCTTCCTCAAGTGTCGTGCAGACGAACCAGACGTCTTGCTTGAGCGCATGCCTTTGGTTTTTCAACTGCTGCGCCGTGGTGATCACTGCCGCCAATGGCGCCCGGTCATCCAGAAAGTGAGCAGCGACTGTGTCTTTCACTTGGAACGGCTGACGCCAGTGTCGGCTGAGTACCACGCGTACGCCGGGCCGGACACCGGCATACGCCAATTCCTCCTGGGAACAGCGGGTAATCACATGGACATCGCTCCACTTCACCGCTCCTGACAGCACATCCCGCCCCTGGGCAGAACCGCCACTGTTGTGCATGGAACCGTAAGACAGTACGCCGGGAAGGCATTGGCCATCGCCGAGTATGTCGACCGGACACACACCAAAGCAGATGGGCTGGGCACCGCCTAGCGCGACGACTTCAAGGTTACCGTCAGGCCTTACTTTCTTCACGATCATGGCAATTTCATCAAGATGAGCCATGACCCTGATGGGCGATGCCTGCGAAGCCCCCTCCGTAGCCTTGATCAGGCCCCGGACGTTGCCGGCCTCGTCGACAAAGGCCTCATCGCAGTGCTTGGCCAGCTCCCTGAGGCATATTTCCCGGACTTCGTCTTCCTGCCCGCCGGGACCGCGGGCCAGAAGCAGTGCTTCGAGCAGCGGCGGAATGTCCATTGAAGGCATCGGATAGGTTCCTGTCACAACGCTTGAAAAACGTAGACCTCACCCGTTTCCCGTCCGTTCAAATAGTTCATTCGCACAAGCATCGCTGGTCAGTCCGGCCCCGAACGGAACGCTGCCGCTTTGAGGGCGACACCTGCGCCCTCCCGATATTTAGCTTGACGCCAGAGATGACGATCATCATATTTAGCAAAATATTACGACCATCATTTTGACGCCGGAGGATGTATGGAAGCCCAAACTTCATTGGCGATTGCCAGTACCCAACCGCGCGCCTCCACACAACCATTGACCGGCAAAGTCGTAGCGCTGCTGGCAGGCCTGGCGGCGATCAGCATGCTGTCTACCAACATCATTCTCCCGGCGTTCGCGGATATCGGCGAAGACTTGGGCGTGACTGCTCGCGAGCTCGGCCTGACACTGTCCAGCTTCTTCATCACGTTCGCCTTGGGCCAGTTGGTGGTCGGGCCACTGGCCGACCGCTACGGGCGCCAGAAGCTGGTGCTTGGCGGCCTCTCGGTGTTCGTGGTCGGCACCGTCATCGCCGGCCTTGCCACCACCCTTGATGTGCTGATCGCCGGACGCGTCGTCCAGGCGTTGGGCGTGTGCGCAGCCTCGGTGCTGTCGCGCGCCATCGCCCGGGATCTGTTTGAAGGCGAGACGCTCGCCCGGGCATTGTCGCTGACGATGATCGCCACTGCGGCGGCGCCTGGGTTTTCGCCGCTGGCCGGCAGCGTCCTGTCCGTCACGCTCGGCTGGCGTGCCATCTTCATCCTGGTGGGACTGGCCGCCGTTGTGCTGGCCTTTTTCTACGTGCGCGACCTCGGAGAAACCCATCCCGCCGATCGCCGGGCGCCGCACTCGGCCAAGAGCGTGGTGCTTGCCTATGGCAGATTGGCGCTGGACAAGCGCTTCATCCTCCCTGCCCTTTCAATGAGCCTGCTGATGAGCGGCCTGTTCGCCTCCTTCGCGGCGGCGCCCGCCATCCTGATGCAAGGTATCGGCCTGACCTCGTTGCAGACCGGCCTGTATTTCGCCTCTACGGTATTCGTGGTGTTCGCAGCCGGCATGGCGGCTCCGCGCCTGGCGCATCGTCATGGCGCCCGAATCGCCACACTCGTGGGCATTGCCTGCGCCATGGCCGGCGGCGGCCTGCTGCTCGTCGGTCCAGCCGCGCCTGGTCTTGGGTGGTATGCCCTCTCGATGATCACCTTCCTGTGGGGCATGGGCCTGGCCAATCCGCTGGGCACGGCAATCACCATGGGCCCTTTCGGCAAGGAAGCCGGGATGGCCTCTGCACTGCTGGGTTTTCTCTCCATGGGTGCGGCTGCGCTGACCACCTGGCTGGCCTCGGTCTTGAGCTTCGCGCCGGTCACGACGCTGGGTGGGATTCAGACGACGGCCTGCCTGGTGGCGCTGATGCTGTTTCTGTTTCGGGGTCGTCTTTGAAGGCGCTTTCCCGGCCAAGCCAAAAGCTCGCCTTCACGCTCCGATCAATACACAGGCCAGGTTTCAACAATCTTCCCGCCGCGCACGGCCAGCAAATCGCCAAATTGCAGCAGCACGGATTCAGTCTGGGTCGGCCGTAAAAACACCTGGTCTTCCACGTTCAACCCTACGGCCAGGGAGCCGTTGACCATTTCCTGATTGGAGCTGCGACCATAAAGCTCATTGCTTTGCAGCCCCTCGGGCGACTCGAACTCGGCCATCCAGTTACCGCCGTAGAGGAAGAATGTCGCGCGCTGATTAGGGTCCCACCAGGAGAACAATCGGGACTTGTCATCCAGGGCTGGGAAGTTGACGGCCCCCGTGCTCTTTAGCACGGGCGTTGCAATAAAGGCCGCCGGCACATGCTCGGCCAGCGATGGCAGGTCGTAATGGGTCGGCTTGAGAAATGCCGTCCCCACCGAGACCTCGCTGCTCAAGCGTTCCTGCTCATGTATAGCGTAACTGGGGCTGCCAGCCGTATTGAGCGTGAGCCCTTCGTGCCAAAGCGCAGGGAAGTGCTCACGCAGGTAATTCACATGGCCGTTGTAAATGACCATCACCTTGTCGAACAGCGCCTGTGACGAACCGAGGACCCTGGGCACGCCCATGCCGACAAACGGGTCATACCCCATGAAACCTGAAAATTCGAGCTGCTGCGGATGGGCACTGATCAGCGTCAGCATCTCGCCGAGCAGCGCGTGGTCAGCGACTCCGCCACGGTGCAGGCCGACATCCAGCTCGATATTGATCCGCATCCGGATGCCCAGGCCTTGCGCCAATGCCAGGTAATCCATCAGCCGCCGGGGGGTGTCGAGCAACCATTGCAGTTGCCTGGAAGGGTCGAAGGTTCCCTTGTGGGTTTGGTAAAACACCTCGGCCGAGCGTACCGGTAAAGGCTTGCCGAGCAAAATGTCTGCCTCGGGAAAGGTCACCGCGTCGTGATTGAGAAACGGCTGATGAAACGACATCAGCCGCCGGGTATCGGTACGTTTGGCGATGTACGTCAGCAGTCCCGGTGATGGCAGGGATTTCTCCACCAGGCGCAAATGTTTACCAGCACGGGTGACGGATTGCTTGACCACATTGATATTGTGATCGAGCAGGTCCAGGTCAATCAGCATCACGGGGCGCATCGGCCCATGGCGCTTCAGCTCCTGGTTCAGCGCGCGGAAATACTCGTTGTAAGGGCTGCCGCGATCGCTCGGACGCAACAACGCCCCCGCCCCGACCATCAATGCACCCACTCCGGCGGCGCCGAGCATAAAGGTTCTACGATTCATCAGGACGCTCCCTCTGCGTGCGCAGTCAAGTGCACGTTACGGCAGCGGTACCCGGCTGTTGAGGCTATGGGAGGTCAGAAAGGGGACTTTGGCGGCCAGGCTTTGATCCAATCCTCCTAACCCCTGGACGTTGCAATGAACCGCGTGATGGCCGCCACCACATCGGCACCCCGTTCAAGATAGGGCACATGCCCGGAGTCCTCGATGAACTCGCCGCGTGCATCGGGCAGTTGCTGGAGCAGGTTATCCAGGGTCGCTGGCAGAAACACCTGGTCGTGCCGCCCCCAGATCACCAGCGTCTTGGCAGCAATCTGTGGCAACCGTTCGAGCAGCACGTCCAGGCCTTCGCGTCGAAAATCCTCGACGACCCGCTGCACCGTGGCAAACCTCGATTTGCCGCTGGCCGCCATGGCCTGGGCCAAGCGCCCTCCTACCTCGGGCGGCGCCTTGAATACCAGGCTCCAGAAGCGCTTCATCTCCTCGACCGTACGATAGCCAAACACCGTCCCCGCCCCTTGCAGGCCGGCTTTCAATGTGGGGCCTAGCGTTTGCTCGCCCAGACCGGCAGGCGCCAGCAAGACCAGGTGACTGACACGCTGCGGGTGTTTGGCGGCATACAGCCCGGCCACGCACCCGCCCAAAGAACTGCCGACCAGCACGAAGGGCCCCTCGACGAGCGTTTCCAGCAAGCCTTCGAGCTCCGCCAGCATTGCCTGGGGTCCAAAGCCGGCACCCGCCTCGTACACGGATTGGCCATGCCCCGGCAAGTCGACGAAAACGCAATGGTGATGGCGCGCCATGCCCAGCATCGCAGGGCCCCACTGATCCTTGCTGGCGCCCAAGCCATGGAGCATGACCAGTGTCGTCCGCTGTTGCCGTGCAGGGCTTTGCAGATAGGCCAGGCGTCCATGCGCACCGCTGTGCCAGCGCAGCTTCAAACCGAACTGCCAGCGGTGGACCAGGCGCAAAGTGCCGAGCAGCAGTCGATCAACGCGGTTCATCCGCCACCCCTTGTCCTTTGCTAGCCGCCTTGAGGGAGAATCTTGCCGGCAGGCGCAGTTGGCATAGCGCCACACCTGACAGCGTCAACACGGCGCCAATCACCAGGCGCTGGCTGAAACCTTCGGCGAGCATGACCTGGCTGACAGCGATCGCGAACACCGGCACCAGGAGCAGGTACGGGCTCAATTGCTGCATCGAGTTGCGGCCGAGCAACCAGAACCACAGGCCGAACCCCAGCAGACCACCACTGAGCGCGGTGTAGAGCACCGCCCACCACGCCTGGGCGCTGGCCGTGTAGACGCGTGTCCATTGCTCGCCTTCCTGGACGAACGACCACAGCAACAGTTGCGGTGCGGCGATGACCGCCGTCCAGGCACTCAAGGCCAGCGGATCGAGGGGCCCGAGACGTTTGGTCAACACTGACCCGGCAGCGAATGCCAAGGCCGCCAGCGCCACCAGCAACATGCCGATAAACGTCCCGCCCGCCGATGGCGTAGCCAGTAGCACCAGGACGCCGGCGAACGCCAGCAGAATGCCCGCCAGGAGTCGCAGTTTCAGGACTTCCCCCAGTAACGCGAATGCCAGGACGAGGGTAAACGGTGCCGCCAGTTGATAGATGATCGCCGAGGTAGAGGCGTCTACCCGGGCGATACCGCAATACAGCAAACCGAAATGCAAGGTCCCGGTAATCGTGGCGATCAGGGCCACGGACGCCAACTGTTCACGTTTGACGCGCTTGAGCAGCGGCAGGAGAAACAGCGCCATGATCGCGTAGCGCATGGCGACCATGAGGATAGGCGGCAACTCGGCGCCGCCGATTTTCACTGCAGTGACCTGCGCGCCCCAGAGAAACGCGACCAGTAGCGCGAGCAATGAATCTTTCAATGGCATGACAGTTATCCCTTCTGAAATTGAATGGGCCGCAGGATTCTTTCCGGCTTGCCTGTCGCAAGGGCTGGGGGGTTAAGTCGACAGTGATGCTCACAGAGCCGGTCCAATGTCTCGCGCAGGGCCTGTTCCGCTTCAGGATCGTGGGCCAGTTGGGTCTGGAAGCACGGCGGAAATCCCGAGCCGACCAGAATCATTTTGTTGAGCAGGACATTCAGCGCGACCTGGGAGAAAACCGCCGTGTGTCCATAGCGTCGGCCGACGACCGCAATCGCCGCGAGCTTGTCGCGCAGCGGACGCTCCCGTGGCCGCAGGAAGCCATAGCCGACCCGCTCCAGAAACGCCTGGAAGCGACTGTTGGTGCCGTAGGCATGCATGACGGGGAGATAGAGCACCGCATCGGCGCGGTCCAGCCGCGCCACCAACTGCCCGACGTCGTCCTGCACTTGGCAGTCCTGGTCGGAACAGGCGTTGTCGGCGTCGCAGTAATCGATCCGGTAATCCTTGAGCCAGATGTCATCGACCGCGACCTCCTCGCCCAGATGGCGGCGCACCAGCGCCACCACCCGTGCACTGACACCACAAGGTCGGCTTGACCCGACAATGATGGTCAGATTCATGATTCAGGACGCCTCCCGCAACCCTTCTTCGCCAGCCAGGTAGGCGCGCAAAGCCTCTTCCATCAACTGCCCGGTCAGCCACAGCGTGACGCGTGCCACTTCCTTGATCTGACGACGATCTTCTTCGGTCTTCACCGCACGCTGCATCGCCATACGCACTTCCTCGGCGTGCTTCTCGTCGATGGTCGAGTGGGCGACGAAGAAGGTCATCTGCTCATCCTTCAAGCCCAGGTCGGCACGGAACCGTTCCAGGATCGGCTGGATGTGCTCGTAGACGTCCTCGGCCCAGTAGCTGTAGCCCAGGCGAGCGATCGGCCCCTTGCGGATAGCCACATCGTTGAGAAAGGCGATCAGTGCCTGAGTCGGCGCCAGGGGCGCCGGCATGGCTTGCGGCAGCAGCCCGACCGATTCCAGGTCACGCAGCACCATGCGCTCGTGACCCAGCTCTTCCAGGGCGTGCTTGTAGACGAAGCGCAGCAGCGTCGTTTCCTCTGGATCGGCACTGAAGGCGCAGGCGGCCTGGTTCACCGAGTTGTAGCGGGTGTAGTGGTAGACCTGCAGCATGAGCTGTTGGTAGAGAGCTGGCGGCGTCGGGTTGTCCAGGCTGAATTTCCAGTAGGCGCCCTGCTTGATCTGGGCCCAGCCCGCGTCGACGATAGCGTCGAGTTCCTTGAAGAATGCTTGCATTTCAATTGGCTCCTTTAACATTGAGGTAAACACTTTCGAGTTCCAGGTACACGAGGCTGTAGCGCCGCTCGACCTGTTCCCCGGTCCAGGTAACGTCATCCACCAGCACGCGCCCGCCCAGGCCGACATAGAGCGCAGCCAATTGGCCGCGGCACAGTGCCGAGATAAATCGCAGGTGGGTGTTGGCTTTCAGCCAAATGGCCGCTTGCAGGAGAAACATGCGCAGGTGCCGACCGCCGCGGTATCGCTCGTCCAGCACCAGGCGATTGGCATCGAAGGCATCCGTCGATTGTTCGAAATAGGCCTGCACGTCGACCGCTCGCTCGACGAAGCTCAGGCCATGACCCAGCGGGGTGACGCGCAACGTCCCGACCACTTCGTCCTTGTCCAGGTAGACCAAGTGATAGGACAAAGCGTCGCGCACCTGCTCCCTGCGCTCGAAGTCATCCTCCCGTGCCGGGTTGGTCCCCAGGTAGCGACTCCTGAGTTGCCGGACGGACTCGAACAGTTCATTGGCGTTGTCGATCACGCGAACAGACAGGCTCATCGCTGACCTCACTGGCCTTGACGCTGATCGACGATGCGCGCTTCTTTCCAGCTGAACCAACTGCCAAGGTTCACATGCTCGGCCAGATCGCCCACCACCATGACCGTCGCATCGACCCCCAGCCGTTCGCGCAGGCGCTCCTTGATCAGCAGCACCAGACGCCCACGATCGCCTTCGAAGAAGCGCGACATTTCCAGCTTGGCGATGACGGTGTCGCGATCATTGGCGCGACTGAGGATGATCTGGTAACCCAGGCATTGTTCGACGCCTTCAAGCAGCGCCTGCTCGATCTGTGCGGCCGAGAAGGCGCGATCGTTCAGTTGCACGGCATCCTTCACCCGACCGACGACCTTGACGGTCTGGCGCATCGATTGCGGATAGCCGGGGCGCGACTGGATCGAGACCAGGTCGCCCGTGCGGTAGCGAATCAACGGCTTGCTGCCAGGGATCAGCATGGTCACGCACAACTCACCGTCGCCGGTGCAGCCCAGGCTCTCCCCGGACTTGGGATCGAGCACCTCGATGATGTAGTTGAGGCGATGCGGCACCAACTGGTCGTTGGCGTTGCAGGCCGCGATGATCATCGCTTCCTGGGAGCCATACAGGCTGTTGTAGGCCTGCGCGCCCCACAGGCTGTAGAGGTTGTTCTTCAATGCAGGGGTGCACAGTTCGCCGCTCATCATGAATGCGCGCAGGGCGAAGTCCTCGCGTGGGTTCAAGCCTTGGCGCTCGGCTTCCTTGGCCATGGCCAGCAACAGCCCCGGCGCCGATGCGAGCACACCGATCCGCAGGTCCTTGAGCAGTTGCAGTGCCTTGGGCCAGCCGATCACCGGTGAGTGCGGCCAGATCTTGGCGTTGCACAGGTCGAGCTGGGTGCAGACATCACCCAGGGTGTCACCGAAGGAATGGACCTCGGTAGGTCCCATGATGCCGACCACGGTCTTTTCGCCCGGGAAATGCTTTTCGATCACGGCCTGGTAGGCCATCGCCAGCTGGCGATTGCTCGCGTAGCTTTCCTTGCGGTCCCGTGGGCATGGCGTGGCGGGTCCGGTGGTCCCCGTGGTCTCGTAATAGAAGATGCTGTCTTCCAGCGGACCGGACAAGATGTCGAAGCCTGCTTCGCGCAGATCATCCTTGGTCGTGAATGGCAGGGTGGCGAGGTCATCCAAGGTCAGCGAACGCTCGTCGACCTGGGCAAGGTGCCTGGAGTAGAACGGCGAGGACCGCTTCACGTGGCCGACCACTTCCCGCAACTGTGCCTGGTGCCAGGCCGCCAGCTCGGTGTCGCTGAGGACGTCGGTCCAATAGGCATGATGAATCGGATCGTACCGCTTCTTGAATGTCTCTAAATGCTCTTTCATTTCAGCCGCTCAGGTTTGATGGGTTACTGGAACTCAACGGCCGCTACGTTAGTAACAGAACTTACAAATACCCAGCTGCGCTATCTCGCAGTTGTGCGCGCACGAGTTTCTTGTTAAAAGCACGCGCGGTTACATACGCGTAGGGATAGCTCTTCGCCTCGTCGACATTCAGAAATGAATGAAATATTAATATTCCCTCAGCAGTTGACAGCCCCAGGGCACGCTGGTAATTTCGCCGCACTGCCAATTATTCCCGCAGTGCTTAGCCAAGACTGGGATGTCTAAAAATGTACTATCACCTTTCTGCTATCAGTTCCTCCCACAGCTATCCCGACAGCTGTTCCCGGGCCATTCTGGCCATCTTCAAAAGCAATATCTGGCGTCGCTAATCTAGCGAAGACCGGAGCCTGTCTGCTGCTTGCCAGCAACGTCCTGATCTTTCCCCTCTGAAATCGAAGGCGCTCGCGCCTTGTGCCCTGCGCAACAATTGGCTGCAATCCATTGCAAGCTTTTTAGTGCGCGCGACATGAACAGCGTCCGCCCCGTCTATTCAGAACATCCGTCAACACGCATTTAAAGTGCCTGCGCGCTTTATATTCCCGTGGCGCTCTCTTAATCGAGTGTCTGAATCGTTACACCTTGAATATGGTATTAACCGTGAATAAAAATCTAATTGGCGTGAATGTTCTTCGCCGCGAAGAACGTCGACCTACGGATGCACTTGGCATATATGCAAATGCACTGGAACAACTGGGTCGCGAGTCTGTTTTCATTCTTGAATCACTGTCCGGCCCAAGCCGTGATCGCCGGGCGACGATCATCGGGCTCGAACCGCTTTTCGAAGTGTGTATCAATGAGGGCCAGGCCCAACTGCGAGGCTGCGCCGCCCTGTGTGAACATCTGTCCGCCAGCCTGCGGCAAGCGGGCATGCAGGTCGACCCGCAACACAAGATCCATCTACCCGACAGCGAGTCGGCGTGGAACCTGCTCCGGGCGATCCAGGCAACGTTCCAGCCGGCGGCCAATGCCCCTTCCAGCCTGGCCTTCTTCGGCTATTTCTCCTACGACTGCGTTCGCCTGATCGAGCGACTTCCCGATCTGGCCAAACAGACCTACGACTACCCGCTCATTGCCCTGTCGGTCTATCAGACCCTGGTTTATTTCCACAGCAATGGCATCGTCGAAACCCTGATCAACAACCACGATCTCTGGTCGCCCCGTACGTTGGAGGACTACCCCTTCCTGAGCACAACCCCGGCAGCCGAGTCGCTGGCTCCGCTACCGTACCCCGAGGGCTTCGAGGAAGAGCGCACGGTGACCCCGGAGCAATTCGTCGAGCGTGTCGAAGTGGCGATGGAGCACATCCGCGCCGGCGACGTCTACCAGATCCAGCTCGGCCATGAGATTCGCATCCGCTCGCAGGTTTCACCGTTCGATGTGTACCAGAACCTGCGCCTGCGCAACCCTTCCCCTTACATGTACCTGGCTCACGTAGGTGGTATCGACCTGATCGGCGCCAGCCCCGAGCTGTTCGTCAGGATCAAGGACGACTTGATCGAGATGCGCCCGATCGCCGGCACCGTGGGCAAGAAGCCTGGCGTCGATCCAACTCAGTTGGTCCTGGAGCTGACCCGCTCCGAGAAGGAGCGCGCCGAACACCTGATGCTCATCGACCTGTGTCGCAACGATATCGGTCGCGTGTGCCAGGCGGGTTCGCTGGAGGTCGATGAGTTCATGCTGGTGGAAGAGTATTCGCACCTCTACCACATGGTGTCGAACGTTCGCGGCTTGCTGCGCCCAGGCCTGGATGCCTACGACGTGATCAAGGCTTCGTTCCCCGCAGGCACCATGTCCGGCGCGCCCAAGGTCAGGGCGATGGAGCTGATCGAGGGAATGGAGAGCAACCGCCGGGGCATTTATGCCGGGGCCCTTGGCCTGGTCGGTTTCGATGGCAGCGTCAACACCGCATTGTGCATTCGCTCGACGGTCTTCGACGAGGGCACGTACCACTTGCGTGCATCCGCCGGGGTGGTAGCCGATTCGGTGCCAGAGCTTGAGTGGAAAGAGACGCTGTACAAGATGGGTTCCGTTTACCGGGCAGTGACCGGCCAGGAGATCGCACTGTGAAAGTATTCTTGATCGACGCCTATGACAGCTTCGTCTTCATCATCAGCCAGTACCTGGAACAACTGGGGCTGGAAACCCATGTCGAGCGCCACGACGTACCGGACCTCATCCAGCGCATTGAAGCGTTCTCGCCGGATTTCTGCGTGCTGGGCCCTGGGCCTGGGCATCCGGCCGACGTGGGCTACATCGAAGTGATCAGGCACTTTCAGGGGCGCCTGCCGCTGTTGGGTGTGTGCCTGGGTCACCAGGCCATCGGCCTGGCCTTCGGTGCCCAGGTTTGCCGGGCCCCACACGTGATGCACGGCAAGGTGAGCACGATCGAGAACGATGGCAAGGGCGTCTATGACCACACCCAGGCACATGCGATTCGGGCGACCCGCTACCACTCGTTGATGATCAGCGAGCAGCCGCTACCCGACTGCCTGGAGATCACGTCCAGATCCACGGACGACGGCTATGTCATGGGCGTGCGCCATCGCCACCTGCCGGTGGAGGGCGTGCAGTTCCACCCTGAAAGCATCCTCACCGAAAACGGCCTGGACCTGTTCCGCAGTTTCATCCGGTGTCACGTGCACAAGTGATCCTCCCGGAAGGGGCATGCGCCCCTTCCTTCCCCGTACTGCGACTGCTTCATTCCTGCTACAACTAGAGCGATCCGTTTATGGACAAACACCACTCCCCCGCCTGCGGCCGGACCCAGGCCGAGCGTGCCGCTACGCTGACCGCCTTCACGAGCCTCGCCAAGGATGCCAACCGTTGCGATTGGGAGCGCCTGCTGAACAAAGTGCTGCGCCAACTCGGCTTCGGCAGCTACCTCATCAGCCTGGGGCCGGTAGCGCCGAGGGATACCGACCCTCTGGCCGGCCTCATCACCACCTTTCCCAAACGCTGGCTGGAACACTACCGCTGTGACGGGCTGATCGAGATCGACCCGATACTCAGGCACTGTCGACGCGAACTGGTGCCGCTTTTCTGGGACAGCGAGCGACGGCGCGCCCGGGGACGCTCCCGGCACTTCTGGGAGCAACGCGAGCAACACGGCCTGCGCAGCGGCGTGAGTATCCCGCTGCGCTACGAAATGCTCAGGGGAACACTGAGCGTGGCCTTCGACGACACACAGATCACCGAACAAAAGGGTTTTTCCAACCCCGCCGTTTACCAACTGTTCATGCTCATCCCCTACCTGCTCGCCGGGATACGACATCAGTTGCAGCGGCCTGCCCAACCGCGCCAGGACCTGACGCCCAAGGAAATGGACTGCCTGTACTGGGCCAGCGAAGGCAAGACCACTTGGGAGATCAGCCACATCCTGACCTGCTCCGAACGCACCATCGACTTCCACCTGCTCAATGCCCGACGCAAGCTGGGTTCGGTAAGCCGCCAGCAGGCCGTCAGTGCCGCGGTGGCCTGTGGGCTGGTCATGCCGACCGCTGGAAGCGTGCACGATAGCGACCGGGGCTTTCGCCGGTCCATTTCTTGAAGGCACGATGGAAGGCGCTGGGCTCCTGAAAGCCGGTCTGTTCGGCAATGTCACTGATGCTGTTGCCAGTCTGGCGCAGCAGCTCGACGGCCAGCCCACGGCGGACCTCGTCCTTGATTTCCTGGAACGAACTTCCTTCACGCTCCAGGCGTCGACGCAAGGTGCTGGGGCTCATCCGCAAGTCACTGGCAAAGGCTTCCAGGGTCGGCCACTGGCTGTAATGGCTGTGGCGCAGGCACTGATGAAGCCGCGTAGCCAGGCCATGCTGATTGCGAAAACGGATTACCAGCCATTGCGGCGCACTGCGCAGAAATACCTTGAGGGAGGCCAGGTCCTGGACGACTGGCAAGCGCAGGTAGCGGCTGGCGAATTCGATTTCCGTGCGCTCGGCGCCAAAGCTCAGGTTGGGCCCCCAGAGCAGCGCATCGTCGCTGAGGGCCAGGCGCGACTGACGAAAGTCCGCGCGATCGATGGGAATACGCCGCCCGCCCAGCCAACACAGCAGGCTGATCATCAGCACAAGGAAGGTTTCCTCACCAAAACGGCGGGCATCCGGATCCGCCGAGCACGTCTGCAGACTGATCACCGCCCGCTTGCCGCGCACACTGAGGCTGCCGCGAAAGTCCCTCAGGAACAACCCGAAGTTACCCAGGCACTGGCGCAAGGCCTTGCCCAGGTCGGGTTCCTGAATCAATCCCCGACAAATCAGGGCAAAACTGCCGACCGGCATGCCGTGGGAATCCAGCTGGAAGAACTCGTCCTGTAGTTCGCGAATCTGGATCAGCCACAAAGCAGCAAAAGCGCTCGCTGAAACCCGGGCCTCAGGCTGCCCCAGCAACGCCGGGTCGATGCCGGCCTCGGCCAGTATCGCCGCCAGCCGTTGAGGCTGGTCCCGCAACGCGTGGATCATGGTGTGCACGAAGTAGACCGCGACCGAATCCTTTTCCCGCATAAACCCAGTTTCCCCACTTCCCGGATGGCAAAAAACGCCAGCATCGCTGAGCAGTTATGGCATAGGCCCACCCAACGGCGGCCTCTAGACTGGCGGCATTAAGGGGCACGGCACACCATCTGTCGAGCCCCCTCCAGCGGACCGCGTCCAGGGCCAGCCAGTGGCTGCTCGCTGGGGCGCGCAAAAAAAGGGAAACACCCCACATGCATCTGCAGACAATCGGCGTGATCGGCGCCGGCACCATGGGCAACGGCATAGCACAGGTTTGCGCCCTGGCCGGTTTCGAAGTGACCTTGCTGGACATTTCCGCCAGCGCCCTGGAAAAAGCCCTGGCCAACGTGGCCAAGAACCTCGATCGGCAAATCGCCAAGCAGACCCTGAGCCAAGCGCAGAAACATCTCGCCCTGGACAAGATCCGCACCAGCACCGACTACGCCAGCCTGGCCGATGCACAACTGGTGATCGAAGCCGCCACCGAGAACCTCGAGCTGAAACTGCGACTGCTGCAACAGGTCGCCACTCAAGTCAGCAGCGACTGCGTGATCGCGTCCAACACCTCCTCCCTATCGATTACTCAACTGGCTGCCGGCGTCAGTCATCCAGAACGTTTTATCGGCCTGCACTTCTTCAACCCGGTGCCGGTAATGGGCCTGATCGAGGTGATTCGTGGCCTGCAGACTCACGACGCAACCCACGCCATGGCCCTGGAAATGGCCCGACGGCTGGGCAAGACCGCGATCACCGCCGGGAACCGTCCGGGCTTCGTAGTCAACCGGATCCTGGTGCCGATGATCAACGAAGCCATCCTGGTCTTCCAGGAAGGCCTGGCCAGCGCCGAAGATATCGACGCGGGCATGCGCCTGGGCTGCAACCAGCCCATCGGACCGCTGGCCCTGGCGGACCTGATCGGCCTGGACACCTTGCTGGCAATCCTGGAGGCGTTCTACGAAGGCTTCAACGACAGCAAATATCGCCCGGCTCCATTGCTCAAGGAAATGGTCGCCGCCGGCTATCTGGGACGCAAGTCCGGGCGGGGTTTCCATGCCTATGGCTGAGCGCTGCTCGCGCTTCGCCGAGAGCCGGGACAAGGCCCTGGAGCTGTTCGCCAACAAGGGCTTCGGCCAGGTTGGCATGCGGGAGCTGGCAAGCCACCTGGGGTTGACACCTGGCTCGCTGTATCACCATTACCCAAGCAAGCAGCACCTGCTGGCCGATCTGATCGAGGAGTTTTTCGAGGAGCTGTTGGCCACCCTCGGGCGCATTGAACAGCAACCCCGGGACAAGCGCGGCAACCTGCAACGGTTGATCCGCGCCCACCTCAAGCTGCACCGGGAGATGCCCTGGCATTTTCGCCTGGTGGAGCGCGACAGCGGTTGTCTCAATGTCGAGCAGCAACTGCGAGTACGGTATTTACGCGAACACTACGAACGGCGGCTGTTGCTGATGCTGGGCCCTGCTCGGCGTCTCCCCTCTCAAGCGTTAGCCGCTGCCGGCCACGCCATTGCCACCCTGCTCAACAGCGCGCCCAGTTGGCTGGCGCACCAGCCTCTGGAGCAACACGAGCACGATGAGTTGCTGGAGAGCCTGCTCGCTGGGGCCATAGAACGGGTATTGGCTTCCAAAGTCGCAGCCGAAGCAACGTTGTCTGTCACCACGGCTTGAGCCAAGCCCTCAGCGCAACTGCAACGGGTCGACCAGGCCAGCGACAATCGCCATGCCCACCAGCTGCGGCAAGTTCTCGGCCTCCATGCGCTTCATGACACGGGAACGATAGAGGTCGATGGTCCTGACATTGACCCCAAGCTGCTCGGCGATTTCCCGGTTGGTGTAGCCCTGGACCAGAGGCAGCAACACGTCATTTTCCCTCGGGGTCAAGCTCTGGAGCCGGGCCTGCACCCGCGCCAGGCCTACGCTGACGGTCTGGCTGTCGTCGGCCAGGCTCAAGGCCTGTTGCACGCTGTCGAGCAGCAACTGTTCGTTGTAGGGCTTTTCGATGAAATCATGGGCCCCGGCCTTGAACGCCCGCACCACAATCGGCACATCGGCATGCCCACTGACGAAGATTACCGGCAGGCGCAGCCCACGGTTGCGCATCTCTTCCTGCACGTTGAGCCCCCCCATGCCTGGCATGCGCACGTCCAGCAGCACGCAACCATTGAGCGGGTTGTCGCAGGCCTCGAGAAATTCCCGGCCACTGGTGAACGAGAGGGCCTTGAGGCCCACGGACTCCAGCAGCCAGACCGTCGAGTCGAGCATGCCTTGGTCATCGTCGACCACATACACCACCTGCTCCGCCACATTCACCATTGCCTTACTCCTCTTGTTGTCGGGCCAAGCCGGCCAGGGTCGGCCCCGGCAAGTTGCAGCGCATCTGCAAGCCCACGGCCAAGGGCCGGGCCTGCAACTCGCCACCAAAACCTTCGATGATGCTGCGACTCATGGACAGCCCCAACCCCAGGCCGTTGACCTTGCTGGAATAGAACGGGGTGAAGATCTGCTCCAGTTGCGCCGTCGGCACACCGTGTCCCTGGTCGCTGACACTGACCTGCACCCCGCCGTCGGCCCCAGGCTCGACCGCCAGGACGATCTGCGACGGCAGGCCGGGATGGGCCTCGCGATTGGCCTCGATGGCGTTGCGCAGCAGGTTGAGCAGCACCTGCTCCAGCAGCACCCGGTCGGCGTAGACCAGCGGCAGATTATCCGGCAACCGCTCCACGATCTCCACCTGGCAACTGTTCGCTTCCCAGAGGCACAGGCGCGTGGTTGCCCGGGCAACTTCACTGAGGTCCAAGGCCTCCATACGGCGGCGACCTTTACGCAGAAAGGCGCGCAGGCGCTTGATCACCTCCGATGCGTGATTGGCGTGTACGGCGATCCGCTCCAGCCCCTGGGCTACCTTCTCGGCGGCCTCGGAATGACTGCCCAGGGCCTGCAAATAGCGCTGGCTGGCGTTGGCATAATTGACCACCGCCGCCAACGGTTGATTCATCTCATGGGCAATGCCCGAGGCCAGTTCACCAAGGGTCACCAGGCGCGCGGTGTGGGCCAGTTCGTCCTGATGATGACGCTGCTGGGCTTCACGCAACTCTCGTTCGGACTGGTCGTGAGCCACCAGCGAATAGAAACGCTCGCCACTGGCCGCGCGATGGGCCAGAAGCATCAACGACACCGGCACCGAAGCCCCTCCGGCCGGCGGTTGCAGGCGAGCCTCGATGCTCCAGCGGCCGCTGCGCTCGGCATAATCCCACCCTTCCTGTTCCAGGCTGGCCAGCACCTCGGCGCTGAGAAAGGCATCCAGCGTAGGCAGGCTGTGTTGCGCATCCAGTCCAAGGGTGCGGCGCGCCGCCGGATTGAGGTAGGTCACCGCGCCATCGGGCTGGATGAACAGCACCGGGTCGGTGTTGGCTTCCACCACCTCCGCCAAACGGCGCTTGTTTTCTTCGGCCTGGACCCGGGCGGTGATGTCCCGCGACACGCTGATCACCTCAACCACCGCGCCGGTGTAGGTTTCGCGAATGGCACGGCACGCGGTCTCGAACCACAAGTAATGGCCGTCGCGATGGCGAATGCGGTAGGTCATGGTGTGATAGCCGTCCAGCTCCAGGGCATCGCGGGTGCGCTGCATCAGGCTAGCCTGGTCCTGTCGGTGAAACAGGCTGTGGGCCCGACGCCCATGCAGCTCCTGCGGCCAGTAACCAAGCAAGGTCCAAGAAGCCAGTGACGCATCGAGGAAGCAGCCGTCCGGGGTATGTCGGGAAATCAGGTCGGTGGTATTTTCGGTGATCAGCCGGTACAGGCGCCGCGCCTTGGCCGACTCGCGCTCAGCGAGGATCTGCGCGGTGGCCTGGCGACACCGGGCCAGCACACGATTGGCCTTGGGGTCGGGAATGAACGTCCAGATCAGGATCTGCTCGGCAACCTGCACCTCCACGTTCTCGATGGCTCGCTGCTGGGCCAGACAGGCCTGCACCAGGTGCGAGTGGCTGACCGGCAACAGGCTCGAAGCATCGACCAACGACAGCTGTTCGAGCAGCGCCATCAGCGCCTCATTGAGCTCCAGCGGTCGGCCTCGCGAATCAAGCAATGCACTTGGCTGCGGGTCATGGCCGAGCAGCGGCGAATCGCGCAACTGGCCACCGACACTGGCCAACAGCAGATTCAGCAATTCGTGCACGGCCACCAGCCAGTCCTGGCCCACTTCCGGCTGTAGCTCAACCAACAGCAAGCCTTGCTGCCCCGGCTGCAGGGCCAACTCCAGGACCTGGCCATGCTCGAGGGACGCACGACGCAGACGACCGGCCAGCCAGCAATCGAGCTGACGCACCTGAGCCAGCTCCAATCGTCCCTCGTCCTGCAAGCGCTGGAAAAGCGCCCGGTCACTGCTTTGCAAAGCCTCACCAAAGCCCGGCGGCAAATGCCGGGCACGGCCTTCATGCCGATAGATGCCACTTGGCGCATGCCAGCTCAGGTAGACCGCCCGGCGGATTTGCGCGCAGTCCTGCAAGGCCCGGCAAAGGGCATCGGCGCAAGCCGCCAGGGCCATGCCTTCACGTTGCAGGCGCAACCAGCCGTGCAAGCGAACGGAGGTGGAGATCATCAGAAAACCTGTCGTAAAAAGAGGATCAGCAACATATGGTACATATACTATACAACTCAGGTAGTACTTCCATATCAATCGGCAAACAGTATATAAATTCCCCCGGATAAGTCACCGAGCTTTTCTGTGGTGAACGCGCCTGCCGACAATCGCATTGCGATTCAGCTAGCACCGGCAGCTCGTGACCACGAGAACCTCGGCCAATAGAGCTAATAATCAGCCACCGGGTACCCCAGCCATGTCCATCTACGAGCAAGGTCTTGCGCCAACTGGCGTCAACCACATCGCCCTTACACCCCTGAGCTTCATCGAGCGCACCGCAAGCGTCTATCCCGATTACCCGGCCGTGATCCACGGCTCGATCCGGCGCACCTGGGCCGACACCTACAGCCGCTGCCGGCGCCTCGCCTCAGCCCTGGCCGGACGCGGCATCGGTAAAAACGACACGGTGGCGGTCATGCTGCCGAATATTCCCGCCATGCTTGAAGCGCATTTCGGTGTGCCGATGATCGGAGCGGTGCTCAACGCCCTCAACGTACGCCTGGATGCCGAGGCCATCGCATTCATGCTGGCCCATGGCGAAGCCAAGGTGTTGATCGCCGACCGTGAGTTCCATGACGTGGTGCAAGCAGCCATCGGCATGCTCGACCACCCGCCCCTGGTGATCGACCTTGACGATCCGGAGTACGGCGAAGGCCAGGCAAACAGTGAACTGGACTACGAGGCGTTTCTTGCCGAGGGCGACCCGAACTTCGCCTGGCAGTGGCCAGACGATGAATGGCAGGCCATTTCCCTGAACTACACCTCTGGCACCACGGGCAACCCCAAAGGCGTGGTCTATCACCACCGCGGCGCCTACCTCAATTCCCTGGGCAACCAGATGACGTGGGCCATGGGCAATCACCCGGTGTATCTCTGGACTTTGCCGATGTTCCATTGCAACGGCTGGTGCTACCCCTGGACCGTGACCGCCCTGGCCGGCGTCCATGTGTTCCTGCGCCGGGTCGATCCGCAAAAAATCCTCAACCTGATTCGCGAGCATCAGATCACCCATCTTTGCGGTGCGCCCATTGTGCTCAACGCCCTGGTGAACATGCCCGACTCGGCCAAGGCCGCGATCGACCATCCGGTCAGTGCCATGGTTGCAGGAGCGGCACCACCGGCCAAGGTGATTGGCGCCGTCGAGGAAATGGGTATCAAGGTCACCCACGTCTACGGTCTGACCGAGGTCTACGGACCGGTGACTCTCTGCGCCTGGCACGCGGCCTGGGATGAGTTGCCACTGGAGCAGCGAGCCCAGATCAAGGCTCGCCAAGGCGTACGCTACCCCACCCTGGAGGGGCTGATGGTGGCCGATCCAAGGACGCTCGAACCGACACCTCATGACGGCCAGACCATCGGTGAAATCTTCATGCGCGGCAACACCGTGATGAAGGGCTATCTGAAGAACCCCAGCGCCACCGCCGAAGCCTTTGAAGGCGGCTGGTTCCACACCGGCGACTTGGCCGTCACCCATGCCGATGGCTATGTGGAAATCCGCGACCGGCTCAAGGACATCATCATTTCCGGTGGCGAGAACATCTCCACCATCGAGCTGGAAGGCGTGCTCTATCGACACCCGGCGGTTCTGGAAGCCGCCGTGGTGGCCCGTCCTGACGAAAAATGGGGAGAAACCCCCTGCGCCTTCATCACCCTGAAATCCGACCGTGAAGAGGTGCACGAAGCCGAGATCATCAGCTTCTGTCGCGAGCACCTGGCAGGTTTCAAGGTGCCACGCACGGTGGTCTTCACCCAGTTGCCCAAGACTTCCACCGGCAAGATCCAGAAGTTCGTACTGCGCGACATGGCGAAGAATCTCTAGCCCGAACGCCAAAAAAACTCAGGTATCGCTGACAGCCCCGGCGTCTCACCGGCCGTCTCGTGGGCCGGCGAGCACCCGCACGTCAGCGGGGCCTGGGATCGTGATCCGCGCAACTGCGGCCATCCAACCTCCTTTCCTTGCATGAGGCTCATTGCAATGCCCGAATTCAACGCCCCGTTGCGCGACATGCGTTTTGTCCTGCACGAAGTCTTCAACGCACCGAACCTCTGGGCCCGCCTGCCCGCGCTGGCGAATACTGTCGATGCCGCCACCGCCGATGCGATTCTCGAAGAAGCCGCCAAGGTCACCCATAACCTGATCTTTCCACTCAACCGCAGCGGCGACGAGGAAGGTGCCCAGTGGCACGACGGCCAGGTCAGCACACCGGGCGGCTTCAAGGCCGCGTATTCGACCTACATCGACGGCGGCTGGGTTGGCCTGAGCGGCAACCCGGCCTATGGCGGCATGGGGATGCCAAAGATGCTCGCCGTGCAGTTCGAAGAAATGCTCTACGCCGCCAACTCCAGCTTCGCCCTGTACTCGGCGCTGAGTTCCGGCGCCTGCCTGGCCATCGACGCCCACGCCAGCGAAGCACTCAAGGCGCTGTACCTGCCGCCGATGTATGAGGGTCGCTGGGCCGGCTCAATGTGTCTTACCGAGGCCCATGCCGGCACCGACCTGGGCATCATTCGCACCCGCGCCGAACCCCAGGCGGATGGCAGCTACCAGATCACCGGCAGCAAGATCTTCATCACCGGCGGTGAGCAGGACCTGACGGAAAACATCATTCACCTGGTCCTAGCCAAGCTGCCGGATGCGCCCGCCGGGCCCAAGGGCATCTCGCTGTTCCTGGTGCCGAAAATCCACGTTGATGCACAGGGTATGCTGGGGGAATCCAACGCCGTCAGCTGCGGTTCGATCGAACACAAGATGGGCATCAAGGCCTCGGCCACTTGCGTGATGAATTTCGACGGTGCCAGTGGCTGGCTGATCGGCGAGGCCAACAAGGGGTTGGCGGCGATGTTCACCATGATGAACTACGAGCGGCTATCCATTGGCATCCAGGGTATTGGTTGTGCCGAAGCCTCGTACCAGAACGCCCGCCGCTATGCCCAGGAACGCATCCAGAGCCGGTCCCCCGCAGGCGCCCAGGCCAAGGACAAGATCGCCGACCCGATCATCGTCCATCCCGACGTGCGCCGCATGCTGCTCAGCATGAAGGCCATGACCGAAGGCGGCCGGGCCTTCGCCTGCTACGTCGGCCAGCAACTGGACCTGGCCAAGTTCTGCGAACACTCCCAGGAGCGACACGACGCCGAAGCCTTGGTGGCCCTGCTGACGCCAGTGGCCAAGGCGTTCTTCACCGACACCGGCCTGGACAGTTGCATCCATGGCCAACAAGTATTCGGCGGCCACGGCTACATCCGCGAATGGGGCCAGGAACAACTGGTACGCGATGTGCGCATCGCTCAAATCTATGAAGGCACCAACGGCATCCAGGCCCTCGATCTGCTGGGGCGCAAAGTAGTGGGCAACGGCGGCGTGGCCCTGCGGCTGTTCACCACTCAGATCCGTGACTTCGCTTACCTGCCCGGCGCCGCCTATGCCGCCGAGCTGCTGGACGCCGTGCAACGCCTGGAAAACCTCAGCGACTGGCTGCAGCAACAGGCCAGCCTCGATCCCCACGCCATCGGCAGCGCGTGCGTCGAGTACCTGCACCTGTTCGGCTACGTCGCTTACGCGTACATGTGGGCACGCATGGCCCAGACAGCCGAACACCAACACGCCACAGACCCTGCGTTCTATGGTGCAAAGCTGGGCACCGCGCGCTTCTACTTCAGCCGTCTGCTACCGCGCATCCTCAGCCTGGAACAAAGCATCCGCGCTGGCAGCCCGTCATTGTTGCAACTGCAACCCGAACAGTTCTGAGGCTGGATAACACCGAACACCTGCACACTCGTGTGGGTGTTCGCGCCTGATTGCAGGCTTGGCCGGCACAGCAGCGCGCTAGCGCACGCTGCGTCATCAACGCCCGGACATTGGACCGCTCGGGCGTTTTACCTCGCGTTTTTTTTGCCTGACCGAACCAGGGCTGGCAAGGCGGCTTGGTTCAGACACTCCGGACGTACGCAGTAACCGGCTGATTTCCTCCGCGCTGACCGCCTTGCTGAAAAAGTGCCCCTGGATTTCATCGCAGCCGTTATCACGCAAGAAGGTTTGCTGCTCCTCGGTTTCGACCCCCTCGGCAATGACCTTGAGATTCAGCTTGTGCCCCAACGAAATCACAGCGGTGGCGATGGCTTTGTCGTTCTCGTTGTCAGGTAGATCGCGCACGAAAGACTGGTCGATCTT
>Ga0065704_10000382_pt1 | contig 25113 bp, 20 predicted proteins | sample SwiRhicommuniRL2_FD_59091 | JGI IMG/M metagenome (GOLD analysis project Ga0065704, IMG submission 59091) | Switchgrass rhizosphere bacterial communities from Rose Lake, Michigan, USA - RL2 v2 (version 2) | ecosystem: Host-associated > Plants > Roots > Rhizosphere > Soil | place: East Lansing, MI | reverse complement strand
CCGAGTGCTCATACGACCGCTCGTATGAGCACTCATATGACTGCTCGCTGGTACACCTTCGATCTCGTTATCCATCGCCGCTCCCTATCCGAGCGGCAATCAGCCCTTCATCCTGCAACCGCGCAAGGCGGCCTCGGCGCCACGGTTACGAGGCGAAGGCACTCGTCGCGGCACTGCGCGGCCGGTTCGGCCTCATCGGAAGCGAGCTGAAAGGGCGGGTCCTCTATCGCCGGCCTGACGCGCTGTCGTTGATAACTTGGTTGCTCGACGAGCTCGGAGAACGCGCTGTGGTCGCGGTCAGCGACAAGCTGTTCAGCCTTGCAGCCAAATTCTTTGAATATGTGTTCGAGCCCGTCCTCGCGCGAAACAGCCTATTCCTCTATGAGCGTGGCTTCCACCTCCACGTCGCGAACGTGCTGTGGGCCCATCTTACCCACGGCGAGACGACGAGTGCCAAGCTGGCTAGCCGTTTTGAGGAGATGCTGCGCCGCCGCGGCGGTGAGCCTCAATCCTATTTTGCGCAAGGGGGAGCAGGCGGATCTGAAGGTGCGATTGCCACGATTGAGCGGTTCATCGTCGCCTGCCGGCCGGAGATCGAAGCAGAGCTCGCGAGCCTCGCCGACGAGACTGGACGTATTCAATGGGTTCTCGACTTGAGCTTCAGCTCGGCCAAGTCGGTGCTCTGTACGATGGGGGAGCGCTTCGGCGCGCTCGACGTCACGTTCGATGAATCGAAGCCGCTCGCTGCCTACCGCCACTTCTTTGACGGCTTCGTCGGACGCAGTGAGATTGCCCGCCTTAAGTTTCGCGGACGCGACGCCGCGATGACGTTCAACTTAGCAAAACCGGTGGAATTCGGTTCGTCGGCGGCCGAACCCGGACTTCAGCTTGCCGATATCGTCGCGTCCTTCAGCGCGCTCGCGGCACGCGACCGTCGCACCGATCGAGGGAACCAAATTTTGACGGCGTGCCTGCCATATTTCGATGACGATAGCGTTTGGCCCGACCTTGAGCATCTGCGGATCGACAAGAAGGAGAACTTTTTGAATGCGATCCTCCTGATCGAGTTGGCAACGCGGGCCGAGGCCGGGGAGGACCTGCTCGACAATCTCGAGGAATATTATGAGCTCATATCTTGGCGGTTCGACGTCGATCCGCCCGCCGGATTCCTATCAGCTCAGCCATAAGCATGCCCTGATCGGCGGGTGACGGCACCTACACCGCTTTGGATGGTGACATATACTAAAGGCTTTCTGCGGCCTCGGTACAGAAGCGACAGAAAGCCTCCACGTCGAATTCATAGATGCCTTCGGCTCCGCCGACCGTGTGTTCGGGACAAATGAGGAAGATATGCCGTCCCGCGTCTATGCGGAAATTGATAAGGCGCGGATTGCGGTGCTTGATCTTGTTCAGCAGGCGATCGAGCGTCAGCTCGACTGGACGCCCCGCATTTTTGGGCAAGCGACCATTGCCAGGCCCCGTCTGGCACATGGCAATTTGGTCGGTGAGCGCGAGCCCTGTCATACCTGTGCCGATCAGTCCGCCGAGGCGGGCCTCTAACGCAGAGTCCGCAAAAAGCCCCCGTCCAACGCGTTCGACCTTTTCGCGAAGAAGCTCGTTAGCAACGAAATCAAGGTGGATCATGGCTTCTTCGGAGATGCTGCCCGCTCGGTGAAAGTCCCGGCGTTGCCAATAGCCCATGAAAAGGATCGATGTATCTTGCAGCTTCGAAATTGCTTCCGGAAGGTTGGAGGCCGGCGATGTGGACGAACCGGTCAAATAGTTGCTGAAGCCCATTTTTCTGAACCGATCCCACCGCCGCTAAACACACTAGAGCATAGCAAAATCGTTATGCGCAATCATCTTGTATCAGCAAAGTCGCAAGCCTGCCCCGACCTTATTCTCCTCTATTCGCACCATCCCGGTCTTGGATCGGGTCCGTTCGCTACCGATTACCTGATCCACGGCAACACGGATCGGCTGCATCTGCGGAGCATCGACATCGCGCAACGCGAGGTTGCCATCGTGGTGGCCATGTTTCATTCTCGTCGGGCGCAAAATCCCCTTGTTGCCGGCTGAAAACTGCCGAGAGCAGGCTTTGGGCCGCTGCGCGGCAAAGCCTGACGATCTGCACGGCACTGTCGGTCGCTGTGGCCGCGCCAGTGATCGTCACCGCAAGGCCGAGACTCGGCTTGGCCGGGGCTCGGTGGCGCAGGTGTCAGTGCGCCAGCGCAACGAACGCCGCAGCCATGGAGCGCGGTCGTGACGGCGGGCGCAGCCCCCGGCGCGAGGCGCCCCGTCCGACACCTCCTCGCCAACGTCCAACGACCGCTCCCCCTCATCGGTAGCGCCGCCGCATCAGGTCGCGATACCCGCCCAACGCCAGGGTCTTCCCTTCGCGCACCAGCCGCCGGACACGCGAACGCAGCGAGTCGGATCGGTCGTTCCAGTCTTCGGCCACGCGCTCCTCGCCAAACAGAACGGCTCCGATTTCGCGATGGCTCGCGCCGTCGGCCAGCGCGTCATGCACGCGCAGCAACCGGATGCCGCGTTCGATCCAGGGGTCGCGCGGGTACAGCGAGCGGGCAAAGCAGCGATGGTGCTGGAGATGGAGGAGGCGCCGCAGCGGCAGGAAGGCCGCCTCGGCGCTGCCGATGCCATGCAACCGATAGTGCAGATGAACCCTCGTCTCGCCTGCCAGCCGGCCTTGCGCCACATCGAGCCGGATATGGTGGCGACCGTCCGAGAGGACGGCATGGTCATAGCCGTCCGGATCGGTGACGACGGTCAGCCAAGCGGCGACTCGTTCCAGATCGAGGCCATCGGGATCGGCGCGATCGGTCGGGATCGCTTCAACGCACAGCGTTCCAGGGTCGAGATCGGCATGCCAGATGATCCGTGCCTCGGGTGCCGACCGGGCCGGATCTTCAGCGAAAGTGCAGCCCCCACGCGCGCGGATCGACGCGGGCGCGGGTAACGCTGCTCGCCCGGGCATGCCAGGCGACATAATCAGGATCGCGACGCAGCCACTCCCACATGATCCCGGCGCGATCGATACCCCGGAGCCGTGCATAAGCGGTGCTCTCGCGCCACGCCTCCAGCAGCATCACGGGCCGAAACCTGCAACCAGCTCGGAAACATGGATGCTGCATCGCACAAGACAACTTCTGCGCGCCTGCCCAACATGATATGAAACTTCCATGACAGGAGTCGCCCGGCGACGGCTTGAGGCCCCGCTGCCTGGCCCACAGGACCAAGAAAGGGCGATCGCCGGAATCCGGGCAGCACGAGACCCCGCCGACGGTCGCGACAGGACCAGATGCCTTATTCGGGCATGGCGATGCAGCTTGCGCGCATCGTCGAAACGGTCGGCAGTGCGGACGAGCTTGCGGCGGCCATGGCCGCCATCAGCGTGGAACTGGGCTTCCAGTATTTCGCGCTCAGCCATCATGTCGATGTGGCCACGGCCGGTGACGCAGCGATCCGGCTGCATAATTATCCGCGCCGCTGGGCGGACTATTATGACGAGAACGCCCTGAGTGTGAGCGACCCCGTGCATCGCGCCAGCCATGTCACCAGCATCGGCTTTCCCTGGTCGCAGATGGCGGCGATGATCCCGCTGATGCCAGCCGACCATCGGATTCTGGCGCTCGGCCGCGCCCAGGGCATCGGCGACGGCTTCACCGTTCCGGCCCATGTTCCGGGCGAAGCGCGCGGTTCCTGCTCCTTTGCGAGCGAAGCGGGCCGGCCGCTGCCGCAGGCCGTGCTGCCGATGGCGCAACTCGCCGGCAATTTCGCGTTCGAAGCGGCCCGCCGATTGTGGATGGGACGAGGCGGGCTCTTGCCGCGTCCGGGTCCGGCACTGACCGACCGGCAGCGCGACTGCGTCCTGTGGGTTGCGCGCGGCAGGGGCGACTGGGAGATCAGCCGCATCCTGGGGATCAGCGAAGAGACGGTGGCCCGGCATATCAAACAGGCCTGCGAGCGCTACGGCGTGAACAAGCGGACATTGCTGGTGATCCGGACGCTGTTCGACGGAACCCTCACCTTCTCGGATATCTTCCGCCGTCGCTATGCCCCTTTTCGGGCATAGCGCTGAGACCGGCATCTCGCCGACCCTCGGCCGATCACGGCCAAGGGAGCAAGAGCCATGCTGCATATCCTGCAATCCGCCCCGCCGTCCGCGTCGGACGCGGCGCTGCGCGCGATGTTCGCCGCGCGCAAGTCGGTCTTCGTCGACCTGCTCAAATGGGACGTCCCGGTCCTCGACGGTCGCTATGAAGTCGACCAGTTCGACGATCTCAACGCCACCTATCTGATCCTCGCCGAATCCGACGAATCGCATCTGGGCTCGGCGCGCCTGCTGCCGACCATGCGACCGCACATCCTCGACAGTCTCTACCCGGATCTGTGCGAGAACGCGCCGCCACGCGCGCCTGACATCTTCGAGATCACCCGCTTCTGCCTCGATCGCCGACTGCGCGCGTCCGAGCGCCGCGCGGTGCGCGACACGCTGGTGACCGCGCTCGTCGATTATGCGCTGGATCACGGCATCACCGGCTACAGCGCGATCGCCGAAATGGGCTGGTTCCAGCAGATCCTCGCCTTCGGCTGGCGCTGCCGTCCGCTCGGACTGCCGCAAGTCGTCGATGGCGCGATGCTGGCGGCGCTGCGCATCGACATCGCCCCCGACACGCCTGGCCTGCTCGCCGCGGCGGGCATTCAGGCCGCACCGGCCATCCGGGACAGCCGGCGCATCGCGGCCTGAAACAAGGAGAAGAATGATGATCGACAGGATCGACGACGAGATCGCCCGCAGCGCGCGCGACCTTCTCGACCATGGCTGGTGTATCCTTCCCGATGCCCTGCCGCCCGTGCAGATCCACACGCTCGACGATGAATTGATGGGTGATTTCGCGGCGACGCCGTTCGGTCAGGGTGGTTTCTACGGCAGCACCACCAAGCGGTTCGGCCGCCTGCTCAGGCGCGCGGCCGGCGCCGCGGCGCTGGTCCAGCACCCGCGCATTCTCCGTATCGTCGAGGCCGTGCTCGCGCCCTGGTGCGAGTGCATCCAGCTCAATACGACCCAGGCGATCGCAGTCCATCCCGGCGCACCGGCGCAACTGCCGCATCGCGACCAGGACATGTGGCGTGGACCGGTCGGCGAGATCGAATATCTCGTCAATGTGATGTGGCCGCTGACCGATTTTACGGAGGAGAACGGCGCCACGCGTGTCTGGCCGGAAAGCCACGGCCCGAACGCACTGGCCGAGCCGGATGGTGCGCCTCTCGCCGCCGAGATGGCTCCCGGCGCGGCGCTTATGTTCCTCGGCTCGACGCTCCACGGCGCGGGTGCAAACCGCACGCGGGAGGTGCGACGCGGGATCGTGATCGGCTATGCCTTGGGCTGGCTCAAACCCTATGAAAACCAATGGCTCGCCTATCCTCCCGAGGTCGCGCGCGCGTTTCCGCCCGATCTGGCGGCGTTGGTTGGCTATCGCCAGCATCGGCCTAATCTCGGCAATTTCGAGGGGCAATGCCCTTCGGTGCTGCTGGGCGGACGCGCGGTCCGGCCACTCGGCGCCGTCGATGCGCTGCGGCCCGACCAGCAGGTGCTGGTCGATGCCTTTGTGCAGGAACAGCGAGACGCGTGGTGAACGCCGGAGCGACCGCCGAACGGGTCCATGAGGCGCTGCGCCTCCGGATCATGAGCCGCGAATTCCGGCCAGGCGACAGGCTCGACCCGGCGGTGCTGGCCGCGCCGCTCGCCGCGAGCGTGACGCCCGTGCGCGACGCGCTCCACAGGCTGACCGGCGAGGGTCTTGTGGAGACGCGCACCGCCGGCGGCTTCCATGTCCCTGCGCTCGACGAGCCGGGCCTCGAGGATCTCTATGACTGGTCGGCCGAACTCGTCCTGCTTGCTATCAACGCATGGCGACGCCCGGCCGCATCTCGGCCCCTTGGCGACCTCGCCGACGACGCGGCCCTGGCCGACCGGACCGCGGCGACGTTTCTGGCCGTCGCCCGCCATTCCGCCAACCGGGAGCATGCGCTTGCGCTCGACCGGCTCAATGCCCGCCTTCATGCCGTCAGGACCGTCGAAGAGCATGTACTCAAAGGCACCCACGCTGAACTGGAGGCGCTGTGGCAAGCCGTCAGGACCGCCGAACGCAAGCACCTGAAAATCCTGTGCCGCAGCTATCATCGCCGCCGTCGTCGCGCTGCCGCCGACATCGTGCGGGCCGTCTACCGCGCGGACTGACGCCCGCCGCCTGCCAAACAAAATCCATATAGAATCCGTATAAAGTTCGGATAGCCAACCGCCCTCCATAGTCTGCCATGGCTGCATTTCGCAGCAGGACGAAGGAGTGCATCATGGAACGTGAAGACGAAGTGATCGACCTCGGCACCGCAAGCATCGAAACCAAGGGCGGCGCCGGCCTGGTCATCGATGCCAAGAACGGCCAGCAGCTCTTCGGCATTGCCGACGACTGACGGCGTCGGCGCGCGGTCCCATGGGATCGCGCGCCGATCTGGGCTGCGATCATGGGCGTTCGATCATGGGCTTCACCCTTCGCAATGGCATCTCCTTCTGCCGCGTCGGCGACCGGATCATCTTTCTCGATATCGAGGCAGACCGGTATTTCTGCCTGTCGCGAAGCGCCGAGCACAGCTTCCTGGCGCTGGCGGAAGGCGGCATCCCGCCGCCAGACGATATGCACGTCCAGGGACTGCTGGCGCGCGGCGTGCTGATGGCGTCGGCGGCTTCGCAGGCACCAGCCGCCTGCCGCCCGATCGCCATGCCGCGGACGAGTCTTCTCGATCTCGACCTTCCGCTGCCTGCCTTCGCGGGGACGACCAGCGCTCTGTGCTGCCTTGCCGCCACGCGCGCACGATTGAAGATGGCAGGTCTCGGCCGGACCCTTTCCTGGCTGTCGATCCGCAAGTCGCGCTTGCCGACATCCCGTGCTCTGCCGGAAGGGCAGATAGAGCGGATCATGGCCGGGTTCGTTTCGGCGGCACTCCTTGCCAGCCAGATCGACCTCTGCCTTGCGAACTCCATCGCGGTGGCATCGCGCATGATCGCGGAGGGAATACGGCCCGACGTCGTAATGGGAGTACAACTCGGGCCATTCTCCGCCCATTGCTGGGTCCAGCACGAGGACCGGCTCGTCAACGACCGCGTCGACATGGTGCGGACCTTCACGCCGATCCTGGTCTTATGAGGGGGCGCCGCTTTCTCGCGCTGATCGCGACCACCGCCGAGCCGCTACCTCCGGGGCGGATCAATAGCGCGCGCAAGGCTGCGGCATCGCTCGTGCCGCTGATCGAAACCGACCGCTTCATGTTGTGGAGCGGCCACCGGTACGGGATCGCACAGGTTGGCGGCCATGCGATAGTCGGCGAACTGTTCGATCGTGGCAGCACGCGCCCGGAAACCACGCTTGACTATGCGGCATGGACGGCGATCGCCCGTTCGCGGGGCGAGAAGCTCATCGAACGCTACTGGGGCAGCTATGTCGCCTTCGCGACCGACGACACGGGCGTGTCGGTCGTACGCGCGCCGATGGGCGACCTGGGATGTTATCATGCCCGGGACGGCGGCGTGCTCCTGGTAGCGTCCGATCTGGCACTGCTGTCAGACTTCGGATGCCGCTTCGCCATCGATCGCGGCGCCCTTGCGCGGCACATCGCCTATCCCGAATGGCGGCGCAGCGAAACCTGCCTCGACGGCGTGGAGGAACTGCGCGGCGGCGATCGTCTGTTTGTCTCGACAAACGGGGGAGAATGCGAGACATTATGGTCGCCCTGGGCCTTCGTCGCTCGGGACCGGATGATCGACGACCCGGGGGAAGCGGCTCGCGCCGTGCATAACGCCGTGAATCTTGCCGTGCGCGCCCGCACCGCCAGCTGTGATCGCGCCCTCTTGCTGCTCTCCGGGGGGCTCGATTCGGCGATCGTGGCCGCGAGTCTAAAAGCAGCCGGCACGGAGGTGAGCGGCCTCAACCTTATCGGCGATGACGCCGCGAGCGACGAGAGGCGCTATGCCGGGATTGTCGCCCGGTCTGTCGGCATCGAACTGCTGACGCGGACATTCGACCTGGACCGCGTCGATGTTCGCCGCTCGGGTGCGGCGCATATGTCCTATCCGGTCCATCGCTGCTTCACCCAGGCCCAGGATGCGGTCGCGGCCGAAACCGCCGAGCTATGCAATGCGGATATCGTCATCGATGGCGGCGGTGGCGACAATGTCTTCTTCGCTTCGCGCACCATGTCGATCCTCGCCGACTGCCTCGCCACCGGCGGTCTGGACAAGCGATTTCGGAGCGCCGCGCGGGCACTCGGCGACCTGGGCCAAACCGGGACTTGGGCACTGGCCTGGCGCGCGGTGCATCGCGCCTGGCTGCGCTCGCCCGCCCCGCGCCAGCCGCCGGCGGTCGCGTTTCTCTCCGATGCCGCAAGGTCGATCGTCGCCGACACCGTCGCGCACCCTTGGTTCCTGCCGCCAGCGACTATCCTGCCCGGCCGTGCAAGCCACGTCGCTCTGCTCGCCCCGGCGCAGAATCTGGTGGAGGCGATCAATGCCCAGGCGCCGTACCGCACCATTTCACCGCTGGTCTCGCAGCCCGTGGTGGAGGCGTGCCTGCGCGTTCCGAGCTGGCATTGGCTCGCGCCGGGACGCGACCGGGCAACGGCGCGCCGCGCCTTCGCGCCCGAACTCCCACAAGAAATCATCTCGCGCCGATCGAAGGGCACGCCCACCGGCTTCGTCGCGACGATCTTCGAACGGCAGCGCAAGGCGATCCGCAACATGCTGCTAGGCGGCCGTCTGGCCGACTTCGGCCTTGTCGACGAAGCCAAGCTCACGCAGGCGCTGACAACGCCCGGCCCGGTCCGCGATCTGCGCTTCGTACGGATCATGGACATGGTCGACGCCGAAGCCTGGGCTGCGGCGCAAATGTGAGGACCGCAACCCTCTTCGACGGTTAGGCGTCTTCTTGAATGCGGACTTAACGCTTAGCCATTCATCGCTGTCCTGATCGCCTGGGTCTGGGACATTTCTGCCGTTCCTAGGTGATGTGTCGAATGGCAAGTCCTGCCAGGAGCCGACGTCCAGCGCTGCGCCGACCAGCTATCCGAGGCTAGCCGTCTTCTGCCTGTCTGCATTTTGGCGGAGGGCTTGGAAAAGCTGACATTTGATAGAGCCAATGGTCGGGTCGGCAGACGCTGGGATACCGACCCTTCCGAGTTCCAGCATTCCCGATGATTGCCGATCATTCATGCGTCCGCACTGGCTCTCCAGTTTGAACGGGAAGCAGGCGATCAACACTACGCACTCATGCGCTGAATGTAGAAGGCCATCGGCACCATCGGCAGATGGTGCTCAGAACTCGACATAAGCAGCAGGCGATTAATCGTGTTGTCCTGGATGCCCGTGGGCGCAAAAACACAGGAAATTCTGCCGTCATTTCCGACTTCTCCCCGCTTGCGAAGCACCTTCTGGGCGTCCGCGTGCGTGCGGGCGAACCGGGAAGCGAGCCCCGCCTCGAAATTCGGCCGGGGGCCGCGATTTTCGACAGCGGAGAGATACCGGAACATCTCGTTGAACAGCGTAGGATAGCCTGACAATATGCCTTCCCGTGCCAACTGGATGATGCGATCCGGGTTGTCGGGAAACAGAAAGGCGGCGCCGGCGAGATTTCCGGCGAGCTGACTGAAACGAGCCGGCGGCGCGCCGGACCGCGGCCGGGCTGCGCGGAGGATCTCCTGCCAGCGGAAGGCGCTGTCGGTAACGATTGAGGCGCCGGTCGCCTGCGCCAGATACATGGCGATCTCGAAATTCGGCCCCATCTGCATCAGGCGCATCTGGCCGCCGTCCTTGCCGCCGTCGAAGATGCCATCCTGCAGCGCCATCAGCGGGTCTTCCTCCTTCAGCCGCTCCAGCTCGGCCCATAAGCCAGTAATTCCGGCCGCATCGAGATCGGGAAAATTCTCCCGAAGCCGAGCCTCCTGCGCGTCTCGGGGCCACATCAGGACGTCGCGCATGAAGTCGGCACGCATCAGCTCTTCCAGTCGGGGCTCACCGCGCAGGCTTATGTCGATCCCAGCGGCGCGCTCCTCGGCTATCGCCATGGTCTCGCGGCGGAGATGGTAGTCGAAGGTCCAGGGATCCGGGACGAGGTTGATCAGTCCGACGTCCACAAGCGGCATGACGTTGAGGAAGAGGGCCACAGTCTTCAGGAATTCGAGATGATAGCTGCGCGGATGCTCGGTCGGTCGGAACTTCTCCGCGATGGTGCCGGCGTGGACGAATGGGGTCTCGACGATCAATTCGCCGAAATAGAGCGACGCACCCAGCGCGAATTCGACGATGGACTGCGGATGGAGCGATCCGGTGTAGACCGCGCGCGGACGCCCGTCGGGTTTGGGCAGGAGCGCGAGCAGGTCGGTCTCGAGCGGCCAGAGCGCCTCGTAGAGAAAGTAGACCTCTTTGATCTGGTCATCGGTCAACTCGCGCCTGACCGCTGTCCAGTCCTTGCCCGCGTCGAGACCCAGGATCGACAGGATGCCGCGATGAAGGACCAGATTGCGCTCGCGAATGCTACGCTCTGTCCAGCTTGGCCGCAGCGCAGGTGGCCTTGTCTTACAACAGATGCGGTAGGGACGTCCCGACCCGCAGCCGCAGGGCGCGCCCGGAGCCAGTTCCTTTGCCGGTGGGACCTTCTTGAGAGCTTCCCGCTCCTTCTCGGTCCGGCCGTAGGCATCCTGGTAGCGGACGCTGCCGTCCTTGAACCCCACATAGGTTTCGCCGCCGTAATGCCAAAGCTCGTCACGCGGCGGGAGCAGAGTTGCGGCAAGGTCGGCCCATGATCCGTTCGCGTGCTGTTCGGGATAGAGCCATTCGCGCTTTCCGGCGGCGATATGGCGCTGAGCCCGCGCTTTGAGCACATGGTTGATGCGTGCCACCTCGATGTCGGTGAGCCGCCGCGTGCGTATCATCTTGTCCGTGCGCACCATCGACTGGCGGAAGTTGCGCGCGAAGATCCGCTTCTCCAGCGGTGGTACCGACGGATTCTCGGCATATTCGAGGTTGGTCAGGATGAGGCAGTGGTCACGGCTCATCGGGAACAGAGTCTGCGATGCTTTCAGTGCGATCCCCGGATCATTGGGAAAGGCGCACTGCGGCGCTTCGGGCGGTAGGGCGTGATTGTAGATCGTCACCGGATGGTCGGTCAGGAGAAACTTCACGCCGGCATCCTCGGCGGAGACGATCTCCCGCACGCACTCGGTCCAGATCGTGGTGTGGAGCATGCGGATGCCCTGCATCTCCATCATCAGCTCATTCTGGTGAAGCGCAGGATATTGTGCCCACAACCACGCCAGGCCCTTCGGCGTCCGCAGCTTCTGGATGTCGATATATTCGAAGAATGTACCGAAATGCTCGTGCCAAGCGGCGATGTCAGTTCCCGCGAAGGCCCTGACCGCCTGCGATCCTCGCGTGTCGATATCGCCGAACAGCTTCCGCTCGATCTCGTCATTCACCTCGGCCAGGAAGAAGGTCGAGTATAGGTCGGTCTGGAAGAAGCAGCGCTTCGTCGGCGCATCGAACAGCGATCGTTCGTGGATGACGCGCCCGTTGGCGAGAAGCTTGGTGGGCGGCGCCAGGTCGAGATATGCCAAGGTCGAGCGACCGGGTTCGAGGAAGCCCCTTTGATGCCATTGCGGAACGAAGTGATTGTCTCTCGTGATCGCCATTTGTGATCGCGATCATATAGTCCGAGCGCTAAGCGGGCAACGTCGCGCCGCTGTTTCTGACGGATGATCGACGATGGCGCGTGCATCGCTGCGCCGTTGTCGTTTCCTTTTCGTTCCGCTACTTTCCCACCCCACTTGAGACAGCGGGAATCGGTTGATGGGTTCGTTGCAATCCGTGCTTGAAGAGCAACTGGCGACTATGCCGCGGATCATCGCGACGGAGCTTGTACGCGACAAGCTCAAGGCAGCCGGGCATGCCGAGAATGAAAAGTTGGTCGAGCAGATCGTCGATCAACTGCTTGGTGCCGGCTCTGACGAAGAGGATGGCGACGACGGGGATGTCCTTGAATTCGAGACCCACGAGGAGATTGTGCTCGAATTTACCGACGCTGACACCGCCCGCGCGCAGGAATACGTCGACAAGATCAGTGAAACGATACCTGAGTTGATTCACGGCGTGGCTGAGGCCGCGGCGGTCACGATGTTGCGCCAATACGAACGCGACTGGGCCGCTTGGCGCGAGACGACGGACATCCAGATGGATCAGTTTCGGTTCAACCTTCAGGCGCGCTGGAGAAAAGGCTTCGACGCGCTTCGCATGCTGATCGAGCTATCGCGCGACATCGGCACCGATTTTCATCGTCGCGCCAGTCGCTCGCGATCGCGCCGTCGCGCCCATCTCAACAAAGCGCTCTCCCACCTTCATGTCCGCGCCATCCAGATCGCGTCCGAGATCATGGTGCTGATGGAGAATGGCTATGCCGACGGCGCCATGGCGCGGTGGCGCACGTTGCATGAGGTCGCCTGCGTCGCGATGGTGCTGGGCGATGGCGGCGAAGCCCTGGCCGAACGCTATCTCGCCCACGAGATCGTCGAGGCGAAAAAGGGCCTCGGGCAATATCAGCAATGCCATCCGAAGCTCGGCTATGCGCCGTTCTCGAAACGCGCGGCCGCGCGGATCGAGCGTGACTATGCCGATGCGATCAGCCGTTATGGCAAGGATTTTGGCGGCGACTATGGCTGGGTCGCGGCGCATCTAGGCAACTCAAGACCCAATTTCAGCAATATCGAGGATGCCGCCGGCCGGGCGATGATGCGATCGCACTACAAGATGGCGAGCCATAACGTGCATGCGAGCACCAAGGGCATCGCCTATCGACTTGGTTCGCTCGACCGCCACTATGCCGTGATCGCGGGCGCCAGCAATGTAGGGTTTGTCGAGCCCGGCCAGAATCTGGCCTTGAGCCTCATGCACATCACGATGCTGTTGCTGCCGACGTCGTGGACGCTGGACAAGATCGCGCAATTGATGGCGCTCAACAAGCTGCATGACCGCATCCCCCGCGCGCTGGCGCAGTCCGAGCGGGCGATCGCCAAAGACGAGAAGGCGATCCGCGAAGCCGCAGTCGCTCGCCGCGCGAACCGCTCGCGCGCAAAACCCAGATCGCGGTCGCCGCGCCGCGATCGAGCCGGCGCCGCTGCCACGACATAGATGAAGATGGAGAATGGTCCTGTCCGCGCCCCCTGATGCGACGCTCGACTGCCCTGACTATGCGATCGTCACCGCCGTCCATCCGCAAACTGCCCCGGGGGCGGATGACGGCCGTACTTCGGCAAAGCGCGCTCGCCTCGCCGCCATGATCACGGCGTTTCGATCAGGCCGCGCGCTTGGTCGGAAAGACATAGAGGCTCTCGCCCATGATCGTCGCCGCGCCGCGCATATGGCGAAGCCTCGGCTGATCCGGCGCTAGGTCGATGATCAAGGTGACACCCAATATCGTGACCTGGAACATGGGATAGGGTCGCCCCGGCTTCACGATTGGTCCGGACGCATGCGTCATCGCGTGCGGAATGACTTCCGTCGCCAGCACGGCTGTGAGCGCCGGCGCGGATTTGTCCTGGCCCACGAAGGCGCGAATATGGTCGTAGTCGGGAAGAGCGGCGGCAGCGGCGCCGTAGTTTCTAGCGACGAGATTGAGGCCGATCTTGTAAAGCGCGGGCAGGAAGCGCGGGTCGTTACCGAATTCCATACTGAAGCCGAGCTTGCTTTCGTCAGGCTTCATCCAGAGATCGGTGACACCATTGGACTTCGCCGCCGGATAGAGCTTCTTGCCCTTGGCTTCGACGATGCCCGGGCCGCCGTTGATGAAGATGTGTGGTCCGCCTGGCCTATGTTCGCTGCTGATCGCGCGCCAGCTGTCGATGGAAGGCGGCCGACCCTTTTTGCGGGGCACGCCATACATCACGCTGATCGCCTCGAACGACTTCAATAAAGCTTGATCGATCGTACCGAGGCGATTGTTGCACCCGGCGCAGGTGGTGTCGCGAAGTTCCAGGTCGGGCGGGCAGCCGAGCGCCTCGGGAATTCCGTGCTCAAGTGAGAGCTTCGGAAAATCGTTGAGACACCAGATACAGATCATGTCCCCGTGTTTACGCTATATTCCAGAAAAACAGAAAAGCACGCCGTGAGGTTCTCGATTTTTCCTGCGCCAGATGTTTCAAGCAACCTCGTTGACGTCCCTCGTGTGAATCTGACGCAGGAGTCGCCCAAAGCGAGATCGAGGAATTCCGATCTCGAGGGTCAGAGGTGTTGCACCGCGTCTGATCGAATAGCAGACAGTGAAGGCGTGTTCGACCCGGATGGGATTTATAAAGTAGATGGCGACGGCTCCCACCACCGATGAGATGCTTGCGGACCTAAGGGCGAGACTTCAGTCGCTGACGCCGGGTGAGTTCGAGAAGGTGGCCGCAGCGCTCATCTCTGAGCATCTCGACGTTGGGATCGCCGTGGCGAAGTCCGGCTTTCAGCATGGCGGCGATGCAGGCCCGGCGGGACGCAGGGGCCGGCGGTTCCGTATCGAGACCAAGCGCTACGCCGACAGCACAAGTCTCAGCGACCGCGAACTGCTCGGCGAGGTTGACGACGCGCTCGGACTCGACCCCGCGCTGGAAGCCTGGTTTCTCGTCGCCACCCGCCCAGCGCCGGAGCAGCTCGAGCAGAAGCTCCTTCGGAAGAGCGACGAGACCGGGGTCCCAATCGTCGTGATCGACTGGAAGACCGATGGTTTCCCGGCGCTTGCGGCGCTCTGCACCGCGGCCCCCTCGGTGCTGGATCAGATGGTTTCGAGCGAGGCCGGTGACTTGGCCCGGGCGCTTGAGCGAGATGGCAAGGCGGCTCTGACCTCGCTCACGCGCGACCTGCAGGCCTGGAACCTTGGCTTCGACCGTCTTCGTCAGGTCAGTCACGCGAGGCTGCGGTCGATCTGGGGCGAACCTCGCGTCTCGCAGTCGGAACTCGGCCAGGACGCAGCGGGCGGTGCCCATGCACACATCCGCCGAGCAGGTGTTCAAGCAGGGCTCGATGCCTGGTGGACGGGCAGGTCGGCGGCCGACGCACCCGCAGTCGTCGTGGGTTTTCAGGGAAGCGGCAAGACCTGGGCTACTCTGAACTGGCTTGTGGAGCGCCTCGACGAGCAGCCCATCGTCATCCTCGTCCCCTCGCGCTTCGCATCGGACCTGTCGGGCGTGTCCCGGACGTCGATCAAGCGCTTCCTGGCCGAGCGTCTCTACGAGATGACCGACGCTCGCGACGCGCAGCATTGGCAGAGACGGCTCGACCGCGTGCTCCAGAGGCCGGCGGACGAGGGTCCGGCGATCACCGTCGTGTTCGATGGCATGAACGAGTTCGTGTCGGCGCCCTGGAAGGACGTGCTCTCGGTATTCCAGGCACCGGAGTTCAGTGGGCGCTTCCGCATCGTCGCCGTCACGCGGAACCTGCATTTCACCGAACGCCTTGGCAGGTTCGCCTCGCTCGTCGAGAAGCCGGAGGTGGTCGAAGTGGGTCCGTTCGACGACGTGCCGGGTGGGGAGCTCGATCAGCGGCTGGCACTCGAGGGGCTGACCCGTTCGGACCTGCACGAGGATTTGGTGGAGATTGCGCGGACGCCGCGCCTCTTCAGCCTGGTGGTGCGCCTGCGGGATCGGCTGGTCGATGGCGGAGAGGTCACGATCCACCGTCTCCTGTGGGAGTACGGTAGGACTACGCTCGCCCCGGCCACGAGCGCCTTCGGTGAGCAGGAGTGGCTCTCATGGCTGGCCGAGGTGGCTCGCAACCGTCTGGATGGGATGAAGGAGTTCGACCTTGGCGCCATCGGTTCGATGGTGGGGAGGCCGGATCTGGGCGAGGCCGAGGTCTTCCGCCGCCTGAGCGACATTGTCGATAGCGACTTCGCCAACCGGCAGGGCTCGCATGGCTACGAGCTGTCGTCCGCGCTCGTCGCGCAGGCGCTGGGCGTGGCGCTCCTGGACCATCTGCAGCGCGGCGGGTTCGCGGATCGGGATCTCGTGCAGCGCGCGCTCGAGGATTGGCTGGACCCCATCGCCGGCCTGGACGAGAAGGCCGAAATCCTCCGGGCCGCGGTCTCGATCCAGCTCGCGGGCGAGACCGGCGGGGATGACCTTCTCTCCCCGCTGGTCTCGGCCTGGTTGCATTCGCAGAACCTGCCCGAGCGTCATCGGTCGGAGGTGGTCCGCATTGCGCAGCCGCTTTGCGACCCGCTTCTCGACATTGTCGAGACGTCGTCGGGAGCACCTGAGGCGCTCGCCATCGAGGCTTTGCGTGCGCTTCCGGCAGACGCCGGTCGCCGGACGCGCGTGATAGGCCGCTGCGTCCGGTGGCTGTCGACGATCTCGAGGGACGTCGATCCACCGGACCGCCGCAATCCTGATCAGGAACGCTCCCGATCGCAGGCGATGGTCGCGCGCATCGGGGCCGACGCCGATGGGCCGCGCACGGTCCTCTGCCACGAGGTGACGTTCGTGGAGCGGAGCAGGCTTGAATTCGGTGAGGCGGTCGCACAGCTCCTGGAACCGGGCGGCCTCGCGCAGGCCATCGATGTGCTTGAGCTCGCGGCGCTGAGGGTCGCGATCATGCGGCGGTTTGACGACTGGGAGAAGCTCAAGTGGATTTGCCTCCTCAATCAGGTAGACTTCGCTGAGACCGCGGAGGCGCTGAAGGCCAGATCGGATGCAGTGCTCCGCCTGACGCCGGAACCCGGCGTAGCGGCTTGGCTTCCCGCGCGCGTGGCGGCGCTCATGCTCTGGCTCTCCGGGGATGAGGACTTGGAGTCGCTCGCCGTGGAGCGGGATTCCGACATCGACCGGGGCTTCGACTACGTGGCCGATTACCTGATCGACCCGGCCAACAGCATGATCGCGCTCGAGCGGCGGCATGTCGAGCAGACCCTTCTCGACACACACTTGCCCCTTCGCCGGCGGATCGACCGGGCGAAGGGCTTCTGGACGGATTACCGCTTGGACCCTCCCGCCCCCTTTGTGCACGGACTGCGACAGGCGCTGCAGTTGATCGACGTATCCACGCTGGACAGGGGCGCCTACCACACGATGGAGGATCACGCCTTCGAAGAGATCACCCCGGCAGCCGCCCGGACGGTGCCCGATACCCTCGCCGCACTCCATCGCGGGAAGCTGGTAGGGCTACCGGACCGCGATGACGAGGCTCGGGCCATGGCCGCCGTCAGATCCACGGAGCAGTTGCTGCTGGTGGACGAGCAGCTTCGGGCCGCGGCCCGCGAGGTCCGTCTCGCCCCGCTCGGGCCGGTGGCGCAGTCGGAGAACGACGTCCGCAGCCGCATGCTTCTGCTCGAGCTGGTCGACCTTCCAGCAGTCCAGCGCATCGAGCACATCCTCGAGGCTGGCCTGCCAAGCGTCTACAACGACTACGAGGACCTGCTTCTGCCGCTGGACGAGACGGACGTTGACGCTCTGGTCCGGCGCTACCGCGACGCTGTGCCGGCGATCACGTCTCAGCTCCTCATGCTGTTCGCGATGGTCCATGCCCCGATCGGCGACGCGAGCTGGGACTGGATCCAGGGGCGGGTCGTCGATCCGGACCAAGAGAAGCGCGGCATTGCGATGCGCCTGCTCTACGAGTCCGACGCGAGGCGGCTCGGGCGTGTTCTGGCCGACGATGGATGGCGCTGGACCGGGGATCCGACGCTCTGGATCGACCACTTCGGCTCGCTGGCCGTGGCAGCGGCGACCGTTGGCCTCCCGTTCGATCAGGTGGCCTCGTCGCTCGCGCCATGGCTGCTGCCGAGAGCGGTGGCCACGCGCGGTGGATCGCCCGAGGATGTCGATATCGCGACGGCGATCCTGCGCCACGTCGTGGAGGCGCCTGCCCCGGAACCCCTGGACCCGGGTTCGGCGATCGCGATCGTGGACGAGCGGCGCGCCGAGGACCCCGCCGCCGTGACTATGACGATAGCCTACGGGCCCGACGATGGTTCGCTCGAGGGGCTGAACGCCGCGATGGACGTCGACCGCCGGGGTGAGATCCGCGACAAAGCGGTTGAGACCGCCAAGGAGCGCATCGAGCAGGCACGGGCGGAGGGCGCCTCGCTCCACATGCGGGACTTCCGCTCGTTGGACATGATCCCGTTCATCGATCACGCGCCGGCCGCGGTCGACGCATGGCTGGAGGGAATGGAGGAGCCGACTGCGGACTTCCGACGCCGCGTCCGCCGGAGCGAGGGTTTCTACGTCGCGCTTTGCGAGGCGCTGCTCAACCGCGATCCCCCGCGCGGCGAGGCGCTTTGGCTCGCACTTCGACAGACCCTTTTGACCACGTTCGTCGGTGAAGCCGGCATAGACAAGATGATCCACATCGCCTTCCGCGTGCGGGAGTGCCCGGAGGCCATCCGCCAGTGGGTGCTGTCCGACGCGGTTACGGACGTTGCGCTGTTCGACGTCGTCCTGGCCGCCGCGCAGAATGGACGCGGCGACTGGCTGACAGACATCGTGGAGGCGGACGCGTCCTCGGGGGTGGTTTGGCGTCTGCAGCGCAGCCGCAGGATCCGAGCCTTCGACCCGGCCTGGGACGGGGATGTCCCGGAGTGGCCGGTCGGGCCGGGTGACAGTCTCCGTGTTTCCCGCATGCGCGCCACTGACGCGTGGGTGCGGCGCGGCGTGTTCGCGCGGCACTGGTGGGACACCTATTGGACAATTGGTGGGGACGACGAGGCCTACGCCGCATGGACCTTACTGCTCACGTGCGTCGACCGGCGCGGCCACGTGTGGATGCGCATCCCCGAAGACGCCGCCAGCCGCGTGCCGCGGCGCCTGTCCCACTTCAGAGCGAACAGGGATGAACTGCAGAAGGCCATGAAGACCCAGGAGAAGAACCTCGACCGGGAGTTTCTCGGCCGTAGGATCTCGAGAACAGTCGGACCGTGGAGGACGCCCTGAATGCAGTGGCGCGAGCACGCTTCGCAGCGGACGCTCAAGGTTGTGGAAATGCTGGAGCGGCAGTGCCGTACCGGCCGGGAAACTAAGAACTTGCCAAGGTGCCTGACAAACGCTGGCGAGGGAGTGAGAGATGGATAATCCCTTTTACCCGGACGGTGACTTTTGACCCCGTCAGCTGAGGGCTGGACGTCCGGAGCTGGGGCTCCTTACTGGCGGCCTGCTTCGGAACCTTGGAATGGCGGGTTTCGGCAAGAGCAGCCGCTCTGGCGGGAGACTCGGAACGGCTCGAGTTGGTCGACACAGGCCCCAAAGCCCTTCGCGCGCGTCCTTCGCTCGCAAGCGTTCTGCAGATGGCCAATATGGCCATAGGAGAACGACGATGGAGATGCCTGAAACCGAACTCACCGCCACCAAGCGCCCGGTCTGGAATGCCGGAAGGACCGTCGGTGCAAAGCGGGCTCTGAAACCAAAACAGATCTGGGAAATCCGTTTTTACCTCAATCAGCGCCGCCGCCTGCGAGATCGGGCGCTTTTCGATCTGGCCATCGATAGCAAGCTTCGGGGCTGCGACCTGGTGCAGATGAAGATCGGCGACATTGTCAGCGGCGGACAGGTCCGAACGCGGGCAATCGTGATGCAGCAAAAAACGGGACGGCCCGTTCAGTTCGAGTTGCTGCCGGACGCTCGGGCAAGCCTTCTGGCTTGGCTGGATCGGCGCGGCGGCACGGTGGACGATTATGTCTTTCCCAGCAGGGTAGATCGTAACGGGCATCTCAGCACTCGCCAGTATGCCCGGCTTGTCGACGAATGGGTAACAGGTGTCGGTCTCATGCGAAGCGAGTATGGGACGCATTCACTTCGCCGAACGAAGGCATCGATAATCTACAGGGCCACCGGCAACCTTCGCGCCGTCCAAATCTTGCTCGGCCACAGCAAGATCGAGAATACGGTCCGCTACCTTGGAATCGACGTCGAGGATGCTCTCGCCCTCGCCGAGAATACCGAGATCTGAACCCGATGGCGCCCGTACCGATTGAGAGCCGGATACGGGCGCTTGGGACATTCCCGCCGTTCGCAAGGGATTTGCCGACCGACAAGTTTGACCACGAGCTGTCATTCCCGATCCTATGCCACGCCTCGCGCAAATTGGCCCGGGGGAAGGCCGATACGCTTGCGAAACGCCGTGCTGAACGCGCTGGCAGACTCGTAGCCGATTTCATCTGCAATACGATCGAGCGACTTCACACCGCGAGCCAAGGCTGCCTTGGCAACTGCCATGCGCCATCGTGCCAGATACTCGATAGGAGCGCAGCCCAGCACCTCGCCGAACCGCGCCGAGAAACTGGAGCGGGACATACCTGCTACTCCGGCAAGGCGAGCGACGGTCCAGTTCGCCCGGACATCATCGTGCATGGCTTTGAGCGCGCGTGCGATGGTTGGATTTTGCAAACCGCGTAACAGCCCTGCGGGCATTTCGTCGGTGCCGCTCCTTGGCCACCGCAACGCCTCGACGAGCAGGGCTTCCAGGAGACTTTCGATGATCAGTTCCCTGCCTGGAAAATCCGTAAGGCATTCTTCGGAGAGAAGGTTGATGAATTGACCAAGTCGTGTCGCGCTACCTTGGGAAGCCGGCACGTGAATCAGACGGGGCAACAGCTGCAGCAAGAGCGGGGCGTTTACGCGGTCGATAGCGAAGCTGCCCCCTAGCGCGGCAAAGTCAGCATCGCCCTCCTGATCGCCGTGTCGGACGGCTTCATTGCGCGGTGTGACGGATACGCAGTCGGCCCCCGGCTGACTGCTCAGGGTGAAGGCTGGCGTGGTGGGCAGTAGAATGAAATCGCCTTCGCCAATCTGAATGGGCGCTTCGCCTTCAAAAGTGAGCCACGCTTGCCCCGCCAACACGATCGTGAAGCCCGGAGCATCATGGGCCTGGTATCGCACACCCCACTGACCGCGACCGGAGATGGGTTTCGAAACGGCCGCCTTAGGGCGCAGCAGGGCCACAGTTTCACTCAAAGGATCCATATCTTGGACGATCCATAATCATTATCAGATTGCAAGTTATATATCGTATCGCCGTCGCCGTCTATCGATCCTCCATCGAACATAAGGAGATAGGCAATGAGCAAGACGATCCTGATCACCGGCACCTCGTCGGGCTATGGCAAGGCGACAGCGGAGCATTTCCTTGCGAACGGGTGGAATGTCATTGCGACAATGCGTCGCCCTGACCTGGCGATCTTCAACGCGCCGGTCGACCGCCTACAGGTCTTGGCGTTGGATGTTACCAGCGAGCAGAACATCGCCTCGGTAGTCGAAGCGGCTGGCCCGGTCGATGTCCTGGTCAACAATGCCGGCATCGGCGGGGTCGGTGCCTTCGAGGCAATGCCCATGTCGCTCATCCGCCAGCTCTTCGAAACGAACACGATCGGCGTCATGGCAATGTGTCAGGCGGTCATCCCGCAGATGCGCGAGCGGCGATCAGGTATTATGGTCAACGTGACGTCGAGCGTCACGCTAGGCGATTTCCCGCTAGCCGCTGCCTATACGGCGTCCAAACAAGCAGTCGAAGGTTTCACCGCTTCCCTCGCCCATGAGCTCCGCCATTTCGGTGTCGGCGTGAAGCTCGTGGAGCCCGGTTACGCCCCGACGACGCGATTTGGCGCGAATGCCATTGTTCCGGTCGAGGATTTGTTGCCAGGCGAATATGCCGATTTTGCCCGACCAATCCTCGAAGCCTTTGCGAGGCCGACACTGACGACACGCGAAAGCGATGTCGCGGAGACGATCTGGGCCGCCGTCCATGACACGACAAGACAGCTCCGCTTTCCTGCAGGGGCGGACGCCATTGCGCTTGCCGACGCGCGCTGACGGGTAACAGCGCCAGTTTTGTCAGAAGCCCAGAGGCAAATTCGAAGCTGGCGCTTGGCCGCATGATACCAGACGAACGGCGAGTTTGGCCGCCAAGGGTAGTTCTTACTTTGGTCGGAGTACAACCGGCTCTGGGTCGTTGGGAGTCATCGCCAAGGTGGCCTTCAGACCTCCCCTCGTCACTTCACGGTAGCCAGTTTTGACGGTTTAACGGTTCCTGCCCGTTGTGATCTGTGAACGGGCTTCCAAAGTGCTGCGATCTCTGCCCGGCTACCCGTCATCACGCCAAGAAAATATTCCTTTCTTCGACGCCGAACAAGGGGTTCGGAACAGAACGGAAAGGTAACAACAGTGGCACTCAAGGATATTCTTCCAAGCCAGATAGGCTTTGGCGCAGCACCACTGGGCAACATGTTTCGGGATATTCCCGAAGACGAGGCGCTGGCCACGGTGGAGGCTGCATGGAACGACGGCATCCGTTACTATGACAACGCGCCCTTTTATGGTGCAGGCCTGGCTGAGATCCGCATGGGCGCAGCCCTTGCCGACAAACCGCGCGATGCGTTCGTGATCAGCACCAAGGTCGGTCGCATCATTCTCGATGAAGTCGAGGACGTCAGCGCCCGTGACTTGGGTGAAAAGGGCGATGTCTTCAAATACGGCCGCCCGAACAAGATCGTGAACGACTATTCCGAAGAGGCGACCTACCGCTCGATCGAGGACAGTCTCAAGCGCCTCAAGACCGATCACATCGACATCGCGTGGGTCCATGACATCGCGCAGGACTTCTATGGTGACGAGTGGCTCAGCATGTTCGAGCAAGCCCGGCGCGGCGCGTTCAAGGCGCTGGACCGGATGCGCGATGAAGGTGTGATCAAGGCCTGGGGGCTTGGCGTCAACCGCGTCGAACCGATCGAACTGCTGCTCGATCTCGAAGGGCCGCGCCCTGACGGCTTCCTGCTGGCCGGCCGCTACACCCTGCTCGACCACGATCGTTCGCTACAGCGCGTGATGCCCAAGGTTGCCGAGCGCGGGTTGGGCATCGTGGTGGGCGGTCCATACAGTTCAGGCGCGCTCGTCGGCGGGCCGAACTTCGAATATGCGCCTGCCACGCCTGCGATCCTCAACAAGGTGGCGCGTATCAAGGCGATTGCCGACAGCCACGGCATCAGCATGAAGGCCGCCGGGCTTCAGTTTGCGCTGGCCAATCCCGCCGTCGCCGCAGTGATCCCGGGTGCAAGCCGCCCCGGCCGCATTGCCGAGGACAGTGCCGCGCTGGCCGAGATCGTGCCCGCCGACTTCTGGCGCACGCTGCGCAGCGAAGGCCTCGTCAACCCGGCAGCCCCGCTCCCCATCGCCGACTGACGCAGCCCCGCCGCTGCAAACCCGCAAAATTCAAGCACACGCCGGCCGAGGTTACGCCTCGGCCGGAGGATCCCCTGCGCGCTGATGAAGCAAGCGCCGACCAAGAATGGAGGAAATCATCATGTCTGATATCACGACCATCACGCAAACCGGCCTTGACCGCCGCAACATGCTCCGCGCCTCAGGTGCTGCGCTGGTGGCGGGAACTGCCGGAGCAGTTCTTGCCGCGCCCGCAACTGCGCAAGGTATCGAGCGCATGTCACCTGCAGCGCGGAATGTGGCCCCGCTCGGTGCGCGGCTGCAAGGCGTGCAGCATTTTGGCCTCACCGTGCAGAACATGGAGCGCGCCTTCGAGTTCTACACCGAAGTGCTTGGCGGCACCGAGGTTTTCCGCCACGGGGATTTTCAGGGAGATTCGGTCCAGAATACGCTGCTGGCCGATCAGGAAATCCGCGCCAACGATCTCCACGTCAGCCCGGCCGCAATCGGCGTGCCGAACCTGCGTGACGGCGACCAGCGTCTCGACGTGCGCTTTATCCAATTCGACAACGTGGTGATCGAACTGCTGCAATATCGCAATGCCGATGAACCACTGGGCGGCCCCAACAGCTTTGCCCCGCCGCTGGAGAACATGAGTCCGGCCTTCCCGCGCATGATGCACATCTGTTTTTACGTGCGCGACGATGTCGACTTCAACAAGTTCATCACCGATCTGGAAGCCGAATCCGCCCGTCGCGGCATGACGCAGGTACGCGCCAATCGCACCATCCGTCTGCGCAGCGAAGCCGATCGCCGTGCTGCGCCACAAAACACGAACACCAACAAGGTGACCGTCGCTCCTTCCGACGGCTGGGAACTGATCTACTGCAAAGGCCCGGAAGGCGAGCAGCTCGAGTTCGTGAAAGCGCTCGGCCCGGTGAAGCAGCGCTTTGCCAACACCCTTGCCGGACGCCAGCGCGCGCGGGCCGGACTGTGATCGCCGGCGGGACGGAGCCAAACCTCCGTTCCGGCCACCCGGATTACCATCGAAAGGAACTCACCATGCCTATTCCGTTCAAGATGATCGGCTTGTCTGCCCTGATGCTGGCGACCGTGCCCGCCACCGCCCTCGCGCAGGACAATGCGGCGCCCAAGGAGGGCATCCGCTATGCGCAGATCCCTCAGGACGCATGGTCCATCGTCGCCGAGGTTCGCGCAAAACCGGGCAAGGAAGCTGAACTGCGCGAAGCTACGCTGCCGCTGGTGGCTCTGGTCCGCAGCGACCCCAAGAACCTTGTCTATTTCCTACAGGAAGATCGCGCCCAGCCGGGTCACTTCGTCTTCTACGAAGTCTTTGCCTCGCGCGAGGATTTCGAGGCACACAACGCCATGCCTTATGTGCAGGCATGGTTCGCAAGGCTCCCCGAACTTGCGCAAGGCGGCGTACAGGTCATGCGCATGGAAGTGCTTGGGCACAGACAGCCCTGAACAGACGTGGCCGGTCCACCATTGCGGCGGATCGGCCATGCCCTATTTTTGCACCAGAAACGCCTGCATTCGCGGCATCGTGAAGTCCAGGAAGGCCCGGACCCGCGCGGGCAGAAACTGCGATCCCTTGAACAGGGCGTGGATATCGTCCGCCTCATCCAGATCGCTGTCCACCAGCAACTCGACTAGATCTCCCCGCGCAATGTGGTCGCGCAGGTGATAGTCGGCCACGCGGATGATGCCGACGCCCGCCAGCGCCATGCGGCGAAGTGTTTCACCATTGTTGGCCAGCAGCGAACCGCTGAGCATCCGCTCGACAATCCGGCCGCCCTCCCGCCTCGGCCAGACCGGCATCGCCCGGCGGAAATTGAAACCCAGACAATTGTG
>Ga0065704_10000509_pt1 | contig 25144 bp, 23 predicted proteins | sample SwiRhicommuniRL2_FD_59091 | JGI IMG/M metagenome (GOLD analysis project Ga0065704, IMG submission 59091) | Switchgrass rhizosphere bacterial communities from Rose Lake, Michigan, USA - RL2 v2 (version 2) | ecosystem: Host-associated > Plants > Roots > Rhizosphere > Soil | place: East Lansing, MI | reverse complement strand
CTTGGGCAGGACGGTGGAATGGGCGGGGACGAGGGAGACGTCGTCGTACGTCAGTGCTTCAGCCTGGATGCGCAGCATCGGCGGGCCCGGATAGTTGGGGAAGCGCGGCATTATACCCTGATCGAAGGGGCTTCCGCCTGCTGCCGCAACTGGAACGATGCTTTCCCGGTGCCGCCCTGTGTCTGTGGGAGCGACGTAAGTCGCGATGAGGGAATCCGATGGCTTCATCGCGACTTACGTCGCTCCCACACCCAGACAGAACGCCGCTCAGGGGCCCGCTTCGGCGGCTTCCAGCGTGTTCTGCATCAGCGTGGCGACGGTCATCGGCCCCACGCCGCCCGGGACGGGGGTGATCCAACTGGCCCGCTCCGCGGCCGCGTCGAAGCCCACGTCGCCCACCAGCCGGCCATCCTCGAGCCGGTTGATGCCCACATCGATCACCACGGCGCCCGGCTTGACCCATTCGCCGGGGACCAGGCCGGGCTTGCCCGCCGCCACCACGAGGATGTCGGCGTCGCCGACGCGGGCCTGCAGTACGTCGCGCGGGGTGAACTTGTGGCAGCTGGTGACGGTGCAGCCGGCGATCAGCAGTTCCAGCGCCATCGGCCGGCCGACGTGGTTGCTGACGCCGACGATCGTGGCGTTCTGGCCTCTTACCGGGCGGTCCGTGTACGCGAGCAGCGTGGTGATGCCGCGCGGCGTGCAGGGACGCAGGCCGAACTGCCGCAGCGCCAGATGGCCGACGTTGGCGGGATGGAACCCGTCCACGTCCTTGCGCGGATCGATGCGCTCGATCAGGCGGGTCGCATCCGGAATGCCGGGCAGCGGCAGCTGGACGAGGATGCCGTGGATCTTCGGATCGGCATTCAGCTGATCGATCAGGTCCAGCAGTTGTGCCTCGGTGGTGCCTTCCGGCATGTCGTAATCGTAGGCGGCGATGCCCACCTTTTCAGCCGCACGCCGCTTGTTGCGAACATAGACCGTGGAGGCCGGGTCACCGCCGACCAGCACCACCGCCAGGCCCGGCCGCGCCCGGCCCGCAGCCACCCGCGCGTCCACCCGGACCTTCAGTTGGTCCAGCAGGTTTTCGGCAATGCGGCGGCCGTCCAGGATTCGGGCAGTCATGGGAGCGTGGGGTGTAGAGTCGATGCATATTGTCCCCGATTCCTTCCCCATGTTGTAGGAGCGCCGCGTGGGCGCGATGCTGTTCCCCTTCGTCTCAAGGCATCGTGCCCATGGGACGCTCCCACGGATCAAGACCATGACCGATACCACAGCCCTCGAGGCGGCCGCGTTCCGCCGCCTGCTCAAGCACCTCAATACCGACCGCACCGACGTGCAGAACATCGACCTGATGATCCTGGCCGGCTTCTGCCGCAACTGCCTGGCCGACTGGTACCGCGAGGCCGCCGTGGAGGCGGGCATCGCGATGGACAAGGAGCAGGCGCGCGGCATGATCTACGGCATGCCGTTCGCCGAATGGAAGGCGCAGCACCAACGCGACGCCACGCCCGAACAGCTGGCCGCCTTCAAGGTGGCGCAGGAGCGGCATGGGTAAGCGCGGCCGTCGCATGCTGCTCTGGTCGACGGCGATCGCCGCAGCCTGCTATCTCGCCGCCTGCGCGTTGCTCTATTCGCAGCAACGCCGGTTGATCTACTACCCGCAGCTCACCCGGGTGGAACCCGCGCAAACCGATATCGCCCTCGCCCGCCCCGGCGCCACGCTGCGTGGCTGGGTGGTCAATCCGGGGCGTCGGGATGCCGTCCTGTACTTCGGAGGAAACGCCGAATCCGTGCAGGCCAGCCGGGACGACCTTGCCCGTTGGCTTCCCGGCCATACGGCGTATCTTTTCGCGTACCGCGGCTACGGCGCCAGTGACGGCGTGCCCAGCGAGGCGGCATTGCTGGCGGACGCGCTCGCGCAATTCGACGATGTGGCTCGACGGCACCCGGGTGGGCAGGTCTCCGTGGTCGGGCGCAGCCTCGGCAGCGGAGTCGCGACGCACGTCGCCGCGGAACGGACGGTGCCACGGCTGGTGCTGGTCACGCCCTTCGACAGCCTGGCCGCCGTCGCGCAATCGCACTATCCCGTCTTTCCGGCACGATGGCTGCTGCGCGACCACTACGACTCGTCGCAGCGCCTGCCGCGCCATCGGGGTGAGCTGCTGGTGCTGCGGGCGGGACGGGATGTGGTGGTGCCGCCCGCAAACACCGACCGGCTGCTCAAAACCTTCAATGGCCGTGCGCTGATCCTGGACTTCCCGCACGCGGGCCATGACGACCTGTCGCTGGATCCCCACTACTGGCGCACCTTCAGCGACTTCCTCGAAACCGGCGCGGACTGAGCGCGCCGGCTACTCCTCTTCTTCCTCGCCGATGATCTCGGCGGCTTCCTCGTTGAGCGCCCTCGCCTCGCGCTTGGGCTTGGTGAAGGGCGTCGGCGTGGGCTTGGCGGGCCTGGCGTTGCCGTAGAGCGCCGGGATGCCGGACCTGAGGTCGCCGCCCGCAATCTCCAACTCCAGGCGTTCCGCATCCCGCCGACGGATTTCCAATGCGATCGTCTCGGCGTCCTCGGGCGATATGCCCACGCTCGCCAGCGCCGCCTTGCCGAATTCCACTGCGGATTCGAATGTCTCCCGGATCTGGAAATCCACACCTGCGGCGATCAGCGCCAGCGAGTGCTCACGGTCGAACGAGCGCACCAGCACCTGCGCCTGCGGGAATTCGTGCTTGACCAGTTCCACGATGCGGTTGGCCGCTTCCTTGTCGTCGATGCAGATGGCGATGGATTGGGCCATGTGCGCGCCGCATGCACGCAGCACGTCCAGTCGCGTGCCATCGCCGTAGTAGATCTTGAAACCGAACTCCTCGGCGCTGCGGATCATCTCGATGTCGGTATCGATGATGGTGACGTCCACGTCGCGCGCCAGCAGCGACTGGCTCATCACCTGGCCGAAGCGGCCGAAGCCGATGATCAGCACGCTGCCACTGAGGCCTTTCGCCTCCTCGATGCCTTCCATCGAGGGCTGCTCCGGATGGGTGAACCGGCGCAGCAGCAGCACGAACAGCGGCGTCAGCGCCATCGACAGCACCACGATGGCCGTGAGGTTGGCATTGACGGTTGCGTCGATGATGCCGGCCGCAGCGGCGGCGGCGAACAGCACGAAGGCGAACTCGCCGCCCTGCGCCATCAGCACCGCGCGGTCGAGCGCTTCGGCATGCGAACTGCGGGTGACGCGCGCGACCATATAGATGCAGGCGGCCTTGACGGCCATCATCGCAAGCACCGCGCTAACGATGAGCGGCCAGTTGGCCGCCACCACGCCCAGGTCCAGCGCCATGCCCACGCCAAGGAAGAACAGGCCCAGCAGGATGCCGCGGAAGGGTTCGATGTCGGCTTCGATCTGGTGACGGAAGGTCGATTCGGACAACAGCACGCCGGCCAGGAAAGCGCCCATCGCCATCGACAGGCCACCTAACTGCATCAGCAACGCGGCACCCAGCACCACCAGCAACGCCGCGGCGGTCATCACTTCGCGCGCCTTGGCCGCAGCGAGGATGCGGAAAAAAGGGTTCAGCAGCCAGATACCGGCGGCGATCAGCCCGGCCAGCGACGCGACACCGATGCCGATCGCGATCCAGCGCGAGCCCTCCTGCGGCTCCACCACCTGGGGCGACATGAAGGCGACCAGCACCAGCAACGGCACGATCAGCAAGTCCTCGAACAGCAGGATCGATACCACCTTCTGGCCATGCGGCAACGCGACGTCGCCCCGCTCCGCCAGCAGCTGCATGACCACTGCCGTGGAAGTCAGCACGAAGCCCATGCCGCCGATGAACGACACCGCCAGCGGGTAGCCGAACACCAGGCCCACGCCGGTCAGCAATACCGTACAGACCGCGATCTGCAGCGTTCCCAGCCCGAAGATCTGCTTGCGCAGGCTCCACAGGTGGCTGGGCCGCATTTCCAGACCGATCACGAACAGGAACATCACCACGCCGAGTTCGGCAACGTGCAGGATGGACTGCGGATCGGAGAACCACTTCAGACCGAACGGACCTATCACAAGGCCGGCGGCGAGATATCCCAGCACCGATCCCAGGCCCAGGCGCCGGAAGATCGGCACGGTCACGACGGCGGCACCCAGCAGGGCGACGACACTTACCAGTTGGCTGGCACCGGATTCTGCACTCATGCTGGCAGTCTACCGGATGGATGCGCCCGCTCTACCGGCCCGGCGCCTTCATGGCCAGCCATGCGGCCGCTGCCACCGGTACCGCGAAGATCAGCAACTGGATGGGCAACTCTTCCTGCAGCGAGTAACCGTGCGACATGCCCGTACGCAGGTTCCAGAGCACGGCGAGCAACCAGCCCAGGCTGAAAAATACCGCTACAGCACGACGTCTGGCTGGCTTGGCCAGCCACATCGCAACGCCCACGACCAGCAGGCCGACAACGATGAAGATCAAGGTCCGCACGGTGTGGTCCTCCCCGGGAATTGGCTCGCGCGGGGCAGCCCGCGCGCCCACATTACCGCACTCCAGTACCACGCTTCCCGTCCGGGAACGGGCCACGCAACCCGGTCCAAGACACGCTCACTTGGTGGTGTAGCCGCCGTTGATGAGGATGGTCTGCCCGGTGATCCACCAGCCGTCGCTCACCAGGTGGCGGATGAAGGGCACCACGTCTTCGATGTCCGTCAGCCCGGTCTTGCTGCTGGGCGAAAGCGCCGCCGCGCTCTTGTGGTACGCGACGGCATCGGCACCTTCGGCCGGATAGAAGAACGGGGTATCCATGGGGCCGGGGCCGACGGCGGTCACCGAGATGCCACGTGCGCCGAATTCCTTGGCCGCAGCACGGGTGAAGTGTTCCACCGGCGCCTTGGTGCCTGCGTACGCCGCATAGAACGGGGTGAACGCGCCAAGAAGCGATGTAACCAGGGTGCATACCTTGCCGTTGTCATTGAGGTGCCTGCCGGCCTCCTTCAGGAAGAAGAACGCGGTCTTGGCATTGACCGCCGCCATGTCGTCGTACTCGGCCTCGGAAATGTCGGCCATCGGTTTCTTCAGCACCTTGCCGATCGTGTTGATGGCGATGTCGGGGCGGCCGACTGCCGCGACCGCATCGGTGAACAACCGCTCCATGGCCCCGGCGGTGGTCAGATCACCCTGCAGCGCGACAGCCTTTGCGCCAGCGCGCTCGATGGCAGCGACAGTGGCCTCTGCCTGTGCCGTGCTGGCCGCGCTGTTGTAGTGAATGGCAATGGCACGGGCACCCTGCGCGGCGAGGTCGCGGGCGATCAGGCCGCCCAGATTCTTGGCGCCGCCAGCGATCAGGACGACTTTGCCGCGGATGGAATGGTCGGTCATGGGAATTTCCTTCAGGGGGCGACATGGGTGGTCGACTGCAGAAAACGCCTGCGGTAGGCAGTCTCGCTCGACACGACTAAGATGCGTGCGAAGCAGCCCGCCTGGCTTTCACGATGTCCCGTCCACTGTCAAATTCTCCAGTGCCCGATGGCCCTCACGATGGCTGGCAATCGTCGTGTGACACGGCCAACCACGCGTCTGAAGGGACGCCGCAATACCGGGTGCTCGCGCAGGCCCATTGGCCCGGCGTGGAACTGCTGGTCTGCCGCGAGGACATCCGCCAGCGCACACTGTGGGCGATCGACCAACCGCGCCACACGGTCATCGTCCACCTGGGCGGCACCATGCGCGAGCTGGATACCGAGATCGATGGCGCCGGCGCCACCCATGCGCCTCCGTCGCCGGGCGACATCTGGCTGATCCCCGCGAAAAGACGCTATGCCAGTCAGGCGAAGGGACAGGTCATCACCTACGCCGAGTTGCGGCTGTCCCCGCTCGCCGAGGTGGACGTGGGCAGCGGACAGCGCGCTCCCATCGAAGGCCTGATGCCGCGCCTGGGCCACCGCGATGAATTTCTCCACTACAGCGTGGCCCGACTCGGGCGCCTGAGCCAGCAGGACGACGACCTCTCGGTGATGATGGCCGAACGTCTGCAACTGGTCCTGCGCCAACACCTGTACGGCGGTTACCGCTTGCCTGTGATGCGCGCGCCCGCATCGGCCCTGCTCGCGCCGCGCGCGGCGCGCCAGCTGTGCGAACATATCGAGGCCTGCCTGGACCAGCGCATCACGTTGGCCGAACTGGCGATGCTGGTCGACATGAGCGTGCACCAGTTGCTGATCGCATTCCGACGCGATTTCGGCACCACGCCCGCGCAGTATATATTGGCTCAGCGTCTTCGCCGGGCCCGTTGGCATCTGCTCAACAGCAACGCCGACATCGCGAACATCGCCTTCGACTGCGGTTTCGCCAGCCACAGCCACCTCAGCGCGGCATTCAAGCGCGATACGGGCATCACCCCGCGTCAGTTCCGCGACGGGCTGCGCATGCGCGCGATGGAGTGATCAGGCCGGCGCGCGGCAGAACGCGGGGTAGTCGATGTAGCCGGGGAACGGCAGATCGAGCGCGCACACCGCGCAGTCGGGGTCGTGCCGCAACCGGGTTTCGCGGAAGCGCATGGACAGCGCGTCGAAGTGAAGCAACCGGCCCGTCAGCGGGTCGCCGATGCCCAGCAGCAATTTGATGACTTCGGTGGCCTGCAGCAGCCCGATCACCCCCGGCAGCACGCCCAGCACGCCGGCTTCGGCGCAGTTGGGGGCGAACTCCGGCGGCGGCGGTTCCGGGAACAGGCAGCGGTAACAGGGCGCATGGCCACGATGGCGGCCGGCATCGAACACGCTCACTTGCCCCTCGAAGCGTTGCACCGCGCCATACACCAGCGGCTTGCCCAGCTTCACGCAGGCATCGTTGAGCAGGTAGCGTACCGGGAAGTTGTCGGCCCCATCCAGCACCACGTCCACGCCCTCCAGCAGGCGTTCGACATTGTCCACCGTGACGCGCTCGGCCACGGCTTCGATCCGGGTGCGCGGATTGAGTGCAGTGAGCGTTGCCTGCGCGGAGGCGACCTTGGCCTGGCCCACCCGCGCTTCGGTATGCAGTATCTGGCGCTGCAGGTTGCTGCGGTCGACCACGTCATCGTCCGCGATGCGCAGCTGCCCTACCCCGGCGGCGGCGAGATAGAACGCCGCAGGGGATCCGAGGCCGCCCGCCCCGATCATCAGCACGCGCGACTGCTGCAGGCGCAGCTGGCCCGCCGCGCCCACTTCGGGCAACAGCAGGTGGCGGGAATAGCGCTCGTTGAAGTCGCGGGAGTCATCGGACAGGACGGGCATGACGACCGGGCGCCCTTCTTCGATCCAGCGCGACGTTCCGCCTGCGACGGAGAACACTGCCGTATAGCCGGCGGCTTCCAGCACGCGCGCTGCCTCCATCGATCGCCCGCCCTTCTGGCAGACCAGCACGATGCTGGCGTCACGATCCGGGAGGTGGGCGAAAGGATCGGCTTCCAGCTGCGCCTTGGGAATGCCACGCGCACCCTCGGCCTGGCCGCTGGCACGCTCGTGGTCTTCGCGTACATCGATGAAGACGCTGCCTTGCGCAAGCAACGGGGCGACGTGTTCGGGGAGGATTTCGCGGATGGCCATGGCGTGATTATCGCGCAACTCGCCACGCGGGCCGCTTCAGCAACCGATCACGTCCACGACGTCACCCGCCGAATAGTCGCGCGCGCCTTCGGGCAGGACGATCAGCGCATTGCTGTCGGCGACTGCGCGCAACTGGTGGGAAGCATCCACGGCGTTGGGCATGACCTGCAATCGTCCATCGTCCCCGCTTTCCATCCATCCTCGCAGGAATTCCAGGCGCTCGTGCGTCTTGCGCCAGGGCGCCCGCAACACCGCCTTCCATTGCGGACGAGGCTCACGACGACGCTGCAGGCCATCCAGCAGGGCCCGCCCGAGCGTCAGAAAGGTGGCCAGCGAGGACACCGGATTGCCCGGCAGGCACAGGAACAGGGCCCGGTCCATCTCGCCGAACAGCACCGGCATCCCGGGCTTCATGCGTACCCTCCAGAAATGGATGCGACCCCGCGCTGCCAGCAGTGCGGGCAGATGATCTTTCTCGCCGGCGGACACGCCACCGCAGGTGATGACGACATCGAACGCGGCAGCGGCGTCGGCCAGCGCGGTACTCATGCGCTCCGGGTCGTCGGGAAGCGTGGGCCAGGCGGTCGGCTCCAGCCCTTCCGCGCGCAGCAGGCCCATCAGCAGTTCGCGATTGCTGTTGTAGATCTGGCCGGGCGCCAGCGGCAGCCCGGGTTCCACCAGTTCGTCGCCCGTCGTGAACACGGCCACGGTCGGGCGTTGTGCGACTGCCAGCGAGGCTATCCCCAGCCCGGCTGCCAACGACACCCGGGCCGGCGTCAGTACCTGACCATCGGCGAGCACGCGTGCGCCCGCCTGCACGTCTTCGCCCGCGCGCCGCACATCCGCGCCGGGGCGCAGGCCGGCCGGCACACGCACCATGCCGTCATGCAGGGTGCAGTCTTCCTTGATGGCGACGGTGTCCGTACCCGCAGGCAGCGGCGCGCCCGTGGTGATGCGGACGCATTCCCCGGCGCCGACCTGCATGGCCTGCAGTCGGCCGGCGAACTGTTCACCGGCCAATCGCAGCAGGGTGTCTTCCCCCGGCAGCAGGCTGGCGTGGGCGAAGGCGAAGCCATCCATGCGGCTGTTGTCGAACGGCGGCAACGGGAGGGCGGCGGTGATGTCCTCGACCAGCACCCGGCCGCTGGCGCGCGTGACGGCGATGCGCTCCGGGCCCAGCATCCGGTTGCCGGCGACCTGCCGGATGATCTGTCCGGCTTCGGCGAAGCCGATGCGAGACGGGTATCCGGTCACTTGCCGCGCTTGACGTGCCGGATCAGGCGGCGCTTCTTCGCGATCTGTTTTTCGGTCAGCACGTTCTTCTTGCCTTCGTAGGGGTTGGCGCCCTCGCGGAAGATGAAGCGCACCGGCGTACCAACCAGCTTGAAGCGCTTGCGGAAGAAATTCTCCAGGTACCGCTTGTACGACTCCGGCAACACCTTCAGGCGCGTGCCATGGACGATGAAGGTCGGCGGATTGGCGCCGCCCGGATGCACGTAGCGCAGCTTGGAAACGTGGCCACGGATGCTCGGCGGCGGGTTGGTCTCGTACGCGACTTCCAGCGCCTTGTTGACTTCGCTGGTGCCGAACTCCTTGGTCGCCGACGCATGCGCGCGGTGGATGGCCTTGAACAGTTCACGCAGGCCGGAGCCATGCAGCGCGGAAATGCGGACCACTTCGGCCCACTCGACGAACCCCAGCTTGCGTGCCAACAGCGCTTCTGCCTGTTCGCGCTGGTAGGTCGTCAGCCCGTCCCATTTGTTGATCCCCACGACCAGCGCGCGGCCCGCATCGAGCACGGCGCCCAGCACGCTGGCATCCTGGTCGGTGACACCTTCGGTCGCATCCAGCAGCAGCACGGCCACCTGGCACTGCTCGATGGCCTGCAGCGTCTTGACCACGCTGAACTTCTCGACGGCCTCCTCCACCTTGCCCTTGCGGCGCAGGCCGGCAGTGTCGATCAGGCGGTACTGGCGACCGTCGCGCTCCATGTCCACGGCAATCGAGTCGCGTGTGGTGCCCGGCACCTCGGAGGCGATCATGCGTTCTTCGCCCAGCAGGCGATTCACCAGCGTGGACTTGCCCACGTTGGGGCGGCCCACGAAGGCGACCCGCATGCGGTCGGGATCGTCGTCCAGCCCGGCAGTGGCACCTTCATCGGGCAACCGCTGGTGGACTTCCTCCAGCAGGTCGTCGATGCCCTGCCGGTGCGAAGCCGAGATCGTGATGACGTCCGAGAAGCCGTAGCGGGCGAAATCCGCCAGCGCGGTGGTCTCGTTGATGCCATCGATCTTGTTGATGACCAGCAACGTGGGGCGCGCGGCCTTGCGCAGCCAGGCCAGGATCTCGTCGTCGAGCGCGGATGCGCCTTCACGGCCATCGACGATGAACAACACCAGGTCGGCCTCTTCGGCCGCCGCACGTGCCTGGCGTGCCGTGGCACCGGCCAGGCCCTCTTCCTCACCGGCGATGCCGCCGGTATCGACGACCAGGAAAGGGTCGTCTTCGTCGAGGCGGCAGACGCCGTAGTTGCGATCGCGCGTCACGCCGGGCTGGTCATGCACCAGGGCGTCACGACTGCGGGTCAGCGCGTTGAACAGGGTGGATTTGCCGACGTTGGGACGACCCACCAGGGCGACGAGGGGCAACATGCAGAGGCAACCGGAAAGGAAATTGTTGCCGGAGGCGTGTCGCCGCGCGCAGGGCACGGCCGCTCCGGTCTGGCAACGGGCCGCCATGGTATCGGAATACGCCCCCTTCCGCGAAAAAGGGCCGCAATGCGGCCCTTTCCGGCAAGACAGGAGTGGGCCGGCCCACTCCTTAGTGACGGGGTTACTTGAACCCGAAGGCGGTCAGGCCGCCTTCCACATCCTGTACCAGCAGGATGCCGTCGGCGACGACAGGCTTGCCACGCAGGGCCTTGCCCCCCACGCGGGCGCGCGCCGCGACCTCGCCATTGTCAGTCTTCAGCCAATGCAGATAGCCGTCGTAGTCACCGACCACGGCGTAATCGCCATGGATGGTGGGTGCCGTCAGCGAGCGCCGCGCGAGGGTGGTGTTGGACCACAAGGCACTGCCGCTGTACTTGTCCAGCGCCCAGACGGTACCCGCCGGATCGGCCACCATGACCGCGCTGCTGGTGACCGCCAGGCCACCCGCGCCACCGTTGTCGCGCGTCCACAAGGGACGGCCCGAAGGACCTTCCAGCGCAACGGTCTCCATCTTGTAGCTGGTGGCATACAAGGTGGTGCCTTCCAGCACCGGGGCGCCATCCACATCGGCCATGCGCTCGAGTTCACTGCGGCCTTCCGGCGTACCTACCGCCTGCGTCCACATGGGACGACCATCGCCCGCCGACAGTGCGGTGACTGTGCCGTCGTCGCTGCCTGCGAACACGACGCCCGGACCGACCACGACCGGCGCGTTGCCGCGAACGGTCAAACTGGGAAGTTCGTTGGTCCAGAACCAGCGGCGCTCGCCGTTTGCTGCATTCAATGCCGTGACGCGGCCATCATTGCTGCGCACGTAAACCAGATCCGTCCCGATCGCCGGCGCCGCAATGACTTCGTTCGGCACCTTCACCTGCCATTTCTCGGCACCAGTAGCAGCATCCAGAGCGATGACCTGGCCGTCCAGTGTTCCTACGACTACCAGGCCCTGGCCGGCACCCGGACCACCCGACAGTCGCAAGTCGGATTTGTACTGCCATACCTGCTTGCCCGTCTGGAGATCGAAGGCACGCACGCCGCCTTCGACCGCAGCGGCATACACCCGGCCACCTTCCACCACAGGCGCCTGCTGGATGCCCAGCCGATCCTCGCCTTTGCCGGCATTCGCGCTCCAGAGCTTGGACACCGACACCGACTGCGTGATGTCGACCAGTTCCGCCGGATCGGTCGGCTTCTCGTCTGGCTTGTCGTCACCGTCGAACCAGCCCTTTACCGTACTGCAGCCCCCCAGGGCGCCGATCAGGAGTGCTGCCGTCAGGAGACGGACGGGAAAACCATGGGTGAGCTTCATGCGGCGTCTCCGCTCTTGGGCGGTGTGCCGCCGGCGTGGATGAGTTTCAGCTCCACGAGCCGACGCTGGGGGGATACCACATCGAGCGTCGTCAGCGCGCGCGTGTAGGCATCCTGCGCTTCCTTCAACTTGCCTGCAGCCAGCAATGCATCGCCACGGACTTCCAGGCTCGATGCATCATCGGCCTTGTCCAGCAGCTTCAATGCATCGTCGTGCTTGCCGGTATCGATCAGCAGGCGCGCCAGGCGCAGGTTCACAAGCGGCCGCAGCGAATCGACCGGCGTCAGGCCGCGCAACGTGGCGATGGCGGCACCACGCTCGCCCGCCTGGATCTGTGCCTTGGCCAGCTGGAGACCCGCCACATCGGCGTACAGCTCGTCTTCCTTCATGAGCGAATCGACGGCGCCCTTGGCCTGCTTCAGGTCGCCCTTCGACAGATCCTCGACAGCCGCCTGGTATGCCTGGTAGGCCTGTTCCTTCTTGCCCGCCTGGCTCTTCTGCCACCACTGCCAGCCGAAGATGACACCCAACCCCAGGATCACGCCCCCCAGCAGGCCGGCACCATTGTTACGGAGCCAGCTACGGACGCGTTCGCTTTGTTCGTGCTCGTCGAGCAGATCATCAATCGCCATGCGCTCTCTTGCCCCGTCGAGGCGGGGTCTTGGTCTTTAGTTGGACAAACCCGCGCGCGGGTCAGTCACCGACCGGCGCTAGGGAACCCTCAGAGGATACCGTAAAGCGCGCAACATTCGCTCGCTGGTACGGTGCCAGATTCACCGTACTACCGGCATGCTGAACCTCGACCGCCGTGGCATCGCCCAACTTGATGCGGCCGACTTCACCCCTCGCGTACGTGCGTTCTTCGCCCGCCCGGATCAGCGCATGCTCGACCTTGCGGCCAGCGGGATCATTGACTTCGACCCAGCTGTCACCCTTGAACGTCAGCGTCAGCCACGAGGCCGCCGCGCGCGGCAGTGGCGCCAGTGACGCCACATATGGCGTGGCCTGAGGCCTGGCGACCGGGGTGTTCCCTTCCGCCACACCTGGCGAACCTGATGCGCTCGGCACGACGTCCAGCGACGCGGTCGCCGCATCCGGTGCCGGTCCGGAGCTCGGACGCAAGGCCATCCACACCGGCGTTGCGATCACGAGCGTCAACACGACGTACACCGCACGCCGCTTGAAGCTTTCGAAGAAATACTGGAAGTGCGGCGTATGGCTGTGGCTGACCAGTTCGACCGGCTTCGATACCACCGCTTCCGCCTGCTGCAGGAAGGGTTCGACATCCACCTTGAGGAGGCGACCGTAACTGCGCAGCTGCCCGCGCACGAACACCGCCCCGCCTGACTGGTCCCACTGCCCGCCTTCGAGGGCGTGCAGCACCTTCAATGGCATCTTCAGGCGCTGGCTGATCTCCTGCAACGACAGGCCGGCCTGCTCACGCGCCAATCTCAGCGCCTCACCGCACCCCTGCGGCGGCGCCACTCCCCCACCTACCGTGTCCATCATGGCCCTGCATTTCCCCCAGAGTTGACGTCCTGCGCGTCGGGGAACTCCGCCCGAATCCGCTGAACATATCGACTGGCAGCGGCCTTGTCGCCGAGTCTATCCTCGATTTGTGATGCGAGTTTCAACACCGCGGCAGTCGCTGGCCCCGAAGCCAGCCTGCGCTCGATGAAGGCACGTGCCGGCAGATAGTGCTGCCGATCGAATTCCAGCTCCGCCATCGCGCCAAGGGCGGTCGTGTTGGACGGGTCGCGCGACAGGGCCAGACGCAGGTCGCGCTCGGCCCTTTCCGTCTGTCCGCTGGTCAGGGCGCAGCTGCCGGCATTCGCCATGGCCAGCACGGGCGTCGCATAGCCAGGCGCCTGGACCGCGCGGTCGAACCAGACCAACGACTCGGCCGCCGCACCATTGGCGCACAACCAGGCCCCGTAGTTGTTCTGGGCCGCGCCCTGCCCGGGCGCCAGCTCCGCCGCACGGCGGTACAGCTGGCCCGCCTCCTGCGCCCTGCCGCGCCGGTCTTCGATCACCGCCAGAAGAGTGGTGGCATCCGCCGAGCCGGGATCCAGCTTGAGTGCGGAGCGCACATCCTTCTCCGCAGGATCGAGTTCACCGGCATGCAGGCGCTGGGTGGCGCGCGCGAGCATCGTCTGCACCGACTGGCGGCGCTTGACCTCCGGACTGTCCTTGACCGAGTACTCGGGCGCGACCTGCTGCCCGGAGAGGGACTCCATCTTGCCCTTGGGGCGAACGAAGGTGAGGCGACTGCAGGCGGTGGCCAGCAGGAGGGGGATCAGCAGCAGGCAGATCGCCTTATGCCGCATCGTCGATGCCCTGTTCCTGCAATTGCCGGCGGAACTCGGCCTGGCGGCGCGTGCGGTCCATCACCTGGCCCTTCAACTGGCCGCAGGCGGCATCGATGTCGTCGCCGCGCGTGCGGCGGACCATCGTCAGCACCTGCGCGTCAAGCAGCAGTTTCTGGAACGCGCGGATTTCATCTTCCGAAGAGCGCTCGTAGCGCGTGCCCGGGAACGGATTGAACGGAATCAGGTTGACCTTGCCGGCATCCTTCAACTGCGCGGCATTGCTGAACTTGCGCATCAGCTGGGCCAGCTGGCGCGCGTGTTCGGGCTGGTCGTTGACGCCCTTCATCAAGGTGTACTCGAACGTCACCGAATCGCGCTTCTTGTTCGCGCGCAGGTAGCGCACGCATGACGCCATCAGTTCGGCGATCGGATACTTCTTGTTGAGCGGCACGAGCTGCTCGCGCAGGGCATCGTTGGGCGCGTGCAGCGAGACCGCCAGCGACACGTCGGTCTCGGTGGACAGCCGGTCGATCATCGGCACCAGGCCGGAGGTCGACAGCGTGACGCGCTTGCTGGCCAAGCCGTAGCCCAGATCGTCGCGCATGATGTTCATCGCGCGCACGACGTTGTCGAAATTGAGCAGCGGCTCGCCCATGCCCATCATCACCACGTTGGTGAGGCGACGGTTCTGCGCAGGCACGTTGCCCAGGTGGCGCGCCGTCACCCACACCTGACCGATGATCTCGGCGGTGGTCAGGTTGCGATTGAAGCCTTGGGTAGCCGTGGAGCAGAACGTGCAATTCAGCCCGCAGCCCACCTGCGACGACACGCACAGCGTGCCGCGGCTCTTGTCAGGGATGTACACGGTTTCGACGGCATTCTTGCCATCAACCCCCATGCCAAGCAGCCACTTGTGGGTGCCGTCGGTGGAGGGCTTGTCGAACACCACCTGCGGCACGACAACCTCGGCATGCTCCTGCAGCTTGGCGCGCAGGTTCTTGCCCAGGTCCGTCATCTGGTCGAAGTCGGTGACGTAGCGATGGTGGATCCACTTCATCACCTGGTGAGCGCGGAACTTCTGCTCACCGAGCTTTCCGATGAAGAACTGCTCAAGGCCCTCGCGATCCAGGTCCAGCAGGTTCTGTTTCGCAGGCACGGACGCACCGATGGCCACGGACGGTGCGTCCGTGGCCATTTTCAGTTCGATCGGTGGCAGTTCGTGGCTGCTCATCACTCTTCGCTCAGCGCGAGAACACTTCGGTGGCGGCGAAGAAGTACGCGATCTCGATGTTCGCGTTCTCGACCGAATCCGAGCCGTGTGCGGCGTTGGCATCGATGGAATCGGCGAAGTCGGCGCGGATCGTGCCCGGCGCGGCGTCCTTCGGATTGGTGGCACCAAGGATGTCGCGATGCTTCAGCACGGCGTTCTCGCCTTCCAGCACCTGGATGGCGACCGGACCGGAGATCATGAACTCGACCAGTGCATTGAAGAACGGACGTTCGCGATGCACGGCGTAGAAACCTTCGGCCTCACGGCGCGACAGGTGCTTCATCTTCGAGGCGACGATCTTCAGGCCGTTCTTTTCGAAACGGGCATAGATTTCGCCGATGACGTTCTTGGCGACGGCATCGGGCTTGACGATCGACAGGGTGCGCTCCAGCGCCATGGGGATTTTCTCCGTTGGGCGGGCCACTAAAGGCCCAAGGTTAACATGAAAAACCCGCGTCGAAACGCGGGCTTAGACCAGAAAGCGTAGCGAGATTCTAACGTATCCCAGCGCAGGATGCAGCCTGCGTCACAGGCCGATTGCTGCCTTGCAGCATGACACCGCCCCACGGTCAGCGGAGAATCAATCAAACAAGCGTTTGATTAAGCCGGAGGCTCCATGGGCAATACCACGCACTTCTCCACCAAGGAACGGATCTTGGGGGCCGCGGAAGAGCTCTTCGCCCAGTACGGCTTTGCAGGCACCTCCCTGCGGCAGGTGACGAGTCGCGCAGACGTCAACATCGCGGCGGTCAACTACCACTTCGGCAGCAAGGAAAACCTGGTCAACGAGGTGTTCCGTCGCCGCATGGACGACATGACCGCCGCCCGCCTCACCCTGCTTGAAAAGGCACTGGCCGGGCGCCCGGGGGAGCTGGAACCCATCCTCGCCGCCTTCGTCGAGCCGGCGCTGGCGCTGGCCCAGGATCGCCACGGGGGCGGCGCCTTTGTCCGGGTCATCGCCCGCGCCTACGCCGAAAAGAACGATGGCCTGCGCAAGTTCCTCTCCGACCACTACGGTCATGTGCTGCGTGAGTTCGGCAAGGCGATCGCCGCCTGCGTGCCGGGCCTCAGCAAAGAAGAGCTCTACTGGCGGCTGGACTTCTTTTCCGGCGCCCTGACCTACGCCATGGCCGACTTCGGCCTGATCAAGCGCCCCACGGGCGTCACGGAAGCGGCGCACCGTGAGCGCGCCGCCCGCGAACTCATCCGCTTCGCCGAGGCCGGCCTGCGCGCCGACCATGTCTGAAACCCCTGCAATCCAAGGAAATTCCATGTCCAATCCATTGCTTGTACGCAAGGCGGCCGTTCTGGGCGCTGGTGTCATGGGCGCGCAGATCGCCGCGCACCTGACCAATGCCGGCGTCGACACCGTGCTGTTCGACCTGCCTGCCAAGGAGGGCCATCCCGACGGCATCGTGCAGAAGGCCATCGCCAACCTGGCCAAGTTGAGCCCTGCCCCTCTTGCCAGCAAGTCGCTTGCCGAAGCCATCACGCCCGCCAACTACGAGACAGGACTCGAGCACCTGAAGGGCTGCGACCTGATCATCGAGGCCATCGCCGAGCGGATGGACTGGAAGCAGGACCTCTACAAGAAGATCGCCCCGTTCGTGGCCGATCATGCGGTACTGGCAAGCAATACATCAGGCTTGGGAATCAACAAGTTGGCGGAAGTTCTTCCAGAACAACTTCGCCATCGCTTCTGCGGCGTGCACTTCTTCAACCCACCACGCTACATGCACCTGGCCGAACTGATTCCGGCCAAATCCACCGATGCCACCGTCCTCGAAGGTCTGGAGACCTTCCTGACCACTACCCTGGGCAAGGGCGTGGTCTATGCGAAGGACACCCCCAACTTCATCGGCAACCGGATCGGTGTGTTCTCGATCCTGGCCACCGCCCACCACACCGGCGAATTCAAGCTGGGGTTCGACGAAGTGGACGCGGTCACCGGCCCGCTGATCGGCCGCCCGAAGTCCGCGACCTACCGCACCTCGGACGTGGTCGGCCTGGACACCATGGCCCATGTCATCAAGACCATGGCTGACACCCTGCCCGATGACCCGTGGCACGCCTACTTCAAGTCGCCGAAGTGGCTGGACGCGCTGATCGCCAAGGGCGCGCTTGGCCAGAAGACCGGTGCCGGCATCTTCCGCAAGGTCGGCAAGGACATCGTGGTCCTGGACCTGGAGAAGCAGGACTACCGAGCCGCCGATCGCACGGCCGCGCCCGAGGTGGTCGAGATCCTGAAGATCAGGAATCCCGCGGAGAAGTTCGCCAAGCTGCGCGAGAGCCAGCACCCGCAGGCGCAGTTCCTGTGGGCCGTGTTCCGCGATCTGTTCCATTACAGCGCCTATCATCTGGCCGACATCGCCGAAACCGCGCGCGATGTCGACCTGGCCATCCGCTGGGGTTACGGCTGGTCGCTGGGTCCGTTCGAGACCTGGCAAGCCGCCGGCTGGAAGCAGGTGGCGCAATGGATCGCCGATGACATCGTGGCCGGCAAGGCCATGAGCAGCGCGCCGCTGCCGAACTGGGTATTCGACGGCCGCGAGGGCGTGCATGGTGCCGAAGGCAGCTACAGCCCGGGCCGCAACGCCAAGCTGCCTCGCTCGGCCCTGCCGGTCTACCAGCGCCAGCGCTTCCCGGATCCTCTGCTGGGCGAAGCCTTTGCCCAGGGCGAGACCGTCTACGAAAACGACGGCGTGCGCCTGTGGACCGACGGCGACGGTATCGGCGTGGTCAGCTTCAAGACCAAGATGCACACCGTCTCCGACGCCGTGCTGGACGGCCTGCAGGAAGCCATCACCATCGCCGAGCAGAAGTTCAAGGGCCTGGTGATCTGGCAGCCGAAGGAACCCTTCTCGGCTGGTGCCGACCTCGCAGGCGCCCTCGGTGCGCTGCAGGCGGGCAAGATCGCCGAGTTCGAAACGATGGTCGCCAACTTCCAGGCCACCAGCCAGCGGATCAAGTACTCGCTGGTACCCGTGATTGCGGCCGTGCGCGGCCTCGCGCTGGGCGGTGGCTGCGAGTTCCAGATGCACAGCGCACGCACGGTTGCGCACCTTGAAAGCTACATCGGTCTGGTGGAAGCGGGCGTCGGCCTGCTGCCGGCCGGCGGCGGCCTGAAGGAACTCGCCGTGCGCGCCTCGCAAGCCGCAGGTCCGGGCGGAGACGTGTTCGCCGAGCTGAAGAAGACCTTCGAGACGATCGCGATGGCCAAGGTCTCCGCCTCCGCCGTCGAAGCCAAGGAACTCGGTCTGATGCGCACGGGCGACAAGGTCGCCTTCAACGCCTACGAGCTGCTCCATATCGCCAAGCAGGAAGCGCTGGCGCTGGCCGAGACCGGGTACCGCCCGCCCCTGCCCGCCCGCCGCATCCAGGTCGCGGGTGACGTCGGCATCGCCACCTTCAAGATGATGCTGGTAAACATGCTGGAAGGCCGCTTCATCAGCCCGTACGACTACGAGATTGCCGTGCGCATCGCCACCGTGCTGTGCGGCGGCGAAGTCGACCGCGGCGCACTGGTGGACGAAGAGTGGCTGTTGAAGCTGGAGCGCAAGCACTTCGTTGAACTGGCGCAGCAGGAAAAGACCCAGGCGCGCATCGGCCACATGCTGAAGACCGGCAAGCCCCTGCGTAACTAAGCGACGGACAAGGACACATCGAAATGAGCAAGCAGATCCAAGAAGCCTATATCGTCGCCGCTACCCGCACGCCGGTCGGCAAGGCACCGAAGGGCGTATTCCGCAACACCCGTCCGGACGACATGCTGGCGCACGTGCTGAAGTCCGTGGTCGCGCAGGCGCCGGGCATCGACCTGAGCCGCATCGATGACGCCATCATCGGCTGCGCGATGCCCGAGGGCGAGCAAGGCATGAACGTGGCACGCATCGGCCTGCTGTTGGCTGGCCTGCCGAACACCATCGCCGCGCAGACCATCAATCGCTTCTGTTCGTCCGGCCTGCAAGCCGTGGCGATGGCCGCGGACCAGATCCGGCTCGGCAATGCGGACCTGATGCTGGCCGGCGGCACCGAGAGCATGAGCATGGTGCCGATGATGGGCAACAAGATCGCCATGGCACCCAGCGTGTTCGACAACGACCACGTCGCCATCGCTTACGGCATGGGCATCACCGCCGAGAAGGTGGCCGAGGAATGGAAGATCTCGCGCGAGGACCAGGATGCGTTCGCCGTTGCTTCGCACCAGAAGGCCCTCGCCGCGCAGGCGGCGGGCGAGTTCAAGGATGAGATCAGTCCCTACGAAGTGATCTCGCGCCAGCCCGACCTGGCCGGCAACACGGTGCGGCTGAAGAAGCTGCTGGTCGAACAGGATGAAGGCCCGCGTGCGGACACGTCGCTGGAAGGTCTGGCCAAGCTGCGGACCGTGTTCCGCAATCCGCAGTTCGGCGGCACTGTCACCGCAGGCACCTCGTCGCAGATGAGCGACGGCGCCGCCGGCGTGCTGCTGGCCTCGGAGCAGGCGATCAAGGATTACGGCCTGACCCCGCTGGCCCGTTTCGTCAGCTTCTCGGTCGCCGGCGTGCGTCCTGAAGTGATGGGCATCGGCCCGATCGCCGCGATTCCGAAGGCACTGAAGCAGGCCGGCCTGACCAAGGACCAGCTGGACTGGATCGAGCTCAACGAAGCTTTCGCCGCGCAGGCGCTGGCGGTGATTCGCGACAGCGAACTTGACCCTTCGAAGATCAATCCGCTGGGTGGCGCCATCGCGCTGGGCCATCCGCTGGGCGCCACCGGCGCCATCCGCACCGCCACCATCGTCCACGGCATGCGTCGCCGCCAGCAGAAATACGGCATGGTCACCATGTGCATCGGCACCGGCATGGGCGCGGCGGGCATCTTCGAATCGCTCTGACGTTACCCGCACTTCTGTGTTGAACGAAAAAGGCGCCGAAAGGCGCCTTTTTCCCGGGTGTGGTGCCTTCGCTCACGCCATCCGCGCACCGTTCGGCACCGGCCGCTCCACCGTGGTGATCACCACGCCGTCATCGGTGTGAAAGCCGGTCAGCAGGAACTCCGACAGAAAGCCCCCGATCTGCTTCGGAGGGAAATTGATGACGCCGACGATCTGCCGCCCGACCAGGTCCTCTGCGGCATAGAGCGCGACGATCTGCGCGCTGGTCTTCCTGACCCCATGTGGCCCGAAGTCCACCCAGAGCTTCCACGCCGGTTTGCGCGCCTGCGGGAATGCCTCGACTTTCAGCACGGTACCCACGCACAACGCGACACGTTCGAAATCGGTCCATTCGATGGGGTCGTTCGTTTCCGTCATGTCGGTCACCTTTGCTCCATCCTGTCTTTCCACGCATCCTTGAATTCCGCCCACCAGTAGCCGAGCTGCGCGCCCATGAAACCGGCAGGTTTCAATGCGGATACCAGCCCATAGTCCGAAAACTCACGCCAGCGCGGATCTTCCTGGGCGATGGCGCTGGCGATGATCTCCCCGGCGAACGTGGTGGGTGCCACGCCATGCCCGCCGAACGCCTGCGCAACCCACAAGCCGTCCTCCACGCGCCCCACCTGAGGCATCTGGTGGCGGGCATAGCTCATCAGGCCCGACCACGCGTAGTCGATGCGGACGCCTTCAAGCTGGGGGAACACCTTCAGCATGTCGCGATACAGCAATCTCCGTACCTCCGCGGCCGACCGGTCCAGCACGGAGATGCGCCCTCCCCACAACAGCCGCGTGTCCGGTAGCGGTCGGTAGTAGTCGAATGCGAACCGGGTGTCGTAGACCGCGGCCTGCGTCGTGAGTGCGTCCTGCATCCGCGCATGCAGCGGCTCGGTCACCATCACATAGGTGGCGATGGGCAATACGCCCGCATCCACGCGACGATGCAGGCCTGCAAGATAGCCCCCACAGGCCAGCACCACATGACGTGCCCTGACCTGCCCCTGCGGCGTGGCCACTCGCCATCCCATGCCATCCCGCACCAGCGCGGTCGCGGGCGAGCGCGCGAACAGAGAAACCCCTTGTTCCTCTGCCACGCGTGCAATGCCGCGCGCGTACTTCAGCGGATGAAAATGGAAGGCATCCGGCTCGAACAGGCCATCATGGTAACGGTGCGTCCGGATGTGGCTTCGCAGCGTTTCCTGCGGCATCCATCGCCAGTCCTGACCATACTGATCGGCCAGCAGGCGCTGCCGGCTCCGCAACACCTCCGGATCCTTGAACCAGTTGGCCCAGATGATCCCGGCGTGCGTGTCGTCGCAGGCGATGGCATGGCGTGTGATGCGTTGCCGGATCAGGTCGACAGCATCCGTTGTGCCGCCATAAAGAGCCCTGGCGCGCTGGGCACCCAGTTCGTGCAGCAGCGCGTCCTCACCCCGTGAGAATCCGCCGAAGACGAAGCCTCCGTTGCGACCGGAGGCACCGTAGCCGGCCGCTTCGGCCTCGAGCAGCACGACATCACGGACGCCCCTCTCCGACAGACCCAGCGCGGTATTGAGCCCGGCGAACCCGCCGCCGACGATGCAGACCGATGCTTCTACGCTCCCCTGCAGCACAGGCGATGGCGGGGCCGCGCCGGCGGTATCGAGATAGTAGCCAGCTCCGGAGGTGTCGGCTGCAGACATGGCATCCATCGAGTGGCGCGGGGTGAACGGGGCGAATCAGGCCTTCGGTGATGCGGAAACCTATTCGAGTTCCCGCACGCCCAGTTCGGCCAGGGCATCCTGCATCATGACGCGTGCCGCATCACTGAGTTTCTCGTGATCGAGTGCGTAGCGGATGGTCGCTTCGATGAGGCCTATATGCGTACCGCAATCGAAGCGGGTGCCCTTGAAGCGATAGGCATGTACCGGTTTTTCCAGCAGCAGCGCCGCAATGGCATCCGTCAGCTGGATCTCGCCACCGGCGCCCGGCACCGTACCCTCCAGCAGGGCGAAGATGCGCGAATCGAGCACATAGCGGCCAACGACCGCGAGATTGCTGGGCGCGACCTCCGGCTTCGGCTTCTCCACGATGCCACGGATGCGCCCCTCCCTTCCGGTGAAGGCATCGGTGGCCACGATGCCGTAACTACCTGTCTGGTCATGCGGCACATCCTGCACCGCGATGATGCTGGCGCCCGTCGTTTCGGCGGCGTCGGCCATCTGCTTCAGCGCACCGGGCCCACGGTTCCATATCAAATCGTCGGGCAGCAGGACCGCGAAGGGCTCGTCGCCCACGATCGGCTTGGCGCACAGCACGGCATGCCCCAGACCCAGCGCCTCGGCCTGCGTCACGAAAACAGCGCGTACGTGGCTGGGCAGCACATTTCGCACCAGTTCGAGCTGCTCCTGCTTTCCGGCCCGCTCCAGCTTCTGCTCGAGCTCATAGGCCTTGTCGAAGTAGTCGGCAACCGCATGCTTGTAGCGGTTGGTGACGAAGATCAAGGTGTCGCACCCTGCCTCGACCGCCTCATCCACGGCGTACTGGATCAACGGCCGATCGATGATCGGCAGCATCTCCTTCGGCACGGTCTTGGTCGCGGGCAGAAAGCGGGTGCCGAGACCGGCGACGGGAAAAACGGCCTTGCGGATTCTGGCAGTGGTCATCGGGTCCTGCGGGCATCGCGACCTGGGAATACCACGATGTTAGCCGAAGAATCATCCTGGTCGTTTGACAACGGGGCGAACTCGGGAACCGCGATCCGCAATACCTCTCCCAACTCGTTCGTATCGTACCGGGCATGCGCCGCCCGCATGCGCTGCAGAGCCAGTTCGATGAACTCGGGCGCCACTTCACGCGCAAGCGCCTTCATGATCTTCGAGTGAGAGGTGGGCTGGTAGCGCTCATCCGCGTGGAAAAGCGTTTCGTGCAGCTTCTCCCCGGGGCGAAGACCGGTGTAGACGATGGCGATATCGCGCCCGGGTTGCCTCCCTGCCAATCGGATCATCTGCTCCGCCAGCAGGCGGATCGGTACCGGATCGCCCATGTCCAACGTGTAGATGGATGCATGCGCTGCGCCTGAAGCGGCCTGCAGGATCAACTGGCACGCCTCGGGAATGGTCATGAAATAGCGCGTCACGTCCGGATCGGTGACGGTAACCGGCCCGCCGTTGCGGATCTGTTCCCGGAACAAGGGGACTACGCTACCTGCGGAATCCAGGACGTTGCCGAAACGCACCGTGACGTATCGCGTTCCCGAGCGCGCATCATCGAGCGCCTGGCATGCCATCTCCGCAAGGCGTTTGGTCGCACCAAGCACGTTCACGGGATCCACGGCCTTGTCCGTGGAAATCAGCACGAAGGTCGCGACACCCGCTTCACGACACGCACGTGCCACCGTTTCGGTTGCCAGAACATTGTTGCCAACCGCTTCCCGCAGATGCCCCTCAAGTAACGGCACCTGTTTGTAAGCTGCGGCATGGAATACGGCATCAGGCTCTGCAATCTTCAATGCGTGCTCAATGACGGCCGCATCTCCGCAGTTGCCGAGTATCGGAAGAACCTCAAGATCCGGAAAAGCTCGACGAAGATCGCCCTGGATCGTGATGAGCGCCAGTTCGTCGATTTCAACCAGTGCGATCCGCTGGGCACCGTGGCGAGCACATTGCCGGCAGAGCTCCGAACCGATGGACCCGCCCGCCCCCGTCACCATCACGGTCCGTCCGCCCAGCCAGCCCCGGATGAGCTTCCAGTCAGGCGTGACAGATTTTCGGCCAAGCAAGTCCTCGATCGCGACCTCTTTGAGGTCGCCTGGCATGGACTGTCCTTCCAGCACGTTGACCAATCGGGGCACCATGCGGAAAGGCAACCCGGTGCTTTCGCAGATCGCCACCACGCGTTGCATCGCCGGGGCATCGAGGGACGGCATGGCGATGACCAGCATGCGGGCAGCGGTTTCGCGCGCAACCGCCGCCGCGTTCTCCAACCCTCCCAGCACGGGAATGCCCTGCAGTTTTGATCCGTGCAGCCGCGACGCGTCGTCAAGGAAAGCGACCGGCTGATAGATCCCCGTCCGCCGGAGCTCGCGTACGAGAGCCTCACCTGCCCGGCCAGCACCCAGGATCAGCACTCTCGACGCGCTCTCGTTGCTGCGGTTGACCTGACTGTCCTTCCATGCACGGTAAGCGAGCCTGGGGAGGCCAAGGAAGCCCACCAGGGCGAACGGGTAGAAGCCCAGCACGGCACGCGGCGTGGAGCCGAACCGGTTGTAGAAGAACAGCCCAAGGACAACGCCCAGGAAACCCAGTGCACACGCCTTCACGATATTCCAGAGGTCTGGAAGACTGGCAAAGCGCCAAAGACCGCGATACAGCCCCATCCACCAGAACACGGCGCCCTGCGCCAGCAGGACGATAGCAATCTCGTTCGACCAAAGGGGAAACGCCGGCGCATGGGCCAGCATTGCGTACCGAAGACGATGCAATACCTGCCAGCACAGCCACACCATCGTCAGATCATGAGCCGCCACCAGAAGGCGCGGCATGAAGCCACTCAATCGATCCCGCCAGGACTCCATCAGCTCCGTCTCCGTGTGCTATCAGCTACGCCATCCTCGGCGCAATAAAACCCACAGCGCCCCACCGAACCCGTAGACGGCGATCACCGCGCCCAGGGTAGTTGCCACCGTTGTCTGAGGCATGCCATAGATTAACAATAAGGTAACGCCGCCGAACACCATGTAAATCACGGTTACGGCAGTGTGCCCGAATCGACGCGCGCCGATCTGGTAGAGATGGCCCACATGAGGTGTCCACCATTGTTCGCCCCGGAGCATGCGCCCCAGTAACGTGAAGCCCGCGTCGACGAGAAAAGCACACAGGGGCAGCAGCAGCAGGGGCGCGCTGGCCGGTGGCAGCGCAAGGAACGCGGCTGTGGCAAGCCCGGCCAACGCATAACCCAATGCACCACTGCCCACGTCCCCCAGGAAGATCCACGCCCTGGGGAAGTTGAAGGGCAGGAAGCCGACGCAGGCCGCGAGCAGCGCCAAGGCAAGCCAGTGCCACCCCCCCCCCATCAAGCC
>Ga0065704_10070428_pt1 | contig 25175 bp, 11 predicted proteins | sample SwiRhicommuniRL2_FD_59091 | JGI IMG/M metagenome (GOLD analysis project Ga0065704, IMG submission 59091) | Switchgrass rhizosphere bacterial communities from Rose Lake, Michigan, USA - RL2 v2 (version 2) | ecosystem: Host-associated > Plants > Roots > Rhizosphere > Soil | place: East Lansing, MI | reverse complement strand
AGAAAGCTCCGCGACGGGGAATTGAACCCCGGTCTACCACGCGACAAGCGGTAATTCTAGCCACTAAACTATCACGGATGTTTTTCTGAGTGTAGAAATTTGTAAATATATATACATTCATGATTATTAAAACTAAGTAGATTAAAACTAAGTATTCTAGTCATTGGAAAAGCATTTATCCATTTATTAGAATATAAATTTTGCATTTAGACATTAGACATAATTGCCTTCTATGATTCAAAGGGTCTCAACAATTAGAAATGGTTGTAAAGTTATTGTGGTTTCGTGGCTGCAAAATTCGCGATCTTAGCTGTGGATAGCCGTATTTAAAAGGTCAGGCTTCCCGAGGAATTTGATTGAGTAGTGACCGTAATGGAGAGTTATCCCTTATTGACCAAAACCACGAGTTCGATTTAGTTTCCGCAAATGTTCACGAGACTCAAGTGACGACGAATGTATAGCCAAGGATGGAATTCACTCGGTGGAGGCTGTATTTAAATATGATTAAGAAGGAGCTCCTTCACTAGATAGAAAGCTTATTCGCAAAACATAGTTCTTGATTTTGTCTAGTATGTTGAAATACTTTATCGAGAATTTGAATTAATTCAACATTACTGTGGCCAACTTTAATGGAATTGAAGATTATTTCAATATGGTCAAAAATCGGTACAACTACTTGTTGTCTACACAGACCGAAGTTATCGAAAGTTTATATATATAGGACCTAATACACGCTTTCGTCTAACGGATGCTTAAACAGATATATACATTCAATAATGGATCTCATCTCTCCTGAATTCTTTTCTAACTTCTTCACGTGTATCTAATTTGTCTGGAAATTCCCCTTCAAATCCAAATTAGGTAGTTTTGCAGCCAAATATTATCCAATGCAGATTGCAAATATGAGGCGATGCAATTTAATAATTCATATAATATCAGTTATATGAGATATAGTATGATATATTATGATAATGAATTATTATTGATTTTCTCTTTTGTTGATCAATTAGGAAGGTATTGAATATTTACAGGTATTTTATAGTAGAGTTGACCAAAATACCAAGTTCTATATATATAAGGAATACTCTGAATTATGAGAATAATTGAAATATTATAACTTCAATTAAGAATAATATAAATGTACAATCATTAGATAATGCTTGATTAGAAGGTTTTACTGACGCAGAAGGTAGTAGCACGAGTACATAATTATTTATTATTAGATAAAATAATATATTTTCTATGGAGAGATCTGTTCTGTTTGGTAAAGATATTCGCAGGACGTCTATAATAGAACGTTCGAAAAAGCCCAGTAATCCACCGCTTAAGTTGCACTTTCTCGTTAATGCTGTATTCTGTCTGACCGTGGCAGCATTTGGCCTCTTTGCAATTCCAAGCGCTCCCTCAGAAACTGATGATTGGTAGATTTATGTATTCTACAATCAAAAATAAATATTTTTTCTTACATTTCGTAGTAAAATAATAAAATAAGTTCTTTAAATTTAAATGATTGAAATTTAATGATAAACATATCTGAAAGAAACCTACTGATGAGAAAATAATACTGGAGAAAGTCTTGCTCCCCCTTCCCCACAAAGTGGTAGATCTGACATTTTCCTCTAATGTTGCATTTTCTCAACCCGCCCATGCCAATTCGCAGCCAACCATAATGAGCTGGATGAAATTCTATCTCAACTTGTCTTCAGCTTGTTATAGCACTGCCTACAGCTTTCCATATTGTTGAGGTATATTGTCATTTATTATAGAAGTATATTGACATTTCTTGTTGGATACTACAACTACTACATGAGCCTGGTATCGAATCATAACTCTGTATAATCTACTTTGCTTGAATGGTGGTGGGACATATATAACTAGGTACATGGAAGATACCTATATACCTCCATTACTTGAGCAATGCACTCATCAATATCCAGCATCATAATTTCAGATCCTTTCCTGGATCAACAGGATTTTGATTAAAAATGACGCTTTACGAGGGGTTTGATATTTCTATGACCAACACTGAAGCATACAATACTGGATGCTGGGTACTTGTTTTTGTATGGAACACAAGTAATCAACCTGAACACTTTGTGGCGGTCGTATACACCGCTTGTTAAGGACATTTGTACTGGCAATCACTTACTTGGATGACAAGTTTACTCGCAGAGACTTGACAATAGAAGTGATGAGATCATGAATAACAATATATAGATCAGTAGGAAAGGAGTAGTTCATATTAGAAAATTTCCATCATTTGAAGATACACATTAAGATTCACATTATATGAAAATTTCATATAATAATTAGACAACCTCAAAACCATGGCAACTTATCATTGCCTTCCCATATCAACTTGTTATTCATCATGAGGTCCTGTTCTTTATCGTCACAGAGTGCAAGTGCGGATCTCGATGAGTTCTCGATGCCTGTCTTGGTATTCCATTTATCAACTAAAAACTGTTTAACTGCGGCAGAGACTTCACATTCCCACACCACAATCTTAGTGGACGTTTGATTTTCTAAAGAACCTTTAAGATGGTGACGCATGCACTCCAAGAGTTTGATGGTATTTGAATCAACATCATTACCTGGAACAATAATGATTTTCAACACAGTACAGTAGTTTTCAGACTTGCTTGTCCAGTCATAAGTCCAAACTATGGCACCTACTAGTTTTCCATTTTCGGAGATTTTCAATCCAAACTGTTGGGGATCAATAGTGTTGAACTTTTCCACAATGTCCTCGTATGTAGCAGTATGGAAATCAATGGGCTTTTTGTCGAACTTTTCGTAATGGAGTTTGTAGCTGATGTATTTTGATCTTATATGGAACCAGTCTATCAAGTCGCCAGAGGGAACTATAGACACTCTGGTTATCTTGTCTTCTGTGGTCTTTAAGGACAATTCAGTATCAACTTGTTTAGCATACATCTCAAGCAAAGGAGAAAACGTATGGTAGTTTATAAGTTCATATTCTGAAGTCAGACCGACAGTGTCGTCAATTTCTCCCATGGGTATGTTCATCAAATCTATTCCAAATGATCTGAACCCATTTTTGGTATAATATTCGCCAATTTCACTATACAAAAACATGTATCCATCGGGGCCAACGTACTGTTCTTTTGCAGCCGAAACCAATTTATCAATCATAATTTTGCCTAGTCCTTTGCCACGATTTTTCGGGTAAGTGAATACTCCGCCAATGCAACCATTCAATATTTGTTTGCGTACACTTTTACCTGTGGTTTCATCATACACAAATTTCCACGCTGGTCTTACGAGCAATTCCACACTCAGTAACGGCTCGTTGTCGTTGGATGATGTCAATATAAAAACCTTCAACTTATCGGAGGTGATTTTTGACTTCCCAAGAACCATTTCTCTCGTAACATAGTCTTGTTCTGAGAGCTGACCCTTCCACGATGCAGCATTTTGCTGGCGCGTGTAATGAATGGTTTCAAGGTCTGTGATTTGGCGTAAGGTATATTGTGAAGGATCTGGTTGAAGAGAGGGCATAGTGTGTGATAATATTATTGAAATCTGGGTTCTGGTTGTATTTGGGTCGCCATGATTTCCTGGGTTTATATATGATTTTAGTGTAATTTCCAAATGTTCTGGTATGTCCTCTAACGTCAAGAGGGAGCGGTGAGTGACCCAATCGGGTAATTTAGGCGACAAGTGATTGCGCACAAATCTATTAAAGTTAGTCCAGTTTAGTTATTGCCAATATAAGCGTACCAACCGGTCCCATCTGGTTCTAAGTAGTGATATCTGGGGCCACATAGGTTGTGACTCTCTTCTCTTGCAAGCAACGACTACATGGTGGTGTGGTTGGTGCGCACCTGACCAACGATGGATGATATGGACGGCATTGGATTGCCGAATGATGATGACCACAGTGGCAGCGACTGGCACAGTGAGAAATATTGGGGTATTTAATCATTTACAAAATTTAATCACCTATAGAACTAATCGTAGTAATTATTATTATGGAAACGTAGGGTCCATTCCGTCTATAACCGAAGGCTCGCGATGCTGACAAAGATAACAACGGGTAACGTTTTAGACTAGTCCACGACTAGAAACGGAGGGGAACCGACTTTGGATCAAGAGCATTGATGTTACTACGGCATTGCGAGGTAATAGTGCCCAACGGTCGGCACACCGACTGTGATATACTAGAACCAACACGCTAATTAGAAGAACCAAATCTTCTATAATTAGAAGAACCAAATTTAAGCTACAGAAAAGAACCAAATCTACGCTAATTTGAAGAACTAACTCGACTCTAATGATATTCTTTATGAAACTTACACGTCAATCAACTGCAGTTTAGAGATAATAAGATGGTTGAATTTATTTAGATATCATGTAATTTAAAGCACTGTTGAAATCTCCTAGTAATAAGTACATATTCAGACTATTCTCTCTCTCTACACTAATATTATCAGTACTAATCAAACATCCCTCTCATCAATAGAGTGCGATAGTGAGATGTTATGGCTAGTGTTTCTAGCGTTGTCTAGCGTTTGTCTAGCGTTGTCTAGTGTTTGTCTAGTGTTTTATCTATTTCCTCCCGCACACTACCCTCTATATTTCAACAATTTTTCATTCACAAACACTCCAACCAACCAACGATGGAATTATTACCTGACGGACAAAAGAATACCGCTGCTGAAGTATTATGGGAAGATCAGCAACGTATAAATAAGTTCTCCACATTAATCTTCAAAAAAGATGCAAAATTGGAATCGTTGAAGAAGTTCAAAATCGAAAAGGAATATCTTGATGATTTGGGATTGGAAATTGAATTGCTAGATGAAGACGAAAAGATTCAATATAAAATCGGTGAGGTTTTCATATTCATGAAAGTAGAAGAAGCAATCAAGAAAATTGAAGAAGAAGACGAAAAGTTGACTACTAAGATCAATGAATGTGAAGAAGAAATAGATGCTTTGGAGGTGACTTTGAATGATTTGAAAAAGCATTTGTATGCAAAGTTTGGAAACAATATCAACTTAGAGAATTGAGGTGATCATCACTCTGGCAGAGAGAATGTTTGTACGCAAAGCCTAGAATATCAAATCAGACAATAGTGAACTATCACAGAGACTGAGAATAATCACCAATGCGACAGAGACAGAGAACAATCATTAATGCGATAGCGACAGAGAAAGATCATACGCAACTCTCCTACGCAGCTGCAACCGTCATACTCAGCTTCTACTCGGAGCGATCTATCCAGCTACATCTCAGAACATTAAATGAATCACTAACAGAAAGTTACAGTATTTGTTCCATACTTATTATAAGTTCATCACAAATTATGAATTACTATGTTAGTTACATTCATCCTGTATAATAGAATAAACAGCAAAGACCACCAATGGTAGTAGATTCGCAGAAAGAATACTTAGATATCTGATGGACTTAACTACAAGATTTCAAGATGACTTTAGCATACCAATGTCACAATAGAAACCGATCATTTCTGATAGATGACCAGGGAAGAACACGTGAAGCAACAATAAGCTCGAAACTTTTATCCATATAGACAGACCTAAACTTGGATTGCTGGGTCCGGACCGATACCTCACGGCCAGATAAAAATGTTTTAAATAAAACGACAAGAAATCGCTATACTGATCACGTATAATATACACATAATTAATGAGTAGATTCTAATTCCTATCCATATGTGGAGAATCATCTTAAAAACATTTACCGAATCCCTCCGCTTGTAAATACATCTGTCGAATTTTCGGATTCATCCTACAAAGTCTTACCGAATCCTTCCGCTATAGTGATCAGGTATCATATCCATATTAATAAGCCAATTAACTCACCGATTTGATGCGCTGATCAAAATCGTATAAGAATTATGTGGAGATGCATCAGACAAAAAAGTTACCGAGCTCTCCCGCTTGTTAGTTAGAATACGCCCGTTGAATGTCGGGTGCCACAATACACAGTCGCCAATCCCGGCCGACTGAAAACTATCTCCGACTCCATTCCTTACTGGGGAGGTTGGTACTATGACATTCTAGTCGTCTTTTAAGGTTCCTTCTAAGGTGACTAGCACTCTGTAACTGGCTCTAATGTCCGACTCAAATCTCTGCTTTTCTTATCATATGCTTCCTTGGAATAAAATTGAGTCCCGCACGAAGTTGCAACCATTGATCCTTATCAAATGCCTATTGTAAATAACCTTGCTTAAAAACACCCTTGGGCCGAAGGCTGTACGAAAGTTTTACTATGGTGACTTTAAGAACCTTATTCGATCCGTTTATTGTATATATTGATTTGAAATTGGCTGTCAGTTATTCCTTCTTCTTAGTTGACAAGATGTTTAAATTAAGATCCAAAGACCCCTCAACTAATTCATATTTGAAGATATCGTTACAGGTATACAATCGTATCTATCAAAAAGGACTAACTCAGCAGCAAATCAGCTCTAGCTGTCCCCAAGTTTTGACTGGCCTGTTGGTACTTAGTGTGTTTAAACCGGTGGATATTCTGGAGATAAAGGTCTCCTGGATGGGCGATTGCCTTGAAATGGTGTATGCGGAAGGGAGGAACGACGCTCTTTTTGATGACACTGTTCAATATTCTAAGCAGATCGATAAACACTCTCTCGTTAACGAAAGTATTCATTTTCATGAGTCGGTTTTGCCGCCAGGAATTTACAAGTATGATTTTGACTTTGTTGTGGATCCATTTCTCCCAGAGTCGATCAAGTCCCGCTATATAACCAATAAATACTGTGTCAAGGTGGACGTCTCACATGTAACAGGTTCGGCCACTAAACAAGTCACTTCTAAAACTGATGTCCAGCTAATCCGAAGTGTTCCTGAAGATTTCTCTCCATTTGCAGACCCTTTAATAGCTAGTGGGAATTGGCGAAACAAGCTTATCTATGAGTTTGATTTGCAAACCAAAATGGCTTTTCAAATGTCCACCTATTGTGCTACCGTGGGTGTTTATCCGGTTGCAACGTTTCATGATTTTCGTGTTTATTCGATGTCTATCATACTTCTTCAACAAATCCTGTTCGATATTGTTGACCAGGAGTCTGGTAACCTAACAGAACCCCCTAAAAAACACGTTGAAGTCCAAAAGATCATGCTTCATCATAAAGAATTGACTATGGAAGATATGTACTCGTTTCTAACTCCCGAGGGCTACTTAAAGCTCACAGCAAACTTCATTATTCCAACAATAACTACTGGCAATGAAGATTCTCATACTTCAAAATCAAACAAGGTCGTCTACCCAAGTTTCAACCACGATAAAAAATCTGGGTTTTCCATTTCTCATACAATCAAGGCCATTTTTGAAGTTGGAGAGCTCAAAGCGTCAGATAGGAAATCTTTTGAAGACATCACTTCAAGGAGATACTCTCAACAGAGCGGAGACAGTCCAAGAAGGTTGTCAGAAGAAACACTCGTACCTATAATAACCGAATCAAACCCCAACCCCAACGAGAACTCATCAGAAATAAATGGCTGCGATACATTATCGAGCCGGACAGCTTCCGAAACCACCCTAACTTCGCTATCAACCAAGTCAACAGTAAATCCATATGTTGTTCCCTCTTATCGTGCATTCCATGACTCTCGTCAGGACGCTTCAAAATATAAAAAAGTTGAATTATCGTATTCTTCTCCAATTTCCATACTTAGTCCCAATACCAGTGATACAATATCTCAACCCAAGTACACACCTGTTGACCCATCCAACTTCCTCTTTGAAAATTCTTTCAATCTCACCCAGAAATGCTTGAAGCATTTCAAGACAAAGACTAAAGTGAACCAGATCGTACCTCCAATGTATACAGAATATTCGATTTAGTTCGTTGATGCTAAATACTCGCTGATGCTAAATATTATCCGTTGTTGCTAGTAGTGATCAAGACCACTTTCTGCTAAACCTCTACGATTTCTGCGTAATTATTGAATCTAATTTTACAGATATTATACAAAGTAGCTAACAGCCCTATAATACATTGGGAGTATGACCCATCTAGTCCTCAAAGTCACTGTCTTCATATGTAGGAATGTCTTCTAGAATTCCCACCTCCCGTTCTGGTTTAGCATCAACCTTTTGTTTCTTTGTTTGTGGTTCTGGCTCATTATTATCTAAATGACGCTTCTCATTCTGTGTTGCACGCATAGGAAGTTGGTGGGAAGGCGGACCTTGTTGGTGACGGTCAGGCTCATGCGAGGATCTATTCTTAATCCCATGTTCCCTATTGTATGCTCTCTTTTTCCACGCTTTTGAAATAGCAGGACATGCGTCTATGATTTCTTGTTCGCGTACACCGTCCTTGATACTGTGGAGAATTTTTTCTACTACACTTACGTGGTTTCCATTACTCTTGTCGTTTCTAAACCTCATCATTTCCCAGTATCCCTGTTTAATTTGGCTCTGGCGACACTCGACAATCCTTCCCTGTAAGGGCTGGTTCAACGCCTTGAGTCTTTCCCAGTCACTATCCTCCAACTCCAAGTTGGTAAAGTCGGTGTGTTCGTAGCCACCTTGCCACACTTTCAACTTCAAAACATTAGGTTTCGAATCGTAATCAATATACGTCGACGAAGGGTCTTTTTCATCCATATCAGGATCTTGTACACGGTTGAAAACCATTTCCAATTTATAATCAATAGTATTTTCTTCAGCAGGTTTCCACTTGAGCAAGGTCTGGTCAGTACCAAACACATATGGAGTTTCTGCACAAGTATAAATCAATCCGTCTGACTCATGGAACAATTGGTCTTTCTTAGCCAATACGTCGTCGGCCCTGTAGGCCGAAGTCATAAGTTTAAAACTCACTTTGAATGGAAATTCTGGAGCATTCACTATTCGAGGGTTTTTCTGCTTGAAACGATCAAACGGTTTCATTACATTTTCCGTGATATAACCCAACCTCTTTGGTAATGGACGGTCGACAATGGTTTTACTGTTCACAGCGAGAGCATCAAATATACAATATCTCAACACTGGTTCACTGACGTTTTTATTTTCCAAGACCAATTCTCCATCCAACAACGTTCCATGATGATATGTTCTTTTCTCGTCGGTTTCGTCAGTAGTTAATGGGAAATGAATATCGGGCACGAAGTAGTACTCGTTTTCTCGAGTAATGAGAAATACACCTTCGCCACGAACTGAGTCATAGATTATAAAAAGCAAACATCTCAATCCATCCGATTTCTCGCATACAAAGTAATCCTTTTCCAATAGCGTTTCTTCGACGTGTCTTCTCTCGAACGAGACTGGTTGAGATCCTGGAAACGACAGGTTCCTTCTTCCTAAGAGGTCTGCGACCATCAACTGAAGCTCGCGAGTTTCATGTTCATCCAACTTCTTGCCGGGTATCACCGGGATGTCTCTCTCCTCCAATTGAATCATTGATAAGAGATGTTTTAAAGTACTCCCACTACGTTGTGCTTGTAGTAGTCTATATCTGGAGTACGTTTGTAGTTTTTCACTTGAAAAAATGTCGCAACATTGGAGGACGAATTCTTCCTACTCGCGCGTAGACTCGCGATATTTACCCGACATTTTTCATACTCATTACAAAAGTCTTGCAACTACTTGAAAGTTCTAGAGTTTCTTCCTCAGTAATGAGATTAACATCTCAGGTAATAAACTCTGCGCCAATAGTGTTGAATGCTGAAAACCAGCTCACCTTACAACTTCGCAATCTTCAAATCCCCCAGATCGAAAACCTAGGTATTACCCAAGATAAGTTTTCGGTCATAGACTTGACAGGTAATGATATAGTTGAGCTTGGAAATATACCGAGCAGTTTGATAAGCCTACAAGTCTTACTATTGGGAAACAATAATGTGTCGTACGTCAGCGATTCTTTTCCAAGCGAAAATAATATACGGACAATCTCGTTGATCAATAATAACGTTACACAATTTCACACCAATTTCTATCACAAGTTCAAATCCTTGGAGAACCTTGCGTTGTTAGGAAACCCAATATGTGAACTCAAGAATTACCGTTTGTTCATGATATGGTTAATTCCGTCACTAAGAATATTGGATTTTCAAAAAGTCAAACAAAACGACAGAATACTGGCCATTGAGTTATTTGGACAAAATGTTGAAGATATGAACGAAGTTGCAATGTCGTATCTAGGCAAGCAAGCGGTAGTACTTGAATCTGCTTCTACCGATAAACAATTGCTGAACATTGCTCGGAAATTAACCGACGACGAACGAGGTGCGTTATTAAAGAAGTTGGAAACTGCAGAAAGTCTCGAAGAGATTGAACACATTGAAAACACTCTCAAGAGTGGTCATGTATAATACGTATAATGAATAGAATGTACAATAGTGGATGATTTAGTGATCCATGGGGGATAATTAAGCGATTTGTTGAAATTGTCGCTTTGTCAGATAGTCTATCCCCTTCTAAAGCATTATCGTAGCACTTGGAGGTACCTAGTGAAATCGATATCACAAACTTAAAGAGACAGCGTCTCAAAATGTTTAGGTCTTAGGAAGATCTGACTAATTTTACTGGATAAATGGGAGTTAATCAGAGATTTTAGGGACTTTGGTGGGAATAGTGGCCCTACTATAATTGAATCATCATATATAAATCATCATCTATCAATATTCCAAAAGACGATAGATATTATAATTAGAAATAAATGAAAGGAATAATAAAGATATAAATATCAATTTATACAGAATCAGTTCTATCCAATAGTTTGCCTTTATTGGTGGTATTCATTATATAGTCATTATTAATGAAGGGAACCAGTATTTTATATATCCTCTTAGTGAAGGCGGAATTTCATAGTGAAAAAGACTCAATTACGTCAAATAAGTGGAATTCCAAGGAATGATACCAATACTTGATTCTCTCCTGGATCCTGGATTCTCTTCCTCATATATAGATAATGATTATACTAACCGTAAGCTACATTATGAAGTTATTTCATAGTTATCGTAGAGATGTCTTAGAGACGTCTCCTAGTTGTCTTGTAGTTCCCCAGTAATCTCCTCTCGTCTAACTATGCTCCTCCTTTAGTACCCTAAAAGTTCTTGGTTTGCTCGGAATTCTCAGGAATATTTGATAGTATCGAAATTTTCATAGATATTCACAAACGTTCTTTTCTTCAAATTCGTCATAGAATTGCTCCAATTCATAAATTTACTAAGCTTTTCGCTCTATAGATAGTTACCAGGTATCTCGTCTCAGCCTATCGTTTTCAGCTTGAAACATTGTCCAATACCCAAAAAATTCGAATTCAGGCAAACTTATTGGCTTGAAATTTGTGGCACAAGTGATTTCTAAGAAGGGAGTATATGAACATATAGTGGTGTGATATTAGGTGATATTAGGTGATGTCTCTGATTCGTCCCAAGCGTAAGGCTACTATTAACAAATCATACAATGACACTTTGGAAGAATTACAGTATGACGATTCGAATCTTTCCTCGTCAACTTCGGTGTCTTCTATGTCGTCGGGGTCAGTGAAGAGAAAACTCAAGAAATCTATTACGCCAATAGACCCAAACGTGTCTCCTATATCAAATAAGGCCAAGCCTGTGATACCGTATAACTGGCAACCTCCTCCGGTTGCAAGTGACTTTTTCTCGGAAAAGTTAGATCTTACAGGAAGTTATATAGATTTACAGACCCAGACTTTGACATGTCCTAATCATACGAATTATAAGGGGAAACCAAATGGAAAATCGTCTCAGTCTGCTTTTTCGATACTGAAAGGAGAATATATTTATATGGTCAGTGAACCGCCTGGAGAACCATATTATATTGGGAGAGTTATGGGATTTAAGCCCAAGAAAAAGCTGGAATCTAGTGAAGATTCTGGTTTGAATTCTAATTTAGTCGAAACTAAAGACTATTTGTTTCAAATCCAGTGGTTTTACAGACCACGGGACATTTCAAAAGTCACTTCAGACTCCAGATTATTGTTCTCTTCGATGCATACAGATACTTGTCCGTTGATGAGTTTTAGAGGTAAAGTTATGGTAAGACTCAAGCAAGATATTGAAGATGAATACGAAAAAAAAATCGACGTCAAACGTCCTGCTAAAAAGGCTATTAGTCCTGTTTTGGCCACTGCCCTTGAATTGTATACTCAAGAACCAAATTGCTTCTATTTCGATAAACTATTTGATCGGTATATGATCAAATTTTACGATGTTTTGCTGACGGAAAATTTACTAAAATATTCCAATACTGAGCATTGTAAGAGCAAGAACTTTCTAATTGCATTGCATAAGAGATTCGAATTCATTTTCGTTGAAACCCAACGAACAAAGTCTCTTATCAACACATTCAGTTCCAATTCATGCAATTGTGAAATATGTGGACAATGGTGCGCCTCAACCCTGGACTCCATTAACTGTGTGGTGTGTAACAAATACTACCATATGCTTTGTCTTGATCCGCCGTTGTTGAAGAAACCAAGTAGAGGATTCTCTTGGTCGTGTGCAGTTTGTACTAAGAAGCATGAAATAGAGTACCAAAGCAAGAAGATATTGATGCTTTCCAATGACAACAAATCATCAAATGCCAAACAGTTGTCCTCTGAATTAAATGCTTTGGGCTCTCCTCGGAATGATGGTACATCCCCTACAATGTCGCCCGTAGAATCATCAACGGCAACGCCAGTAGAAGAAGCAGATTCTCAAGAGGAAGAAGAAGGCCAAGAGGTGGAAGTAAAACTTCCGAAGTATGAACTCATAGCTACAGATTTTCTCAACAAAGACGCTCATATGTCCTTTACAGAACGAAGATTACATGAAGAATGGTGCATGAGGTACCTAGGAATGCATTCCAGGCTAGAGGACGGTGTTGACCTCGAAGATCGTTCACCTTATCCAAGAGCTTCTACAAGGTTAGGGTCCAAGCATCAAGCAACCAACATTCCAGAATGTGACGACCATCACATTGTGTATTACGATGTTGAAAAGCCACAAAACACCAAAAAGAAAAATGGAAATACTACTCAGAAAAGTGGTAAAAACACCATTGAAATTCCAGCTAAACTAGAAGTTCCCAAGGAATTTAAGGATGTACAAGTTAAAGAATATCCCCAATGGTTGCAGCCCAGACCTAAGGGATATATTGAAAGAGGTGTCGATGATGGAGAGGGTGTAACTTGCTCTTTACTATGGAAGTCAAAACCAACTGACAATGAAGATAACTTTGCCAAATTGGACAAATACGTAGAGCAATGTTCACCAGTAGCTGAGAAATTAAACATTCTTCCCACATCTCCTAATTTTATGGATAAAATCCTAAAATTATATATGGATAACGAGGGTGATATTGAAAAATGCTTAAATGAAGTTAATACTTTGACCCGGAAAATATTGAAAGAGCCTACCTTCAACAGAGAGGAAGTGAAGAGGTTTGAAGCAGGTGTAAAGGAATTTGGAAGTGAGTTATACTACGTAGCCAAGAAGGTCAAAAGTCAATCGTGCTCTATGGTTGTAAGGTATTATTATCTTTGGAAGAAAACTAAGAATGGACGATTGATCTGGGGAAACTTTGAAGGTAGAATTCAAAAGAAAGTTCAAAACATAACGAGAGAAGAAGCCATGAAAGCCGAAGAAAAGACAGACCATCCTTCCATAGATGACTTGGCTGATCCGGAAGATGATTCTTCTTATGAAGAAGAGAAATCTATATCCCAAAGTAGAAAATTCTTCTGCAAGCACTGCCACACACATGAGTCCATTCAATGGTACAGAATAACTGGTAACGACGCCAATAAAAAGAATGATAGCACTGTTCAGACCACAGTTACCGCTTTATGCTTCAGATGTGCAAGGTTATGGAGAAGATATGCTGTCATGTGGGTGGATCCTAACGAAGTAGATAAGGTTAACAATAAGAATACCGGGTGGAAGAGAAAAATAGAATCTGAGTTATTACGAGACGCTACAGATATTTGGGCATTTGCAGAACTGTTGGGAGCTGTACTATCGCACGAAGATGAGGAGCTGGTTCCATCCATAACTCTTTTAGATGTCGCCAAAATCAAATCAAAAGTCAAGCCTCAAGAACTTGAAAAAAATGGAAATGGCAGATCGGTTTCTACATCAGATAATTCGCCAGGACCAAGCCCCAAGAAAAAGAAGGTATCGAAACCAGTTCCGTCCCGGAAGCCATCACAAGTGTCTGCTAACACCAAGCCTTCGTCAAAGGCTACTAAAAGTAATGGAGAACTTGCTCCAAAAGTCAAGGCAGTGAAGAAAACTGAAAATAAGCCCAAGACTGCAAGAATGAAAAAGGAAACTGAAAATGAATCGCAAGGCTCTATCAAAGAAATTGGAACAACGGAAACAAAAGGAAGAAAACGGAAAATCAAAGGCGACGTGGATAATAGTGACGAACTGAACCCCGGGATTCTTGTTACAACTACTAAGAGACAAAAGAAGCCTCCTCATATTGAACCTGTGTTCAACCCATTGTCTAATCCAGATTATATTGCACCAAAGTTTGGTAAAGTAGACAGGAAAACATATCCTGTTTTGACCAAAGACATTTTGACGGATTTGGTGTCAACGTTTCGTACTAGACAACTTGTTGATATAACCTCGAGTTTACAAACAATTCAGATTCCTCCATCAACAACAATAGAACTTCCATTTGAGAGTAATGAAAGAAAGTGTTGCGTTTGTCGTGAGCACAGTAGTTCTGATAGCTCAAACTCCGAAATGTTGATTTGCTCACACTGTGGAGTGAATTCCCATAGTACATGCTGTGGAGTAAACATTCCAGAGAACGGGTCAAGACCGGTGAAACAATGGTTGTGTGATACTTGTGTTAATGATTTAAATCCGTCACATTCGACATTATATTCGTGTTCTTTGTGCTTTGCAAACGAATCAAATTATGAATTATCGATGTTGGGGTCTCCGTTAGTAAGACCAGACTTTTTGAAGCCAATTCAAGAGAGTGGGAGATGGTGTCATTTATTGTGTGCTCTTTTCAACCATGATCTCGTCGACTTTAGCCACCTAGGGAGTGAAAGGAAGGTGACTAAGGATGAATTGCACAGCTCTAGTGTTCAAGTTTTGAGCAATATTGTGTCTATCGGAAGCGTTTCGAAGATTTATATTCGAAACTTTCGTACCAGGTGTGGAATCTGTGATTCGCGCAATGGTTCATTGATTGATTGTGAATTGTGTCAAGATGAAGAGAAGTATCATGTTACCTGTGCGCAGGATACTCCAAATTTTAAATTGGGGTTCAAATTACAAAATAGATCCAGTCTTGATAAGGATGTGAGGTCTGTCAAGGTTGGAGACTCATATGGGAGATTAAAGCCCATTTTAGTCTGTCCTAAACATGATCAATCAGCCTCAACAATATTCAACTTGAGAACTCTTGGTAAGCGTGCATACGGAAGCATCAAAGAGGAGCAAAAGCCTTTGATGCAACTCTTCTTAGAAGATGTTGTCAAGGATAACGTGAGTAAATTGACGGGCCCGCAGTTTAGGTCACACAGCTACGTTCAAAATAATAAACTATTTGAAATGGAACAGGACAAGTTAAAGTCAGAATATCCTATTGAAACCTTTGCTCAAACCCTTTTTAAGGATAAGGCAAAAACTATATCGTGTTTTAATTGTCGAACCATAGCCTCACCGATGTGGTGGAGACGGGACGTCCTTCATTTGGCACAAACTGAAAAGAGTCAAATTCACACAAATTTGACATCGGATGCAGGTACATACCTATGTCAAACATGTCATAATGACCAAGATTCTTCCGACAAGGAAGTTATAGTCGATGATATTATGGACACTCTCAACCAGCCATTGAATGGTGATAACTATGGAATTCGGGACGAACATGATCGATTATCTGACCTGTACACTCCAAATTTGACCTGTTATACTGAAAAACCCACCACGGCCAGTGAAAACAATAGATCTCGGATAGCTATCGTTGACATTTTAAGTTGACTCTGATACTAAAATGCTCCACCATATCTTTTGATCCAGGATATATGTACATTTTGTGATCCTTCAGTATTTTATGTATTAAATGAATTTGATTCTTGATATTCGGGCGTGTCCGGGACAAAATCTCGCAGTCTCGGATAAGGATTCTGATCAAAGTGTGTGATTCAAACGCGGTTATCTTCTTCTAGGGGTATCAGACACCTAATCACTCCAGAATGATCTACGAAACTGTTATTGTGCCTGGTGAACGTCTAGGAAACTCCATCAAGTTAGGAAGTTCCTTATACGAAACAATCACACATCTAAACAAGTTCAACTATAAGTTAAGGGTCAATTATAGTGAGAAGCAGTTCCTACACTTGCCCATCGTGGTGACAATTGTTGACTTTGGTATTCGATTGACGTTTCGTAACAAATCCGAGCAGGTTTTGGATTTGATTGAGGTCTTGGATGTTACGAATCAACGCAAGGGGCGACAACAAAGAAAACACCGGTTATTAAAGTTGGTGTATAATGGAATTGGATTAAATGAATTTGAGAGTGATGACTGTGATACTACGCTATTTCCGGATGAGCAGCTGTGTTTGTCAGAAACATCTTCTACGAGCACGAGCCTTGATGATGAGTCAACGACTACAACCACGAACTCTCACACATCTAGTACTGAACCATTCAGCTCTTCGGGACCAACTTTGAAGTTGATTTATAACAAGATTTTTGGACCGACCTATCCTGGAGAGATTAGTCTTCATAGTCCAATTTATATTTTGTCGTATCCAGGGGTTTCATTCAGATTTAATATTTTGAACGATCTTTTATACAAGAGTGTGTTGGAAGAGACAAAGAAATACGACGGTGGTTCGAGCAAAAATGATGAGCTGGTATTGTCTATATTGTTGAATTGGGATTCGCCTCGTGATATTTCTTGTGAAGCCATCGCGTTATACAAAGGTAACTCGTGGAATGACTTTAATCTTAGGGAGCTTTTGGCACTGGGTTCCGAGGCCAATACTAATGAATACAATTCTCAAGAGCCAGTTAAAGAACCCAATTTGAAAGTGAATCTCGATGATGGCACGGTAAAGGTGTATTTGAAAGAAAGCAGAGATGAAAATGGACTGGAAAAAACAATTAAACCGTTTGTTATAAAGCTTGGAGAAACTACACAACAAGAAATTTCCAACATTTTGGGCCCTCCCGATGACTATTTCAACAAATTTGACTCTCGTTTGCTCATCCACAATCACTTGCCTAAGTTGAGTGGTAATAGTAAAAATGACCAAGATGCCGGAAATGACATTAGTCACTACAAGTTTCACAATTATTTTCGCTTTGGGATCGACTTTTTGTATGATTTGAGCGGCAAGGACTATACCCCCAATAATTGTCAGCAAAGTTCTACCGTTAAAAAGGTGATTCTTCACAATGGTGGTATCACGGAGAGTTTAAATTTCATGAAATGGAACAAATGCAATTGGGAAATTCAAACCACCATTCAAGGCACCACACACAATTTCAACTCATCGATGTATTTTTGTCAGTTGCCTCAACAGTTTCAAGAATTAACTCCCGTGCTATTGAACAGGAATGAGTCAGAATTCATTGATAATGATCTAGATATTATTGATTTCCCTCAGCAAACATCCCTTGAAAATATCACCAATAATGATATCCCGGAAAAAGTAAAGACCTGGGGCCAGTCCAAACTATATGGGTTTGAGAGGTGTATTTTCGAGGTGATCGACTCGAATGGGTGTATCTCAACCGTAACTATATACTAATCTACGTCACAATTATTTTTTGAATGTATGTAAATCCGATTTTGTGGTAGCAACTTACATAAACCTCTGAACCAAAAAATAAAAAAATACATTTGCTTGCTAATAATATATGTAAGGTAGAATAGAGAATCGAATTACTTTGCTTTCCCGAAAAAGCTTGATTTAGCACGGGCTTTCGAGGAAACTGCAGATACCGTGCTCGGGATTAAATTGGCCCCCAATTTTTTTGTACTAAAAACCGAGCTGACATTTGAATAAACTGGTGTCAATTCTTGTGTAGATCCCAGCACCAAGTCTTCTTCCAGAGAATCATATAGAACTGGTTCCTGGTCATACTGGTTGGAAAGGTCACCAGACCAGTAAATAGGCTGACCAGATTCATTATTCGACGTTTCTATCTTTTGAGATCCTGAACTTAGATATTCAACAGGCTTAAAATCGATTTTGACTTCCTTCTTTTCAAGAGACAACGTTTCAAATGAACTGGTTAGATGTGAAGTTGAACGGTGAATAGAAGAGCCAGACGAACTGTGTTTCCTCTGCCTCTTTTTAGTAAATTCAAGAACCTCCTTCATATCTGTGATTGCAGTATAGTTAAAGGAACCCAGCTCTGTTTTTCGATTAGCAAATACCGAAGGACTTTTCACCTTGGTCGAAAGGATAGATTTAGATATAATCGGTTCATGGATCGATGATTCGTTCGTGACTATTGATTTCTCTTCTAAACTCTGTAGCGAAATTCCGGAATAAGTGGACTTTGTTGATGACAGCCTACTATGGCTTCTATTCTCCCTCTCATTCTTGCGATCACTTGCTTTCTTCTTGAGTTTCTGCTGAGACTGGAAAGAACCAGCTGGTATTAGATAAAAACTCATGCTCCAGTATTGAGCCAAACGTTGACGAACGTCGACTGTTTTATAACTACACGTTCACATTATTATCTTTCGACTACAATAGATATGTGGTAATAAGGTAACGATACTACGAAAAGAGGTAAATTATTCAAAAAGCTTCAATAATAGGCGATAAAGAGAAGTTTCAAAAACAATGGATCCTCAAATAGAACAATAAAATGTAATTTGTAATCAAAGATTTAAGGAATGGGAGCTTGGGTTTCCAAACTCAAGGATTTAATCATAGGAAAACGTTTCCGTAGGTGGGAAAAATGACCAGTCTTAATGTAACCTTGTACAATCTTGATGACGTCACTACCTACACCATAAACGAATATACTCTGTTCTATGCTAAAGATACTTTTCGTTCAACAATGAAAAACGAAGTTTCCATAGTGAGCCCCTCAAAGTTTTCTTGAGCCAGCCTAATCTGAGCTAAATATTAAATTTTGTAACTCATAGGAATCTTTAGACGGATATATTTTATACAAGAAACTGTAGCAACCATTGGTGTGGCAACTACCGTCGATATCCGGACGACGCAATATATTCAGACATTAGAAACTGTGAATATATTCGATCATGCTAATATAACCAGTGTAAAGTAATATGTGCCAGATACAAGGAATTAATAAATCAATGTATAGCAAGAGCTTTGAAAATCACCATTAATCTGAAATATTCAACAGATTTATATCATTATGAAACAAAAAAACTTCAACTAATCTACTGAGTATTAGATGTAATTGTACACCTTGTCGACATAAGTCTCCCTATATCTTGACAGATCAATATCTTAAATAAATAAAAGAAAGGATTGGGTTTCTTTAGCCTTCATTTCACCTAGCTACTTGCCTAGCCATATATCTAGCAAGTTTTCTTCAAGTTTAAGATGATGGAAAGAAATTAACAATATGATAAAGATGAATTGTCAATACTTTCAATTTGTGTAGCTGAAACGTTTTCGCAGCCAACTTGATCATAATAAATTGAACATTATAGATTATTTTTTGAGAATAGATTTGTCGATCTAACGGACAAGTTTAGTCATGAGGATATTTACATTCCTGTTGGTACTATAGGCAAATTATCTATTAATTCTAAGAACGCTTAAAGAATGAATTTTGTTTCTTTCCACTTCACTGAGTGTATTAGCGAGCTTCTTGGGTGTTTTTTAAAGTCCAGTTAGTATTTGGTATATTGTAAAAACTTTTACAAAACCACGATGTATAATTTGACACTATTAGAAATATTGTATCAAGAAGAATATGAAATTCATGAACAATAATTAACTAAGTACACTCGGAATATTTTATCATAAAAGAACATCTTTCTCTGGCAATGCCTACCAGGTCTCTTGGATCAATTCACTCAAGATTTATTTGATAGACATTCTATTTTTCGGATTCAGTTTGTTTAGTGATAACCTAGTTTGGTGAACCCAAACTTTCAGCATTTCTACCCAACAAAACGGCATCTTGTGGTAACAAACTTAGAAAATGCCAAACCAAACAAGCATATTTGACATATCAATTCATGAAACAAGCAACATAGAGAAATTTTCAATAAGGTTGTCGAAAACCTACTGGAGCCTGAGAAAGGATTGCAGGAATTGCAGCTCGAATGAAAGAAGTTGTCGCCGACTTGAAATGTTTGAATTTCTGACTCAGAGCGTGAACCTGAGCGTGAATGAACGTGAACGTATTGGAGCGTTGACAATAGAGGAAGTTGAATTCTTACTGCTTGTTTGAGATTTCGAAGAAATAGTCACGCTAGTGGAATAACAGTAGAAATTTGCAGGAAATCCAGAATACTGCTAATACTAATACAATTTTGGTGACCTCTGAAACACTATGACGAACATTACAAGTAATCACTGAACATAGAATCATGGTAGTCAACAGTCCAATAAAATCGCTACCCAAAACACTTCTCCAAAACACTTCTCTCAGTTAATGAGGAGCCAGTAGAACCAGTAATTTTTAATGGTGGAAGTGATCAATCCTGAAGCTATAACTGAAGGTGAAATTGGGATATTGGTCCGGTGGTGGTTGACATAGTGAGCATGCGCTTGATTGAGTTAAAGTTGAATGTACTGGACCAATGAGGATCAAACCTCAACGTAAAACAGGTACTATGTTTGTACTATAAATCCTAGTCAACACCTGCAATAAACTGGAGTTATATCGAGTTTAAACTTATGACTTGATGGTCAAGACACTGATTGTAGAATTGAAGGGGTATGAATTAAATATATTTAATGACATATTCAACTCCTCCCAACACATCCGCTGCTTAAGCCAGCTACCTTGAATGCTAGTGAGAGACTTAAAGCTTGAACTTCGAGACTTGAAGAAAGACAAGATAAGTTAAGTGTTTGATTTGGATGGACGCATAACAATTAGTTATATATTCAAATATTACGTTGGTACTAGCGTTAATACAGCCGGAGCCAGATATTGCTGTTGTTTATTGCGAACTTTGATTAATAAAACAGATGGTTCCACTTTCTTGATATTGTCCCTAAATATCGAGAGTTTCGAAACCAGGATAACTTATGATTTGAAAGAAGTGAGAATACCGGTTTAATTCCTATTACAATGTTATTAACATACTTGGAAAACCTAGAGAACCATCACAATGGTTTGTGAAAGTTGCACCCATGAAATTATAACTTGGAGCGGATCAGGACTGGAAAGAAATGACAGAGATTATACAGTTTTTAGTGATTGAAATTAGGGCACAGACAAGAGTTCCTGAAATTGAAACAATGCTACTTATGCTGGGGATGTAAAAACCACCACCCGTGTCTACAAGGAAAGACCCGGTGATTCCACCATCAGTTATACTGACAATTGGCCTTTAACCATTAGAATCATAGGCGATTTCTCTGATTTAAAGACCCATGGTACCACTAGAATTTTCATTTTGATAATTTCAATGGCCTACATAAGTGCTGGTTGTATTCCTAGGAGAAGAATACACAACATTCTTTGATGCGGATAAATGCTCAGCAAAATCGTCGAAATACTTTAAGGCGATATCAGAAGCTGATTTGAAGAGATTATCATCCAAATTCTCAACTTGTTAATACAAGAACATACTAAATGACCGATATTCACAGACTGTAGAGTGTTTAGAAATCCAAATGGAAGTAAAAACACAAATTTATTTAAAAAGAATCAACGATACGAGCAAGATAATTGACGTTAATTCATATAATTACTCTGTCGGTTTCCGTCGGCAATATAGATACCAGGAACCTTCAGAACAATGCAAAAGAAAACCTAGACTGCTAGGCTGGAAAGTCCAAAAACCAAAACTTTTAAAAGTTATAAAATATTTGAGGCTTATTTCATAATGAATTTCTAGATCCATAATTTCACTATTACTTGTAACGAAATATCAATGAGTTGGGCGTGATATCAAGTCTCCGAAATATATAAGATCCAAGTAAATGATCATCACCGCCGTAGAAAGTTGTTATTTTGGATTTTATTCACTCTTAAGAACTTGATAGCAACTAATATATTTCATAGGGTTTTGATCATGAAATGAGCCATTTTGAAATCACAGGTCATTTGCAAAACATACTGTCGAACAATTCGAATTGTGGCTATATAAGCTCGTACCGCAAATCATTAATAGTCACAAGTGAATGCTTATATCAGCATTTTTAATATTTTTAGTTTATTCTACTTTTTCTATGCAAACGTAATCCGAGATACAAACCACGATGAAAATAGGGAAAAAATGGGGAACATGAAGATTTCAGGTGCAGTCTAGAAATAAAATAATTAGTATTTTTAATTTATTGTACTCCGTATCACCATAGAGTTCAATAGTTTGTACACCCATCGATATATTCACTGAAAATATTGCAATAGTACGAGATGTGAACAATCCCTTGCAACCCTTACATACAAAACTCAGTTCAATGGTGCATATTTATGATGCTGAGACTAATTTCATCTGAAAATAATAATATCCTAACGGTCTTGGTTGCGTCAATAGGAGAATTTCAGATTTCGATATGGGGTAATTGTACGATTTCGAAGATTTGGTGATTTAAACTCTAAAATTCACACAAAAAGCCACTTCTCGTAAATCTGGACTTGCTACTAATTCGGTACTGCGATCTATTCGTTGGTCCTTTACTACCATGGGGCATTTTTGGTTTCGGTAAACTGCGAAGTCAATCATTCCCAATTCCATGTTTATTTCATCATCGCTTCAATGATAGTATTGTGGAATTAAAAGTTCCTCGCGGGAGAGCCAGTAATCGGCATCATTAAGTTCGTTTAAGGGTCCACTTATTTGTTGATCGGTTAAGAGAATTCCAAATGTAGTTTGAAAATCACATTTGAATTTCACCTGTAGTAACCTCGAAAGTTATTCATCCACCCTCGGAGTAGGTTTTGAAATTAAGCTGCATTTTTTTTTGCACCCATGACACAGCAGAATGAACAAAATTCCAATGAAAGTTATCTTGTTGTCTACTAATTAGATTGTTTCGTTGTTATGGAAGCGATGTAATTCGAGATTGTTTTCTTAGACCCAACTAAACTCTATTACCATAAAAGAAACGGATGTCAATTCTCTAATTATTCACAGAGCATTTCTGATAGCAGCTACGTTCATGAGAAATGTGATATTGTCCATGTAATAGTAATCTACTTTATGGACTTCGACTCGGTAAAGAAACCTATAGAAATGCTACCTTCCGGAAAATGGAATCTTCGGGGAAAACTAGGCTTGGGAATATTGGGAATATTTTAAAACAATATTATTTCATTATTTAACTTGAGTTTTAATTATTTAAACTATGACAAATTCAAATTGTTCATAAATATTAGTACTCCACTCAGTCCTTGCTCATATCACCGCCCTACTAACGATCGTCATTTCTTCATGGAATTTATCTGTAACCTTAGTCAATAACTACCAATTTACAATTAATAGTGAAATAATATTTCAACTCACTTCTCGTCAGCGAAAGAAATGAACACTTGGCTTATCTTGACAAAAACCCACTGCTTTTCACTTCCTGGCAAGAACCACTTTTAACTACACTGTCACTTTCTATTTAAACTGCATTGATCTTTAGACTTTACCACATATTGTCTTTCTAGAAGATCAAGTTCCCATCATAAGTTGACAGATTTATAATCTTGAACCTACAAGAAATAAAGATAATTCGTAATATAAAGTATTTAAGGGTATAAAACCTCCCGTTATTGGGTAAAAGAATTTTCCTGTGTAAACCAGGAGTTAATTATGCGCGAACGTAGCGTGAAATCAAGAATGCAAAAACCAAGCCAAATATTGAAGTCGAAAGATAATTATTTGGCGAACAAGAATTGAAGAAGAACTTGGAGTTATTGTACTTATAACAACAAAGTAAGGGTAATCATAGAAATTAGAAGTAAGGATGTGTTTCTCTTGAGTGATGGGGAAGAATTTTCGTCAGGTTGGATAACAACAGAAGGTGCAGGAGCAGGGCCTGAACCTGAACCTGATCCACTGTTAGAACCGGATCCTGAACCTGAGCCTGAACCTGAACCTGAGCCTGATCCGCTGTTAGAACCGGATCCTGAACCTGAGCCTGAACCTGATCCTGAACTTGAGCCTGAGCCTGATCCGCTGTTAGAACCGGATCCTGAACCTGAGCCTGAACCTGAACTTGAGCCTGAACCTGAGCCTGAGCCTGATCCGCTGTTAGAACCGGATCCTGAACCTGAACCTGAACCTGAACCTGAACCTGAGCCTGATCCGCTGTTAGAACCGGATCCTGAACCTGAGCCTGAACCTGAACCTGAGCCAGCGCCTGAACCTGAACCTGAACCTGAACCTGAACCTGAGCCTGAACCGCTGTTAGAACCGGATCCTGAACCTGAGCCTGAACCTGAACCTGATCCGCTGTTAGAACCGGATCCTGATCCAGTTGTAACAGGATTAGAAGTAGTTGGTGCAAACGTTGATTTACTCGATGTGGTAATATCAGTCTTTGAAGTAGGTCCGATATTGTCAGTACTAATGGTACTTCTATCAGTTGGTTTAACAGTTGAATTACCATAAGGAGGTGTTGGAGCACTAGAACTAACAGTAATACAATGTCCCTCATTCCTTATACAATAAGTAGAAGAAATTGGGAAAGTAGATGTGGTACTAGTCAAGTGACCAGCAGAATCAGTGGTAACAATCACTACTGCAGTATCAGTAACTGGGTTACCATTGGAATCAGTCTTAGTCTCGGTAGTGGTGTAAGTAGTCAAACCACTTGGAGCAACAGTTGGAAATGTAGAAGTGGTAGTAGTCAATCCACCGTTAGAATCAGTCGTAACAATCACGACTGCAGTATCAGTAATTGGGTTACCGTTAGAATCAGTCTTAGTCTCGGTAGTGGTGTAAGTAGTCAAACCAGTTGGAGCACCAGTTGGGAATGTAGATGTGGTAGTAGTCAAAGCACCGTTAGAATCAGTCGTAACAATCACTACTGCAGTATCAGTAATTGGGTTACCAGC
>Ga0065704_10070427_pt1 | contig 25272 bp, 24 predicted proteins | sample SwiRhicommuniRL2_FD_59091 | JGI IMG/M metagenome (GOLD analysis project Ga0065704, IMG submission 59091) | Switchgrass rhizosphere bacterial communities from Rose Lake, Michigan, USA - RL2 v2 (version 2) | ecosystem: Host-associated > Plants > Roots > Rhizosphere > Soil | place: East Lansing, MI | reverse complement strand
CCCGCCAATATGGCGGCCAAAGAAATCCAGCATGGTCGTGTACAGTTTCACGCGGTTGTCCACGTCGTAGAAACCGTGCATCTCGCCAGACTGGATGATCATGCCTTCCGGCGGATTGCCGGCTGCAATCAGCGCCTTGTTCATCAGCTCAGTCTGCTCGGGTGGTGTCCGCACGTCGCGTGCGCCCGCTGCCAGATAAACAGGAATCTTCACTTCGGCCGCACGGCGGGCGGGCGAGTTCTCGGCCCAAGACTTCGTGTCCGTGCCATGAGTGCGGCGCAGGAATCGCTGACCGGGTTCGTCGTCCGGGATGTCGCCCTTCTTGAACATCATGTCGATGTCATAGACACCCACGTAACCGAAGGTGCATTTGAATAGGCCGGGTGCCCTGATCGGCGCCATCAGCGACGAGTAGCCGCCAAAGCTGCCCCCATAGATGCAGATCCGCTCATCATCCACATATGCGTTCTTTATCGCCCATTGGGTGGCATCAATGATGTCGTTCTGGATCCCTTGGCCCCACTGACGATGGCCCGCGTCCTGGAAGGCCTTGCCATAGCCACCCGACCCCCGGTAGTTCACTTGGAGGACGGCATAACCGCGGCTGGCCAACAGTTGGGCTTCTGGATTGAAGCCCCAATCATCGCGCGGTCCAATGGGGCCGCCGTGTGGATTGACAATCAGTGGGAGGTTCTTCCCATTCGATCCGTTCGGGATCGTCAGATAGCCGTACACGCTCTTCCCGTCGCGCGCAGTGAAGTTGAAGGGTTTGACCGTTGCCATCCGCTTCTTGTCCAACTGCGGCCGACTGCTCATGAGGAAGCGGGCCTTGCCCGTGTCCCGATCATAGAGGTATAGCTCGCCCGGGTTACTGTCACTGTACACGCTGACGACGATTTTCTTGCCATCCTGTGTATAGCTGGAGAAGTCGACCATCTGCCCTTCGAATGCACCAGCAAGTGAAGCGTAGAGCTCTGCATCCGGATGCGCTTCGTCGATCAGTTTCACGGCCGGCGCACCGGCCTGGGTCACTACGCCGACCAGCGTGGTTTCGTCAGTCGACCAGATGTAGTCGGACACCTCGGCGACAGGATCTTGGAACAGCGACGTGAACGCGCCCGTCGAGGTGTTCAGTGTGCCAACGGCTGCCGGCGTTCTGCCATCGTCCTGAGTGGCGTAAACGGTTCCGTTGGTCGTAGTGACGACCACATCCAAATGCTTGCCATCGGATTTGGATGCATTGACAAGTGTCCAGCCCTTGTCGTCGCGCCGGTACAGTTCGGTGCGCTCGTCGAACTCGCCTTCCTCATCCTTGCTGGAGGAGCAGACGGCGAACCGCGGCTGTTTGGTGGCATCCAGCGCGATGCTGCAGTTCTCCTTCGGCGCACGACCAAGGGAGGTGCGACGGCCGCTCACCGTATCCATCCGGACGACTTCCGTGCCTACTCCCTCGGACGAACGGGGCGACGTGACCTGCATGATCACGTTCTGGTCGTCATCCTTCAGTGTGTCCAGCAACGAAAACCGTTCGCTGCCAACGCTCTTTCCACGCTGCGTCGCGTCGCGGGTGCCGTAGAAAATCAGTGGACGCGGTTGAGAACCGTCGGCATTGACCGCAAACCACTCGCCGGTCGAGAAGGGTTGCGCGAATCCGCCGATCTTCTTCACGGCATTGAACATGAGCCTGTCAGGACTGACCCAGCGGAATGTGCCGATGCTCTTCTTGTCCGGGAGCTGGTTGACTTTGAGTACCTTCAGGTCGCTGGTGCGCAGGACAGTCAGAACGTCCTGATCACCGCGGTCCACCGTCATGGCGAGGTATTCGCCAGTCGGAGAGATCCTGACGGCGCTGTAAGCCGCATGGCTGACGAAATCAGAGACGGGCTGCAATGGGGCGGCGTTGGCAGGCGAGAACATAAGGGTTCCGGCGATGGCCAATAGAGAAGCTGGCAGCAAGTACTTCATCGAATTTCCTCTATTCAAATGTGGCTGCAATCATTGCGTATCCGTCAATATCTCAAGTTTGTCGAGGACTGAACAGTAGAAACAGGAGGACGATTCCACATGCATCGCGCGAGTGCTGAAGCGTGATGTTGGATTACGTTCTCCGAGAAGTCCGGGGAGCCTTCGACCCATCATCGGGCGCCTTGGAGGGGCGCGGTACTTGACGTCTACATTGCAGTCGTACGCTGGAAAAAAAGACCCGGCGTTTCCGCCGGGTCCGGTTCTTGCGGAAACCTCGATCAGTTGAACTTGTAGCTGAGGCTGACGAACACCTCGCGACCGATCGGGCTATACGCGCGCCAGAAGAAGGGATACGTGTTGAAGGTATCGTCTTCTGGAGCCAGTTCGTCGAGGATGTTGTTGACGGCGAAACCAACCGTCACCTTGTCCGTGATTTCCTTGGAGACCTGGGTGTTCCAGATTACATAGGAGCCGATGCGACCGGTTTCCGCCCAGTTCGGCAGTGAGCCCCAGCGGTAACCGTTGAGGTTGACATTCCAGTCATCCATTTCCCAGTTCACTTCCCAGTTGACGCGGCTGCGGAAATTGAAGAACTGCTTGTCGTCGCGGATGTTGCGGATACCACTGCCCGGGAACTCTTCCTCCTCCAGCTTCAGTACATGCGTCCAGCCCAGGCCGAAGTTGAAGTTGCCCAAGCGATCGGTGTCGAGCTGGTAGCGCCACTTGGCGTCGATGCCGGAGGTTTCCAGCATGGACTGGTTGAACGGGAATGACAAATACGAATCGATTTCGTCGTCGTTGATCGCGTCCACGCCCGTACGTGTCACCAGGCTGGTAAAGAACTGACAAGCGCTAGAGTTGCCATCGACGGTGTTGCCGTTGCGATCAGTACCGAGCAGGCAGGCCGCCTCTTCGCGCATCAGGTAGCTGGTCGAGATGTCGCTGACCGCGCCTTCCAGCTTGATCTTGTAGGCGTCCACACTGATGGACATGTTGTCGGTGACGTCCCAGACGACGCCCAGTGTAGCGGAGCGACCCTCTTCTTCTTCCAGCTGGGTGCTGCCACTGCGGGTGCCGAACACGCTGTACGTGTAAGCGGCCGCGCCGCAGGGATTGGCGCCGCCCGCCGGCGGAGCCGGGTTCAGGCCGTCACGGCGGCAGCGGTATTCGTCCAGCACCGTCGTGAAGAAGCCGGATTCCTTGGCGAACACGTAGTGCATGTCCGGTGCGCGGAAGCTGGTGGCGTAGCTGCCGCGGATCAGTAGGCTGTCGACCGGGCGGAATTCGAGGCCCGCAGACCATGTGAAGGCGCCATCCACATCCGTGATGTCGTCGTACTTGTCATAACGGCCTGCCAGGTTCACCTTGAACGTCTCAAATACCGGAATACTGAACTCCACGCCCATGGCATAACGATCACGATCACCGCCACCACCAGTGCCCGTCAGGTTGTAGATCGGATCTGGTCCGGTGTAGTCGGGTGCGATGCGGGGATCGTTCTGAAGGTCATACTTCTGGTTGGCGGCTTCGATAGTGGCGGCCATGCCCAAGGGGCCAGCCGGCAGCTCGAACAGGTCGCCCGACAGGGTGAATGAGCCTTGTGACACTTCAGATTCGGCGTCGGTGTTGACCGTGGTGATCAGCGAACGGAAGGTTTCGCCCGATAGCGGCGCAAAGAAGCGATTCACATTGAAGTTGACGACCGGGTAAGGACCTTGGAACAGGCCAGTGTTCGGGCCGAGAAAATACTCGCGAATGGCATTGGCGCGGAAGCGCGGCTGCTTGACCTCCAGGTCATACCGAGCGTGCGAAACCACGGCTTCCCAGTCGAAACGATCATTGAAGATTGTGCCGCGCAGGCCTGCGGACACGTCAAAGGAGCGCTCATCCACCGTAGTCTGCTGAGCGCCGAGGCCCCCAAGCTCGCTGGGTGTGAAGATGCGCTGGGAATCCAGGATGGCGCGTCGGGTAGCGTCGTAGACGAGGCCCGACTGCCAAAACTGGGTGGCCGAGGCGATCTTCGCTTCTGCGCTAGATGCACTGAGCTGGACGAAGGCCTGTAGACCACCATCGAAATCGTAAGTGCCGTACAGGTAGCCGCTGAGATTCTCGTCTGAATTACGGATCTGCTGGGTAGCGGGATAGCCAAAGTAGCCGCACGTACCACGCGCCTCCAGTTCGAACTCGCTGAAGCGTCCGCATGCCGATGCCGGGGTGTCGCCGGTAGGATAAATATATGCGTTGAGGCCGGTACCGATCGAGCGGTTGCGCAGGCGCAAACCGATCGTTGCCAAGGCATTCTCAGGCTCAACCGACGGATCGTCGCGATAGGAATCCATGAAATCACGCTGGGAGGCGAAGATCTCCTCGCGCGTTAGGTACTCGGCGGCGTACGTCACGCTCCAGTTGTCGCCCGTCTTGCCACCGATCCACTGCACGCGGCCGCTGTCGCCACCACCACGCGTGGTGGTGCCGCCACGTAGGGTGATCATGTCACCTTCGTAGTTCGACTTCATGATGATGTTGACTACGCCGGCCACCGCATCGGAGCCATAGATGGCCGATGCGCCGCCGGACAGCACTTCGATGCGCTCGATGGCTGCGGCCGGGATGTTCGCCAGATTCACCGCGTTGGACTGGCTGTTGTACGGCAGTGGGTAGTCCGCAGTACGGCGTCCATTTACAAGGACCAACTGATAACCGGGGCCCAAGCCACGCAGGTTGAGGAAGCTGGCATTGGGTGTGAAACCGTTCTGGTTGAGTTCGTTCTGAACCGAACCGGTGAACTCGGTCAGCGTGTTCAGCGCGTCATAGACCGTCGAGAAGCCCTGCTTTTCGATATCTTCGGCGGTGATGACGGTGACCGGGGCGGGGCCCTCGATTTCCGCTTTCTTGATGCGGGAACCGGTCACGGTGACCTTGTCCAGCGTGGAGGTTGATTGCGAGGACTGCGACGTAGTGGTGGCAGTCTCCTGTGCGAACGCACTACCGGCGGTCGGCACGATCATGGCGGCGAACAGGGCCGCACTCAAGCGGCTGCGCTTCGGCGCATTCGTGTTGCGAACTGACATGTGGTGAATCCCCTAAATCCGTCAAAGGTAATGCGGCCCCCATGGGTCATTCCTTAAACCCAAACCGCACGTGAACGTCCTGGTGGCTCGACATTAACACGGATTTAATGTGATGCGTCTATCACAAAATCATTTCATGCTTGTGCGGTGTCCGCTGGCCCGTCGGGGTCAGTGTTCAGACTGGACGCGTGTCTGGGGACAGGTAGCAATGCGACAATCTTGCCTGCAGAAATACCCTTGGGACCGCCTAAGTGACTGAAAAAAAATATAATTCTGATCGCCCTCGAGCCCGCGCCGTCCAGGGCGCCCTCTCCCCCCACCCCCGCGTCCGCAACGTCATCGCAGTCGGCTCCGGCAAGGGTGGGGTGGGGAAATCCACCACGGCGGTGAACCTGGCCCTGGCGCTGGCTGCCGATGGGGCGCGGGTCGGTGTGCTGGATGCCGACGTCTATGGGCCCAGCGTGCCGGCCATGCTGGGCCTGTCGGGGCGGCCGGACAGCCCGGACAACAAATCGATCGAGCCGATGCGAGCGTTCGGGGTGGAGGCCATGTCCATCGGGCTGCTGGTGGACCAGGACACCCCCATGATCTGGCGCGGACCGATGGCCACGTCGGCGCTGATGCAGCTGTTCAACGACACCCTCTGGGGCGATCTGGACTATCTGCTGATCGACCTGCCGCCGGGTACCGGCGACATCCAGTTGACGCTGGCGCAGAAGATCCCGGTCGCGGGGGCCGTCATCGTGACCACGCCCCAGGACATCGCGACGCTGGACGCCAAGAAGGCGCTGAAGATGTTCGAGAAAGTCGAAGTGCCGGTGCTGGGCATCGTCGAGAACATGGCCGTCCACACCTGTTCGAACTGTGGCCACGTGGAGCACCTGTTCGGCCAGGGCGGCGGCGAGCGGATGGCGGCGCAGTACGGCGTGCCGCTGCTGGGGTCCTTGCCGCTGGACATCGCCATTCGCGAGCAGGGGGATGCGGGGCAGCCTGTCGTCGTGGCCGCACCGGATTCGGCGGCGGCGCAGGCCTATCGGCAGACCGCGCGGGTGATGGCGGCGACGCTGGCGCTCAGGCCGCGGGCGACCGTGCCCATCGCCTCGTCGCTGGTCTAGCCGCCAGCCGAAGACGGCGGGCCGGGGCCCGCCCTACAATTCCCCGTCCGTCGCGCGCCGCCCGCGCGACCTTTGTCCCCCAGACCAGGAATTGCATGAGCATCAAGAGCGACCGTTGGATCCGCCGCATGGCCGAACAGCAGGGCATGATCGAACCGTTCGAGCCGGGGCAGGTGAAGCAAGTCAACGGCGAGCGCATCGTCAGCTACGGCACTTCCAGCTACGGCTACGACGTGCGCTGTTCGCGCGAGTTCAAGGTGTTCACCAACATCAATTCCACCATCGTAGACCCCAAGCACTTCGATCCGAAGAGTTTCGTGGACATCGAAGCCGACGAGTGCATCATCCCGCCCAACAGCTTTGCGCTGGCACGCACGGTGGAGTTCTTCCGCATCCCGCGCGACACGCTGGTGGTCTGCCTGGGCAAGAGCACCTACGCGCGCTGCGGCATCATCGTCAACGTCACGCCGCTGGAACCGGAATGGGAAGGCCATGTGACGCTGGAGTTCAGCAACACCACGCCGCTGCCGGCGCGCATCTACGCAAATGAAGGCGTGGCGCAGATGCTGTTCTTCCAGTCCGACGCCGACGACGTCTGCGAGACCAGCTACAAGGATCGCGGCGGCAAGTACCAGGGCCAGACCGGCGTGACGCTGCCGCGCACTTGAGTCCCGCGGTCAGCCTTCAAGGAAAGCCACGCCATGCCGACGCCACCACTGCCCGACGAACCCTACCTCGCGCCCCGCGCCGACCTGGCGCCGCCACCCCTGCAGACTGACCTGGCCGACCGTTGGGCGCGGCTCGCGGCGGCCCTGATCGATGGCGCCTTGATGCTGGTGATCATGGTCCCGCTGATGCTCATGGGAGGCTACTGGGAAGCCGCATTCGAGGCCGGGCGTTCGGGTGGGTTCGGATTGATGCCGTTGGGCACCACTCTGCTGTGGGCGGTCATCGGCTTCGTTTTGTTCGCGCTGGTGCAGGGCTATCCGCTGCACGCCACCGCCCAGACCTGGGGCAAGAAACTGCTGTCGATCAAAATCGTCGACCTGCAGGGCGGCCAGCCTTCGTTGGCGGACCTGCTGTTGAAACGCTACCTGCCGACCGATGCCATCGCCAACATCCCGTGCCTGGGCTCGATCTACGTGCTGGTGGATGCGTTGATGATCTTCCGGGACGATCGCCGTTGCCTGCACGACCTCATCGCGGGCACGCGGGTGGTCGTGTCGCGCTGATCAGTGTTCCGCGCCGCCCGGCAGGTGCGCGTCCTCGCGTACGCGCAACGCGGCCTGCAATGCGATGCGGAGCGCGGCCGTCGCCGTTTCCACCGCAAGGCTCGGAGCGCCGGGGTGGCTCGCGGCCTGCGCAGGCGAATAGGGAATGTGGATGAAGCCGGCGCGGACCTGGCGCTGCGCGCGCAACGCATGCATCAGGCCGTAGAACACGTGGTTGCACACGAACGTGCCCGCGGTCTGTGAAATCTCGACGGGAAATCCTGCCTCCTGCAGTGCCAGCCGCATCGCCTTGATCGGCAGCGTGGTGAAGTAGGCCGCCGGCCCGCCTGCCACCACGGGGACATCCACCGGTTGCCTGCCGGCGTTGTCGGGAATGCGTGCGTCGTCCACGTTGATCGCGATGCGTTCCAGCGAGATCTGCGCGCGTCCGCCAGCCTGCCCCACGCAGACCGCCAGTGCTGGCCGTGTGTCGCGCAGCGCACCGCGCAACACCTTCAGAGCCTCTCCGAATGCCACTGGAAGTTCACGCGCCACCACGCGATGCCCGGCGATGCGCATGCCATGCAAGGCCGAAACGGTCTGCCAGCTGGGGTTCTCGTGTTCCCCGCCGAAAGGCCGGAAACCGGTCAGCAGGAGGGTGCGGGTGGTGGTCATGTCAGAGCTCGGGGGAACGTCGCATCAACGGAAACACAGCCAGGCCATCAGCAGTACGTTGGTGCCCATCAGCCACAGTCCGGTGGCGGCCTGCGCGCGGATCACGCCGTACTGGTCGTCCAGCCCCAGCAGCACCGCCGGCACGATGTTGAAGTTGGCGGCCATCGGCGTCAGCAGCGTGCCGCAATAGCCCGTCAGCATGCCGATCGCCCCCAGGCTGGCCGCGTCGGCACCATGCCGTTGCACCAGCAGCGGCAGGCCGATGCCGGCCATCATCACCGGGAACGCGGCAAACGCATTGCCCATGATCACCGTGAACACCACCATGCCCAGCGCGAAGGCCAGCAGGCAGGCCATGCGGTTGTCGGCGGGAATCACCATCGAGACCAACGACGCCACCGCTTCGCCCACGCCACTGGCCGCGAATACGCCGCCCAGTGTCGCCAGGACGAGCGGCAGCAGCGCCGCCCAGCCCAGGGTGTCCAGCAGCCGTCGGCCTTCATCCGCGGCCCGCAACGGACGCTGGCGCGTCACCACCACCGCCGCGAGCGCAGAGACCGTGCAGGCCAATGCCAGTCCGGTCAGCGTGAGGCCGGCGGAAGCGAACAGCGGCGTTCCGCCGAGTGATACATGCGGTCCGGCCAGCACCACCAGAATGGTCAGCGCGGGTATCAGCAGCGCGGGCAGGAACAGGCGATGTCCCAGTCGCAGCGCGGAGGCGAGGCGTTCGGATTCGGGTGCTTCGTCCTGGGGCTCGCGGCGCATGCGCGTGGCCAGCAGCGCGAGCGCGATGACCGCGGCACCGGCGAACTGCGCGGGCAGCGGGTCGCCGGCCTTGCTCGCGCGCAGTACGTGTCCGCCACCCGCGAACAGCAGTGCGATCAGTCCCCAGAACGCGGCGTGCGCATACCGGTGCTGGCGGAGGTTCCGCCACCCTGCGTAGGCCAGGAAGGCCGCCAGCAGCAGGTAGAACTGGTCAATCGACAGCATCGCTGCGCTCCTTCGGCACGGCGTGGCGATCCAGCCGGCGCTGGAACAGCACGATGCGCACCGCGTGGATGACGAATGCGGCAATCGCCGTCGGCAGCGCCCACAGCGCGATCTGCAGAGGCTCCAGCGTGATGCCGTGCTGGGCATAGAAGCCCTGGATAAGCAGCACCGCGCCGAAGGCCAGGAACACGTCTTCGCCGAAGAATCGGCCGATGTTGTCGGTGGCGGCGGCCATCGCATGCACGCGTTGCGCTTCCTCGCGCTGCAGGGGCGCACGGGTCTTTTCCGCGGCCGATTCGGCCATGGGGGCCAACAGCGGGCGCACGGTCTGCGCATGGCCGGCGATGTCGATCAGCCCCACCATGCTGAGTCCCTGACGCACCAGCAGGTAGCCCGCCAGCAGCCGCGACAGTGTCAGCCCGCGCAGCCCCGCGATCCAGCGCAGCGCATGCTCGCGCAGGCCGGCGCGTTCCAGCAGTCCGATGGTGGGCAGGGTCAGCGCAAACATCAGCAGCGCGCGATTGGAGACGAAACTTTCCCCCAGCAACGCCAGCAGGTCGGGGATCGACTTGCCGGCGGCCACGCCGCTGACCAGGCCTGCGCCGACCACCACGATCACCGGGTTGAAGCGCAGCACGAAGCCCGCGACCACCACCGCGATGCCCAGCAATGGCCAGTAGTTCATGCGCGGCGCTCCATGCTGCGCACCGCGAAACCGGCCGCTTGGATGGCTTCGCGCAGCGCACGCGCGAACGCCGCGGCATCGGCGCGGTCGCCATGCAGGCAGATACTGTCGGCCTGCAAGGGCACGGCAGGCCCGGTGCGCGAGATCACATCGCCCTCCTGCAACATCCGTGTGACCTGCGCCACCGACACCTCGACGGACGGCAGGCATGCATCCGCATGCGTGCGCGGTGTCAGGCTGCCATCGGATTCGTAGCGGCGCTCGGCGAAGGCTTCATGCGCCACCTGCAGTCCCAGTCGTTCACCGGCGGCAGTGAGCGCGCTGCCGGAAAGTCCGTACAGCACCAGGCCGGGATCGTGGTCATGCACGGCCTGCGCGATGGCTTCTGCGAGTGCCGCATCCTGCGCCGCCTGGTTGTACAGCGCGCCATGCGGCTTGACGTGGTGCAGGCGTCCACCGGCGGCGCGCACGAAGCCATCCAGTGCCGCGACCTGGTACAGGGTGAGCGCATACGCGGCAGCGGGTTCGATCACATGCGGAATGCGGCCGAAGTTGTCGCGGTCCGCATGCGACGGGTGCGCGCCGATCGCCACGCCGTTGGCCAGGCACAGCGCCACTGTCTTCTGCATGGTGAGCGGCGACCCGGCATGGAAGCCGCAGGCGATGCTGGCCGAACTGATGAAAGGCAGGAGCGCGGCGTCATCCCCGCAGTCCTCGCCCAGGTCGCAGTTGAAATCGATGTCGCGCGTTGCGTGCATGCGTTGAGCGTACCCCAGGCTTACAGGCGTTGTGCGATGGCCAGCCGCAATCGTGCCAGCCGGTGCTGGTATCCGAGCGCGAGTGCGCGGGCTTGCCGCAGGTCGATGGGTTCGAAGTGGACGGATTCGCCGGGGCGCAGCTGTGCCGCCCGGCCCAGGTCGCAGGCAATCACATGGCCCAGGCGCGGGTAACCGCCCACCGTCTGTGCATCGGCGAGCAGCAGGATCGGCTGCCCGTCGGGAGGAAGTTGCAGTGTGCCCACCGCTACCGGCTCGGAGATTCCGATGCCGTCCTTGGCTTCAAGCGGCGCCCCGTCCAGTCGAAGACCCTGCCGGTTGCTGTTCGGATGGACGCGCCAGCGCTGCGTGCCGAGCGCCGACGCTGCTGCGTGATGCAACGGGACATAGCGCAGCACGTGGCGATCCACGGTCCACGGATCGTCGGGATCTATCCACCAGGTCGGAAACCGCGGCTGCGCTGTGGCAGCACCGGCGCTGCCCGCCGGCAGCAGATCGCCGGCACGCAGAGCACGCCCCTCATGACCGCCGAAGCCGCCGCGCAGGTCGGTGCTGCGGCTGCCCAGCGTCGGTGCGACATCCATGCCGCCGGTCATCGCCAGCCAGGCGCGCGCGCCGTCACGTACCGCACCCAGTTTCAGCTCTCCGGCCGGCACATGGATCGGTCGACCCATCGGCAAAGGCAGGTCGTTCCACGAGGCCTGCACGTGTGCGCCCACCAGTGCGATGAGGGAGGGTCGGGGCAGGCGAAGGCGTGGCCCCTGCAGCACGATCTCCAGCCCCGCGCAGGATTTCGCGTTGCCGACCAGCCGGTTGGCCAGTGCGAGCGCGGACGGATCCAGCGCGCCGGCGCGCGCAACGCCCAGGTGACGCCAGCCAGTGCGGCCCTGGTCCTGCACGGTGGTCTGCACACCCGGTGACAGCACTTCCCAGCGGCTCATGCGGCACCCGCCAGCGCGGCGAAGGCTTGCGCATCGATCGGCACGAAGCGGACCTCGTCACCCGGCAGCAGCAACGAGGGCGCATCGCGCCGTGCATCGAACAAAGTCATCGGCGTGCGTCCGAGCAGGCGCCAGCCACCGGGGCTCGCATGCGGATAGATGCCGGTCTGCGCGCCGCCCACGGCCACGGAACCGGCGGGGACGCGTGCACGCGGCGTCGCCAGTCGCGGCAGCGCGAGCGCGGGATCCAGGCCCAGCAGGTAGGGGAATCCCGGCGCGAAGCCGATCATTGCGACGCGATAGAGCGGTGCGCTGTGGCGCGCGATCAGCTCGGCTTCTGCCAGCCCGAGTTCACGTGCGGCCACCGCGAGGTCCTCGCCGAAACCGGCGCCGTAGCACACCGGGATTTCGTGCAGCGTAGGCGTCGCATTCTCGAGGGGCGCCGGCGGATCCGACCACCCGGCCACCGCCTGCGCGATCACCTCACGGGGATCCTCGCCCGGCATGTACGCGCTGTCGAAAAACACGCCGAGACTGGCGTAGGCCGGCACCAGGTCGCGCAGCCATGCGGGTGCCAGGCGGCGCAGGTGAAGGGCCAGCGCATGCACGCGCTGGTTGGTGGCGCCGTCGATGCCATCGCCGAAGCGCACCAGCACCGCATCGTCACCCAGTAGTTCGATCAGGGGGGCGCTCATCGCAGCCGTTGCTGCCAGCGGGCAACCTCGTCAGCCAACGCCCCGGGGGCGTACCGGACCGCCGCGCCGCTGCCCCACACCGGTCCCGGCCATGCCGCATCACTGTCATGCCGCCCGACCAGATGGACATGCAGTTGCCGCACGATGTTGCCGAGTGCACCGATGTTGAGTTTCTGCACGCCGTCCTGCGCGAGGATCAGGTTGCCCGCCTGGTTGATCTCCGCCAGCAGCAGGCGTTGCTGGCCGCCATCCAGTTCCAGCCATTCGCTAACGGCGACGACGCGCGGCACCAGCACCAGCCAGGGGAAACGCGTGTCGTCCATCAGTCGGACTTGCGACAGCGGGCCGTCGGCGATGAAAACACTGTCGGCGGCCAATCGCGGGTCGAGGACGAAGTCGCTCATGAAAGGTGGGTCCTGAAGAAATCTAGCGTTCGCTGGCGCGCCCTCTGGGCACTGGCGGGATCATAGTCGGCGCGCAGGTCGCAGTTGAACCCGTGTCCGGCAGGGTAGGTATGCACAGCCATCTGCGGAAGGGCGTCGCGATGCGCCTGCACCATGTCCGGCGGGATGGAGGCATCCTGTTCGCCGAAATGGAACATTACCGCTGCGCGGGGCGTCTCACCCAGGAACGGCAGGTTGCGCGCGCCGTAGTAACTGACCGACGGCAGGCCGAGCCGCAGCGCGGCGAGCAGCGCGACCGTACCGCCCCAGCAATAGCCCACGCTGCCGATCCTGCCCTGGCCCGCCAGCGCATCGGCCGCGGCGCGTGTGATGTCGGATGCGCGCTCCAGGCCCAATGCACCGATCAGGAGCTTCCCGCGCGCGATGCCGTCGGCATCGTAGTCCAGTTCCACGCCGTGCTCGACCGGGTCGAAGTAGGCCGGTGCCAGTGCGACATAGCCGTCGCGCGCAAATCCTTCGGCCACAGTGCGGATATGCGGATTGACGCCGAAGATCTCCTGCACCACGACCAGCGCGCCACGCGGTGTTCCCTGAGGATCGGCCCGCCAGGCATGGATGCGGCCATGCGGGGAATCGAAATGGGTCCAGTAGCCCATGCATGCGCTCCGCTCGTGAGGAACGGGACAGTGTAGGGCGCGCGCGGCAGGGCTGTGTGCCGGGGCTGGCTGAACGCTCCGGTCCTGGCCGCCCGTGGCCGGAGGCTATAATCCGCGCCCCGTACATGCCGCCGCCGTACTCCCCATGTCCCTGCAGAACCCCAAGGTGGGCTTCGTCAGCCTCGGCTGCCCGAAGGCCCTGGTCGACTCCGAACGCATCCTCACCCAGCTTCGTGTGGAGGGATACGACATCGTGCCGACCTATGACGCAGCCGACGTGGTGGTGGTCAACACCTGCGGCTTCATCGACTCCGCCGTGGCCGAATCGCTCGACGCCATCGGCGAGGCGATGAACCAGAACGGCAAAGTCATCGTCACCGGCTGCCTGGGCAAGCGCCCGGAGCAGATCCGCGAGCAGTACCCCGATGTGCTGGCGATCAGCGGCCCGCAGGACTACCAGAGCGTCATGGAAGCACTGCATGCGGCGCTGCCGCCCAAGCACGACCCCTTCGTCGACCTGGTGCCGGACTACGGCATCAAGCTGACGCCGCGGCACTACGCCTACTTGAAGATCTCCGAAGGCTGCAACCACCGCTGCAGTTTCTGCATCATCCCGTCGATGCGCGGCGACCTGGTGTCGCGTCCCGTCGACGACGTGCTGCGCGAAGCCGAGCGCCTGGTGCGAGGCGGCGTGAAGGAACTGCTGGTGGTGTCGCAGGACACGTCGGCCTATGGCGTGGACGTGAAGTACGCCGAGCGCGAATGGCGCGGCAAGGCGTACCAGACGCGCATGAAGGCACTGTGCGAAGGACTGGGCGAACTCGATGCCTGGGTACGCCTGCACTACGTCTATCCCTATCCGCACGTGGACGACGTTGTCCCGCTGATGGCCGAAGGCAAGGTGCTGCCGTACCTGGACATCCCGTTCCAGCATGCCAGCCCGCGCATCCTCAAGCTGATGAAGCGCCCCGGCGCCGTGGACAAGACGCTGGAACGCGTGAAGCGCTGGCGTTCGATCAGCCCCGACATCACGTTGCGCTCCACCTTCATCGTCGGTTTCCCGGGCGAGACGGACCAGGAATTCGAGGAACTGCTGCAGTTCCTCGACGAAGCGCAATTGGACCGCGTCGGCGCATTCGCCTATTCGCCGGTCGAAGGCGCCGCCGCGAACCTGCTGCCGGATCCGGTTCCGGAAGAAATCAAGCAAGAGCGCCTGGCGCGCTTCATGCAGAAGCAGGCGGAGATCTCCGCCGCGCGTCTTGAAGCCAAGATCGGCACCGTGCAGCAGTGCCTGGTGGACCTGATCGAGGACGATATCGCCGTGGCGCGCTCGAAGGCCGATGCGCCGGAGATCGACGGCCTGGTGCACATCCAGAATGGCGGCGAGCTGGGTTTGCGCGTCGGCCAGTTCGTCGACGTCGAGATCACCGAGAGCGACGAACACGACCTGATCGGTGATGCCATCGCCGGAACGGCGGGCACGCCGCTCGATCTCAAGGTGCTGTGACCGCGCCAGCGACAGGAGCACACGCGGGCAATGGCCGGCGTCGTTTTGTCGCACCCTTGCGTGAGCAGGTGGATGCCACGTGTTTCCGGCATCCCTTGTTTGGCGGGTATGGCGAGCACCTGGACCTGATGACGGCCACGCGATGGCCGGATATCGAAGCCCTCAATGCGCGAATGCCGCCGTCGGGGCATCGCTTCGTGATGGAGGACGCGGCCTTGCTCGCCGACGGGCTGCACTACGAAGCACGCATCGCACAGGGACGCATCGCCACGCGCGCCGAGAACTGGCACGACCTGTTCAATGCCATGGTCTGGATGCGTCACCGGGCCCTCAAGCACGCCCTCAACCAGCAGCAGTGCCGACATATCGCACGAATGGGGACACGTGAGCGCAGTCCTGCCCAGCAGGCGCTGACCCAGTTCGATGAAGCCGGCGTCATCGTGCAGGTGCGCGAAGCGGCGCTGCTCGATCTATGGGACCGACACGACTGGGCGTCGCTGTTCCATGCGAATGCCGGGCGCTGGCGCAGCGGCGACATCGTGGTGGCTGCCGTGGTGGGGCATGCGCTGATGGAGCAGATGCTGGTCCCGGGGCGCCTGCTGGTCGGCAAGTGCCTGGTGGTGCTGGGCGATCCGGTCGACGGTGTCGCGCGCGTGGCCAATGCGATTTCAGCCGGTGCGATCCTCGTCACTCCGGCGGAGCTGCGGCCCCTGCCGTTGGCCGGCATCCCGGGATGGCACTCGGGCCAGAGTGAAACGTTCTATGCGCAGGGCGACTACTTCCGGCCGTTGCGGAATGGTCGCGTCTATCCGCGACCGCTGTGAGGATCAGTCCACGTAGCTGACATCCACCAGCACAAAGTGGGTGATGCCGGCGGGTAGCTCCACGGCGAACTCGTCATCGACACGCTTCTTCAGCAGTGCGCGTGCCAGTGGCGAGTCGATGCTGATCCAGCCGAGGGTCGCGTCGGTCTCGTCGGGTCCGACGATGCGGTAGCGCGAGACTTCACCGCTTGCGAGGTTCTCCAGCTCGATGGTGGCGCCGAAAAACACGGCTTCCGGATCGCTGGGTGCGGTGTCGACCACGCGCAGCGCTTCCAGCCGCTTGCTCAGGTAGCGCACGCGACGGTCGATCTCGCCGAGCTGCTTCTTCCGGTACGTGTACTCCGCATTCTCCGAGCGGTCGCCCTCGGCGGCGGCGGCGGCGAGCGCCTTCACCACTTCAGGGCGCCTGACGCGCCACAGATCGTCCAGTTCCGCCTTCAGGCGGTCGTGGCCTTCGCGAGTGATCAGGGCGGTGCTTTTCTCGCCCGGCGGGCGCCAGCGCGACACGTCATCGATCCCCGGCGGTGTCCGCGCGCCGCAGCGTGCGTCCGCGCGGATCGTCGACCGGTTCGATGCAGCTGCCTGCGGTCAGTGCCAGCAGGTCGTCGTCATGGATGGCGAATTCCTGCGTCGGCTGATCATCGTCCGGCGTGAGCTGCACGCAGGTGCCGTTCCAGGTCACCGACCAGCGGCCGGCATGTGTCGGCGCAGCCTGCAGGTCGTCCTGGCAATGCGCCTGCAGGGTGTAGCGCCCGTCAGCGCGCAGGTCCAGCAGCACGTTCTGCATCACGCAGCCGGTGGACGGCAGGCTGCCGAAGAACGGACCGGCGAAGGTCGCCGGTGTCGGGTTGGCGGCCGAAGCCGCCAGCGACAGGGCGATGCCTGGCAGGGCGAAAAGCCACTTCATGCGCATGCGATCAGCGGCGCCCGCCGAAGATGCTGCCCAGGATGCCGCGCACGATCTGGTTGCCCAGCTTGGTGCCGATGGTGCGGGTGGTCTGCTTGGCCATCGTCTCGATCATGCCCTGGCGGCGCTTGGTGCCGAACACCGCATCCTTCACTGTCTGGCCAAAGCCGCCGGCATCCGGATCGTCCTGCTCGGTCTTCGCGGCGGGCGCATTCGCGGTTTCCATCGCCGATTCCGCACGCTTGGCCAGCATCTCGGCGGCGGATTCGCGATCGATGGCGGTGTCGTACTTGCCGCCCACCGGACTGCCGTTGCGCACCTGCTGCCGCTCGCTCTCGTTGATCGCCCCCATGCGGCAGCGGGGTGGCGACACCATCGTCTGCTGCACCGGTGACGGAATACCCTTGTCCTGCAGCGTGGACACCAGCGCTTCGCCGGTGCCCAGCTTGGAGATGGCCTGGGCCACGTCCAGCTTCGGGTTCGGCACGAATGTTTCCGCCGCCGTCTTGACCGCCTTCTGGTCGCGCGGGGTAAAGGCACGCAATGCATGCTGCACGCGGTTGCCCAGCTGACCCAGGATGTTGTCCGGCACGTCGTCGGGAAACTGCGAGCAGAAGTACACACCCACGCCCTTCGAGCGGATCAGGCGCACGACCTGCTCGATGCGCTGCTGCAGGGCGGCGGGAGCATCGTCGAACAGCAGATGCGCCTCATCGAAGACGAACACCAGCTTGGGCTTGTCCAGGTCGCCGACTTCCGGCAGCGTCTCGAACAGCTCCGACAGCAACCACAGCAGGAAGCTGGAATACAGGCGCGGCTTCATGATCAGCTGGTCTGCGGCCAGGATGCCGATCACGCCGCGGCCATCGGTGTTCGTGCGCATCAGGTCGGCCAGTTCCAGCGCCGGCTCGCCGAAGAACATCTCGCCGCCTTCCTGTTCCAGCCGAAGCAGTGCGCGCTGGATGGCACCCACCGACTGCGTGCTGACCAGGCCGTAACTGGTGGAGATGTCCTTGCGCTCGGCGGCAACCAGGCCCAGCAGCGCACGCAGGTCTTCCAGGTCGAGCAGCAACAGGCCGCGGTCGTCGGCCAGTTTGAACACGATGTCCAGCACGCCGCTCTGGGTGTCGTTCAGTTCCAGGATGCGCGAGAGCAGCGTGGGACCCATCTCGCTGACCGTGGTGCGGACAGGGTGGCCCAGCTTGCCGTACAGGTCCCAGAAAATGACCGGGTTTGCACCGGGGGTGTAATCGGCGATGCCGATGTCCTTGGCGCGCTGCATGACGCGCTCGCTGCCGTCGCCGGCAGCGGCCAGGCCGGCCACATCGCCCTTCACGTCGGCCATGAACACGGGTACACCCATGCGCGAGAAGCCTTCGGCCAGCGTCATCAGCGTGACCGTCTTGCCCGTGCCCGTCGCGCCGGCCACCAGACCGTGCCGGTTGCCGAACTTCGGTTGCAGCGTGACCGGAATGTCGTCCGTGACGCCCTTGCCCAGCAGGATGGGATCCATGTTCAACCTCGCGTGATGATGCCCGGATTCTAGCGGCTGGATGCGGCATCCGGGGAAACGTTCCATGACCTACGACCTTGCCCGGGGCGCACGGCGGGGGCTACCCTCCCGACTCACACTCTGGATGCTCACCTGATGTCGTTTGCGGTTCCTTCCTGTCTGCGCTATTGGCCCATTGCGGCCGCCCTTTCCCTGCTGCTGGTCTCGCCTGTGTCACTGGCCCAACGGGTGTCCGCGCGTGACCGCGCTGCCGCCGATGCGCTTGAACAACGCATGGCGGCCGCGGAAAAACGTTACCGCGATGGCCTGGTGCTGGTCGCCAACAGCGATCCGCGTGGCGCCAGCGAGAGCGATGCGGCGTTGGAGGACATGGAAGACGTGCTGGATGCCTGCATCAAGCAGCGCGGCTGCCAGGTGCCCACCTTGCTGGCAACGTACAAGCGCCTGCTCAAGGGCAACGCCGATGCACAGGGTGAAGATGATGCGAGCGAGGGCGATGCGATCGATGCGCTGGACGACGGCACCGACCACGCCATTCCGGCGGGCACGCCGGTGCCGGAGACGGCCCGCACCACTGCGTTGCTCAACGATCAGCGGCATGCGTTCGATCGCATGGTCGAGTACAACCCGGCGGTCCAGGCCGGCATCCGCCGCTGGCTGACCGACATGCGCCCGGCGTTGATCGACAGCTTCGAGAACTACCAGAACATGCGTTCGGACCTGTATCCCGCGTGGGAGCGCAGTGGCCTGCCGGAGGCCTTGCTGTTCGGCATCATGGCCAAGGAGTCGAACGGCCGCGTGCATTCGACTTCGCGCGCGGGCGCGGCGGGCCCGATGCAGTTCATGTTCCACACGGGCGCGCGTTTCGGGCTTGGTCGCGATGCCAGCGGCTTCGATACGCGCTACGACCCGTATGCGTCCGGCCAGGCCAGTGCGGAATACATGAACGAGCGCATGCGCGGCCTCAACAACAACATCGAACTGGCGCTCGCGGCCTATAACGGCGGTGAAGGCCGGGCGGCCCGCGTCTATCGCGAGAACAGCGGCCTGGGCTTCTGGGACGACGTGGTCTACAGCCAGTTCCCCGGCGAGACGCGCGACTACGTGCCGATGGTGATCGCGGCGGCATGGCTGTTCCTGCACCCGCGCCAGTACGGCCTCGAGTTCCCGAAGGTCAACGCGCAGCCGGCACCGCTCAAGCTGTCGCGCGACGCATCCATCTACGAACTGACCATCTGCCTGGGCAATGGCGGCACGCGCGAGGGTTACATGCGCACGCTGCGCAACCTCAATCCGCGCTACCAGCCGGAAAGCTGGATCCCGGCCGGCACCACGTTGAAGGCCAATACGCGCATCGTCGGCCTCTACAACCGTCATTGCGTCAGCGGCCCGCGCGCCGAACTGGCCCGCACGCTGGTCAATGCGGATCCCGCCGCCGCGATCCGGCGCACGCGGCTGACAGGCAGTGTTGCGGTGGGCGACGTGACGCCGGTGGCGGGCGTACCGACCACGGTCGCCACCGGTGAACCCAAGCCGGCGGAACCCAAGAAAGAGCAGGCGCGCGAGTACCGCGTCGCCAAGGGCGATACGCTGGGCAGGATCTCGCAGCGCTTCCAGTGCGATCTGAAAAAGCTGGCGCGCGCGAACAGCCTGAAGGCGCCGGCGTATGCCGTGCGACCGGGGCAGGAATTGACGCTGGAGAGTTGCAGGAAGTAATCCCGGGTTCCGATGACCCTGGCGGCAGGCGACACCCATTCGAGTGTCGGCGAAGCATCGGGTCGTGTATCTCGCGGATTGTCTGTTCCCGTGCGTGCGTCTTTCGCGTCACTGCTCCTTCCCGATGCGTAAACGCCTGTACGTAAATGGATGAACCGATCGCGACAGCGTGCGGGTGCCACATGGCGCCTGTGAAATGTGCGCCTGCGCGCATTCGCGGGTGAGGGGCAGGAGTACACATGCACTGCTGACTTGTCAGCGCACCCTTCACAAGGAGATAGTCATGTCTATCAAGACGTTCCTGCTTTCGTCAGCATGCGCGGCCGCATTGGTGCTCGGGTTCTCATTCACGTCGAAGGCCGACGATCCATGTACCGAATGCTGGCTGGCATGCGATCAGTCCTACAGGATCTGCATGCAGGGCGGGCAATACACGCCCGCCCAGTGTCGAACCAGCCTGAACACATGCCGCTTCATCACCTGCGGTAACTGCGAAGTCCCCTGATCCGGCAGCGACACGCCGCGGGGATGGCCCCGCGGCGTACGGAGGTGCATGTGAAAATGAAAAAAATGCTTCCACTCGCGGTGGTCGCGGCGGCCCTTCTGGTGGGACTGGGTGCGGGGCGCGTCTACAGCGCCCACAAACTTGCGAAATCGAATGATCTCGTGGTCACGCGTGGCGACTACGACCTCTATCTCGTGCGCCCTGACCAGGTCGCGTTCTATTCCCTGCAAGCCTGTGGCGGCTGCGAAAAGACTCGCCGATTGCTGCGGGAGCTGGGGGTGGACTACGTGGAGCGGCCTGCCGACACATCGATGGTGCATCGCCAGGAGTTGCACCGGCTCGATGCGAAGCGCGTCCCTGTCATCGTGACAGCGGGCTACAAGCTGGAGGGGTACGACCGGGACAGGACGATCGCGCTGCTGGAAGAGCAGGGATACCTTCGCTCCGGGAGTCGCTGACGGAGCCGACGGATGTCCGACGTCCGGCGGCGAGGCGGCGATCAGCAGGTGCGCGTCGCAACACGGTCGGCTTCCGCCATCAGGCGGTCAGACGTGCCAGCGCCTGTCCAAGACGCACGGGCGATTCCGCCTTCAGTTCCGGGGCAAGTTCCGCTACGCCCGGCGGCAACAGCACGATCACCGTCGAGCCGTAGTTGAACCGCGCCATCTCGGCGAAGCGCTCCAGCGTGACGCCCTTGCCGCGGTAGTCCTTGCGGGTGATGGCCGTGCCGTAGGCGGGGATTTCCTCGCCGCTCCACACGGTTTCCACGCCGGAGACGAGCAGGGCGCCGACCATTACCGAGACCATCGGACCGAAATCGGTGTCGAAGTGGCAGACCAGGCGCTCGTTGCGCGCGAACAGGCGCGGCACGTTGGCCACCGCATCGGTGCCCACGCTGAAGAGACGGCCGGGGACATGCACCGTCTCGCGCAGCGTGCCGGTCCACGGCATGTGCACACGGTGGTAGTCGCGCGGCGACAGGTAGACGGTGGCGAACAGACCGTTGCGGAACGGTTCCGCGGCCGCCGCATCGCCCAGCAGTTCGGCGGCGGTGAACGACTGGCCCTTGGCCTGGAAGATGCGGCCGTCCTCGATAGGACCGCACTGGCTGATATGGCCGTCGGCCGGCATCAGCAGCGCCCGCGGATCGGCGTCGGCGACGCGCGCACCGGGCTTCAGCGCGCGGGTGAAGAAGGCGTTGAAGCTGGGATACGCTTTGGGATCGGGCTCGGCGGCTTCGCCCAGGTCGACGTTGAACTTCCGCGTCACCGTGTCGATCAGCCACTGCTTGGTGCCGGGCGAGGTCGAATACGCCAGCCGCCGCGCCAGCGAGGAGAGGAAGCGATGCGGCAGGACGTAGGTCAGCGAGGTCAGCAGGCTCATTTCGCCGACGCCTCGGTCAGCGCACGCATGTCAGCAGCGATCGCCTTCGGCTGGAACGGCGGGCGGATCAGGCCGGCCAGGCGTCCCTGCGGGTCCAGCACGCCGATCGCGGAGGAGTGGTCCATGCTGTAGTCGTTCGGATTCTGCTCGAACCCGTCACCGGGCACTTTCATGAAGACGAAGCCCAGCGACTTGGCGAAGTTCTCCAGCGTCGGGACATCCGCCGTCGCGGCCATCGTGTCGGGATGGAAGGCATGCGCGTACTCGCCGATGCGGGTGGGCGTGTCGCGTTCCGGGTCCACGGAGACGAACAGCACGCGCGGGCGGGTGGAATCGGGCAGGTCCTTCCACTGGGCCTGTGCCTGGGCCAGTTCGGCCAGCGTGGTCGGGCAGACATCCGGGCAGAAGGTGAAGCCCAGGAATACCAGCGTCCAATGGCCTTTCAGCTCGCCGTCGGCCAGCTGGGTGCCGTCGGACTGGCGCAGCGAAAAGGGCGGCAGCGGGCGCGCCTGCGGGAACAGGGTCACCGTCTGCGTGGCCGGCCATTGCGTGGCGGGTGTGACGGGGCCGAAGAACTTCTGTGCGGCCAGCAGGCCTAGGCCGGCGGCGAGCGCCAGGACGAGGATGAGGCCGATCTTCTTGTTGAACATGCAGTGGGATTCCCACGAGGAGGAGGGCACGGCCGGCGGGCCGGAGCCGCATGGGCGCGGCATGAAGGCCGCCATGATACCGGGGCAGCCCCTATAATCGGCGGCCTTCGCCGTCCCGGCGTCTTCACAAGCCTTGCCATGACCGCCGACGTCGCCGCAGAACTGCATACGATCATCGACCTGATCCGCTACGGCGCCAGCCGTTTCAACGCGGCCGGCCTGACCTTCGGCCACAGCTACGACAATGCGCTGGACGAAGCCTCGCACCTGGTGCTGCACACCCTGCACCTGCCACCCGATCTCGGCCCGGCTTATGGCCAGGCACGGCTGACGACGGCGGAGAAGGCGAAGATCCTGGGGCTGTTCGAGCGCCGCGTGGATGAGCGCGTTCCGGTGGCCTACCTGACCGGTGAAGCGTGGTTCGCGGGCCTGAGCTTCAAGAGCGATGCGCGCGCACTGGTGCCGCGTTCACCGATCGCCGAGCTGATCGAATCGGGCTTCGAGCCCTGGCTGGGCGGCCGCGAAGTGAACCGCGCGCTGGACCTGTGCACGGGCTCGGGCTGCATCGCCATCGCGATGGGCCACTACAACCCGGACTGGCAGGTCGACGGCGTCGACATCAGCGACGACGCGCTGGCCCTGTCGGCCGAGAACAAGGCGCGCCTGCATTCCGACAACGTGCACTTCATCAAGTCCGACCTGTTCGGCGGCCTGACCGGCCGCCACTACGACCTGATCGTCACCAATCCGCCTTACGTCACCAACGACGAGACCGACGCGCTGCCGAAGGAATACTCCTACGAGCCGGAACTCGGCCTGCGGGCAGGCGACGACGGCCTGGACCTGGTGTTGAAGATCCTGCGCGATGCGCCGCTGCACCTCAGCCAGGACGGCCTGCTGATCTGCGAAGTCGGCGAGTCCGAGCGTGCGCTGGTGAAGCTGCTGCCCGACGTCGAGTTCGCCTGGATCGAATTCAAGGTGGGGCAGATGGGCATCTTCGCCGTCGAATGCGCGGAGCTGATCCGCCACAACGCGCGCATCACCGCGCTCGCCGCCACGCGAAAATAACGCGCCGGGACCCCGCGCTGCGCGCGCAGCGGTTGCGCCTGCAACCGTCGCGGCCGGCGTTGGCGCACTGCACAATAGGGCGGCCGGTATGCGATGCTTCAACGCCCGGCACCGGTGGTTCCATCCGCGGAGCGGCGCTTGAGCAGCAACAGTTTCGGAAAACTCCTCACGGTCACCACGTTCGGCGAATCGCACGGGCCGGCGATCGGCTGCGTGGTTGACGGCTGCCCGCCGGGGCTGGAGATCGCGCCGGAGGAATTCCGCCACGACCTGGAACGCCGCGCCACCGGCAAGTCGCGGCACACCTCCGCGCGCCGCGAGGCCGATGAGGTCGAGATCCTCAGCGGCGTCTACGAAGGCCGCACCACCGGCACGCCGATCGCGTTGCTGATCCGCAACACCGACCAGCGCAGCAAGGACTATGCGGACATCGCGCGGCAGTTCCGTCCGGGCCATGCCGACTACACCTACTGGCAGAAGTACGGCATCCGCGACCCGCGCGGCGGCGGGCGCTCGTCCGCGCGCGAAACCACCATGCGCGTGGCCGCCGGCGTTATCGCGAAGAAGTGGCTGCTGCAGCGCTTCGGCGTCAGTGTGCGCGGCTACCTGTCGCAACTCGGGCCGATCACACCCGACGGTTTCGACTGGAGCGCGGTGGAAGACAATCCGTTCTTCTGGCCGCATGCCGCGCAGGTGCCGGCGCTGGAAACCTACATGGATGCGCTGCGCAAGTCGGGCGATTCCATCGGCGCACGCGTCAACGTGGTCGCCGACGGTGTGCCCGCGGGCTGGGGTGAGCCGATCTACGGCAAGCTCGACGGCGACCTGGCGGCCGCATTGATGAGCATCAATGCCGTGAAGGGCGTGGAGATCGGCGACGGCTTCGCGGCGGTCACCCAGAAGGGTACCGAGCATCGCGATCTGATGACGCCGGCGGGCTTCCTCTCCAACCATGCGGGCGGCATCCTCGGCGGAATTTCCACCGGCCAGCAGGTAACGGCCTCGATCGTGCTGAAGCCCACCTCCAGCCTGCGCCTGCCGGGTGCCACGGTGGACGTGGACGGCAACACGGTGGACGTCATCACCACCGGCCGCCATGACCCGTGCGTCGGTATCCGCGCCACGCCGATCGCCGAGGCGATGATGGCGCTGGTGCTGATGGACCAGGCGCTGCGCCACCGCGCGCAATGCGGCGACGTGGGTGACGTGCCGCCGCACGTTCCCGGCGGCGTCGATGGCTGAGCTGCGGCCGCGCGTCTGGGTGTCGCAGCCGCTGTTCGACGACATCGTCGGACGGCTTGCCGCGCACTTCGACGTGCGTTCGACGGCGGAAGTCACCGAGTACACGCCGCAGGCCATCGCCGCGGCATTGCGCGACAGCACGGGTGCGCTGGTGACGTTGAACGAACGCATCGGCCTCCGGGAAATCGCCGATGCGCCGCAGTTGCGCGCCATCGCCAACGTCGGCGTGGGCTACAACAACCTTGACGTCGATGCGCTGACGCGGGCGGGCATCGTCGCGACCAATACCCCGGACGTCTTGACCGAGACGACGGCCGACTTCGGCTTCGCGCTGCTGATGGCTACCGCGCGACGCATCACCGAGGCCGAGCGCTGGCTGCGAGACGGGCAGTGGCAGCGGTGGTCGTTCGGTACGCTGCTCGGCGCCGACCTGCATGGCAGCACGCTGGGCATCGTCGGCATGGGGCGCATCGGGCAGGGCATCGCACGGCGTGCGCGCGGCTTCGACATGCGCGTGCTGTACCACAACCGCAGTCGCTTGCCGCAGGCGATCGAGCAGGAGTGTGGTGCGGCCTACGCCGGCCTCGACGACCTGCTCGCACGGGCCGACCACGTGATGCTGGTGTTGCCGTACTCGCCGCAGGCACACCATCTGGTCGACGCGTCGGCGCTGGCGAAGATGAAGCCGACGGCCACGCTGGTGAACATCGCGCGCGGCGGCATAGTCGATGAGGTGGCACTGGCCGACGCGCTGGCCAGCGGCCGGCTGGCCG
>Ga0065704_10070426_pt1 | contig 25277 bp, 20 predicted proteins | sample SwiRhicommuniRL2_FD_59091 | JGI IMG/M metagenome (GOLD analysis project Ga0065704, IMG submission 59091) | Switchgrass rhizosphere bacterial communities from Rose Lake, Michigan, USA - RL2 v2 (version 2) | ecosystem: Host-associated > Plants > Roots > Rhizosphere > Soil | place: East Lansing, MI | reverse complement strand
AATCAAAAAAATAAAATTTCATATGTTCATCAAAGTATATACTTCTAAGCAAAATTTTTTAATGGTCAACATTGATCATATTGTCTATATCGGTCCTGGTTCTTCAAATAGAGGATGTACGGTACATCTGGATACAGGAGTCAGGTTAGAATCCATTGACGATTATGATGTTCTATTAAATCAACTAATTTAATTATGATAAGTCGAGTTTTTTTGATTCTTTATTAAGTTTCATATTGTGATTGTAATCATAAAATACTAAGTTAATATTTGATTATGTGGTTTGAAGATAAATTGATTTTGGCAAAAGAATTGTTTGATAAGACTCATATAAATAATTCTTTTTCAGCTACTTCAAATTACAATATTATGGAATCTTCTAACTTGACATTGAATAAGATCGGGCAGCATCTTCTCAGAAGAGGAGAAACTGTCTCTATCGCCGAAAGCGTGACATCAGGTTCGCTGCAGATGGCTTTTTCTCAAATTCCCCAAGCGGAAAAATTTTTCAAAGGTGGTTTAACAGCATATACCTTAGAGGAAAAAGTAAATCTATTGAATATCGACCACTCTGAGGCCAAGTCTACCAACTGCGTATCAAGAAATATCAGTGAGCAGATGGCTGTAAATGTCGCACAACTTTTTAATACAGAATGGGGAATTGCCACAACGGGATATGCAACTCCTGTAGAAGAGTCCAATGGGGAGATCTATGCTTACTACTGTATTTCTTATAAAGGAACGATCGTAAGAAGTGATAAAATAGAATTGCATCCGATGACAAAAGCAATAGATGCCCAAAACTATTTTGTGGAATATGTTGTTGGCTGTCTTAGATGTGAAGTGAAAAGAGATCATTTACAAATGACGGTTTAGAGTATGGCATATACAAATTTACAATTACAAGATAGATCAGTTTTGATTTCTGGGGCTGATAGTGGTATTGGAAGGGCTGTCGCGATCTTACTTGCCAGGCACGGCGCAGATGTCGCGATTATTTACCACAGTAATGATAAGGATGCCCAAGACACCAAAGGTGAAATTGAAAAGCTAGGCAGAAAAGCTATTGTATTTTCTGGAGATGTCAACAATTTCCAATTCTGTAAGGCTACGGTGAATCAAGTTGTATCAGAATTTGGGAAATTGGATATTTTGATCAATAATGCGGGAGTCCAATTTCCTTGTGATAACATTGCAGATCTACAGGAGGAGCATATCCGGGAAACGTTTAATGCCAATATCATTGGAATGATCTTACTTACCAAGGCTGCATTTCCCTATCTTAAAATGGGTGATTGTATCATCAATACGACTTCTGCAACTGCTTATCAGGGGCATGATCAACTTTTGGATTACAGTGCAACCAAGGGGGCAATTGTTTCATTCACAAGATCGCTCGCATTACAGGCAAAGCCCAAAGGTATTCGTGTGAATGCTGTTGCACCTGGTCCTGTTGCAACACCGTTGACTAAAGAAACTTTCAACGAAAAAGAAGAAGATCCTAACAAACCTCCTTTAGAAAGAAATGCGACCGAAGAAGAAATTGCTGGTAGTTTTTTATTTCTCGCAACAGAGGCCGCTGCACAAATAACCGGACAAGTCATCCATCCTAATGGCGGATTAATTATAAATGGCTAAAAATCAAATTCAAAATATTAATATTTAAAAAGTAAAATTATGGCAACTACAACACAAACCACAGCAAAAAAGAGTGCAGTTAGAAAAACTCCGGCAAAAAAAGATGCTGCGAAGGATTTGAAAGATCTTTTTGAGGACGGTCTAAAAGATATCTACTGGGCTGAAAAAGCACTTGTAAAAGCCTTACCAAAGATGCAGAAAAATGCAACAGATGAGAAATTAAAAAATGCCATCGCTCAGCATTTGATAGAAACTGAAGAACATGTAAGCCGATTGGAAGAGTGTTTTGAATCTATGGGTAAAAAAGCGCAAGCTAAAAAATGCGATGCAATGCAGGGATTATTAGATGAAGCTAATAGTATAATACAAGAAACAGAACCGGGAACTGTAAGAGATGCTGGGATCATTGCAGCAGCTCAAAAGGTTGAACATTATGAAATAGCAACATATGGAACGTTGGCAGCTTTCGCAAAGGTGCTAAATGAAAAAGCGTCTCTAAAAAATCTCCTGGCAACACTGGAAGAAGAAAAACAATGTGATGGGTCTTTGACTAAACTTGCTGATACTAATTTGAATTCTAAAGCAAAATAATATTAAACCTTCCAAAACTCAGATTGAAAATTATAGTCAGTGTCAATATCTTCATTTTTATGCTGACAGGAAGAGAACTTCAAACAGAGAGCAATTAATTGCTCTCTTATTTTTTTTATAATGAAATCATAGCAGTATTTTGTAGGAGAATTGAAATAAGAATGAAAGATAACCGAAATTTCAATTTCCAAAAAATACAAGTGGTATATTTGTTGAAAAGGCTACTATCAAAAAATGTTTAATGGTTTATCAACTTTTGAGGGAACAGTTTTTAAAATGCAGTTTGGATGAAGCGTGGCAATTTTTCTCATCACCTTATAATCTTCCCCGTATTTCACCTCCTGAGATGGATTTTCGAATCGTTTCAAACCTTCAAAATGACAAGATCTATGAAGGTTTGAAAATAGATTACACGGTGCGGCCATTATTTCATATAAAACTCAAATGGAAAAGCGAGATCAGAGGATATAGGTCCCATCAAAGCTTCATAGATTATCAATTAAGGGGACCCTATAAGTTTTGGAGCCACTACCATGAGTTTATACCTTCTAATGATGGCGTATTGATGCGGGATATTCTTCGGTATGAAGTGCCATTTGGGATCTTTGGTGATTTTATTAATTTCATTCTTATCAGACGGACCCTTGATTATATATTTGATTATAGGAGAGATGTTATCAATGAATTATTTAATAAAAAGTGAGTACCTATATGCTGAAGATGTTCTATCTATTTTTGAATATCAATTATATGGAAAAAAATTCAGTATAGAGGGATGGTCATTTTATTGATTCAGGCAAAAACTATAAGATCCTTAGACCAAGTAATGTTTTTTTTACTACTATCATTCAAGTCATCTTACTTTTAAAATATAAACCAGAAAGAGATTCGTAAGAATCTCTTTCTGGTTTATATTTAATTGAATTATAATTGTTTTCATGTTAAATTTTGTTTTGATAATAATTTGGTGCGATAGTGGTTTGCTGTTACCTGATTTCTAATTATAAAATACCACAATATGAAACAAATATTACAAGACAAAAGTCTCAAGGGAAAAACAGTAGTCATCACAGGAGCAAGCAGTGGAATAGGACGAGCTATCACAGAAGCTTTTGCATTAGAAGGATGCCAGTTAGTATTAGCGGCGCGTGGTAAAGAAGCTCTTGATGAAACACTTCGCTTGTGTGGAGATCTTGAAGCTAAAGCCATAGCAGTTCCTACAGATGTTTCCAAATATGGAGATGTTCAACATCTGACGCGAGAAGCTTTAGATGCTTTTGGAAGAATTGACTTTTGGGTCAATAATGCAGGCGTTATGGCAAGTGGCCGATTTGAAGAAATACCGATGGATGTTCATGAGCAGGTTATAAAGACCAACCTCTTTGGCTATATGCATGGTGCTTATAGTGTATTACCGATATTTAAAAAGCAGGAAGAAGGTATATTGATCAACAATGTATCCATAGGTGGATTTATGCCTGCTCCTTATAGTGCGGTTTACTCTTCGACAAAATTTGGCATCCGTGGTATGATGGAATGTCTTCATGGTGAAATTTCGGATTTCCCTAATATACATATTGCCAATCTATACCCCCAGATACAACGATCGACCGGTAATATGCATTCAGCAAAATACTCTGGTCTGGATTTCAAGATTCCACCATTTGCTTCAGATCCACGAGATACTGCTGCTAAGATATTACAACTTGCAAAATATCCTCAGAAAGACCTATTTCCAGATTTGAGATCCAAAGCTTTGGTAACACTTTATAAGACCTTCCCTAAGCTAATTATCAACACGGCTTCAGCAGGAATGCGGCTGATGATGAAATCAAACGATACTTCCGGAGATGAAGGAAATGTTTTAAAACCTTCTGGTTATCCTCATCGTATTTATGGCGATACTATCTTGCCTGTACCATCCAAAAAAACAAAGACGGCCTTCTTAGCAGGCTTGGGGATTTCCCTTCTGTTCTTTGTTGTGAAGACAAATATGAGAAATCAAAAGAACAGTTAGATCAAACACTTAAAACGAATTACAGCAATGAGTCACAATATTTTACAAGAGCAACACCAATTAGGAATAGGAGGTGTGGCTATAGGAACAGCATTTAATGATATATCCGATGAACGATCTTATGAAATTCTGAAAACAGCATGGGACGCTGGGATCAGGTATTTTGACACTTCTCCTTGGTATGGATTGACGAAAAGTGAACGAAGATTTGGAGATTTCCTTGCCGATAAGAAAAGGTCTGAATTTGTTTTTTCAACCAAAGTTGGGCGTTTATTCAAAAAAGTGTCGACAGCGGAAGTGCCACCAACGATGTGGAAAAATCCATTGAATTTTGATTTTAAGCATGACTATACTGGAGATGGTGTGAAAAGATCCATCGAAGACAGTTTGCGAAGAACAGGACTTGAATCCATTGATATCATTTATGTCCATGATCTATCGGAAGATCAGGTAGGAGACCGTTATCCATATTTTCTCAAACAAGCCAGAGAAGGTGCTTTTAAGGTCTTGTCCGAATTAAGGGATCAAGGCGTTATCAAAGCTTGGGGCATGGGAGTCAATAAAATTGAGCCTATTCTAGATTGTCTCGATTCTGCCGATCCTGATATATGTCTTTCGGCAACACAGTATTCGATTCTTGAGCATGAAGATGCTGTGGACAGATTGCTCCCTGCTGTTAGCAAAGCAGGAGTGAAACTGGTATCTGGAGCTGGTTATAATTCAGGGTTTATAGCAGGGCGGGACCGTTATAATTATAAAGATGTTATCCCAAAGGGGATGACACAAAAAAGAGACAGGATCACGGAGATTGCTCGAGATCATGGAATCTCTATAATAGATGCGGCAATCCATTTTGTACTCTCTGCAAAAGAATTTGTATCTATTATCCCAGGGGCAAGCCATTCCGAGCAAGTTATTAAAAATATGGAATCCTTAGATACTAATATACCTAAAGATTTTTGGTACGAGCTTAAAAGTGAAGGTTTAATTTATAATAAAGCTGAAACGCCATCTTAAAAGAGAAGAATAATCGCAGATCTATATAAGTGAAGATAATATAAAATGGCGTCAACTGTGTTTAGTTGACGCCATTTGGTTTTGTGGCCATTGCCAGGATCGAACCAGCAAATCTTTTGAGATACGAATTTGCCAGATTAAAAAGAATTACAAATTTCTTCTTTGTCAGTTCACATTCTTACGGACTAACCTTCTTGTACTATTATATTTATTTTTTGACAACCTTCTTGGTCATAGATGTTTCGTCACTAAATATCATTTTTAAAAGGTAACTTCCGGTAGGCACTTTTGATAGGTCCATTTCATTAATTGATGATACTTTGATTTTTTTTCCTGTAAAATCAAACAGTTCCATTGATTTAATAACTTTATCCGTAGTAACGGCAATTTTATCAGTAGTAGGATTAGGATAAATATTCAATTTATAACCTTTTGATTCGTCAACAGACATAACAGTCTTAGATTGAACTTTAAAATTGTCTACAAAAATACAGTAGCTGGCCAATGCATTGAAAACTGTTCCATCAGAGGCATAAAAAGCAAACTTGACATTATTTCCTTTATAAGCTGACACATCGATTGTAAAGGTATTTCTGGAATTAGAAATTGTAATGTTTGGATTGTCCCAGTTTCTAAGTTCTTGCCAGGTGCTTCCGTTATCAGACGTTACCAGTACTTTGAATTTGTCGCCAGCTTCGATCTGAGGTGCCGGACCGGAAGGATTGGTTGTGAAAGGCCCATCGGTTGTACCACAGTCAAATGTGATCTGGTAATCATCACCAGAAAGATCAAAAGCGTTGGTGACCGCCCAATAAGAGATGTTAGCGGTATACATATTAACTCGTAATGATTGGTCGTTTACAGAAGTATTATTCAAAAAGGCTTTCTGCTGCCAATAGCTAGAAGAGGTATTGGTTGGTCCATTCCCAACATTGGCGTTAAAGGCATAGCCAATATACCAATTAGTTAAAGGAAAAGTAGTGAAATCCTGTGAATAAGGTGGTGTTGTAGCTTGGGAGAATAATGATGATGCGTACATCATTAGTGATAGAAAGTAAAGTTTTTTCATTGTAGTAGTTATTTAAATCGATGCCCTGACTTTTCAGTCAGGACACCAATTAATAAAAAATAATTTATGAAGTTTATTGTTTGATCAATTTCTGTGTCTCAGTATTTCCATTCTGATAGGTCATCTTAATAAAATAAACACCTGATACAAGTTCTGACACATCAATTTGAGTAGCTGCTGATTCTAATAGCAAGCGACCATTTGCATCAAAGATCTCTGCTTTGGTCATCACTGATGAATTTTTAAGTGTTATCGAGTGTCTGGTCGGATTAGGATAAATAACAGTTGTTTTACTTTCTTTGTTGACATCAGAGACTGCAAGATTTTCTTTTAGAACATTTAATGTGTAATCTTCGGCCTGACCCTGATAAAATACGTTGCAGGCATTCGTTGCGTAATCTGTAACTTCAGAAATTATTCTAATTCTTGTGTTTCCAAGATCAGCGGTCAAAGGTATTGGAAGCTGATATGTAATAGTGTTGCCATTAGACTCTCTGATCTTTCCGATATTATATATTTCCCCAGCATCACCTAAATAGCCATTTTGGTTCCAGTCAACAAATACTGTAATAGCTTGTATTGATGTACTGTCATAAGTCTGCCCGTCAATCTGCAAAGGATAGCTTTTGCCTCTCTCAACATCAGATTTGATACTGGAAAAATTTTCATAGGCAACTTCACTATCGGATGTATTATCAATTGTGCCCAGTCTTACTCTGTCAATAGGCATTGAAAAATTAAATTTTGGTGTACAGTAGTTATCTACCGGATTGGTTTCCGTACAGGTTCCTATTAATGTAAATACGCCATCCAGACCGCCATTGGTTTGTCTCCAAATGGTCCCGTCATTACTATAATATGCTTCTTTTCCACTGTTTCTAATTGAAGTTGCCTCGATAAAGGAAGCGTTTGCCTCATCCTTATTGACTGCTTTTACAACCAGCCAGTATCTCGCGCCTACGGCACCACCTTCAATGACTACTGGTTCCGGTAGGTCAAATGTATTTTTTCTGAATGTAAATCCTTCTCTCTCGTTCAGATCTGTTACTGTATTAGGCGTTACCGTCTGATAGCCGGCTACGATATCCAAAGGCAATCCATCCGGACCACTTTTCATCAGAAACAGATCAAAAGATTCAATGCCGCCTTTGTCAATGGTATTTAGGATAATGTTTGTCAATGTGAGATTTGTGTGTGCAGCAACATTAAAGTCATTGGCGATATATAGAAGTTTCAGATCCCCTGTGCCTGTTTCAAAATTGTTGCTGGGTGTGGATGGAGCACAGGCTGACGGATAATTTTCTACACTATCACTATTGCCTATAACAACATCATCCAAAACATTGGATCGTCCAAATTTAATGATCCCTTCAAAACATACCTGTAGTTCTGCAGATTTTTCAGGTAGATTCAAAACTTGCTGTTTCCAATCTGGAACGTTAGAAAAATAATTTTTGAGCAATTTCCATTCGGCAGTCGGTGAAACACGGTAATAAACATTCAGCATGTTCTGATAGATTCCCCAAGCTTCCTGTCCCATGAAAAAAGATAGGGTAGGTGTCTGCAGTGCACTGATATCCATCGTTGGACTGATCAGTCTTATTTTAGCATCGCCAGAGTTAAAGGCAGCCTGCGTACAAGCATTTAACTGTCCTGAGTGTGCATTGACGATATTGTAATCCACGCCACCAGCAGAACCTTTCTTGTAGATCCAGCCGTCATAGGATGCATTGCCCCCGCCAATCACTTGCTTGGTCCAGCAATTTCGGCTTGAGCTGTCGGCCTCAAAAGTCTCTTTGAAGGGAAAACTGCTGAAAGTGCCACAACTTTGAGCACTAATACCGGCATTTATAAAGGAGAAAAATGCTGCAGTCAAAAGGTAAAATTTCTTCATTTCAGTTCAAATTTAATGTGTACGAAAATACCCTTCAATTGAATAAGAAACAAGAAAAAGGATAACTGTATTATAGAAGATTTATGATTTTGATAGCTTATTTTGGGATTTATTTGTTTGATTTCCAGAATTATATATTTTCTGAGACCTTGTTTTTTAATAAGCTTCTTTTTTTATTGATCTTATTCAATTTTACTAGCAAAAAGATAATTATAGAACCTAAAAGCACTGAGGTCAATGATATGATTGTGATATATTTTTGATCGGTATATTTCTTTTCTTCTTCGTTTTGACTATTTTCCTGAAGTATTAACTTATTGACCCATTTTGCGGCATCACGATTACTTTGTTCTACATTCATTAGAAAAATTTGCTCATAATGATCATGTTTCTTTATATCATTCAGCTGTAAGAAATTTTCTGAAAGTAACTTAAAAACCTCATTTTCTATATCGTCTCTTGAAGGAGCGTTCTTTCTTTTTTCCAATATATCAAAAAGTATTTCATTTGAAGGTCCCGGTTTTCCTTCAAGAGAAAGGATATTTGCCTGTCCCAGTGCAATGAACGATTCTTGTAGTTCTATAAATTGCGGTGGATACGGGCGTGATGACTCATTGGGGTTGATACTGGCGAGTTTTAAACTTTCTGAAGCCTCATTAAGTTTTTTTTGTTGTATCAGTGCATATGCCCTGTTGAGGTAAGCTAACTTGATATTGATCTCTGCCAAAGGATTTTTTGAATTGACATATTGATTGATTGCCTTGTTGAAGTAAGAAAAGGCAATGTCGCTATCCAAACTGTAGAAGTAATTCATTCCTTTCAGATAAAAAATATTTCCTTTAACTAGATTCAGAGAGTCGGAAATTTTCGGTGAAGATAATAGCAGTTCTGCCTGGTCCAGATAGATCCTTGTCTTCTCATTAAGCTGCAAAAATTGATAAGTATTCCCAAGGATGCCTAAAATTTTTATCTTGGTTACAACATCATTTTTATTGTCAGCAATCTTCAAAGCGTCATTTCCATATCTGACAACATCAAGGGGATTTTGCAAAAGATTTGACGTATTGGTCAGTATAAAGAGAGCTTGCAGCTTGTCCTGGTGATTCAACATATTACTGTTATAGGCCTTTTTGGCAAGTTCAAATGATTCTTTTGGATCAGCAAGCATCAGCTTCTCGGCCTTATTTAAAATGTCCTCATTCTTCCGCCCGTTTGCTCTGGCAAGAGTTCCCCAAAAAAATAATATTATTAAAATCCAATTCCTCATTCTTCTTTCTGTTTTAATAATTGAATATAGTTGGCAGGCGACATTCCTGTAACCGTTTTAAAAACTGCTGTAAAGGCGCTGTGTGTTGAGAAACCGCTTTCTTCGGCCAGATATTTGATTTTATAACTCCTGTAGATGGGTTTATCCTTAAGCTTGTTGATAATGTAGTTGATCCTTAATTCATTAATGTAGGCATTGAAGTTCTTTTGTTTGTGCGTATTAATAGTTTCGGATAAATATTTGGTATTGGTTTCCAGTTTTTTAGCAAGGCTTTGGAGAGAGATATCCGTTTTTATGTAATCCTCAGTATTCTCAAAATCATCCAGTTTTTTCAGCAGTATATTCTCTGTCTTTTCAGAGATCGCCTGTTGCTGAGGTGCTTTTTTTTCCTTCAGCAAATTGATCCTGAGTATAAAGTTTTGATATTCTTTGACCTGGGAATTGATTTGAAAGAATCTTATCACAATTAATATTATGATCAGCGTTGAAATGCCAACGATTGAGAATAATATTTTTTTTCGGTTTTTCAGCAGAGATTCCTGTTCGGTCCTAAAATTATCTTCTAAAATGTTAAACCATTTGTTTTTTGCTGAAAATCGGGTTTGATTAAGTGCTTTTAGCAATAGATCTTTCTTTTCAACAGTTTCCTTATAATTATCGTAAGCCTGCGTTTTGGCATATAATTTTGCCATTATATCATAATAGCAATATTTCAGGTTAAGATTGGCCGTTTGTTCAAGAGATTCTTTAGGAAGCTCAGAGATCATCTTTTTTGCAGCCTCCAGTTTATTATTATTGATCAAATAATTAGCATATACAATTTTGAATTGAAGGTCATTTTTATACAGATTATAAATATTTGTAAGAAAAAAACTGTTAGTAGGATCCTTGTCATGATCTGCAAGAAAACCCATCAGGTAAAGCAAGCTTTCTCTTGCTATCATAAGGTTGCAGGATTGTGCCTTTATCAAAATATTGGAAAGTTCTTGTTTACTTTCCACTGGTCTACTTTGATTCAACCGATTAAGAAAAGTCATTATTTCCTTAGAAAAGAGTATATCCTTGTCTTGCGAAGCTTTTATAAATTCGGAGTCATAGTAAATTCGAAGATAATATAGAATACTTTGTTTCAGTACAATAATATCCGGCGAGAGATTTTCATCAGAGGATGAGATCTTCTTGAGCGCATCTGTTAGATTATTTTGAAAAAACGATGATTTGATTCTGAGATAATCCAATTTCTGTTGTTCTTCAGAGTTTAACATAAAGTTTTTTTCAAGATAGTCTAAAACTTCTGAAGCCTTTTCGGGTGCAAGCGTCATCTCAAATCCAGCCTTCTGAAAAAGCTGTTTTTTTTCCTGGTCAATGGGTTTGCCAAAAACAAAAAGAATACAAAAGTTAAAAAGAAAAACAATCAGTTTCTTCACTGGTTTATTAATTGAATGATAAAATTATGTTTTTCTTTTGAAACCGCAATTTTTTATTGAAAATATTCATTCAAACAACTGTTAGGACAGGTTTCTATTTAAAGATATGATTGTTTAAGTTGATAATGTGTAATTAATTGTGTGACAGATTGTTGTAGTTGTTTTTATGATTGTCAAAATTACAGAATCTTTCTTGATTCTGTTAGTGATGTTGTTTAGAAATGCTGTAGGTCTTTATAATTTAGATGCCAGCAAGACCTGATCTATCTTCGGACATTCACTAGAATTATCATAAAAATAAATTAAACAGCATGGATCAGCAACAGGAACTGAACTTTGGGAGAGCGATGGTACGGAAGACGGTACAAAGATGGTGATGGATATTTATCCAGGTAATAGCTCTTCATCACCAAGTAATCTATTCACCTTCAATGACAAAATTTATTTTACAGGTGGTATGATTGTGAACGGCACCAATACATCGGGTCTTCTTTTGTCATATAATCCTACAGACGGTTTACAGACCGTTTCATCTACAGCAAAGTTTGCGACAAACTTTACCAAAGTAGGGAATACGTTATATTTCAAAGCTAATAATACCGCTGTTACTCCTAATACACAAAGGCTTTTTTACGTCGATACTAATTCTCAGGCTGCTATTGCTGATGATAATACCACAGTGATGTTCGTTGGAAAAGTGGGAGAACAACTGATTGCCAATGCTCAATACAAGACCGCAGCCAATCCAGCCTGGTATCAGCTATTCAATTTTAATGGGACATCATTTGATATTTTAAAGAATATCAACCCTTCTGGTACTGCATATCCTCAAAACTTCTATTATAGCACATCTCTGGGTAAGACTTTCTTTAGTGCTAATGGAGGTGAAGGGCAGGAGCTTTGGATGACAGATGGAACCGAGTCGGGAACAAAGCTAGTTAAAGATATCAACACCTTTAGTGCAACAGCGGGCTCAGGTCCCAACAATTTTGTGGAATACAATGGCAAAGTGTATTTTTCCGCATCGGATGGTTCCACCACAGGTACTGAATTGTGGATGACGGACGGTACCGAACAAGGTACCAGTCTTGTAAAAGATTTGTTTCCTGGTTCTTCAAGTTCCTTTCCGGAGAAAATGGTTGTCTATGGCGATAAGTTGTATTTTCTTATGAGCAATACAGGAGGTGCAAGACAGCTTTGGGAAACAGATGGTACCGAAAGCGGGACAAAATTAGTTACATCATTGGCAACAGCATCCAATTTGTTTGTTTATAATGATAATTTGTATATTGTAGCCCGTATTACATCTACCGATCAGGCGGGTATTGAACTTTACAAGGTCAACCTTGGCTCAGAAACACTTTCGGTCTCTGCAGATGCAACTAAAAAGCCGGTCATCTACCCAAATCCTTCCAAAGGAGAGATTAGAATCAGCAATGTATCTTCAGGTTCATTTGAATTGCTTGATACGACAGGTCGTCTGGTCAAAGCTGGGAAATTCAATGATAATAAAATCAGCCTAAACTCAAAACCAGGAAACTATATTCTGAAAATCACTTCTGATGACAAGAAGGTTAACGCATCCAACAAGGTCATTGTACAATAATTAAAAACATCCTTTATGAAGAAAATAGTATTTACTCTTTTTATAGCCAATGCATTAGGCGCACAAAGCATTACATTACTTAAAGATATAAATCCGGGCGCAAACCCTTCCACACCTGCAGAATTTACCAAGTACAATGGAAAACTCTATTTCAATGCCAATAACCCCAATTATGGTACAGAGCTCTGGGCGACAGATGGAACTTCCGGAGGTACAGAAATTGTTGCAGATATCAATCCTGGGACCGCAAGCTCTCTGCCGATATCTTTGCTTAATTACGATGATAAGCTCTACTTCAAGACTTTACTAGGAGTTACCGGTCTATACTCTTATGACAGTACTGCGGGAGCTACAATAGTATCACCGGGAATGGGGACAGCTTCTAATTTTTTGTTGGCTGAAGGAAAGATCTTTTTTAGGCAAAACAGCAAATTAGCTTATTTCTATCAAGGTTCAATAACTGAGATCGATACACCTGTTGTGGTCAACGGGCAGATGGGAGCTGTGAATGGAAAGATCATTACTGGTGCATCTGCATCGTCAGCCACAAACAATTTACAATTGTACGTTTATGACGGAACTACCGTATCACTTTTAAAGGTCATCAATCCAAATAGTACTGCGAATCCTCAGAATTTCTTTTACAGCAGCGCTTATAATACATTGTTTTTTACAGCGGGCTCTAATACATCAGGATTTGAGCTTTGGAAGACTGACGGAACAGCAGAGGGAACAGTACAGGTCAAGAATATCAATGCAGGTACATCGAGCTCGTTTCCAGGCAGCTTCAAACAGGTTGGGAACAAAGTGTTTTTTGCTGCTAACAATGGCACCAATGGGAATGAGTTGTGGATGACAGATGGAACAGAGGAGGGTACTGTGCTGGTAAAGGACGTAAATCCCGGATCAAATGCATCCAACCCGAACAATCTTACAGAACTTAACGGAAAACTTTACTTTTTAGCAAGTGACGGGTCGGGAGAAGCGAGACTATGGGAAAGCGACGGTACGGCGGACGGAACAAAATTGACATTGGAACTAAAGCCAGGCTACACCAACTTTGTTCTTGGTAAAATGGAAGAGTATAACGGAGCGCTTTACCTTTCTGCAAAACTCAGTGTATCGCAAGGACAGGAGCTGTATAAAATAGACCTGCCCACACTTAACGTTGAAAATTACAACAAGAAAGAAATTGGCCTTTATCCCAATCCTACCAGCGGTGAATTATTCTTTACTGGTTTTGAGAAAGGTTCATACGAACTGTATGATCTGAATGGAAGCCTTATAAAGAAAGACGGCAATATCGTGAATGGTAAATTACAGCTAAACGTACCAAAAGGCAATTACATTCTTGTTACAAAGACTATTGAGGGTACTGTTAATACAAATAAGATAATTGTAAAATAATGAAAAGATCAATACTAATATTTTTGCTTCTGATTAATGGCAGCATGACAAAACTAGGTGCTCAGACCATTAACTTTCCTGATGAAAACTTTCTGGAATACCTGCTGCTATATACCAATATAGATGCTAACAATGACGGTGAAATACAAGTGAGTGAGGCGGAGGCATACACTGGAAATTTAACGATTACTCAAAAGATCAACAATGTTACAGGAATAGAGTATTTTAAAAATATATCATCACTTGCATTTAATAAATCGCCGATCAGCAATGTTAATCTTTCAAACAATAAGCAACTGACACAATTATTTGTTGAAGGATCAAATATTGGAAGTCTAGACCTTAGAATGAACAACAAGCTTGTAAACATGGACATTAAAAACAATGTGGCATTGACTCAGGTTCTATTGGGGCAGCATCCTAACTTACAGTATGCCAGTCTAATGATCAATAGTATCGATACTATTGATTTAAGTCAATGTCCAATGCTTACAAATCTTTTTCTGGCATCCAACAATTTATCAAGCATTGATGTAACACATAATCCAAGGCTTGCAGAATTGAACCTGGGCGCCAATCATCTTACGTCCTTAGATCTTAGTAAAAATACCAGGCTGACGTATCTCCACCTGGGCGTTAACGCAATTCAGCAGCTCGATGTGTCAAATAATACATTATTGGATACCTTTATGATTCAGAATAATCCTATAACATCTATTGACATCAGTAAGCTTAAATTTCTGAGATCGTTTGTTATGGATGGAACAGGAATTACTGCAATTGACCTGACGCCGCATACAATGCTCCAGTTTTTCTATGCCAGCTACTCACAGCTTACTGAAGTAAATGCATCTAAAAACAATGCTCTTATATACGTCAACGCTGTTGAAAATCAAAAGATGAAATTTATCAACATCAAAAACGGTAATAATGTAAATGCAATCGGTTTTTTTGCTATTAATAGCCCAAACCTGAAATGCATACAGGTAGATGATGTTGAGTATAGTTCATCACAAGCGCTTTGGCAAAAAGATGCTACTGCGGTATATGCTACGGACTGCAGCATTATATTGGCAAGTAACGAAGTTCGAAATATTGTGAAGCCATCGGTTTATCCAAATCCTGCTTCAAATTATCTGTATCTGCAAAATGAGGTAAAAGAGGTCAGCGTTTTCAATACAGCAGGGCAAATAGTTGCCGGATACAAAAATACAAGAATGGTGGATATCAGTCATCTGCCTGTAGGCAATTATATTATTAAAATAATGGATTCTGCTGGTGTGACATCATCGCAAAAAATCATTAAAAATTAAGTATATATCTAATGAAATTAAATATACAAAATACAATTAGAGTTACAACGGCGGCAATAGCATTGATGGCTGGTAATTATACAAATGCTCAAAGCAATGACAGAGATATTATTGAACAATATCTTGCAGCTGGAAAAACTACATTTGGGAAGACTTTTGACATTATACACACATCTCAGAGAAAGAGTTCTGAAGGAACCATAACCAATATCCAGCAGACGTACAAAGGTGTGCCGATCTATGGGGCTATATCGTCCGTATTGATTCGTGAAAATTCCGTAAAGTACATCTCTGATAATTTTATGTCGGTTCCGGAAAATGTATCTGTGACCAGACCTTCATTTGATATCAGAAAAGATTTTTCTTCTGTTTTATCTTCTGAAAAACTCAATGGTGATCTCAGCGACTATACTTTTGAAGGAAGGAAAAGTAATACAGTGGTTTCCAAATTGGTATATTTTCCAACAGAAAAGGGCGATCTTCAGCTATCTTATGCTCTAAACTTCTTCGAGAAGGGAACGAATAACTATTGGGATATTATTGTAGACGCCAATACAGGAAAGGTCATTGAAAAAACAAACCTGACTGTATCGTGCCAATTCCATGACCATAAATATTCTACTGAACATCAGTTAGACGTGGTGCCGCATAGGTCTGGAAATGAAACAATTTCTGAAAAATCAAATAATTATTCTTCTCTTGTTGACAACGCTTCGTATCGTGTTTATGCTTTCCCTGTAGAGTCTCCCAATTTCGGACAGCGAATTCTGGAGACCAATCCCTGGTTTCTGGATGCTTCTCCTCTGGGCTGGCAAAATGACGGTGACGAATCTTACAATATCACACGCGGAAATAATGCCTATGCCTATACCGACCTGAATGGTTCCAATGCTTTCGGAGCAAGTGCCAATGGAGGTTCACAAAAATTATTTGATTTTCCTCTGGATCTAAATATGCCGGTAAATTCCTATACAGATGCATCCATTACCAATCTGTTTTATGTCACCAATAAGATGCATGACATTTTTTACCGTTATGGATTTGACGAGGCCGGACGCAACTTTCAGTCAAACAATTTTGGAAAAGGGGAACCATTCACGGATTTTGACCCTGTTTTGTCGGAATCCAGAGATGGTGCTTCGTTGAACAACGCCAATTTTGCGACACCTCAGGATGGCTTTTCGCCAAGAATGCAGATGTATCTCTGGCGTTATGGCTATTTGTTAAGCTATAATGCGCCAAGTGATCTGGTCGGAAGAAAACCCGAATCAGGATACAATGTTGATTTTGGAGGTGCTTTTCCAGTAAACTCGCCGCTCACTGCTGATGTTGCAATAGCAACACCTGCAGATGGATGTACCAATCTTACCAATACAGATCTTACCGGGAAAATAGCGCTTATTCAAAGAGGAACCTGCAATTTTGATGTTAAATTCAAAAAAGCGCAGGACAAAGGGGCAAAAGGTGTTATCATATACAATCCTACACCAGCGCAAACCATTATTAATATGAGCGGAACGGATGGTACTGTAACTATACCGGGAATATTGATTGATAACGAGGAAGGGGAACTGATAAAGTCCAAAATAGAAAATGGAACAACTGTCAATGTCAATTTAAAATATAACACTTTCGATATTGACGGTAGTCTGGATAATGGCGTTATCGCCCACGAATATACCCACGGAATATCTACAAGAAGTACAGGAAATGGCTACAGCTGCCTAAATACTGCTTATGCCAATGAACAAATGGGAGAAGGCTGGTCGGACTTTTTCGCTTTGATGGTAACCAATAAGGCTGATGCAACAGCAGCTCAGCCAAGGTCTACAGGATCGTTTGTTGCCAATCAAAAAGCAGACGGAGCAGGCATAAGACCTGCAAAATATTCGACTGATTTTTCAATCAACGACTATACCTATGGGGATACGAACGGTAAGTATATTGATACGGGAAGCGGCTTGGCAGTAGATGTCCACGGAGTAGGCTTTATCTGGGCAACAATGCTTTGGGATCTGCACTTGAAATTCGCTGAGAAGTATGGCTTTTCCAATGATATAGCCAATAATCCGGACTCAGGAAGCGGAAAAGTAGTAAAACTTGTAATGGAAGCAATGAAGATACAAGGTTGTTATCCGAATTTTGTGAGTGGAAGAGATGCTGTCCTGGCGGCTGATGCCAATCTGAACAATGGTGAGAACAAATGTATGATCTGGGAAACATTTGCAAGAAGAGGTTTAGGATTTAATGCCAAAACAGGTCTTACCAGAGGAACATTGCCAAATGCTATATCGGACCAGGTAGAAGATTTTACCGTACCTTCAGAGTGCTCACTAGGAACCACTGAAGTATCTGTCAGTAAGAAAATTACATTGTATCCGAATCCGGCAAATAAAGAATTCTTCATCAAGACAAACGGAGTGAAGATCCTCGGGAAACTTCGAGTGTCGATATTTGATCTATCAGGAAAAAAAATAGATGAACAGGTTATTGATTCCAACGCTAACCAGCCGGTAAATACCGCAGGTCTTCCAAATGGTACTTACTTGATAAGTGGTGATGGAATTGGTCTTAATTTCAGCAGTAAATTGATCATCAATAAGTAGGCTGAAAAAACGAATTGGTTCTGAGAAATTGATATATAAAATACATTATTTTCTCAGGACTTTTTTTTCATAAAAATACCTGACAACGGGAATATTATAATCCGGAGTAATAAACAAAAGGCGTCACTGGTTTTAGAGTAACGCCTTTTGGTTGTTCATGAGTAGCCCGAATTATCTTTAAAATAGACTTGTGAAAGTTATGATCAGTTTGGTATTTCAACATCATTTGATGTTGATCGTCCAGTCTGCTTGTCCTACTAGAGTTTCCTTTTTTAATATATCTATCTGCAGAAGTAAAGAATATTATATTATTTCCTTTTTGCTTTTTATATTTTTGTAGTCTAATAAAATATTGCTGCCAGATTTAAAGTATGAATAGCCCATCACCTCAAGACATTCAAAAAGTTTTTTCTCCGTTTTACAACGCTGAGACCAATATCTGGGAGCGGTTTTCGGAAAAAGTAACTGTCAGAGAATTTCAGAAAAATGAGGTCATAAAAGATTACCAGAGTGTAGAAAAATATTTGAATATTGTAGCCAGAGGATCTGTCGGTCTATTCGTTTGGAACGGAAAAAAAGACATCTGCATCAATTTGTTGTATGAGCACAGTTTTATGAGCGATTATTTTTCATTCTTAAAACAACAGCCTTCTGGCATTAAAACACAGGCACTGGAAGACTGTATATTATGGTCGATCGGCTATCCTGATCTCAATGGACTCTATTCTCTGAATGAAACAGGATTAAGGATTGGCAAAGCGATTCCCGAAATATTGTTCCTGCGAAAACAACAGGATCAGATCAACCTTCTTACACTTAGCCCGGAGGAGCGTTATCTCAATCTCATCAGCCAGCGTCCGGAAATTTTCCAGCGCACACCTTTGAAAGTAATAGCCTCTTACCTGGGATTAACCGCAGAAAGCCTGAGCCGCCTCAGAAAAAGAGTTGCCGGGAAGTAAAACTTGCCCATCGTCAAGTTGATTTAGCTTTCTTATAATTAATTTTGGATGACCTTATTCAAAAAAATATGAAAGAAAAGGACTTGGGAGTTATAAATAAAATCATAAAAAGAATGAATCATTGAATCCAACCAACGAAATATTATTTTTTTTCAGTCTGTTAGGAGCTTTCAACGGAGTATTACTTTCGGTATATTTTAGTCTGGTAGCTAAAAAGAGAGGAAACCGATATTATTTTTTAGCTCTTTTGATCCTGATGTTGAGCATTCGGGTTATTAAATCCGTTTTCTTTCATTTCAACCCTCATTTGTCGGATGTTTTCATTCAGATAGGTCTTTCAGCCTGCGTTCTTGTAGGACCATCTTTGTATTTATATATTTCCTATGACCGAAAAACAAACCAGATCATCCATATTGTTCCATTTATTATTGTTGTTGGTCTTTTGGGTGTTTTATATCCTTATTCTGAATATCGGGAACTTTGGAGCCAATGGATCGTCAGAGGTATCTATCTCCAATGGTTGATCTATATCGTTGCATCTTTACAATATATAAAACCAATTATCGGGAAGATAAAAGACAAACAGAAATTAGATAATATCGATATTTGGCAGCTAAGTATTGTGATCTGTATTTTTCTGATCTGGCTGGCCTACAGCACGGCTGCATACACCTCGTATATTGTAGGAGCTTTGTCTTTTTCATTTTTATTTTATCTTGTTATTCTGTTGATCATATTCAGGAATTTAAAACAGCCTATTTTTTATCAGGAAAAAGAACGGTACAAAAACAAAGTGATCAGTGAGATAAATATTAGTAGAATTGAGAAGTTATTACCTTCTGTCATCGAAAAAGAAATGTTCCTCAACCCTGACCTTACACTTGACCAGGCTGCAAAAGAGCTGAAAATATCCAAACATATATTATCGCAATATCTTAATGAGAGATTGAACAAATCCTTTTCTACGTTTATCAACGAGCATAGAATTGAAAAAGCAAAAGTACTTCTGCGAAACAATAGCAATTATTCTGTAGAAAGCATAGGCTATGAAAGTGGCTTTAGTTCTAAATCTTCTTTTTTTACAGCATTTAAGAAAATAACGGGAAAAACGCCTTCAGAATTTCAGCGATCCAAGATTGATTAAGTACAGTTTTATAAATCAGAACTCCGAATTGATAGGCTAAAACTAATGTTGATGCAAAGTTTATCAGTTTTGTAAAGAATTTAATTTATGAAACTATGATCAATTGCAGTCAAATCAATACAATGAAAAAAAGGTCTTTAATGATGATCTTTTTTCTGACTTTATCACACTTCCACGCCCAGAACAAGATTCTATTTGTAACTTCCAACCAGGATCATTACGGCAATACAAAGATCAATGCTTCCAACCATTTTGAAGAGATCATTGTTCCTTATGATGTTTTTAAAAAGGCAGGCTATCTGGTCGATTTCGTAAGCCCAAAAGGCGGCCCAATCCCTGTTGGATATATCAATACTTCCGACAGTTTACAAAAACGGTATTTATATGATGGCTGGTTTATGGATAAGCTGGAACATACTATGAATCCAACAGAAATAGCTGCCGAAAACTATTATGCTATTTTTTATAGCGGCGGCGGCGCAGCTATGTATGGTGTTCCGGAAGATAAAGATATTCAGAAAATTGCGGCTGGAATTTACGACAGAAATGGGGTGATTTCCACGATCTGTCATGGAACTGCCGGTATTGCCTTCTTAAAAAATGAAAACGGAGAATCGTTGTATGCAGGAAAAAAAATCACAGGTTATCCTGATCATCTGGAAAAAAAAGAAATGGAGTATTACAAAGCATTTCCGTTTTCCATAGATCAGGCTATCAAAAATAATAAAGGAAAGTTTGTCTGTTCTGAAAAAGGGAATGATGGATTTTATATTGTAGATGGTAGATTTGTGACAGGACAAGATCCAAGCTCAGCAGCGAATGTGGCTCATAAAGTTGTTTCTATATTAAAGAAAAATTTCTCTGAAGGTCAAGCTCAGAAAAACGATGTTGAACAGATCAGGGAGATACTTTTGGATTATATAGAAGGTACCGCAAACGGGCAGCCGGAACGATTGAGAAAAGCATTCCATCCTGATTTCAATTTATACACTGTGGCAAAAGATACCTTGTGGGTTCGTTCCGGCCAACAATATATTTCGAGCTTCAAGGCGGGAGAAAAAAACAATCGGAAAGGTCAAATCATCTCCATTGATATAGAAAATGATGCTGCTATTGCAAAAGCAAAAATTTCTGTACCCGGCAGAATCTTTACAGATTATTTCCTGATAATGAAATACCAGGGTGTATGGAAGATAGTCCACAAAAGTTATAGTTGGAGGGAAGTACCTAAGGAATAATTATTTTGTAATGGAACACAATAGGTAGACTACATTGAGTTAGATGCTGGGATTTATCAAGCAAAGTGGTGCACGTCTTAGAAAAGAGCTATCACAAAGTAAAACTTACCCATCGTCAAGTAGATTTATCTTTCCTATAACTAATTTTGGATAATCTAATTAAAAAAATATGAAAGAAAGAAAACGATTTGGGGGCATTATCGTATTTTATGCTATAGCCATTCTGTTGCGCTTTTTAGCGGTCAAAACCAGCCTATTTGATTTTACAGACAACCAATTTATACAAATTTTACTCCGCGGAATTGGCCCGGCTATCGGTGCTTTTGTTTCCGTTAAATTGTTTAATATTCCCTTAAACCTCTCCTTGAAGGGAAAATACAGCAACGTACTTTTGCCTTTGCTTGTTTTCTGGATACTTCCTGTCATTCTTATTGGAACAGTCAGTTATATTCAGCAGGGACAATTTCCCTTTGTATTGCTTTTCACGGTTTTGATATATGGCTTATTAGAAGAGATCGGCTGGCGTGGATTTTTGCAGGAACAACTGAAAGATTTTCCGAAGCTTCAAAACGTGATCATTATCGCCATTTTATGGTTTATCTGGCATCTGAACTTTAAATTCACCACTTCCAATATAATCTTTCTTGGCATCTTGTTTTTAGGTACTTGGGGAATTGGCAAAGTATACAGCAATAACTATTCATTACTTGCAGTTGCTGGATTTCATTCGCTGAATAATTTTTTCAGAAATGGTCTTCATCAGACAGAATTGATACTAATTGCTGTTTTGCTTATCATCTGGATAGGCTTTATCATACGCTATAACCGGGTTTATAGAAAACACCAAGATATACAATAATACAACAAAATACTATGGATATAAATAAAAAGCTGCTTTTAACCAGCGTTCTTCTTTTGTTATTGGTCAAGATTTCCGGGCAATCAAAAGGAAAGATGATCGATGATTATTTCAATACATTGGTTGAAAACCAACAATTCAGTGGCAACGTTTTAGTCGTTGATAACAATAAGATTGTGTATGAAAGATCTTTCGGGTTTTCAGATCACGTAACCAAAGCGCCAAACACGCCCGACATTACCTTTCCCATTGCCAGTATCTCAAAAATATTTACGGCAACGGCTATTCTACAGCTAAAGGAAAAAGGCTTGCTGAAAATAACCGATCCTGTTACAAAATATCTACCGGAATTTCCTTATTCTGACATAACGATCAGACATTTGCTTTCACATACCTCAGGACTTCCGCCTTACAATGCTTTTTTTGACAAGGAGAAAAAACAAAATCCGGATAAAGTTTTCACCAACAAGGATTTTCTTCCTGGAGTTATTGCAAACAAACAGCCACTCGTCTACCAACCGGGCGAAAAAGGGAACTATGACAATATCAACTACCTTATTCTTGCTTTGATCGTTGAAAAGGTCTCCGGGACATCATATGAAAAATACATTGAAAAAAATATCCTTAAGCCGGCAGGGATGAAGGAAACCGTGCTTTTCCCTTTACCGGAACAGTTCAACAGAGCCGAAATAAAAAATTTTGCATTTCCCCATGTCTATCTTCATTTGTATGATGATAGCCCTACAAAATCCAATTCAATCCCTTATGTGAAAGAATACTGGCATTCCTATGGCTTTAGAGGATTTGCCGATTATGTAAGTACCATTCAGGATCTATGGAAGTTTGACAAAGCACTCTACGATAACACTTTGCTAAAACAAAAAACCTTGGAAGAAGCATTCGTTCCGGTAAAATTAAATAACGGTAAAAATAATCCCGATGAGTTCGGACTAGGCTGGGAAATTGAAAAAGACTCTACAATGGGAAAATTGGTGTATCACAGTGGAGCAGCGATGGGTCTGAGTTCCAATATCCTTAGAAATGTCACCAAACATCAGACCGTCATCCTATTTGATAACGCCCATTTCAATGCCCATGAAAACGCTACAAAGGTCATGATGCTTCTGAACAGCAAAAAAGTAGAAACATCTAAAAAGAGCATTGCCAAGATCTATGGAAATATTTTATACAACAAAGGGGCAACAGAAGCGAGAGAGACTTTGGAAAGCTTAAGAAAAGATACGCTTAATTATTATCTGAGCGAGAATGAAATGAATGCTCTCGGATATGATTTTATGGGAAGTAGCAATCCTTATCATTTGCCTGAGAAACATTTCTATAAACAAGCTATTGAAACATTCAAAACGAATGCTGATCTGTTCCCCAACAGCTGGAATGCCTATGATAGTTATGCCGAAGCACTCTTGGTCAACGGACAAAAAGAAGAAGCCATCAAAATGTATCGGAAATCAATCGAACTGAATCCCGATAACAAAAATGGAAAAAAAGTGCTGGAAGGACTTCTGGAAAAGCAGAAAAATTAATAAATATCTAAGATAGTATTACGCTTCAATCATCTTATAGAGTATGACAATGACCGATCTATCAAAACAAGAAAATTATTCTATCAAAACGGTATTAATAATTATAATATGGATAAGTTCAACGCTGAACGTCTTTGGACAGACAAAGGCGCTTAAACCTGATCAGAAGTATCCGGCGGATAGCTTACGTCGATGGACGACAGGATTAATGGACGAGATCAGTAAAAAACATCCCGGATTCTACAGATATACTGATAAAGAAAAATTTGGATTGTTGATTGATTCCACTCGACAGAGCATTCAGGATTCTTTAACCCAACTCCAATATTACAGGAAGCTGAAACCTTTGTTTGCTAAGATCGGATGCCTCCACACCGGAATTGAGCTGCCAGAAGAATCTAAAACTTATCTTAATACTTCCAATAACCTACTTCCGCTGGAACTTTTTGTAGACGCTAAAACTCATAAAGTACTGGTTTCAAAAAATTACTCAGACAACAAAAATATTCAGATAGGTGGGGAAGTGGTTTCAATTAATGAAACTCCAATTTCAGTGATATTAAATAAATTGCTCGATGCTATTCCATCAGACGGATATAACCAAACAGAAAAAATCCTCTTGCTAAATTACAGATTTCCATTTTGGTATCAGGAAATAATAGATGCGCCCCAAGTTTTTAAAGTGGTTTTGAGATCAGAAGGCATTGAACAAACCTTCGAGTTAAATGGTGCTTCCAAAGGTGTGTTTCCTTCCTTGGAACAGCTTGAGAAGAATTATAATTTGCCACTAGAGTTCGAGGTGAAAAATGGAATTGCAATTTTAAAAATTCATTCCTTTGCCGATACAGCCATAAAGCAAAGCGGGCAGAATTTTAAGAAATTTATCAAGGAAGTATTCCAGACCTTACAACAGCAGAATATTAAGAATCTTATCATTGATGTACGGGACAATACAGGAGGAACGGATGATAATGCGGCTTTGCTGTCATCCTTCTTTTTTGACAAGACATTCAGATACTGGAATAAGATCGAAGTTACAGAAGCTGTCGCGAAAGAGATCAAGGGCGTCAACAAGATGTTCTACAAAAAACCTGAAGAAAATAACGGACTGTATCTCTGGAAAAAATCCTGGATCACAAAAGAGTTCGATTACTACGAACCACAGGAACCTGCCAAAATGAATTTTAAGGGGAATAGCTATCTTTTAACCAACGGTCTGTGCCTTTCATCCTGTGCTGATTTTACGGCTGTGATGTCATACAACAAAAAAGCTGTAGTGGTCGGGCAGGAGACAGGCGGGGGTTATCAAGGCAATACAAGCGGGATGTTGAGCAAGGCTACAATTCCAACTGGCCTGGTCATTACTATACCTTTGCAGAAATATACCAATGCGGTTAACCTGAATAAAAACTTTGGCCGGGGTACGATACCGGATCACGAAACAGCAACTACATTCGAAAATTGGATCAATAAGGAAGATGTGGAAATGGATTATGCTATTCAATTAATTAATAAAAAGTAACTGATTTCAGACATATGCGATAAAGCCTAATATTATAAAATCAGAAATGTAATAGTTCTGAAATGATAATTGTCTTAATTATAAACTAAAAATCACAGAATCAATTTCTTATTCTGAGGCGATAAAATGTTGAAAGATTTATATAAGTAAAATTAATTA
>Ga0065704_10000377_pt1 | contig 25325 bp, 25 predicted proteins | sample SwiRhicommuniRL2_FD_59091 | JGI IMG/M metagenome (GOLD analysis project Ga0065704, IMG submission 59091) | Switchgrass rhizosphere bacterial communities from Rose Lake, Michigan, USA - RL2 v2 (version 2) | ecosystem: Host-associated > Plants > Roots > Rhizosphere > Soil | place: East Lansing, MI | reverse complement strand
CGACCATAGGCCGAGCAGGCGGCCGCGGTCGCGGGTCAGCGCGCCGTCGATCGCGGCGCGGCGCTCGCGCAGGCGGGCGGCGAGAGGTTTTTCGATAGTGTTCATCAATCGGGTGCCGTCGAACTTTGAATTACAACGCATGCTTTAGTCTGTCTATTGTGACGCCATATCGTTCATAACCCCTCAGGAGGACCCACCGATGGCCAAGAGCAAGACCCCCGGCAAGACCAAGAGCCCCGCCACCACGCCGTTGGCGGCGCTGGCGCCGTCCGCGCCCAACATCGATATCGGGATCAGCGGCGGCGACCGCAAGAAGATCGCCGACGGCCTGTCGCACTACATGGCCGACGCCTTCACGCTGTACCTGAAGACCCACAACTTCCACTGGAACGTGACCGGGTCGATGTTCAACTCGCTGCACCTGATGTTCGAGACCCAGTACACCGAGCAGTGGGCGGCGCTGGACGACGTGGCCGAGCGCATCCGCGCGCTGGGTTTCAACGCGCCGGGCTCGTACAAGGAGTACGCCGCGCTGACCTCGATCCCGGAAGAGCCGGGCCTGACCGACAGCGCCGACTGGCGCGAAATGGTGCGCCAGCTGGTGGTCGGCAACGAGGCGGTGTGCCGCACCGCGCGCAAGGTGCTCAAGACCGCCGACGACGCCGGCGACGACCCGTCGGTGGACATGCTGACCCAGCGCCTGCAGACCCACGAAAAGTACGCGTGGATGCTGCGCTCGCTGCTGCAGTAAGCCCTGGGCGCCCCTGGCGGGCTTACCCAAGGTTTCGCCGATGGCGAAACCTTGGGCCACCGCTGACTCGCCTGCCACGCCCCCCGCGCCTGTCGGTGCGCCCCATTGACTCAAGGGGGCTTGCACGCTGGAAGCATCCGCGCCATGGGCTTTCTGCCTCGCACTCCTCCTGCATACTGACCCACCAGGGTCGCGGCCCACCCACATGGACGTTCGATGAGTGCTGTGTATCCCTCGCTGCGCCGCCCGCTGCTGGCCATCGTGCTCGGATGCGTCATCGGTATCGCGGCGGGCTTGGCCGCCGGATTCTACGCGTGGTGGCAGCTCGGCGACTCGGGCGTGCCCACCAATAGTGGACATGGCCTGGTCGCGTTGCTGCTCGCGGTATTGACCGTGATCGGCTACAGCGTCAGTTTCCTGGTGCCAGCGCTGAACTGGTTCGCCGCGATCTGGGCCGGCTGCGTCGCGCTGGCGCTGTCCATCGACCTGTGCCAGCGACGCCAGCGCAGCGTGCCCAAGATCGCCGCGCTGGCCTTGCTGGTGCTGGCCATCGGGCTGGGCCTACTGGCGATGCTCGCGCCGGCGCTGGCCTGTTCGGCGGCGCTGCTGGTCGCGTTGCCGGTGCTGCTGAGCGGCCACTTCTTCGGCAGGCGCCGCGCGCGTCGGGCAATGCCTACGCGCACCGCCTCGCTTGCCTGATAGCGCGACGCACCGCGCCGCCGCTCGGCCGCGCTTGACCCACGCGGTATCCTAGGCGCATGCAATCTTCCGCCCACACCGTGCTCGGCCGCGTATTCGGCTACGACCAGTTCCGCGGTCCGCAGCAGGACATCGTCGAACACGTCGCCGCCGGCCACGACGCGCTGGTGCTGATGCCCACCGGCGGCGGCAAGTCGTTGTGCTACCAGATCCCCTCCCTGCTGCGCGACGGCACCGGCATCGTCATCTCGCCGCTGATCGCGCTGATGCAGGACCAGGTCGAGGCGCTGCGCCAGCTCGGCGTGCGCGCCGAGTATCTCAACTCCACCCTGGACGCGGAGACCGCGCAGCGGGTCGAGCGCGAGTTGCTGGCCGGCGACCTGGACCTGCTGTACGTGGCCCCCGAACGCCTGCTGACCCCGCGCTTCCTGTCGCTGATCGAGCGCAGCCGCATCGCCCTGTTCGCGATCGACGAGGCCCACTGCGTCTCGCAATGGGGCCACGACTTCCGCCCCGAGTACCGGCAGCTCACGGTACTGCACGAGCGCTGGCCGCAAACCCCGCGCATCGCCCTCACCGCTACCGCCGACCCGCCGACCCAGCGCGAAATCGCCGAGCGCCTGGACCTGACCCAGGCGCGCCACTTCGTCAGCTCCTTCGACCGGCCCAACATCCGCTACACCGTGGTGCAGAAGGACAACAGCAAGCGCCAGTTGCTGGACTTCCTCCGCGCGCACCGCGGCAGCGCCGGCATCGTCTACTGCCTGTCGCGGCGCAAGGTCGAGGAAACCGCCGACTTCCTGGCCCGCGAAGGCCTGAATGCCCTGCCCTACCACGCCGGCCTGCCGGCCGAGGTCCGCGCCGCCAACCAGCGCCGCTTCCTGCGCGAGGACGGCATCGTGATGTGCGCCACCATCGCCTTCGGCATGGGCATCGACAAACCGGACGTGCGCTTCGTCGCCCACACCGACCTGCCCAAGTCGCTGGAGGGCTACTACCAGGAAACCGGCCGTGCCGGCCGCGACGGCGAACCCGCCGAGGCCTGGCTGTGCTACGGCCTGGGCGACGTGGTGCTGCTCAAGCAGATGATCGAACAGGGCGAGGCCGGCGAGGACCGCAAGCGGGTGGAGCGGCGCAAGCTCGACCAGTTGCTGGGCTACTGCGAGTCGATGCAATGCCGGCGCCAGGTGCTGCTGGCCAGCTTCGGCGAAACCTATCCGCAGCCCTGCGGCAATTGCGACAACTGCCTGACCCCGGCCGCGGCCTGGGACGCCACCGTCGCCGTGCAGAAGGCGCTGAGCTGCGTCTACCGCAGCGGCCAGCGCTTCGGCGTCGGCCACCTGATCGACATCCTGCGCGGCAGTGACAGCGAGAAGGTCAAGCAATTCGGCCACGACAAGCTCAGCACCTACGGCATCGGAAAGGACCTGGACGCGCGCGCCTGGCGCGGCGTGTTCCGCCAGTTGGTCGCCACCGGCCTGCTGGAGGTGGACAGCGACGCCTACGGCGGGCTGCGCCTGACCGACGCCAGCCGCCAGGTGCTCAAGGGCGAGCGCCAGATCATGATGCGCCGCGAGGCGCCCAGCCGCGGCCGCGACCGCGGGGACCGCAGCGGCAGCCCGCGCACCGGGGTTCCGGTGCAACCGCAGGACCTGACCCTGTTCAACGCCCTGCGCGACCTGCGCGCCGGCCTGGCCAAGGAACAGAATGTGCCGGCCTTCGTGATCTTCCACGACAGCACCTTGCGCAACATCGCCGAGCAGCGCCCCACCAGCCTGGACGAACTGGCCCACGTCGGCGGCATCGGCGGCACCAAGCTGGCGCGCTACGGCCAGCAACTGATCGACATCGTGCAGCAGCAGGGTTAGTGCGGGGTCATCCCTTGAGCAGTTCCCGCCGCGCTTGCGCGCGCATGGGCAAGGAAGCGGGAAGTTGAACAGGCGTAGGCGCCAGAACGCGCTACGGTTTGGGCCTGCCAGGCCGAAAGCCGATGCCGCTGGGCGCATCGCGTCGGGACCGAAATCCCGCCCGCGCGGCTGCAGCCAACGCCTCGGCCGATGACGCCTCGTTGCTCATGAACACGACATCGACGCCGCCGACGCCGCCGTTGTCCTTGGTCGACCAGGCAAAACGCCCGGCGCGGCCGCGTCACAGCCACCGCAACGCAGCCGACACGCGACCCGGCTGGGGCGACGTGCTGTATCCGGAGGACACTGGCTGGCCGAAGGCGTGCGCCCGGACGCCTGGCCCGATTGCCAGCCCGGCCCGGCTCCCATCAGGCGCAGCGCCACGCCGAGCCGGCTGGCCTCCGGCAGCCCCAGCACGCCCTGCTCGGGACGCGCTGAAGCGCCCTGGCCACGGGCCAGAAAAAGGCCGGCTGGCGACGGCAATGCGCCGCCTTGAACAACCATGCCGCGGGGTTGCCCAGCACCCCAGGAATGCCCAGCAGCCGACAGGCCGGGTTCAACGTGCTATTGATACCGTCGCACCATGGCTGCAGCGTAACGTGCCGCGGCCACCGCCCCTTCTTTTCTTGGCGTACGTCCGATGAAGCGATCCCTCCTGCTAGCCTGCGCCCTGCTCGCCGGCCCGGCGATGGCGCAGACCACCGCCGACAGCGGCAGCCGCGACAGCGAAGCGGCCAAGCGCGCGCTGGACCTGAGCGTCCCGCAGCAGCCGATCACCTACGGCAGCGACACGACCTACAAGGCCGACCCGCCCGGCGCCTACTACGGCGACACCAGCGGCACCTCGGCCTCGGCGCAGAAAGCGGCCGCGGCACAGGCACAGGCCGACGCAGCGCAGGCGCAGGCGGACCGCTGCAAGGGCGAGGTGCACGGCGCCGTCGCCACCGGCTTCGGCTATTCCAAGCGCGGCGGCAACAGCAATTACCAGGCCGCCAACCTCAATCTCTGCAAGACCTACTACAACGACGACGGCAAGCCGCGCGAAGTCGGCATCAGCATCAGCGTCGGCCAGAGCGAAGGCCCTGGCTACTACGGCCGCGGCGGCTATCCGTACGGCTGGTAGCGCTGGCGCATGCCGCGCCAGCGGCGTGATGCCGCGCGCGCAACGCTGACCGTCTCCGCGGCTCAGCGGTCCGCGGCGAGGAATGTCACCGCGGAGGCGATCGCGGCAAGGTCCAGCGTCCTGTCAGGTCCAGAGCCGCGATGCAGTGACCGACAGCCCGTCGCCCAGGTCACCTCTTGACATGGCGCAGCAGCCAACTGCGCATCGCCGCCGATCATGTGGGTGGGCTTGAGCACCATCCGGGCGCATCAGCTGCTGCAACTGCTCGGCCTGGCCGCCACTACCGAGTTGCGAATGTCGAACGCACAGCAGCTTCGCGCGCATCCTTGCGCGCGGGTATGGACCGACCGCAACGCCCCATGAAGCGGTTCCATCCGCAGCGTCGCCGGCGCGCATCGACAGGCCACTGTCGAAGCCGAGGCGTTTGGCGCCCCCGTGCGCATGCCCATCGCTGTCCAGGCCACGCGCGGCGGCGACTCAGAAATCCAGGCTGTACCCCACCGTCAGCGTGCGGCCGCGCCCGGCGAAGTAGCGATCCGGTTCGACCAAGGCGCTCTGCGAGTAGTAGGTGATGTACTGGCGATCGAGCAGGTTGGCGATGGCCAGGCGCAGTTCGCCACGCGCCAGCCGGTAGTTCGCCGCCGCATCGACCAGCGCATAGCCGCTGAAGCGCTTGGCCGCATCGTCGAAGCGGCGGCTGAACGCGTACTGCGCCTGCACGAAGGTGGAGAGCGTGTCGTTCCACTGCGCCGACCAGGTGCCGATGACCCGGTTGGGCGCGATGTTCAGGCCATCCAGGCGCGCATCCAGCGTGCCGTTGGCATCGCTGTCGTAGCGCCCACGGATGTACGCATAGGACAGGCCGACGCGCTGCCGTTCGGTGATGCGGTAGCTGGCGCTGGCGTCCAGGCCCTCGATGCGGGTCTTCTCCCGTGCCATCTGGAACGCCCCGTCCACCGCGATCACCCGCGTGCCGTAGTCCGAGCGCGACTGGAACACGCCGACATCCACGTCCCAGGCATCGCCGCGCAGGCGCGTGCCCAGTTCGACGTTGCGGGTCAGCACCGGCTGCAACGCGCTGAGGCTGGCGACCGTGACTCCCGGGCTGTTGATCGAGCGCAGCACGCGGCCCACATCGGGCATGCCGAAGCCCTCGGAGTAACTGGCGAAGACGTTGAAGCCCTCGCTCGGCGCGAACACCGCGCCGGCGTTGTACAGCGTCTCGGAGAACGACAGCGTGCCGCCCTGCACCTGCACGCGGTTGTAGCGCGCCAGCGTCTGGTAGCTGTCGATCTCCAGTTCCGCGTCCTCGTGGCGCACGCCGCCGTGCACGGTCAACTGCGGCAGCAGCCTGTACTCGCCCTGCACGAACGCCGCCAAGTCGCGATACTGCGAATGCGGCACATAGGTGCGGCCGGTGCCGTACAGATCCTGCTTGCCGCTGTCCCACAAGGTGTCGACGCCGCCGGTGAGCTTGAGCCGGCCGCCGGCCAGGTCGTCCTTGCCGAGGCTGGTCTTGGAGCCCCACTTGGAGGCGACCGAGCGCGACTGGTCGTACAGCGTGCCGGGCGGCGCGATCCGCGGGTCCTGGAAGGTGGCCGAGTTGTCGGCGCCGAACAGGCCTTCGAACTCCTGGTTGAACACCATCGCCTTCAGCTCCATGCCGGCCAGGTCGTGGTGCGCGTAGGACAGGCCGGTGGTCCACACGTCGTTCCACGGCGGCGTGCCTTCGGGCCGGCCGCGCACCGAGGTGGTCGGGATGCCGAGATCGCGGTCGCCGGCCACGCCCAGGTACTCGGCCTTGGACTTGATCCGGTAGCGGTTGGAACTGAACTGCAGCTCCTGGCGGTCGTCGATCCAGTAACCCAGCTTGGCGTGCACGTCGTAGGCGCGCGTGGCCATCAGATCGCCCTGGGTCACGTCGGTGCCGATCGCGCGCCCGTCGCCGTCCAGGTACAGGCCCTGGTCCTCGTAGCCGACCGCGAACAGGTAGTCGAGCTTGTCGCGGCGGCCGTCGACGCGGTAGCTGGTCCGGTAGCTCATGGTCTCGGCGTCCACGTCGGTGCTCGGCAGCGTGGCCTGCACCTCGACGTGCTGGTTGAGCGCGCCCGGCTGCGGACGCCGCGTGACCAGGTTGATGGTGCCGCCGGTCGCGCCCAGACCGTTCATCGCGTTGGCGCCCTGGATCACCTCGATGCGCTCGACCATCGCATAATCGATCGTGTGCGCTTCGCGCCCGGTCGGGCGCAGCGGATTGGACTGCGGGATGCCGTCGACCAGGATCAACGGCGTGCGTCCGCGCAGGGTCTCGCCGCTGCCGTTCATCTTGCCGCGGCTGGGCGTGTAGGACGGCAGCAGGCTGGACAGCAGGTCCGAGGAATTGCTGCTGATGGCCAATTGCTGGGCGATCTGCTGCTGGTCGATCACCACCACGGTCTGCGGCGCCGTGTCGGCCGGCTGGTCGGTGCGCGAGGCGCTGACCACGACGGTCTCCAGGGTCTGCGCGGAGGGCGACTGCGCGTGGGCGCAGGCGATGGCCGCCAGCGCGGCGGACAGCGCGACGGACAGGGGAAGCGGCGAAGGCATCGACGGGGTCCTTTGGAACGACACGGCACCGTCCAGGCACCGCAGATTAACGAGAATGATTATTATACGCGAAAGCTGCCCTCGGACCGCCGTTGCGCCTTGCGCCGCATCGCCTCTCGCATGCGCCCGGCGTGGCATCGGCGGCACAATCAGGTCACCATCCTCTTTTCGCCAGGACCGTCCCCCATGTCCAATCTCGTTGACCTGCGCAGCGCCAGGGAACGCGAGCAGCGCATCCGCGACGCCGCGCTGGACGCGGCCGAACAGTGCATCACCGACAGGGGCCTCGGCGCGACCACCTTCGAACGGATCGCGCAGACCAGCGCTGTGTCCAGCAGCGCGCTGCGCCGCTGCTTCGGCGACAAGCGCGGACTGGTGCGGGCGCTGATGGACCGCAACCACGAGCGGTCGCTGCGCACCATGTGGATGATCGAACGGCCGCCGCACCTGGACGCGACCGATTTCATCGCCGGCGCGCTGGAGGAATGGCTGCTGTCCGAGGCCGATGGCCGCCGCCTGCGGCTCGGCCTGGAAATCGACCTGGCGGCCGCGCGCGATCCCGAACTGGCCGAGTACGCGCGGCGCCGCGGCGTCTCCCTGATCGAACATCTCGGCGACATGCTCAAACGCCTGTTGCGCGGCCATGGCGACTGGAGCGGCGACGAGCAGGAGTTCCAGGCGCGCGTCTACGCGGTCGCGGCGATGTGCATCGGCCTGCACATGATGGTGGTGGGCGTGGAACTCAAGCGCATGCACCTGCAACTGATCCTCAGCGAAAGCCTCGCCGGCATGCTCACGCCCACGCCTGCCTCCGCCTAGCCATCGCGGTCACGTACCTGCTGCGAACCGCGGCATGGCGATGCCGCGTCCCGCAGCGCCACAAGCGGCGTCAGTTCAACGGCCGCCACAGCAGCAGGCCGCACAACGTCAGCATGAAGACCGCGATGCCCGCGTCCAGCACGCGCCATGCGCGCGCCGTGCGGAACACCGGCTGCAGCCAGCGCGCGCCATAACCGAGGCTGCAGAACCAGACCACGCTCGCCATGCAGGCGCCGAGCGCGAATGTCCAGCGCAGCCCGCCCGGATAGCGTGTGGACAGGCTGCCGAGCAGCACCATCGTGTCCAGGTACACGTGCGGATTCAAGAACGTAAACGCCAGGCAGGCCAGCAGCACACGCCGCCGCCCATGCGGCGCATCGCCCTGTGTTCGCAATGCGCCGGCACCACGCCACGCGCGGCGCGCCGCCAGCCCTCCGTAGATGCCAAGGAAGCCGGCACCGGCATAACGCAAGAGTTCCAGCAGCGACGGCCATTCCTTCACCACGGCGCCGACGCCGGCCACACCGAGGACGATCAGCGTCAGGTCACCCAGCGCGCAGACCGCCACCACCAGGCCGACGTGCTGTCGTTGCAACCCCTGTCGCAGTACGAACGCATTCTGCGCGCCGATCGCGACGATGAGGCTGGCGCCGGCGCCGAAACCCGCCAGCAGGGCGTGCAGAACCATGAGCAACTCCAGGAGCGTGGAGCGGGCATGCTCACTGCGCCGGCGACATTAGCCAAGCTAAATATTCTGTAGTCTGTAAAGCAATGCTAATGAGATCGGCACCATGAACCTGCTGCATCCGCAACTGGCCGCATTCTCCGCCGTTCTTGAAGAGGGCAGCTTCGAGGCCGCCGCGCGTCGACTGTCGGTGACCGCCTCGGCGATCTCGCAGCGGATCAAGGCGCTCGAAGACCGGCTCGGGCAGGTACTGGTGGTGCGCCAGGCACCGTGCCGGCCGACGGCGGCAGGCGAACGGTTGCTGCGCCGGGTCAGGCCGATGCAGGCGCTGGAAGCCGAAGCGATGGCGGACTTCCTGCCGGACGATGCCGACGCCGGGCGGCCGCACAGCATCGCGATCGCGGTGAACGACGACTCGCTGCAGACCTGGCTGCTGCCCGCGCTGGCCGAACTGCACCATGCGCACCGCTACCTGTTCGACGTGCGCGTGGACGACCAGGACCACACCCTGGACCTGCTGCGCAACGGCGCGGTGCTCGGCGCCATCACCTCGGAAAGCAAACCGCTGCAAGGCTGCAACGTCCACGCGCTGGGCACGATGCGCTACCACGCCATCGCCTCGCCGGCGTTCCTCGCCCGCCACTTCGCCGCAGGCCTCAGCGCCGCGGCGTTGGCGCAGGCACCGATGATGGTGTTCAACCGCAAGGACGCGCTGCAGGCCCGCTTCGTGCGGCGCGTCACCCGGACCCGCCTGAACCCGCCCATCCATTACCTGCCGACATCGACCGGCTTCGTCGACGCCGCCGCGCGCGGCCTGGGATGGTGCCTGGCCCCCGAGCAGATGCTCGCCCCCGCGCTGCGCGACAAGCGGATCGTGATCATCGACCGCCGACGCTGGCTCGACGTGCCGCTGTACTGGCAGCACGCGGCGGTTAGGTCGAACGTGCTGCAGCACATCGGCCAGGCGTTGCGCGCGGCGGCGTCGGACATGCAGCGCGACCGCAAGAGCGCTTGAACCGCGCTCGCGCTCGATAGGGATGCACTCGAGGTGGTGCGGCCAGCTCCACCATTCGTTGCGCCGCGGGCTCCAAGGCACATATCTCCTGCGAACACAGCGTGCAGACGGCTGGCGCCCTGCCGGACGCCAAGGCCGGCAGCCTCCTCTTCGACAATCCGTCGCGGCGGCCAGTGCCCCTTTCTGCGCTGGCCAGTCTCATCAAGCGAGACCAGCCAGTGGGATGCTGCGCGGACCGCGACCGCAGCGGCCGCGGACACGCAGCACTCTTAAATGGAGCACGGTATGCCGGCAATCATCATCGGGACGCAGATGGAGAAGGGTCACACCAAGTGGCGGCACGGTTGCTCCATCCCCGAGGCAGGGCCAGCCGACAGGCGGTTGGTGATCGAGTTCCATGGAGACCCATGGGCGATACCGGGATTCAAGGGTGACGTCCTGGACATCGCCGCGTTGCGCGCTGCCTGCCCTCTCGCGGCGGAGGACTGGATCCCGCTGCAGGGCGACCTGAAGTGCAGGGCTCAACTCGGCGTGCCGGCGCGGCTGTCCATTTCGCTAGGCCGGTATCCGCCCTCCGAGAACGCGGCCAGGTCGTGGCGTTCCGACTCGGGTACGTAGGTGTGGCCGGTGTCGCAATCCCGCTTGCCGCTGTGCCACAAGGTGTTGACGGCGCGGGTGAGCTTGAGCCGGCCATTGAGCCAGAGGAACTGCACCGGTTTGCTCGTGGCGCCGCTATCCCAGAAAAAAGATTCCAAGTGCCAAGGGCGCTCAAGATTTAGCACATATTGGGACATGATCATGCCCGCAATTGGACCGACCGACGCAGCGAGGAGACTTGATATGACCACCTCTGAACAAATTGCTCCTGTATCACCGCAGGACTTCGGCGCCATCGCGGACGGAGCATCCCATCCACTCTCGCAACGATACGAAACACTGGATATGGCACAAGCCGTCTATCCATTTGTGACGACATTGACAGACGAGATCGACTGGGCAGCGACGCAGGCAGCTGTAAATGCATCTCGCCGCGTTTATGTCCCACTGGGGACATACGTACTTAACCGCGAGGTAAGTGGCCTTGCCAACTACACCACTGTGTTTGGGGAAGGGCAGGGTTCGCGATTCGTAATGACCAGCGCTACCGCAAATGGATTCCGTTTCGGAACACCATCTGTCGAGGCCGTAGGTGTGTGCTTCCGCAATATCACCATAGACGCAATCGTGGACAAATCGGCTGGATGGGCTATCCACGGGCAACGCTGGGCGCGTGGACGGCTGGAAAACGTCTTCATCGGCAGGCCCGAAGACTCGGCCGTCCCACCGCGCCATTTCGGCGGCATCTTCGCGGATTCGTTTGACTACATCACTATTTACGCCGGACACATCGCAGCCAAAAATAGATCCATCGCCCTGCATACAGGTGCCGGATTTTTTATTGAAGGCGGCACCAAAATAACGTGCGCCAATGCCGCTAACAGCTTTGGTGTCACTGTCGGGGGTGGCGCTGGAGGAATCTATTTGGGAGCTTGTGACATCATCGACTGTGGGACAGGTCTTTACATGAGCCAGACCTACAACACCACCACCAACCGCGAGGTCTTCGTCTCTTCACTGTGCTCTGTCGACGGCGCACTGAATACAGGCGTATTCGTTGAGGCAGGCAGCGTTGTGCACCTTGATTTGACCGGCACATGGATTGCGACGTCAGGCAAAGTCAACGCAGCTGGGGCGGGAATCAATATCGGCGGCCCTCAGCCTCCCGGCATGATCCTAGGAATGTCCGGGGTGAGGCTGTTCAATAACGCCGGTGGCGCGATCGTTCTAAATGGAGGCAGTGGAAATATCAGCGGTTGCAAGATCCAGCAGAACGGTCTCGGCACTGGCGGCGGGCATGGCATTCATATGGTCGCGCCCGCGGTGCAGGACTATGTCGTTTCAGGAAACCTGATCGTCAACAACGGCACTACGGCCAAGGGCTACGGCATTGTTGTCGAGGCCGGCGTCAACAGCTACGCCATTACCGGCAATGTGGTACGTGCCAACACTCAAGGACAAATTCTCGATCAGGGCGCATCGAACAAGATAGTTGCCAACAATTTAACGACCTAAATTTGGGTCCACTTTAAATCTTCTCGGCAAAGCGCTTCATCGCGCCGGGTTCGGAACGTGACAGCAATGGAGTACGACGTTGATCACCTGACGATCGCTGGTGATCGCCGCCCCTTCAGTACGAGCGACACGTCCGGCTATCGGGCACATAGGTACGACGGACGCCCGGACGTTACGGGGCCGCTAGGTTGCCAGAATGTGCGCAGCTTCACTCCGGATATCTCGCCCCACTGCGCCAGTTCGCCGCGGGCAAGGTGATTCCATGCGACGGGCCGCGGCGCCGCCGTCATCTACGGCGGCGTCGTGGATCATCAGGAATAAGGAGAGCCTCGTGATGGGCTCTTGGATCAACGCCCGCCGTCTACATTGCGTTGGGCGGCTAGGATCTCGACATCAAGACGCCGGGCACCCACCTCAGCACGCCCGGCGTTGGTATAGGCAGGTCAAGCGCGGCGACCACGAGCAGCCGGTCCTTGGCGAAGCAGCGACCAACCAAGCTGTTGTGCGAGCTGGGATGCGCGCGACCATTCACATTGCGGTCAAAGCCTAGAACCGCGAGCCAAACGCATGCACCGACGAAGTCTCATACAAGGCGCACGACGTCACGACTTTCCCGACGCCATGATCAAGCGCTCGCTGCGAGGCAAGCGCCTGATTTTTTGGTGGGCCGTGATGGATTCGAACCATCGACCAAAAGATTAAAAGTCTTCTGCTCTACCGACTGAGCTAACGGCCCAAAACAATGCCCCGGCGTTGCGCCGGGGTGCGTAGTCTACCCCAGCCCCGCGTCAACGCGAAATCAGGCGTAGCGGGTCGGGTCGGCGACGCCGGCATCGGCGAAGCCGGCCGCGCGCAGGCGGCAGGCATCGCAGTGGCCGCAGGCGCGGCCGGCGGCGTCGGCGCGGTAGCAGGACACGGTCAGGCCGAAGTCCACGCCCAGGCGCAGGCCCTCGCGCACGATATCGGCCTTGCTCATGCGCTGCAGCGGCGCGTGCACGCGCAGCCCGGCGCCTTCCACGCCGGCCTTGGTCGCCAGATTGGCCAGGGTCTGGAACGCGTCGATGAACTCGGGGCGGCAATCGGGATAGCCGGAATAGTCCACCGCGTTGACCCCGCAGAAGATGTCGGCCGCGCCCAACACCTCGGCCCAGCCCAGCGCCACCGACAGCATGATGGTGTTGCGTGCCGGCACGTAGGTCACCGGAATGCCCTCGCCGCCGGCGTCCGGCACCTCGATGTCGTCGGTCAGCGCGGAGCCGCCGATGCTGCGCAGGTCCACGGCGACGGTCTTGTGCGCCACCGCGCCGAGCGCGGCGGCGACGCGCTCGGCCGCGTCCAGTTCCGAGGTATGGCGCTGGCCGTAGCGCACGCTCAGCGCATGCACGGCATAGCCCTGCTCACGGGCGATGGCGACGACGACGGCGGAATCCATGCCACCTGAGAGTAGGACGACGGCGTTTTTCATTGAAGGGCCGGGATTGGGGATTGGGAATTGGGGATTCGCAAAAGCTACAGCACGCGATCGGACATCGGAGGGGAGTTCTACGAATCCCCAATCCCGAATATCCAATCCCGGCTTCTCAACGCCCCGGCTCGTCGTTCCACAGCAGCTTGTGCAACTGCATTTGGAAACGCACCGGCAGGCGGTCGGCGACGATCCAGTCGGCCAGGTCGCGCGGCGCCAGTTCGCTCTTGCTCGGCGAGAACCAGACCGTGCAGCGTTCGTGCAGGCGGTGCTCGGCGACGATCGCGCGCGCCCACTCGTAATCGGCGCGGCCGCACAGCACGAACTTGATCTGGTCGCGCGCGGTCAGCAACGGCAGGTTTTCCCAGCGGTTGCGCTGCGCTTCCTGCGAGGCCGGCGTCTTGATGTCGAGCACCCGCGACACGCGCGGGTCGACCTCGGCGATGTCCAGCGCGCCGGAAGTTTCCAGCGAGACGTCGTAGCCGGCGTCGCACAACTGTTCGAGCAGGCGCAGGCAGCGCTTCTGCGCCAGCGGCTCGCCGCCGGTCACGCAGACATGGCGCACGCCGTGGCGCGCCACTTCGGCCAGGATCGCCTCGATGTCCCACCACTGCCCGCCGTGGAAGGCGTAGGCGGTGTCGCAGTAGCTGCAGCGCAGCGGGCAGCCGGTCAGGCGCACGAACACGGTCGGCCAGCCGGCGCTCTCGGCTTCGCCCTGCAGCGACAGGAAGATCTCCGTCAGCTTCAGGCGCGGGCTTTGCACGATATCGCTGGGAACGGCGGCCATGGCGGGAAGTATGCTCCCGCGACGAGGGCGGCAGCGGTTGGGGCTCAGCGCAACTGCTGGCCGATGCGGATCGACTGCAGGCGGTCCTGGGCGGTACGCGCCGCATCCGACCCCGGATACTGGCTGATCACCTGCTGCAGGGTCTGCTCGGCTTCCTGCGCCTTGCCTTCGCCGTACTGCGACAGGCCCAGCTTGAGCAGGGCGCCGGACGCCTTGTCGTGGGTCGGGTAGCGGCCGATCAGGTCGCGGAACTGCGCCTCGGCCAGCGGGAAATTCTTGGTGGCGTAATAGCTTTCGCCCAGCCAGTACAAGGCATTGGGGGCGTAGACGCCGTTCGGATACAACTCGAGAAAGCTCTGGAACAGGTTCGCCGAGTCGGCGTACTTGCCGGCCTTCAGCGCGTCGAAGGCGACGTTGTAGCTGGTGCGCTCGTCGCCGGTCGCGCTCAGCGTCCCGGCATCGCCATGCACCGACGGCGGCCGCTCGGACACGGCGGCAGCCGGTTTGGCAGCAGGCGCGGAGGCGGCGGGTGCGGCGGCGCCGGCCGGCGGCAACGGCGGCATGGCGCCACCCTCGAGCCGGTTCAGGCGGCCGTCCAGGTCCAGGTACTGGTCCTTGGCGCGCTGCTTGAGCTGTTCGTTGTCGTGCTGCAACTGCTCGATCGTCGCTTCCAACGCCTGCATCTGCGTCCGCAGCTGGTTGAGCTGGTTCAGCATGTCGGTGTTGGCCTGCGTGTTCATGGCCTGCTGCTCGAGCACGGCCACGCGATCGGCCAGGCTCGCGCGTTGCGCATGAACCGGCGCGGCGGCCACCAGGGCCGCCGCGACGATCATCGATGTGAGGACACCGATACGCATGGATTACTGCGCCGTGTAGACGATCTCGACGCGACGGTTCTGCGACCAGCAGGACTCGTTCGACTCGGTGCAGACCGGACGCTCTTCGCCGTAGCTGACCACGGTCAGCTGCGCAGCCGAACCGCCGGCAGCCTGCAGCGCCGAGGAAACGGCGTTGCCACGACGCTCGCCCAGGCCCATGTTGTACTCGCGCGAACCGCGCTCGTCGGCATTGCCCTGCAGGGTGATGCGCGAGGACGGACGGTCACGCAGGTACTTGGCGTGGCAGGCCATGATCGCCTGGAACTCCGGCTTCAGCGAGTCCTGGTCCAGATCGAAGTAGACCACGCGCTGGCGCAGGCAGGCATCGGTATCCAGATCGCCCGGGCCGTACAGGCCGGAGGTCGACGGGCCGGTCGGGGTGGTGGTGCCGGTGGTGCCGGTGGTGTCGGTCGGGGGAACTTCCTTGACCTTCTTGGAGCAGCCGGCCAGAGCTGCGACGGACAACAGCGAAACAAGCAGAACGCGGGTGGTCTTGTTCATGGGGATACCTTTGTGGCTCCTGAGCCTAGAGGGGTTCAACGCAGCGAAATATTAACATCAAACTTACATGTCAACGCGCGGTCCGATACGGCGACCACGACGGCTCGCGCACGTCGCCATCGGCCAGGACCAGGCGCTGGCGGACGCGGGCATCGGCCGAAACCGCGTAAAGCACGCCACGTCCGCCTTCGCGGGCGGCATACAGGACCATGCTGGCGTTGGGGGCGAAGCTCGGCGACTCGTCCAGCGAACCCGTAGACAACGTGCTCCAGCGCGGCGAACCCAGGCTGCGGTCCATCATCGCGATCTTGTAGGTGTTGCCGCTGCCCTGGGCGACGGCGATCTTGTTGCCGTCGAAGGACACGCTGGCGGTGGCGTTGTAGTTGCCCTGGAAGGTGACCCGGTTGGCGCTGCCGCCGGTCGCCGCGACCTGGTAGATCTGCGGGCGGCCGCCGCGGTCGGAGGTGAAGTAGATCGAGCCGCCGTCCGGCGCCCAGGTCGGCTCGGTGTCGATGCCGAAATGGTTGGTCAGCTGGGTCAGCTGCTTGCTGCCCAGGTCCATCACGTAGATCTCCGGGTTGCCGCTGCGCGACAGCGCCAGGGCCAGCTTCTTGCCATCCGGCGAGAACGACGGGGCGCCGTTGATGCCGCGGAAGCTGGAGACCAGTTGGCGCGCGCCGGTGGCGATGTCCTGGATGTAGATCGAGGAGTTGCCGCGCTCGAAGCTCACGTAGGCCAGCTTCTTGCCGTCCGGGCTCCAGTTCGGCGACAGCAGCGGCTCGGCCGAGCGCACGATGGTCTGCGGGTTGAAGCCGTCNGAGTCGGCGACCATCAGCGCATAGCGCATCGCCCCGCCCTTGCCGCTGGCGGTGACGTAGGCGATGCGGGTCCAGAACGCGCCGCGCACGCCGGTGATCTTTTCGTAGATCGCATCGGCCATCTGGTGCGCCACGTCGCGCATCGCGCTGGCGCGCGCGGTCATCGCCAGGCCGAGCATGCGCTCGCCCTTGGCCACGTCGAACAGTTCGTATTCGACCCGGTAGGCCGCCCTCGCCCGCGTCCATCACCCGGCCGGCGACCAGGTAGTCCTGCTTGAGCGCGCGCCAGGTGGCGTACTGCACTTCGCTGCCGCGGGTCGGGCGCTCGACGATCTGCGCCTCGGGCAGGTTGCGGAACTGGCCGGACCGATCCAGGTCGGCACGGACCACCGCGGCCACGTCGGTGGACGGCGCGGCGGCCGAGCCCTGGTACGGCATCGGCACGACGGTGATCGGGGTCGCCGAGGCGTTGCCGCCGACGATGTCGATTTCCAGACCCTTGTCCTGCGCGGACGCGGCCAAGGGGAGCAACAGGGCGGTCAGGACGGCAAGCCAGCGCGGCAGTTTCTTCATGGGTCGCTCAGCGGTACTCGGGAAGGCGCAAGAGATAGCAATGCGCGGGTGAACGTATTCGCAATCATGAACCATCGATATGTGAAGCCGATGGCAGGAAGCGGGAATTATCGCCGATCGCGCCGCCGCCCGGGAGGTTCCGGACCTGCCGGCGGGCCTCCTGGACCCTGGAACGGGGCGCAAAACTTCGCATCCCGAATCCCAAATCCCGGCCGCTCAGCGATCCTGCGCGGTGAAGTTGAAGGTCAACTCGCGCGCGAACACCGACTCGAAGCCGCGATACGGCAACGGCTGCGCGCGCAACACTGCGGCCTCGATCGAGCGCCGGCCGGCCTCGTCGTAGGGGCAATCGGGGCTGACCTTGGCCTCCGTCACGGTGCCGCCGGGGATCTGCTTGATCGAGATCTTGCACTTCTGCCCCAGCGGCACCGAATCTGGGCGGACCCACTGGCTCAGCACCGCCTGCTGGATCGCTGCGGCGTACTTGGCCGACAGGTCAGTGTTGGTGCCGTTCTGCCCGGGCGCGGCCTGCGGCGTGGTCGCGGCGGCGGCCGAGGCCTGCTTGGCGCGCAGGTCGGCCAGCTGGCGCAGCTTCTGCTCGGCCAGCTTGGCTTCGCGCTCGGCCTGCTCGCGCTGCTTGCGGATGTCGGCGATCTTCTTCTGCCGCTCCTCCTCCTGCTGCGCGGCCAGGCGCTGCTTCTGCTCGGCCTCCTGCTGGCGCTTCTGCTCGGTCAGGTCGATCTGTTCCTGGCGGCGCTTGGCCTCCTGCTCCTGCTTCTCCTTCTCCTGGGAGATCGCGGTGCGGCTGGCGCGGTCCTGGTCGACCTTGTCCGGCACCGGGATGAAGTCCTGCGCCTTCTTTTGCTGCTCGGTCGGCGCGTCCTGCGGCTTGGGCACCGGCACCGGTTGCGGCGGCGGCACCGTGTCTTCCTCGGCCACCTCCTTGACCGGCTCGGGCAGCGGCTCGGGCAAGGGCTTGGGCGCATCCTGCACCGCCTTCTGCGCCGAACGCACGTCGGCGGCGGACACCACCAGCGAGGCCTCGACCATCGGCGAGCCGGCCGCCGGTTCCACCTGGCGCACCGGCGACCACCACCAGGCGAGGAAGAACAGCAGCGCGATCAGCACGTGCACGCCCACCGCCAGGGCGATGCCGTACAGCAGGCTGTCGTTGTCGCCCTGGGTCAGCGGCGGTCGGTTTTCGGCTTCAGCGTGCATTGGTACCGGGCTGGCTCATCAGGCCCACCTTGGGAACGCCGGCCTGCTGCAGCATGACCATGGTGTCCATGACCAGTTGGTAGTTGGAGCTGCCGGGCGCGGCGACGAACACCGGCACGTCCTTGTTCTGGCCGACGAAGGCCTGGATCTTGGCCTTCAGTTCCGGCGCGCCGATCTTCTCCGGCTTGCCGTCCTGCAGGGTCAGCGTGTAGCGGCCCTCGGCATCGACGGTGACGATCACCGGGTCCTTCTTGCTCTCCACCGAGCGCGCGGTCGAATCGGGCAGGTCCACGTCCACGCTCAGGCTGAGCAGCGGCGCGGTGACCATGAAGATGATCAGCAGCACCAGCATCACGTCGATGTACGGCACGACGTTGATCTCGGACTTGAGCTTGCGGCGCTTGCGACGGGAAATGGCGGCAGTCATGCGGGAATCCTGGGATCGTGGGCAGGCGGGCGACGCTCAGTCGCCGCTGGCCTGGCGCTGCAGGATGGAGCTGAACTCTTCGGAGAAGGTCTCGAAGCGCACGGCCAGGCGCTCGACCCGGGTGGTGAAGCGGTTGTAGGCCCACACCGCCGGGATCGCCACGAACAGGCCGATCGCGGTGGCGAACAGCGCCTCGGAGATGCCCGGCGCGACCGCGGCGATGCCCGCCTGCTGGCCGCTGTTGATCATGTCGTGCATGGTCACCATGATGCCGAACACGGTGCCGACCAGGCCCACGTAGGGCGCGGTGGAGCCGATGTTGGCGAGCAGTTCCAGGTTGCGCTCCAGGCGGTCGACCTCGCGCGCATAGGTGGCGCGCATCGCCCGCTGCGCGCCTTCCAGCTGGATGCGCGCGTCGAGCTTGCGCTTGTCGCGCAGGCGGGTGAACTCGCGGAAGCCGGCCTCGAAGATCGCTTCCAGCCCGCCGACCACGCGGTTGCGGTCGGCCGCGCCGGCATAGAGCTTGGTCAGGTCGGTACCGGACCAGAACCGGTTCTCGAAGTCGTCCGCCTCGCGGTTGGCCTGCTTGAACACCCGCGCCTTGCGGAAGATGATCACCCAGCTGATCAGCGAGCCGAGCAGCAGCAGCAGCACGATCACCTTGACCGGCAGGCTGGCCTTGACCATCAGGTCCAGGTAGTTGATGCCGCCGTGGCTGGCGGTATGGGCGACGGCCTGCGCGGCGGTCTGGGTCACGTCCTGCGGCAGCGCCTCCACCACCGTGTCCTGCAGGGCCAGGAGCAATGCGATCATCCGTCGTTCCTCAGTAATTCGGCTTCAGTGATTTCGAGAACTTTCAATGCGTCGTGCAGCGCGTCGTCGATGCCGCGCGGGCGGAACGTGCCGGCGCCCAGCGCCGCCACCTTCACCTGCGCGCGCAACAGCAATTCGCCATCGCGGTGGATCGACTGCGCGAACACCAGGCTGGCGCGCTTGCATTGCGACAGCGCGACGCCGACCTGCAGGGTATCGTCGAGGCGGGCCGGGCGCAGGAAGTCGAGCTGCATCGCGCGCACCGCGAACACCAGATCGTGTTGCAGGCGCAGGCGCTCCTGTCCATAGCCCAGCGCGCGCAACCACTCCGTGCGCGCGCGCTCCAGAAAGGCGACGTAACGCGCATGGTAGACCACCCCACCGGCGTCGGTATCTTCCCAGTAGATGCGTGTCGGCCAACTGAATAGCTGCCGGGATTCGGGATTCGGGATTGGGGATTCGCCGAGCAAAGGCGTGTCCTGGCGGCTATCAGTCAAAACAGCCCTCCCGAATCCCCAATCCCGAATCCCGAATCCCGCTTGGGCTGCAGGCCCAAGTGCAGATAGGCCTTGTTGGTCGCCATGCGGCCGCGGGCGGTGCGGATGAGATAGCCCTGCTGGATCAGGTAGGGTTCGATCACGTCCTCCAGGGTGCCGCGCTCCTCCGACAGCGAGGCGGCCAGCGACTCCACGCCGACCGGGCCGCCGTCGAAGTACTCGATGATGGTGCGCAGCATGCGCCGGTCGAGCTCATCGAAGCCTTCCGGGTCGACCTTGAGCATCTGCATCGCGGCCTGCGCAACCGCCAGGTCGATGTGGCCGCCGGCGCGCACCTGGGCATAGTCGCGGACCCGGCGCAGCAGGCGGTTGGCGATGCGCGGGGTGCCGCGCGCGCGGCGCGCGATCTCGGCGCAGCCGTCGGCGTCGCAGGCGATGCCGAGGATGCTGGCGGAGCGGCGCACGATCTGCGCCAGCTCGTCCGGGGTATAGAACGCCAGGCGCTGGACGATGCCGAAGCGGTCGCGCAACGGCGCGGTCAGCAGGCCGGCGCGGGTGGTGGCGCCGATCAGGGTGAACGGCGGCAGGTCGATCTTGATCGAGCGCGCGGCCGGCCCCTCGCCGATCATGATGTCGATCTGGAAGTCTTCCATCGCCGGGTACAGCACTTCCTCGACCACCGGCGACAGGCGGTGGATCTCGTCGACGAACAGCACGTCGTGCGGCTGCAGGTTGGTCAGCAGCGCCGCCAGGTCGCCAGCCTTCTCGATCACCGGGCCGGAGGTGACCCGCAGGTTGACCCCCAGCTCGTTGGCGATGACGTGGCTGAGCGTGGTCTTGCCCAGGCCCGGCGGCCCGAAGATCAGCACATGGTCCAGCGCCTCGGCGCGGGCCTTGGCCGCCTCGATGTAGATCGACAGCTGCTCGCGCACCGGCTGCTGGCCGAGATAGTCGTCCAGCCGCTTGGGGCGGATGCTGGCTTCGGCCGCCTCATCCTCGCGGGTGGCGCTGCTGGCGATGATGCGGTCCATTTAGAGCCGGGATTGGGGAATCGTGATTGGGGATTGGTAGCGCAATAGTATCGACTGCGGGATGGCTTCGGCGCCATGGCATTGACCAATCCCGAATCCCGACGCCCCAATCCCGGCCGCCGCAGGCGGCCTCAGATCTCCACCTGCGCGCCCAACTCCACCAGGCGGTTGCCGGGGATGCGGAAGAAGCCGGTGGCGGGGGCGGCGTTGCGGTGCATGACCGCGAACAGCTTGTCGCGCCAGATCGGCATGCCGCGGTTGGCGCTGGCGACGATGGTCTCGCGGCTGGCGAAGTACGTGGTGTCCATCGGGTCGAAGTAGATCCCGCCCTGGTCGCAGGAGCGCATCAGCGCCAGCGGCACGTCCGGGGTCTCCATGAAGCCGAAGCGCACGATCACCCGGTAGAACTCGTCGCCGATGGCATCCATCTTCAGCCGCTGCTTGGCCGATGCATACGGCACCTGCAGGGTCTCCACGGTCAGGAACACGTTGCGCTCGTGCAGCACCTTGTTGTGCTTGAGGTTGTGCATCAGCGCATGCGGCACCACCATCGGGTCGGCGGTCAGGAACACCGCGGTGCCGGGCACGCGCACCGGCGGCGCCAGCATCAGCCCGGGCAGGAAGGTGTCGAGCTTGATGCCGTCCTTGCGGATCTCGTCGTGCAGCAGCTTGCGGCCGCGGCGCCAGGTGCGCATCAGGGTGAACAGGATCAGGCCCAGCAGCAGCGGGAACCAGGCGCCGTCCAGGAACTTGATGATGTTGGCGTAGAAGAAGGCACAGTCCACCGCCAGGAACACCAGCGCGAACAGCCACAGCGCCGGCCTCGGCACGCGCGGGTTGGCGCGCGCGTAGATGACCATCAGGACGGTGGTGATCAGCATGGTGCCGGTCACCGAGACGCCGTAGGCGGTGGCCAGCGAGGTCGAGTCGCCGAAGCCGATCACCGCCACCACCACCAGCGCCAGCAGGCACCAGTTCACCGCCGGCACGTAGATCTGGCCGATGGTGGAGTGCGAGGTGTGGCGGATGTGCATGCGCGGGATGTAGCCCAGCTGCATGGCCTGGCTGGCCACCGAATAGGCGCCGGTGATCAGCGCCTGCGAGGCGATCACCGTGGCCGCGGTGGCCAGCACGATCATCGGGTACAGCGCCCACTCCGGTACCGCCTCGTAGAACGGGTTGCTGACCGCGGCCGGGTCGCGCAGCACCAGCGCGCCCTGCCCCAGGTAGGTCAGGGTCAGCATCGGCAGCACCAGGAAATTCCACGAGCGGCGGATCGCCTTGGCGCCGAAATGGCCCATGTCCGCGTACAACGCCTCGCCGCCGGTGACCGCCAGCACCACCGCGCCGAGCACGAACACCGCGTGCCAGTTGTGTTCGGCGAAGAAGCGCACGCCCCACCAGGGGTTCAGCGCGTGCAGCACTTCCGGCGCGCGCGTCATGTTGTAGAGGCCGATCGCGCCCAGCGCCACGAACCAGACCAGGGTGATCGGCCCGAACGCCTTGCCCACCCGCTCGGTACCGTAGCGCTGGGCCATGAACAGCATCCCCAGCACCACCAGGGTGATCGGCACCACGAACGGTTCCAGCTTGGGCGCGGCCACCTCCAGGCCTTCCACCGCCGACAGCACCGAGATGGCCGGGGTGATCACGCCGTCGCCGAAGAACAGCGAGGCGCCGAAGATGCCGAGGATGCCGACCACGTACATCGAGCGCGAGCCGCTGGGCAGGGTGCGCTGGGCCAGCGCGGTCAGCGCCATGATGCCGCCCTCGCCATCGTTGTCGGCGCGCATGATCACGGTGACGTACTTGACCGTGACCACCAGCATCAGCGCCCAGAACACCAGCGACAGGATGCCCAGCACGGTGTCGTGGTCCGGGGTCAGCCCGTAGTGCGGCGAGAACGCCTCCTTGAGCGTGTACAGCGGACTGGTGCCGATGTCGCCGAAGACCACGCCGATGGCGGTCAGCATCACCCCGAAGCCCGTCTTGGCGTGCGGATCGTGGCTGCCCGGGCGGGCGGCGGAACTGGAGGAGCTGGACATGGTGGGAAGAGTAGCGCCAGAACGTGAAGAAGAAGCGGGGAGCCGGGCCGACCGGGCGGTCAGCGCAGGGCCGCCTGCAGGGCCTTGCGGATCACCGTGGCGACCTCGTCGCCGTCGGCGGCGGCGTCGCGCGCCATCTTCGCCGCCTCGGCCGGCTTGTAGCCGAGCTGCTGCAGCGCCACCGTGGCCTCGGACACCGCGTCGGTGCCCAGCTGCCCGGTGATCGGCGCGCCGCCGCTGAAGTCGGCCGCGCGGTCGCGCAGTTCCACCACCATGCGCTCGGCGGTCTTCTTGCCGATGCCGGGGATGCGGGTCAGCGCGGTGACGTCGGCGGTGGTGATCAGCCGCGCGAATTCGTCGACGCTGACCCCGGACAGCACCGCCAGCGCGATCTTCGCGCCGATCCCGCTGACCCGCTGCACGTCGCGGAACAGGCGCCGCTCGCCCTCGCGCAGGAAGCCGTACAGCGACACGCTGTCCTCCTTCTGCGCGTAGTGGGTGAACAGGATCACGTCGCGGCCGACGTCGGGCAGGTCGTAGAAGGTGCTCATCGGCGCCTCCAGCTCATACCCCACCCCCCCCACATCGATCACCAGCCACGGCGGCTGCTTGTAGGCCAGGATCCCGCGCAGGCGGCCGATCATTGGGCGCCTCCTTGGAGGCGCCGGGATTGGGGATTGGGGATTGGGGATTCGTCAAAGCGGGGCCGGCGTGCATGCGCCCGGCTGTTGCCAATCCCCAATCCCGAATCCCGAATCCCGGCTCCACTCATTTTCTGCTCCACGCCTGTTGCGTACTGACGCCCAGGCGCTGCGCGGTGGCGCGCACGTGGGCATGGGTGATGGCCACCGCCAGCGCGTCGGCGGCGTCGGCCTGCAGCTTGCCGGTCAGGCTCAGCATCAGCCCGACCATGTGTTGTACCTGTTGTTTCTCGGCCGTGCCCTTGCCGACGATGGCCAGCTTGATTTCCTTGGCCGCGTATTCGTGCACCGACAAGTCGCGCAGCACCACTGCGCAGATCGCCGCGCCGCGCGCGTGGCCGAGCTTGAGTGCCGCGTCGGCGCTCTTGCCCATGAACACCCGCTCGATCGCCACTTCCTGCGGCTGGTACGCCTCGATCAGCGCATCCAGCCCGTGCAGCAGGCGCTTGAGCCGTGCCGAGAAATCGCCCTCGCCCAGCAGCAGCAGCGGCGCATGGTACACATGCCGGGTGCGGCCGGATGCATCCACGTCGATGATGCCCACGCCGGTGCGCTGCGAGCCGGGGTCGATGCCGAGGATGCGGATGGAGCCGGGAGTCGGGAGTCGGGAATCGGGAATCGGGAGAGCAGCGCCCGCGCGGGCGGCGATGCCCGTTGCAGCCATCGACGTCGGCAATGCCCCCGGCACCGGCACGGCGCCCTTCCGGGTCCGGGGTCCCGGGCGTCGGGCCCCGGCGTTCATGGTGTCAGCCCCCGCCACTCAGTGCGGCCTGGTCGACGTTGGAATAGACGTTCTGCACGTCGTCCAGGTCTTCCAGCATGTCCAGCAGCTTGCGCACCTGCAGCGCGGTGTCGCCGTCCACGGCGATGTCGTTGTCGGCGCGGAAGGTGATGTCGGCGTGATCGGCGGCCAGGCCGGCCGCGTCCATGGCGTCCTTGACCGCCTGGAACGCGTCCGGCGCGGTCAGCACGTCGATCGCGCCATCTTCCGGATAGACCACGATGTCGTCGGCGCCGGCCTCGATCGCCGCCTCGGCGATCTTCTCCTCGTCGGCGCCGGCAGCGAAGCTGAGCACGCCCAGGCGCTTGAACATGAAGGCCACCGAGCCTTCGGTGCCCATGTTGCCGCCGCACTTGCTGAAGGCATGGCGCACGTCGGCCACGGTGCGCACGCGGTTGTCGGTCAGGCAATCCACGATCACCGCCACCCCGCCCGGCGCATAGCCCTCGTAGCGGATCTCCTCGTACTCGACGCCTTCCAGCTCGCCGGTGGCCTTCTTGATCGCGCGTTCGATCACATCCTTGGACATGTTCGACGCCAGGCCCTTGTCCATCGCCACGCGCAGGCGAGGGTTGTTGGACGGGTCGCCGCCGCCGGCGCGCGCGGCGACGCCGATCTCGCGGATGATCTTGGTGAAAATCTTGCCGCGCTTCGCATCGGATGCGTTCTTGCGGGCTTCGATCGAGGGGCCTCTACCCATGGGGCGTTCCGGACATCAGTAAGGACAAGCGGCGGATTTTACTCGATTGCGCCGCCCCGCCCCATCCGCGGCGCGCTCGCCTCGGCGCCGGCGAACCGACCGTGGCGCAGGAAGGCGGCGGCCTGGCGCGCGGCCAGCGGCGAAAACAGCAGGCCGCTGTGGCTGGCGCGCACCAGGCAATGGCCGTGCAGGCCCGGCACGCGGGTCTCGACCAGGGCCACGGTCCCGTCCGATTCCGGCCCCAGCGCGGCGAAGCGGTTGCCGATGCCCACCGCGACGCTGCCGGCGACCATGCCGACCGCGGCGGCGCCGTCCCAGCGCCCGATCCCCTGCTGCAGCAAGGCCGCGCTGCGCCCCAGCGCCGGCCCCAGGCCGCGCCGCTGCAGCGACTGC
>Ga0065704_10000383_pt1 | contig 25333 bp, 19 predicted proteins | sample SwiRhicommuniRL2_FD_59091 | JGI IMG/M metagenome (GOLD analysis project Ga0065704, IMG submission 59091) | Switchgrass rhizosphere bacterial communities from Rose Lake, Michigan, USA - RL2 v2 (version 2) | ecosystem: Host-associated > Plants > Roots > Rhizosphere > Soil | place: East Lansing, MI | reverse complement strand
ACGGGCATGATGCGGTTGCGCAGGTGCCGTGACAGGCGCGCGTCGATGAACGCGTTGCAGCACAACGCCACGTGCCGGGCGCGCACGGTGGCGCCGTCGCGCGTTCGCACCCGTACGGTCGGCCCGTCGTCGACACCGACGACTTCGGTCTGCTCGCAAATCTGCACGCCGGCGGCCTCGGCCGCGGTCGCAAGACCGAGCGTGTAGTTGAGCGGGTGCAGGTGGCCGCTGCGATCGTCGCGCAGGCCGCCGATGTAGCGGTCGGTGACGAGCACTTGCCCAAGTTCGTCGCGCTCGAGCCAGCGCGTGCCGCCGTAGCCGTAGTCGCGTTCGAGTTCGTCCTGCCACGCCTGCAGCTCGAGCACCTGGCGCGGCTTGATCGCGGTGAGCAGGTGGCCCCAGTGCAGGTCGCAGTCGATGCGGTGCCGCGCGACACGGTCGCGGATCAGGTCGAGCGCCTCGACCGTGACGTCGAACATCTGCTTTGCGACGTCGCGGCCGACCTGCGCGACGAGCTTGTCCTGGCTGCAGGCGAAGCCGGCGATGGCCTGACCGCCGCTGCGCCCCGAGGCGCCCCAGCCGACGCGCCGGCCTTCGAGCAGCACGACCTTGTAGCCGCGTTCGGCCAGTTCGAGCGCGGTGGCACAGCCGGCGAGCCCGCCGCCGACGACACAGACGTCGGCCTCGACGTCGCCGCGCAGGGGCGGGTGGTCGGGCGCCGAATTGGCGGAGGCCGCGTAGTACGAATCGATGTGCGCGCTGGCCGTCATGTCAGCTCGTCGTCAGGTACCAGTCGTAGTCGATCGCGGGCACGTGCGCCGAGAAGTCCATCATTTCGCCGCGTCGGGTCTGTGCGTAGAGCCGCGCAAAGCGCTCGCCGAGGTACTCCTTCGCGAACCCGCTGCGCTCGAACACGCCGAGCGCCTCGGGCCAGGACAGCGGGATCGTCGGCGTCGTGTCGCGATAGGCGTTGCCTGCCAGCACCGGGCCCGGGTCGAGGCGCCGCGTGAGCCCGAGGTGCATGCCGGCAAGCACGATCGCGGCGAGCAGGTAAGGATTCGCGTCGGCGCCGGCGATGCGGTGTTCGACGCGACGACTCTGCGGCGGCCCGTGCGGCACGCGGAAGGCGACGCCGCGGTTGTTGACCGACCAGCTCGGGTTGAGCGGCACGTAGGCCTCGGGCTGGAAGCGACGGTAGGAGTTCGCGGTCGGCGCGCAGATCGCCATCGCGTCGTTCATGGTCGCCGCGAGCCCGCCGATCGCGTGCCGCAGTTGCGCGCTGCCCTGCGGATCGTCGGCGGCGAAGACGTTGTGGCCTTGCGCGTCGACGAGGCTGACGTGGAGGTGCGCGCCGCTGCCGGCGTGGTCGCGGTACGGCTTCGGCATGAAGGTCGCCTCCATGCCGTGCTGCAGCGCGACGCCCTTGACCAGCCGCTTGAGGCGGATGGCGTGGTCGCAGGCGAGCAGGGCGTCGGGAACGTGGTGCAGGTTCACCTCGAACTGGCCCGGGCCGTATTCGGCCAGCACCGTGCCCGTCGGCAAGTCCTGCTCGCGGGCCGCCGCATCGATCGCACTGAGCACCGTCGAGTACTCGTTCATCTCCTGCATCGAGTTGATCTGCGTCTTGTGCTCGCGCCGCCCCGTCAGCGGCTGCCGCGGCGGCTGTGCGTGCCCGGCGGCCGTGCGCTCACGGTCGACCAGGTAGAACTCCAGTTCGACGGCCATCACCGGCGTCAGGCCCAGTTCGACGAAACGACCGACGACGCGCTCGAGCGCGTGGCGCGGATCGCCGTAGAACGGCGAACGGTCGTGGTCGTACATCGTGACCTGCATCTGCGCGACCTGTGGCCCGAGCCAGGGCACGGCGACGAGCGTCCCCGGGATCGGCAGGCAGGCGCGGTCTGCGTCGCCCTCGTCGAACCCGAGGCCGGTGCACTGCACGGTGCCGCCGAGCACGTCGAGCGCGAACATCGAGGCCGGCAACAGCAGCCCGATGGTGTGCATGGCTTCGAGCTCTTCGACCGTGACGCGCTTGCCCCGTGGAATCCCCATCTGGTCGGCGAGCAGCAAGTCGACGTAGCGCACCTGCGGGTGACGATCGAGCCAGGCGCGCGCCTGCCCGAAGTCCGCGACACACGTCATGAGTACCCCGTTGTTTAAGATTTAGCGACGGCTGGGCCGCCGGGGAGCGTCGAGAATAAGCCTTGCCCGCGCCGGGCGGCAAGCCGGCGGCGGCGTGACACGGGCGCTGTCAAGCCCCCGCTTGGGCTGATTTTTGGCCGCTTTTTTGCGCTGCTCGGCGACTCGACCCATGCCCCTGTGGTTTAATCGACCGCGTTCACGCACGACGGCCGGTTAGAAGCCGTCTAGGATTTTAAACGTGGCTCGCCGCAAACCACTGATCGGCATCCCCGCGGATCGACGCATCCTCGGGCCCCACCCCTTCCACTGCGTCGGGGAAAAGTACATCGCCGCGGTCGCCGAAGCGGCCGACGCGATCCCGCTGCTGATCCCCTCGCTCGGCGAGCGGGACTTCGACCAGCTGCTCGAAACGCTCGACGGCATCCTGCTGACCGGCAGCCCGTCCAACGTCGAGCCGCACCGTTACTCCGGGCCGGCGAGCGACCCCGACACGCTGCACGACCCGCACCGCGACGCGACGACGCTGCCGCTGATCCCGCACGCGATCGACGCGGGCATCCCGCTGTTCGCGATCTGCCGCGGTTTCCAGGAAATGAACGTCGCGTTCGGCGGCACGCTGTACCAGAAGGTGCAGGAAGTGCCGGGCTACCGCGACCACCGCGAGGACAAGGAGCAGCCGCTCGAAGTGCAGTACGCCCCGGCGCACGAAATCGAGCTCGTTCGCGGCGGACAGTTGCACGAGTGGGCCGGCACCGAGCGCGTCATGGTCAACTCGGTGCACGCGCAGGGCGTGCAGACGCTCGGGCGCGACCTCGAAATCGAGGCGCGTGCCCCCGACGGCCTGATCGAAGCGTTCCGCGTGCGCTCGGCGCGCGGCTTCACGCTCGCGGTGCAGTGGCACCCCGAGTGGCAGGTCATGAAGAATCCCTTTTCGCGCGCGCTGTTCGCCGCCTTCGGCGATGCGGCGCGGGCGCGCAATCAAGAACGGTAATCACGCATGAGCACCCCGATCCAGCAGTTCTTCAAGGAACACGGCATTTCCGAAGTGGAGGCCGTCGTCCCCGACATGGCCGGCATTGCGCGCGGCAAGGTGATGCCCGCGGTCAAGTTCGCCGAGGACGAGGGCATGCGGATGCCCGAGAGCATCTTCCTGCAGACCGTCACAGGCGAGTACCCCGAGGACGATCGCGCGATCAGCCCGTCCGAGATCGACATCGTGCTCAAGGCCGACCCGAACACGACGCGCGTCGTGCCGTGGGCCGCGGAGCCCACGGCGCAGGTCATCCACGACAGTTACTATTCCGACGGCCGCCCGGTGACCATGGCGCCGCGCTACGTGCTGCGCCACGTGCTCGACCTCTATGCCGCGAAGGGCTGGAAGCCGATCGTGGCGCCCGAGCTCGAGTTCTACCTGGTCGAGCCGAACATCGACGCCGACTATCCGCTGAAGCCGCCGGTGGGCCGCTCGGGCCGCCCCGAGATCGGCCGCCAGTCGTACAGCATCGCCGCGGTCAACGAGTTCGACCCGCTGTTCGACGACATCTACGCGTTCTGCGAGGCACAGGAGATCGAGATCGACACGCTGATCCACGAGGACGGCGCGGCGCAGATGGAGATCAACCTGATCCACGGCGACGCGATGTCGCTGGCCGACCAGGTGTTCATGTTCAAGCGCACGGCGCGCGAAGCCGCGTTCCGGCACAAGATGTACGCGACGTTCATGTCGAAGCCGATGGCACGCGAGCCCGGCAGCGCCATGCACATCCACCAGAGCGTCGTCGATGCGAAGACCGGCAAGAACATCTTCAGCGACAAGGACGGCAACCCGAGCCAGCTGTTCTTCGCACACATCGCCGGTTTGCAGAAGTACCTGCCCGCCGCGATGTGCCTGTTCGCCCCCAACGTGAACGCGTTCCGCCGCATCATCCTGCGGCACATGGCGCCCATCAACACGCAGTGGGGCTACGACAACCGCACGGCCGGGCTGCGCGTACCGATCTCGAACCCCGAGAACCGTCGCATCGAGAACCGTCTCGGCGGTGCCGACGCGAACCCGTACCTCGCGATCGCCGCGTCGCTCGCGTGCGGCTACCTCGGCATGCTCGAGGCGCTCAAGCCGTCGGAGCCCGTCACAGGCAGCGCGTACGACCTGCCGTTCGGCCTGCCCCGCAACATCGAGGAGGCCGTCCGCATGCTGCGCGACTGCCGCCCGCTGATCGACCTGCTCGGCGACCGCTTCGTGCTCGCGTACACCGCGGTCAAGGAAAGCGAACTCGACACCTGGCTGCAGGTCATCAGCTCGTGGGAGCGCGAGCACCTGCTGCTGAACGTCTGAGGCGAGCGCCATGCATTCGAAGCCCTACACCGCGGAAAAGACCACCTCCTACTGGCAGGACCTCGACCGCCAGCATTACCTGCACCCGTTCACGGACTTCAAGCACCTGCACGCCAAGGGCACGCGAGTCATCGTCAAGGCCGACGGCGTCTACCTCTACGACTCGGAAGGCAACCGGATCCTCGACGGCATGGCCGGGCTCTGGTGCGTCAACGTCGGTTACGGTCGGCGCGAGCTCGCCGAGGCGGCCTACCGCCAGCTGCTCGAACTGCCGTACTACAACAGCTTTTTCCAGACGGCCCACCCGCCGGCGATCGAGCTCGCGAAGCAGCTCGTCGACCTGACGCCGCCGCAGTTCAACCGCGTGTTCTTCACGGGCTCGGGCTCCGAGGGCAACGACACGGTCGTCCGGCTCGTGCGCCGCTACTGGGACCTGCTCGGGCAGCCCGAGCGCAAGGTCATCGTGAGCCGGGTCAATGCCTACCACGGCAGTACGATGGCGGGCGCGAGCCTCGGCGGCATGGGGTTCATGCACGAGCAGGGCGGCCTGCCGATTCCCGACATCGTCCACATCCCGCAGCCGTACTGGTACGGCGAAGCGGGTTCGATGAGCCCGGCGGAGTTCGGCCTCAAGACCGCGCACGCGCTCGAGCAGAAGATCCTCGAGCTCGGGCCGCACCGGATCGCCGCGTTCATCGGCGAGCCGATCCAGGGGGCGGGCGGTGTCATCATCCCGCCGGACACCTACTGGCCCGAGATCCAGCGCATCTGCGAGCGTTACGGCATCCTGCTGATCGCCGACGAGGTGATCTGCGGCTTCGGTCGCACGGGCCAGTGGTTCGGTTCGGACCACTTCGGCATCAAGCCCGACCTCATGACCATCGCCAAGGGCCTGTCGTCAGGCTACCTGCCGATCGGCGGCGTGATGGTCGCCGACCGTGTCGCCGACGTCCTGATCGAGCAGGGCGGCGAGTTCGCGCACGGCTTCACCTATTCCGGTCACCCGGCCGCCTGTGCCGTGGCGAGCGTCAACCTCACGCTGCTGCAGCAGGAAAACCTCGTGCAGCGCACGCGCGAGGAGACCGGGCCGTACCTGGCGAAAAAGTGGCGCGAGCTCGCCGACCATCCGCTGGTCGGCGAGGCGCGGTCGGTCGGCCTGATCGGGGCGCTGGAACTGGTCCGCGACAAGGGCTCGCGCCGGTTCTTCGACAAGCGCGGCGAGGTCGGCACGATCTGCCGCGACTTCTGCTTCCAGAACGGCCTGATCATGCGTGCCGTGCGCGACACGATGATCATTGCGCCGCCGCTGGTGATCAGCCGCGAGCAGATCGACGAGCTCGCCGAGAAGGCCTGGAAGTGCCTCGACCTGACCCACGCCCGCTGCCGCGCGGACGGCCGGTTCTGAGGCACCTCTCCCGGCTTGGCGGGAGAGGTCGCGCGCAGCGCGGGTGAGGGCCTGAATGCCAGCCGACCCACCTCTCCCGGCTGGGCGGGAGAGGTCGCGCGCAGCGCGGGTGAGGGCAGCGTCCGTGCACGCTCGCGGGGCGCGCCGGCCGGTCGCTGCACCGGTCCGATGCGCGTCCCACCGTGCCTCTAGCAATCGCAATTTTTCTTCGCTATACAGCGAATCTCGCGCGGGCCGCCAGGGAAGCGGCGACCGTGCCATCGTCGCAAATAATTACAGGGGTACCCCTACGATGAGTATCAGCATCCGCGCCGGCTTGATGGGCCTGGTGGCCGCCACCGCGCTCGTGGGCTGCGGCAAGAAGGAGGAAGCTCCGCCCGCGGCCGAGACAGCGGCCGCACCTGCCGCCGCAGCACCGGCCTCGGCCGAAGAGAAGGTCGTCAACGTCTACAACTGGTCGGATTACATCGACCCGAAGACGCTCGAGCAGTTCACGGCCGAGACCGGCATCAAGGTGAACTACGACGTGTTCGACTCGAACGAAGTCGTCGAGACCAAGCTGCTCGCCGGCAACACCGGTTACGACGTGGTCGTGCCGTCGGCCTCGTTCCTCGAGCGCCAGATCAAGGCGGGCGTGTTCCGCAAGCTCGACCGCAGCAAGATCCCCAACTGGGACAAGCTCGACGCCGAGGTGCTGCAGCGTGTCGCCCTGCACGACCCGGGCAACGAGCACGCGGTCAACTTCATGTGGGGCACGACCGGCATCGGCTACAACGAGGGCAAGGTCAAGAAGATCGACCCGAACGCCCCGGTCGACAGCTTCAAGCTGGTGTTCGATCCGAAAGAAGCCGCCAAGTTCAAGGACTGCGGCATCTCCGTGCTCGACGCGCCGAGCGAGATCACGGCCGTCGCGCTCGCCTACCTCGGCAAGGACCCGAACAGCCAGTCCGAAGCGGACCTCAAGCTGGCCGAAGACCTGCTGATGAAGGTGCGCCCGTACATCCGCATGATCCACAGCTCCAACTACATCGACGCGCTCGCCAACGGCGAGATCTGCATCGCGGTGGGCTGGAGCGGCGACATCCTGCAGGCCCGTGACCGCGCCGCGGAAGCCGGCCAGGGCAACGTGATCAAGTACAACGTGCCGAAGGAAGGCACGATCATCTGGTTCGACATGTTCGCGATCCCGGCGGACGCGCCGCACCCGGACAACGCGCACGCGTTCATCGACTTCATGAACCGGCCGGAGATCGCCGCGACGAACTCGAACTTCATCAACTACGCGAACGGCAACTCGGCGTCGCTGCCGTCGATCGACGAGAAGGTTCGCAACGACCCCGGCATCTACCCGCCGGCCGAGGTCAAGACGAAGCTGTTCCCGGACCTCGCCGAGAGTGCCGAGTTCACGCGTCTGCTGAACCGCACCTGGACGCGGTTCACGACCGGCAAGTAAACGCGCCGATGCGCGCACGCGGGGCGGTCGGAGCGATCCGGCCGCCCCGTTTTCGTTGACGGGCGGCTACACTAACCACCGGGCTTCAGCTTGATCCTGCCGCGCGCGGCGGAGGGCGGCCGACGCATCTGTGCCAGTGGGAGGAGATCCATGCCTAGCCTGCACCACACCCGTTTTTCCGTCTTCATCGCCTGCCTGACGCTCGTCGCCTGTGGCGGCGGCAAGGACGCGGAGACGCCGCCGTCCGGTCCCGCGGCGAAACCCGGCGTTGCCACGGGCCCGGCTTCGCTCAACGTCTACAACTGGTCGGACTACATCGATCCGGCCGTGCTCGACCAGTTCCGCAAGGAAACCGGCATCACGGTCAACTACGACGTCTTCGACTCGAACGAAGTGCTCGAGACCAAGCTGCTCACCGGCAAGTCCGGCTACGACATCGTCGTGCCGAGCGCGTACTTCCTCGAGCGGCAGATCGCGGCCGGCGTGTTCGCGCCGATCGACGCGTCGCGGTTGCCGAACCTGAAGAACCTCGACCCCGAAATCACCGCCCAGGCCGCACGCCACGACCCGGGCAACGCGCACTCGGTCGTTTACATGTGGGGCACGACCGGCATCGGCTACGACGCCGCCAAGGTGAAGGCAATCCTGCCCGACGCCCCGGTGGACAGCTGGCGGCTCGTGTTCGACCCGGCCATCGTCGCCCGGTTCAAGGACTGCGGCGTCTCGATGCTCGACGACCCGACCGACATGGTCGCGACCGCGCTGCTGTACCTGGGCAAGGACCCCAACAGCGAGGCACCGGCCGACCTCGCGGCCGCCGAGAAGCTGCTGCTGTCGATCCGCCCGTACCTGCGCACCATCCACAGCTCGCAGTACATCGACCAGCTCGCCAACGGCGAGCTCTGCATCGCCGTCGGCTACAGCGGCGACATCCTGCAGGCGCGCGACCGGGCGGAGGAGGCCGGCAAGCCCATCGAGATCGCCTACTCGATCCCGAAGGAGGGCGCGCTGCTCTGGTTCGACACGCTGGCGATCCCCGCCGACGCTCCGCACGCGGACAACGCCTACAAGTTCATCGACTTCCTGCTGCGGCCCGAGGTCGCGGCCGCCAACTCGAACTTCGTCATGTACGCCAATCCGAACGCGGCCGCCACGCCGCTGCTCGACGAGGGCCTGCGCGACGACCCGGGCATCTACCCGACGCCGGAGGTGAAGGCCCGGCTGCGCGCCAACCTCGCGAAGTCGCCAGAGTTCACGCGCGAACTCAACCGGACCTGGACGCGGTTCACGACGGGGCGCTGACCGCAGGAACGCAGGCGCACGCCAGGCCAACCGCCCTACAATGCCCTGTCCCGCCGCCGGCGCGGGACGCCGACCAGAACCACGAGAACTTATGTCGACGCCACCGCGCCCCACGCAGCAGAAGTTCGAGCCCTGGACCGACGCGAATGCCAAGCCGTACGTCCGCATCGAGAAGGTCACGAAGAAGTTCGGCGACTTCGTCGCGGTCGACGAGGTCACGCTCGACATCTACAAGAAGGAAATCTTCTGCCTGCTCGGCGCCTCGGGCTGCGGCAAGACCACGCTGCTGCGCATGCTCGCGGGGTTCGAGCGCCCGACGTCCGGCAAGATCTACATTGACGGCGTCGACGTGACGTCGAACCCGCCGTACGAGCGCCCCGTCAACATGATGTTCCAGTCGTATGCGGTGTTCCCGCACATGACGGTCGAGCAGAACGTGGCGTTCGGGCTCAAGCAGGAGGGCGTGGCCAAGGCGGAGATCGCCAAGCGTGTCGGCGACATGCTCGAACTGGTCCGGCTCGGGCAGTTCGCGAAGCGCAAGCCGCACCAGCTCTCGGGCGGACAGCGCCAGCGCGTCGCGCTCGCGCGCGCACTGGTCAAGAAGCCCAAGCTGCTGCTGCTCGACGAGCCGCTCGCGGCGCTCGACAAGAAGCTGCGCGAGCACACGCAGTTCGAGCTGATCAACATTCAGGAGACGCTCGGCGTGACGTTCATCGTCGTCACGCACGACCAGGAGGAGGCCATGACGCTGTCGACGCGCATCGGCCTCATGAACCACGGCGAGATCATCCAGGTCGGCACGCCGAGCGAGATGTACGAGTACCCGGCGTCGCGTTTCGCGGCCGAGTTCATCGGATCGGTCAACATGTTCGAGGGGCGTCTGATCGAGGACGAGCCGTCGTACGTGCGCATCGAAAGCGACGACCTCGACGCACCGATCTACGTCGACCACGGCGTCAGCTCGGCGCCGGGCGCGACGGTCTGGGCCGCGATCCGCCCCGAGAAGATCACCATCACGCGCGAGCAGCCCGCCGACGCCGACAACTGGACGAGCGCCACGGTCCAGGACATCGCCTACATGGGTGACGTCTCGATCTACCTGCTGCGCCTGCGGTCCGGCAAGGTCGTGCGCGTCACGCAACCGAACGTCTCGCGCAAGACCGAGGACCGCGTGACCTGGGAGGAGCGGGTGTTCGTGCAGTGGGACGCCGCGAGCCCGGTCGTGGTGACCAAGTGAGGGGGCTGCTCAAGCGGCTCGGCGTGCGTGGCCGCAATGCGGTCACGGCCGTGCCGTACCTGTGGCTGATCGTCTTTTTCCTGATCCCGTTCGCGATCGTGCTCAAGATCAGCTTCTCGAGCACCCAGATCGCGATGCCGCCGTACGAGCCGCTGCTGCACTGGACCGGCGAGAAGCTGCTGCAGATCAAGCTCAACCTCGGCAACTTCGCCTTCCTGGTCGAGGACAACCTCTACTGGATGGCGTACCTGAACTCGATCAAGGTCGCCGCGATCTCGACCATCATCTGCCTGCTGATCGGTTACCCGATCGCCTACGCGATCGCGCGCAGCAACCCGTCGACCCGCAACATCCTGATGCTGCTGGTCGTGCTGCCGTTCTGGACCTCGTTCCTGCTGCGCGTGTACGCCTGGATCGGCATCCTCAAGAACAACGGGCTGCTCAACAACTTCCTGATCTCGATCGGCTTGATCGACCAGCCGATCCAGATGCTGCAGACCGACTTCGCGGTCTACGTCGGCATCGTCTACTCGTACCTGCCGTTCATGATCCTGCCGCTCTACGCGAACCTGGAGAAGATGGACCTGACCCTGCTCGAGGCGGCGGCCGACCTCGGCTGCAAGCCGTGGCAGTCGTTCTACAAGGTGACGCTGCCGCTGTCGTGGCCCGGCATCATCGCCGGCTGCCTGCTCGTGTTCATCCCGGCCGTCGGCGAGTTCGTGATCCCGTCGCTGCTCGGCGACCCGGGCATGCTCATGATCGGCAAGGTGCTCTGGACCGAGTTCTTCAACAACCGCGACTGGCCGGTCGCGAGCGCGGTCGCCATCGCGCTGCTGCTGTTCCTCGTCATCCCGATCATGTTCTTCCAGCGTGCGCAGGACGCCGAGGCCGGCGGCGGGGTGCATCGGCCATGAAACAGGGGTTGACCGTCTTTCGCGCGATCGTGCTGACGCTCGGGTTCGCGTTCCTGTACATCCCGATCGTGTCGCTGATCGTCTACTCGTTCAACGAGTCGCGGCTCGTCACCGTCTGGGGCGGCTTCTCGACCAAGTGGTACGGCGCGCTGCTGCAGAACGAGCAGATCCTCAACGCCGCCTGGCTCAGCGTCAAAGTGGCCGTGATTTCGGCGACGCTGGCGGTGGTGCTCGGCACGCTGGCCGGCATGGTGCTCGCGCGGTTCGGCCCCTTCAAGGGCCGCACGCTGCTGTCCGGGCTCACGACCGCGCCGCTCGTGATGCCGGAGGTGATCACGGGCCTGTCGCTGCTGCTGCTGTTCGTGACCATGGAGCAGCTGATCGGCTGGCCGGCGGGGCGCGGCATGACGACGATCGTGATCTCGCACATCACGTTCACGATGGCGTTCGTGACGGTCGTCGTGCAGTCGCGGCTGTCGCAGATGGACGATTCGCTCGAAGAGGCAGCGATGGACCTCGGCGCGCGTCCGCACAAGGTCTTTTTCCTGATCACGCTGCCGATCATTTTCCCGGCGCTGCTCTCGGGCTGGCTGCTCGCCTTCACGCTGTCGCTCGACGACCTCGTGATCACGAGCTTCGTCGCCGGGCCCGGCTCGAGCACGTTGCCGATGGTGATCTTCTCGAAGGTGCGCCTCGGCGTGAGCCCGGACATCAACGCGCTGGCGACGATCCTCGTGGTCGTCGTGGCCATCGGCGCGCTCGTCGCCGGCGTCGTGATGGCCCGGCAGCGGAAGGCGCGCGACCGCGACGCGCAGATGGCGCTGGCGGCCAACCAGCAGATGATCGAGAGTCTCAAGAAGGGCTGACGCTGCCGTGGGCGAAGACGTGATCCTTGCGTTCGATGTCGGCGGCTCGTTCGTGAAGGCGGGCCTGGTCGCGGTCGAGTCGGGCCTGCTGCTCAGCGAGGTGTTGCGGCGGCCGACGCCCCCCGGCGCGGAGCCCGACGCGGTCCTCGACCTGCTCGTGGACATGGCGCGCGAACTGCCGACGTCGGGTCCGGTCGGGCTCGCGTTCCCGACCGTCGCCAAGAACGGCGTCGCCTGGACCGCCGCCAACATCGACAAGCGCTGGATTGGCATCAACGTGCAGGCACGGCTGCAGGCGCGCCTGCAGCGGCCGGTCGCGTTCCTGAACGACGCCGATGCGGCCGGCGTCGCCGAAATGACGCTCGGCGCCGGGCGTGACCGCCACCAGGGCACGGTCATGGTCCTGACGTTCGGCACCGGCATCGGCTCGGCGCTGTTCGTCGATGGCCGGCTCGTGCCGAACACCGAGCTCGGCCATCTCGAGGTCGGTGGTCGCGAGGCGGAGCATCGCGCCTCGGCCAAGGTGCGCACCAGCCGCAAGCTGGACTGGGTCGAATGGGCCGCGGAGGTCAACGCGGTGCTGGCGGCCTACGACGCGCTGTTCTGGCCGGACGTCTTCGTCATCGGCGGCGGCGTGACCGAAAACTGGAGTGAGTTCGGCTCGCTGCTCGACAGCCGTGCCGAGATCGTGCGGGCAGCCTTCGGCAACGATGCGGGCATCGTGGGTGCCGCGATGGCGGCGTCGCGCCTAGGCCGCGGCTAATTTCGCGCTGGCCGCGGCGCCCAGCTGATTTGCGTGGCCGTGCAATTCGCCCGTCCGGGATAGGGTCGGGCGGACACGCCGCAAGTACGTCCCTGCCCGAACGGCCGATCGGCGGCCAACCCGCTGCACTCCGCTAGCTACGCTGAACGGCGATCGCGCGCAGTCACGCGACGTCAGCGCGAAGCATCCCAAGCGAAAGACCCAGGCGGGCCAGCTGCACAGCGGGGATGCTGGCGTCGGGTTCTCGGTCGGGGGGAGCGTTACGAGCCATGGACGGCGAGTACGAGCCGCCAGGGATGGCTCTTGCCGGCGTCTCCCCCGACCGAAACCCGGCGACAGCGGCGCCGCGACAAGGGCAAGTCCAGCCGAAGCGGCGGTGTCGCGCTTTGCGAAATGCCCGCGGTGGCCGCGCTGCTAGAATCGACCCCGATGCGACCGCCGCTCGACAGCAAGTTGCCGGCCGTTGGCACGACCATTTTCACGGTCATGTCACGTCTCGCGGCCGAGCACGGCGCCATCAACCTGTCGCAGGGTTTCCCGGATTTCGAGCCGCCCGCGCGCCTCGTCGAACTCGTCGACCACCACCTGCGCCGCGACGGCGCACCGCAGAACCAGTACGCCCCGATGGCCGGCCTGCCGTCGCTGCGCGCGGCGATCGCGGCCAAGGTCGCGGATTGCTACGGCCACGGCGTCGACGCCGAGCACGAGGTCACCGTCACCGCCGGCGGCACGGAAGCGCTGTTCTGCGCCATCCAGGCGGTCGTGCGTCCGGGTGACGAAGCGATCCTGCTCGACCCCTCGTACGATTCCTACGCGCCCGCGGTCAGGCTTGCGGGCGGACGCGCCGTGCACGTGCCGTTGCGCCGGCCCGACTTCGGCGTCGACTGGCAGCGCGTTCGCGACGCGATCACCGCCCGCACGCGGCTGCTGATCGTCAATTTTCCGCACAACCCCAGCGGTGCCGTGCTGACCCGCGACGACCTCGACACGCTCGCGTTCGCGCTGCGCGACACCGGCGTGTTCGTGCTCTCCGACGAAGTCTACGAGCACATGCTGTTCGACGGCCGGCGGCACGCGAGCCTGCTGACCCACGCCGAGCTCGCCGACCGCAGCTTCGTCGTCTCCTCGTTCGGCAAGACCTACCACGCCACGGGCTGGAAGGTCGGCTACTGCGTCGCGCCGCCCCCGCTGACGACGGAGTTCCGCAAGGTCCACCAGTTCGTGCAGTTCGCGGTCTCCACGCCGATGCAGGCCGCGATCGCCGACTTCATGGACGAGTGCCCGGGGCACGCGCGCGAACTGCCCGCCTTTTACCAGGCCAAGCGCGACCACTTCACGCGATTGCTCCGCGGCACGCGCTTCCGCTTCGTGCCCTCGGCGAGCACCTACTTCCAGCTGGTCGACTACTCGGCCATCAGCGACGAGCCCGACGTCGAGTTCGCGCGTCGCTTGACCGGCGAGCACGGCGTCGCCGCCATCCCGATTTCGGTCTTCTCGGAACGACCGCCACCCGACGAGCGGATCGTCCGTTTCTGCTTCGCCAAGCACGAGGCCACGCTCGACGCGGCCGCCGACAAACTGAGGAAGCTATGACTGCCAACCTGCGCGTGACGATGATCCAGGCCGACCTCGCCTGGCAGGCCCCGATGACCAATCGCCGCACGCTGGCGGCCCACTTCCGTGGCCTCGCCGGTCACACCGACCTGATCGTGCTGCCCGAAATGTTCACGACCGGCTTCACGATGGACGCGGAAGGGCTGGCCGAGACGATGGACGGCGAGACGGTGCACTGGCTGCGCGAAGAGGCGGCCGCGTGGGGCTGCGCGATCACGGGCAGCCTGATCGTGCGCGACGGCGGACGTCACTACAACCGCCTCGTGTTCGCGAAGCCCGACGGCACGGTCGAGCACTACGACAAGCGGCACCTGTTCCGCCTCGCGCAGGAGAACCAGCATTACCGCCCGGGCGTGCATCGCAAGGTGATCGAGTTCAAGGGCTGGCGCATCTGCCCGCAGGTCTGCTACGACCTGCGCTTTCCGGTCTGGAGTCGCAACCGCGGCGACTACGACGCGCTGATCTACGTCGCGAACTGGCCGTCGCGGCGCCGCGTCGCGTGGTCGGCGCTGCTCAAGGCGCGAGCGATCGAGAACGTCTGCTACGCGGTCGGCGTCAATCGCGTCGGCAAGGACGGCAACGGCACGGTCTACAGTGGCGACAGCGCCGTGTACGACTTCCTCGGGGAGTCGCTCGGCGGCGACCACGGTGGCGACTGCGTCGAGACCGTCGTGCTCGATCGCGAGGCGCTCGACGCCTACCGCAAGGAGTTCCCCGCGCACCTCGACGCCGACCCGTTCACGCTGCTGGCCGGCACCGCCTGAGATGAAGAAGCGCACGCGTGTCACGCACCCGCCCGTGGTGCCGGTGCCGCCGGACAACCGGCCGCTCGTCGCGCCGATCTACCAGTCGGTCAAGTTCACGTTCGACGACGTCGGCGAGACACTCGCGCAGTTCAAGGGCGCGCGCGAAGGCTTCTACTATTCGCGCGTCTCCAACCCGACGCTGCGCCAGCTCGAGCAGTTGCTGGCGGAACTGCAGGGGCGCGACGGTTGCCTGCTCACGGGTTCCGGCGTCGCCGCGCTCGCGATGCCGTTGCTCGCGCTGCTCGAGGCGGGCGACCACGTCGTGTACTTCGCCGAGCAGTACCAGCCGACCCGTGCGCTGATCGGGCGCCTGCTGCGGCGGTACGGTGTCAAGAGCACGATGCTGTCGATCGACGACCTCGAAGGGCTCGAACACGTGCTGGCCGCCACGCCGACGCGGCTCGTTGCCTTCGAGTCGCCGACCAACCCCGTGCTCAAGGTCGCCGACATCGAGCGCATCACGCGCGTCGCTCGCGCACATGGCGCGCTGACGCTGCTCGACAACACGCTCGCCGGTTTCCACAACCACGGCCAGTTCGACGTCGACATCTACGCACACAGCCTGACCAAGTACGCGTCGGGACACGGCGACGTCATGGGCGGTGCGATCATCGCCCGCCAGGCGTTGATCGACGCCATGCGTGACGACGTCGCCATCCTCGGGCCGACGCTCGATCCGCACGCGGCGTTCCTGCTGCTGCGTGGCATGAAGACATATTTCGTGCGCTGGGATGCGCAGTGCCGCAACGCGCAGGCGATCGCCGAGCACCTGTCCCGGCACCCGGCGGTGGCGCGCGTGCGCTACCCGGGGCTGCCGGACGACCCGGGACACGTCCGCGCCCGTTCGCAGATGCACGACTTCGGTTCGATCGTGACGTTCGACCTGCACGACGGGCTCGAGGCCGGCACGCGCTTCGCCGAGGCACTCGAGCTCTTCGCCATCGCGGCGAGCCTCGGTTCGACCGAGTCACTGGTCATGCCGCCCGCGCTGCAGCAGCCGCGCGGTTTCACGGCCGAGCAGCGACAGTGGTCGGACATCGGACCGGGCACCGTCAGGCTGTCCGTCGGGCTGGAAGACCTCGAGGACCTCGTCGCCGACCTCGACCGGGCGCTTCGTATCGGCGTCGGGCCGGCATAAAGCACTCCTAAGCGTCTGCTATGCTCCGCGCCGAAGGGAGAGCGTGGAGCGTGGTGACATGGACGCCGCGGACCTGCAGGACGGCTTTCGCGTCGGCGAATGGCTCGTCGAGCCGCGCAACGGACGCGCCAGCCTCCATGGACAGGACGTCACGCTGAACGGCGATCCGCTGCGGCTGCTCGTCGCGCTGGCGGCCAGGCACGGCGAGGCCGTCGACCGCCTCGCCTTGCGCGGGGAGCTCTGGCCGGGCCAGCCGGGCAGCGAAGACCGCTTGCGCGAGGCGGCCGCCGCGCTGCGCACGGCGTTGGGCGACAGCCCCCGTCAACCCCGGTACGTCGCCCGCGTCGGCAACGACGCACTGGCGCTGATCGCACATTTCGAACTGGAACGGCGGCCGGTCGTCCCCGCGCTCGCCGCAGCAACCGTCCCGGCGGCCGAAGCCGCGGCGCTCGGCGGCCGACTGCACCGGCTGCTCGGGGAATTGCGGCGCCGCAGCGTGGTCAAGGTCGCCGCGTCGTACCTGCTCGGCATGTGGGTGATCCTGCAGGTCGCGCAGGTGACCTTCGCGCCGCTGCGGTTTCCCGACTGGTGGATGACCGCGCTCACGATCATCGCGATCATCGGCCTGCCGATCGTCGTCGTGCTGGCGTGGACCTACGAGATCACGCCGCAGGGCATCGTCCTCGATCCGGGTTCGGGGGGCGTCGGCGCGATGAAGTTGCCGCGGCCGCGGCAGTCGCTGGCGCCGTTCATCGTCGGGGGCGTGGCCCTGATGGCGGCCGTCACCGGACTGGCCTGGTGGCGATCGCTCGACGAAGCCGCAGTCGCCGCCACTGCACAGGCGGCCCTGATGCCGGTGCCCGATGCAGGCGTGCCGTCGATCGCCGTGCTGCCCTTCGTCGACATGAGTCCCACCGGCGGCAACGGCTGGCTCGGCGACGGCCTGAGCGAAGAGCTCTCGACGCGGCTCGCGCAGGTGCAGGGGCTGCGCGTGGCCGCACGCACGTCGGCTTTCGAGTTCAAGGGCCGCAACATCGACGTCCGCCGGATCGGCCAGGCGCTCGGCGTGCGGCACGTGCTCGAAGGCAGCGTGCGTCGCGAGGGCGACGGCGTGCGCGTGACCGTGCAGCTCGTCGACAGCCGCAGCGGGTACCACGTGTGGGCCGGCAATTTCGACCGGGCCTGGCGTGACGTGCTGTCGCTGCAGGACGACGTCGCGCGCGCGGTCGTCGATGCGCTGCAGGTCGTGCTGTCGGGTCCGGACGGCGCGCCGCGGGTCGCCGCGATCGACAGCCGCGCACTCGACCCTTACCTCGAAGGCCTCGCGCTGCTGCGCAAGCCGTCCGATGCGAGCGTGCTGCAGCGTGCGGACAAGACCTTTCGCTCGGCCATTGCGATCGCACCGGGGTTTGCCGCCGCCCACGCGGGGCTGTGTCGCGTGCTCGCGCGCCGGTTCGACGCCGTGCACGACCCGGCGGTGCTCGTGGAGGCCGAGAAGTCCTGTCGCCGCGCACTCGAGCTCGACGCGACGCTGGTCGACACGGAGCGGGCGCTCGCGGCCCTGTACACCTCCGACGACCGCTTCAGCCAGGCCATCGATGTCTATCGCAGGCTGCTGGCGCGCAATCCCGGGGACGCCGCGGCGCACCTGGGCCTCGGCGAGGCGCTCGAGGGGCTCGGCCTCGACGACGAGGCCGAACAGAGCCTGCGTCGCGCCGTCGACCTGGACCCGTCCTTCTGGGACGCGCACACGGCGCTCGGTACGTTCAACTTCCACCGCGGCCGTCTCGACCAGTCGGTGGCGTCGTTCACCAAGGCTGCGGAACTGGCACCGTCGAGCGCCACGGCGTGGAGCAACCTCGGTGGCGCGGCTCACCTCAAGGGGGATGTGGAAACCGCGTTGCAGGCGTACGAAAAGTCCCTGCAGCTCGAGAAGTCGCCGATCGCGTACTCGAACCTCGCGACCGTGCAGTACATGGCGGGCCGCTTTGCCGAGGCGGTGCGCAATTACGAACGGGCGCTGGCCCTGAGCCCGCACGACCAGATCCTGCGCGGCAACCTCGCCGACGCACTCTGGGCGATCGACACGCGGCGCGAGGAGGCCGTTGCGCTCTATCGCGATGCGATCGAACTCGGCGAAACCGAACTCGCGAAGAATCCGGACGACGCGACGCTGCGCGCGCAGCTCGGGTTCTATTACGGACGGACCGGGGATCCCTCGCGTTCCGGGGCCTACATCACCCAGGCGGTGGCCGCGGGCGGCGACAAGGTCTACGTGCAGTACTACCGCGCGGTCGCGGCCGCCGACCGCGGCGACAGAAAGGCAGCACTGGCTGGGGTGGAGGAGCTGATCAGGGTCGGCTATCCGCGGCACTTGTTGCGTCTCGCACCGGAATTCCGCACTCTGTTGCACGATCCCGACTACATAAGGCTGATGCAGGACGGTTGACATCGCCACGACGACAGGGAGGGACGTGCCATGGGTGCGAAGGACGTCACGATCGAGATCGAAGTCAGGGGCCAGGACATCGTCTGCGAGCCTAAGGTCACGGTGTTCAAGCACAAGAAGGTCGAGTGGATTGCCGTCGGCGGGTTCGACTTCGAACTCGAGTTCGTGCGCAGCACGCCACCGGACAAGTGGCCTTTCGACGGTGCGGCTCCGCCCGGCAACAAGACGCCGCGTGGCAAGAGCTTCAAGGACAGGATCGCGGCCGACGACGGCGACGAGTTCAAGTACAGCGTCATCGTGCCGGGCGTCGGCGTGCTCGATCCGATGATCATCGTGGGCCGCTGACGACGAATGCTCACCGACCACGCCGGACTGTCACGGTTCGAACGGTTGCTCGGTCTGTTCACGCGCATCCGGCCCGGCGAGGGCCGGAGCGCCTTCCTCTTTTTCCTGCACGGCTTCCTGCTGCTGTCCTCGTACCAGGTGGTCAAGGCGCTGCGCGAAGCGTTGATCCTCACGCGGTTCTCGGCCGAGTTCCGTGCCTACGCGGTCGCCATGATGGCGCTCGTGCTGATGGTGGTGGTGCCGCTCTACGGTGTTCTCCGCCGTCACATCGACGGCGAGCGACTCTTGCGCGCCGTCACGCTGTTCTTCGTCGTCACGCTGCCGCTGTTCGCCGGTCTCGTCTGGGCCGGCGCCCCGATCGAGTTGGTGTTCTTCATCTGGGTCGGCATCTACGGCCTGATGGTCGTGTCGCAGATGTGGGCGTTCGCTGCGGACAGCTTCAACATCAAGAGCGGCCAGCGCCTGTTTCCCGTGATCATGATCGGCGCGAACCTCGGCGCGCTCGTCGGTGCCAAGGTCGCACAGCTGGCTGCCGCGACGCTGTCGGTCGCAGGGCTCATGATCTTCGCGACCGGTACGCTCGCGGCGACGCTGTTCCTGGCCGGTCCGGAGCGGGCCGCGGTGCCCGAGGGCTCGCGTGCGGTCGCGGTCGAGCGCGGCAAGCCGCTGCCGCGACTGCTCGGCGGGATCGGCCTCGTGCTGCGCGATCGCTACCTGTTGCTGATCGCACTGCTGGCGGTGCTGCTCAACTGGATCAACTCGACCGGTGAATTCATCCTGGCCGATTTCTTCAAGGACGCGGCCGAAAGTCGCGCTGCGGCCGACCCGGCGCTCCAGGTCAGCGCGCTGATCACGGGCTACTACGGCAATTTCCAGTTCTGGGTCACGGTCGTCAGCCTCTCGATCCAGCTGTTCCTCGTGTCGCGCATCTTCCAGGCGGTCGGAATTCGCGGCGCGTTGCTGGTCCATCCCGGCTTCGTGGCGCTGGGTTACGGTCTCATCGCGTTCGCGCCGGTGCTGGGCGGGTTCATCCCGATCTTCACGCTGATCGCCGTCGTCAAGGTCGTCGAGAACAGCCTCGACTACTCGCTGATGAACACGACGCGACAGGCGCTGTTCCTGCCGGTCGACCGCGATTCGAAATACGACGGCAAGACCGCGATCGACACGTTCTTCTGGCGCTTCGGCGACCTGGTGCAGGCCGGCGCGATCTACGCGGGGACACACCTGCTGCAATGGGAAGCCGGGGAGTTCGCGATGCTGAACCTGGCGCTGGCGCTGGCCTGGATCGGGCTGGCCATCGCGCTGGGGCGCGGCTTCGACCGGAAGGCGCAGGAGAACGTCATCAACGTCGCGCCGGAAACGGGCGACCCGATCCCGGATTTGCACTGGATGCCCGGGCATGCGTTCGTGCACCCGATCGCGCACACCGCCTTCCGCGACGCCGACCCGGGTGACGTGTTGCAGTTGCGTGCCTGCTGCGAGGACGGCCAGCCCCTGCCGCGGTGGCTGCAGTTCGACGCCCGTCGTCGCGCCTTCGTCGGCACCGGCCCGGCGATGTTTGCCGAGGAGATCAGGATCTCGGTGATCGCGAGCGACGTCGACGGACTGGAGGCGCGCAGCATCTTCGTCGTGCGCCGTCTCTCGACGGGCCGCGGTGCGTAGCAGCGCGACGGCGATCCGTCGCCGCCGGTCCGCGTCGGCCAATCGACCAGGGGCGGGTTCCTGACGGGCCGCGGTGCCGACGGCGGATTGACATATCGAGGCGCCGGACGACCCGCCGGCCTGCGGTTCGCCGCAGTTCGGCCGCGGCCGCGTACGTATTTCCAGCTACGAGAGGCCGATCCGCCACACTCGCGTGGCGATTGGCACACGGATTGCAGAATCCACGCTCGTGACGAGATTCGCCCGGAACCGAGCGGTGTCCGGCGAACGCACGCACACACACACACGCAGACAGACACACAGACAGGCAGGTCCCAGGCAGCTGGGACAGCAGGAGAAGCGGATCGTGCAGAAGTTGATGACGGATGACTCGCCGGGTGGCCGTGTGTCCGGATCGGTCGAATTCGACGACCGTGGCAACGCCCGTTGGGTGCCGCACGAACATGCACGAACCGACGAGACGGTGATCCGCCTGCTCGACATCGGCTGGATGGAACTCGAGCGCGAGGAGACGCAGGAAGTGCGTCGCGAAGGGTTCGTCGAGACCTACCGCACGCCGTTGCGTCGCTGACCGGCAACGCGGCCCTGTTCGAGGCCGCGTCCTGCCCCGCTAACGCGCGGGGTGCGCGGCCGCGGCCGCGGGCAGTGCGAGCAATGCGTCGCGCCGATCGAGGATCGCCTTGCGACGACGCTCGTCGAGCAGCTCACCCAGCACCGTGGCCAGCGTCGGCGCGCTCAGCGTGCCGAGACGCCGTCGCAATTCGACGCCGGGCGTTGGCGGGCGGGCCGCGAGGTACTCCGGCACCGACTTGCCGACACCGAACGCACGCTCCTGCCCCGTGACGTAGACGTTCCACTCGCTCGTGTCGAACAGCAGGGTCTCGGCCGTGCGTGCCTCGTTGCCGACGAGCATGTCGAACGCGTAGACGAGCTGGAACTGTGGCTCGAGCGCGCACCAGCCGCCGCCGCGCAACGACTGTCGCTGCGCGTCGCCCTGGGTGACCCATTTCTCCGGTCGCGCCTGCAGGTAGCCCGGGCGACCCTGGATTTCACGCCGGGCCGTCGCGGGCACGATGCCGAGCCCCAGGTGCCGGTCGAGCCGGTACGCCGCGAGTTCGTTGCGGACCGCGTCGTCCTTGCGCACGGCGAACACGGCCGGGATCTTCCGACCCGCGTGCTCGACGACGACGTCCATCGTGTCCGCGCCGCGCGGCCCCACGACGCTGATGGTGCCGGACTCCAGGGCCGCGGCGACCGCGGCGTCCTCGACGTCGTCCGGTGCGACGTGGAGCCCCTCCGGCGACAGCGATGCGACCTCGGGTTCGCCGGCGTACCGCACGCCGAGCTTCGTGCCGTCGATGAACAGGGCGGCCCCCCGGCCCTTGTAGACGGCGCGGTTCATGCCGGTGTCGAGCTTGACGACGCGACCGTCGAAGCGTGTCACGGCCCGCAGGTTGCGCGTGGGCGTGTGCCCGACGACGAGCCGGTTCACGCCGAACTGCTGCAGCAACGGCGCCAGCACGTCCGTCTCCGACACTTCGTTGCAGAGTGCCGCGCCGCGGTACCAGTTGGGGCCGGCCGGGTTGAGCAGCGGGTGGTCGTCCGCCTGCGTGAAAGCCTGGACGGTCGCCTCGAGGTCCTTCGCTTTCTCGTCCCCCGTCGCGACCCGCGCCGCCAGCCGCTCGGCGGCGAGCTGCGGCCGCGCATTGAAGCCGTCGCCGGGCTGCAACAACCCGGCCTGCTCGAGCTGGGCCTCGAGTCGCGCGTAGTCCACGAGCGCCGTGCGATAACGGATGTTGAGGTCCGACACGCTCATGCCCCGCAGTGCCGCCGACGGCCCCGCGTGCATGAACAGCGTGTCGTTGACGACGACCGCAACCGGCAGGCCCAGGATCCAGCGGCCATACCGGCCTTCCGGACCGAGCGCGACGCGATGGCCGAAGTAACCCGGCGGGAATTTCTGGTCGAACGCGGTGCCGGACCCCGGGCCGTTGCGCTGTTCCCAGGCCGTGCGCAGCGCGGCGCGCTGCCCGGCCGGCTCGAGGTCGGTGTAGGACGCGTACTCGCCGGGGGCGACGTAGCGCAGGTCGCCGAGCACGTTCATCGCTTCGTGGTTGCCGATCACGACGCGCAGGCCGCCACCGGCCGCGGCGGCCTCGTCCTGCAGCCGCATCAGCAGGTCCATGACCTTGCGCGAATCGGCACCGCGGTCGAGCAGGTCGCCGAGGCTCACGACGTGCGTGCGACCGGCGGCCCACCGGTCCTGCGCGTCGATCACGGCGGACTCACGCAGCAGCGTGACGAGTTCGGCGTAGGCCCCGTGCACGTCGGCGAACGCGACGACGCGGCCGACGCCACGCCACTCGGATTGTGCGGCCTGTGCTGCGGCGGGGAGCGGAACGCCGGTCGTGGCGGCCAGCACCGCGCAGGCGAGGAGGGCGCGCAGCAGGCGCGTCGTCGTGCCGGGGACTGGCGGGTGCGGAAGTCGGGTGTTCGTCATGGCCGTTCGTCACCGTACGTAGTGATTTCGCCCGTGTCGATGCGTTGCAGCAGCCTGTCGACCAGGCGCAGGAGCGCCTGGATCTCCATCCTCGTGAGTCCCATCTGCAACTGGTCCCCCGCGCGCCGCACGCCGCGCCGTGGTGCGAGATTGGGGCCGGGCGGCACGACGACATACCGGCCGTCGCGCAACTGCCATTGCGCCAGCACGCCGAGCTTCGACTCGAGCGTGGCGGGCGTGATTTCACGGAGCCGTGCGACCGTGTCCGCCGGCAGCCGGTTCACGCGCATCTGTCGCCAGAGTTGGCCACGGTCGCTGTCGGCCGACGCGAACGCGACGCCGTGATCGATCGAGAACACGCGCGCACCGGTGGGCGCCTGGCCGATCAGGAAGTTGCCCACGTTGGAATCGCGGTGCTGGATCAGGTAGGTGAACACGTTCAACTGCCCGATGTGGCGCGCGTAGACGGGATCGGCCTCGAACCGCGCCGCGTCGTAGACGTCCGCGACCACCATGATGTCGCTGAGCCAGTACTGCACGACGGCCAGCACCTGGTCCACCGGCGCAAAGGTCATGGCGACGTCGGGGGAATACCTGCGGAAGTCGGCCAGCGGCACCATGCGCAGCGCCGTGGGTGGCACGACGTACTCGGGCGGGTCGACCAGCAGCTTCTGCAGTTCATAAGCGGCGAGGTCGTAGCGCGGCACGTTGTTGAAATCGTCGGCACCGGGCTCGGCCTTGCGCAGCTTCACGCGCAGGGGCGGCGCACCGCCGAACGACACATCCGCCTTGAGCGTGATGTCGCCCTTGGCCTTGGGGCGGCTGATCACCGCCTGCTCGATCACGAGCGGCTCGGCCCGCAGCAGCTGCTCGAGTTCGGCGACCGGGCGCGTGATGTTGGCGTCCTGGGCCTGTGCGACACATGCCGGGACGGCGACGAGCAGTGCGAGCAGGCGGACGCGGGCGGTCGGGACAGCCATCGGTTGCCTCCGTCGTGACGGGCGCGCGCGGCCCCGGCGACGGCCGCGGCCTGCCGCCCCATCCTAGCGCGCCGGAGCGGGCGTCGGCAGCTCGACCGTATAAAGCCGGATGTCGTTGTCATCGGCGTGGATCTGGCCGACGTAAACAGGCTGAGCGCCACACCGGCGGGCCGCGACGAGGAAGCGGTCGGCCCGGTGCGCCTTCATCGCATAGACCGCGAGTTCGCGTTCGGCGATCTCGTCGCAGAGCGTGTCCTGCGCGGTGAATTTCGAGTACTCGAGCCGGCTTTCCTCGGTCCCGATGCCCTCGATCCGGCGGTCGATGTAGAGGTTCAGCCCGTAGAACGGCCGCATGTCGACGAAGACGATCTCGTCGGTCGTGCGCACGTCGACCACGCGTGCGAGCTGTGCCGTGAAATCACGGGCGTCGCGGTCCGCGGGCCAGTAGGCCAGCAGACCCTTGAGCATGACCAGTACGAGGGTGGTGGCGACGGCGACATTGCGGAACCGGGTCGGGTTGGACTCGTGCCAGCGCACGAGCGGCCGGGACAGCATCAGCGCGATCGGCACGAACAACGGCAGGATGTAGAGCTGCAGGCGCGAACGGGCGAGGCAGAACACGACGAGCGGCAGCAGCAGCCACCAGGCGAGCAGCAGCCAGTCGCGGTCACGATCGCGGAGACGTTCGCGCCATAGACGCCAGGCCGCACGGGGCCCACCCGCGGCCCGCAGCGCGATNGCGCCCCANGGCAGCGCACCGACGAGCAGCACGGGCAGGTAGATCTCCAGCGGCCCGTACCATTCCGAGTTGCGGTCGTGCGTCCTGGTGAAGACGCGGTCGTAGACCTCGTAGCCGAGGAAGTACCCCAGCCGGTCCGGCTCCTGCGCGATCACGAGCACGAACCAGCTCGAGGCGACCGCCACGAACAGCAGCAGGCCGGCCGGTGCGAACAGCCCGCGCAGCTTTCCGCGGTCGTGCAGCACCACGAATGCGATCACGGCGAGCAACGGCAAGAGGCCTGGCGGTCCCTTGGTCAGGAAGGCGAGGGCCCAGCCCAGCCACATCGCGAGGTACCAGCGTCGGGCGTCGGCGCCGTCGCGCGACCAGGCCTCGACGAACGCGTACATCGCCGCCGTCTCGAAGAACACGAGCACCGGGTCCGTCGAGACGACGTTGGCCGCGATGACCGGTGCGAAGGAAAGGCCCCAGACCGTCGCCGGCAGCCAGGGCCTGGACGGGCAGAAGCGCCGACCGAGCCCGAAGATGAACAGGCCCGTGCCGATGTACGCGAGGGCGGCGGGCAGCCGCGCGCCCCATTCGTTGTGACCGAGCAGCGCGAAGCTCGTCGCGAGCGCCCAGTAGGTCATCGGCGGCTTGGTCAGGTGCGGGTGCTCGCGATCGAGCGTCGGCACGAGCCA
>Ga0065704_10070424_pt1 | contig 25504 bp, 25 predicted proteins | sample SwiRhicommuniRL2_FD_59091 | JGI IMG/M metagenome (GOLD analysis project Ga0065704, IMG submission 59091) | Switchgrass rhizosphere bacterial communities from Rose Lake, Michigan, USA - RL2 v2 (version 2) | ecosystem: Host-associated > Plants > Roots > Rhizosphere > Soil | place: East Lansing, MI | reverse complement strand
GGCGCGCCGGGGAGGCGGACGCCCCGGCGTTCGAAGCCATGGGGCTGGCGCCGGGGGCTTCCTGGGCGGAAGCGGCGCAGGGCACCAATGGTATCGGCACATGCCTGGCAGAGGGCCGCGCCGTGACGATCCACCGCGACGAACACTTTGCCAGCCGCAACGTGGGCGTAAGCTGCATGGACGCGCCGATTTTCGATGCCGAGGGACGCCTCGTCGCCGCGCTCGACATCTCTTCGGCGCGGGGCGACCACGATCGCGCCATGGCTTCGCTGATCGGCGCGCTGGTGCAGGATGCGGCGCGGCATATCGAGCGCGACTTGTTCTGCCGCCGCTATGCCGATGCGCGCATCGTGCTGGCCGGCAGCGATCCGGCGGCGCGCGGCCATGCCCTGCTGGCGGTGGACCGCGACGACCTGGTGATCGGCGCCACGCGCGCCGCGCGCCAGCATTACCGCCTGGGCTCGGGCACGGCGATCAGCCCGCGCCCGCTGGGGGAATTTCTGGGCGATGGCCAGCCTGCCGGTTTCGGCGATGGCGAGCGCGCCGTGCTGCGCCAGGCCTTAGCCCGCGCGGGCGGCAATGTCAGCAGCGCGGCACGCCTGCTCGGCATCGGCCGCGCCACGTTCTACCGCCGGATGGAGCGGGTGGGGCTGTCTTTGCGGCACTGAATGCCAGGTTTTTTGCCGGTGTGGTGGGCGCAATGCGAAAATTGCAACTGCGCGCGGCGGGACAAAATGCCATATCGCGTGCGGCCTTGCTGCGGCATAGGCCCCGCCCATGATCTGCCTGCGCCTGATGATCGCCGCCCTCGCCGGGCTTTCGCTGTCCGCCTGCGGGGGAGACAAGACCCATGATGCACGGCTGGCCAAGGCCGGCCCCAACCCCTCGCTCGCCGCGCTGATGCGCGTGGCCGATCCGCAGATCGGGGACCGCAAGGCCGCCTCGTGCAAGGCCTGCCACACATTCGATGCCGGCGGCCCGGACATGGCGGGGCCAAACCTGCACGACGCCTATGGCCAGCCCATGGGCCGCAACCGGCCCGGCTTCGGTTATTCCGCCGCGCTGCGCGATGCCGGCGGCAAGTGGGACGATGCCACGCTGGATGCCTGGCTGAAGAACCCCCAGGCGGTGGTGCCGGGCACGGCGATGATGTTCGGCGGCATTTCCGACCCGCTCAACCGGGCGGATGTGATTGCCTATCTGCGGTCCCAGGCGCGCTGACTCAGGATCCGGCTTGAATGCCGGCCATGCCTTTGATCACGGCGCCTAGGTCCTCTCTTCGACAATCAGCGCGGCAAAGTTAGGTAGAGTGCCCAGGCTCGCGTCATTCTCGGCCACCAGCGCGGTGCCTTCCTGCGGCACATCCTGCGGCCAGGCGACCGGCTGGTTGCTCATGTTGACCAGCACCAGCAGCGACTGCCCGCCAAACCGCCGGCGCGCCACCAGCAGGGCCGCGTCGGCGTGCAGCACGTCGAAGCTGCCATGGCGCAGCGCGGGATTTTCCCGGCGCAAGCGCAGCAGGCGCGTGGTGAGCGAGAGCAGCGAGGCGGGATCGGCTTCCTGGCGGTCTACCGCACGGGCCAGGTTTTCCTCGCCCAGCGGCAGCCACGGGCTGGGGCCGGCGGTAAAGCCCCCCATCGCGCTTTGCGCCTGCCACGGCAGCGGGGTGCGGGCGCCGTCGCGCGAGAGCGTGAGCGGCCAGTTGGCGATGGCTTCCGGGTCCTGCAATTGCTCGAACGGGATATCCACTTGCGTGAGGCCCAGTTCCTCGCCCTGGTAGACGATGATGTTGCCGCGCAATGCGGCAAAGAGCACGGCTTTCATCCGGGCATAGGCATCGCGCGCCTCGGGCGTGGCCCAGCGCGAGAGGGCGCGCGGCGCGTCGTGGTTTTCGAAGGCCCAGCTTGGCCAGCCCATGCCGGGCTCGTCCGGCCACTTGGCCAGCACATCGCGCACCATCACCGGCGTGACCTGCGGGGCATAGAGGAAATCGAAGCCATAGGCGCTGTTGAGGCGCGCGGAGCCGGCGGTGTATTCCTTCATTTCCGCTTCGGCGAGGTCACCGCCCACTTCGGCCACCGTGAACACCGCGCCATAGCTGTCGCACAGCGCGCGCAGGCGTTCGATGAAAGTGACGATGCCGGGGTGCGACTGGTTGTAGATCTTGAGCTGGTAATCGAACGGACGGGTGCGGCGGCGGCCATCCTCGGGCGCGGGCGGATTGTCGCGCAGCGTGGGATCGTGCATCAGGAAATTGAGCGCATCGATGCGGAACCCGTCGACGCCGCGATCCAGCCAGAATTTCATCACGCCCAGCAGCGCTTCCTGCACGGCCGGGTTGTGTGCATTGACCTGTGGCTGTTCCGCCAGGAAATTGTGCAGGTAATATTGGCGGCGCCGCGCGTCCCAGCGCCAGGCCGGGCCGCCGAACACCGATTGCCAGTTCGACGGGGGCGAGCCATCGGGCTTGGGATCGGCCCAGACATACCAATCGGCATGGGGGTTGTCGCGGCTCTGCCGGCTTTCCACGAACCACGGGTGCAGGTCTGAGGTATGGGCATAAACCTGGTCGATCGTGACTTTCAGGCCCAGTTCGTGCGCGCGGGCGACCAGCGCATCGAAATCGTCGAGCGTGCCGAACACCGGATCGACATTGCAGTAATCCGATACGTCATAGCCGAAATCGCGCATGGGCGAGGTGAAGAACGGCGAAATCCAGATGGCATCGGCACCCAGCCGCGCCACGTGATCGAGCCGCGCGGTGATCCCGGCCAGATCGCCCACCCCGTCGCCATTGGAATCGGCAAAGCTGCGCGGATAGATCTGGTAGATCGCCGCGCCGTGCCACCAGGGCAGGTCTTGGGCGGAAGAAGGGGGCGTTTGCTGGGTCATTGGCCTTGCTTGATAGAGGTCATGGGGCGGACGCGGCAGACAGAACTGCCGAAGGCGGGCAAGTCAAGCAAGACTGTACCCGGCGCGCAGCGCGGCTTCCAATGGCTCTGCCAGCCGCTGGTGATCGCCCCAGTTGGTGGCGATGGCGCGGGCGCCTTCGGGCCGGACCAGCACTTGCGCGGTCCACAGGTTGTTGCTGCCGTCGTGCCACAGCGCGCCATCGGGCCGCACGACCCAGCCCAGCGCATAGTTGCCGCCGAAGGGCGGGGTGTGCAGCCGCTGCCAGGTTGCCGTTCGCAACCACGGTGCTTGCAGCCGATGGGCATCGAGAAAGGCCAGCATCGCGGCCATCGGTGCGTGCAGCGTTGCCGCCGGGCCGGCTACCGCTGGATTGTCGGTCGGCGGTACGCCCGGCGGATGGGGAACACCGCGTTCACCTGGCCACCAGGCATGGCCCACTGGCTGGTCCAGCAGGCCCGCGATACCCGGTGCGCCAAAGCCGGCACCGGCCATGCCGAGCGGGGCAAACAGCCGCTGCGCCATCAGTGCTTCCCACGGCTGGCCGGTTGCGGCTTCCAGCATGGCTGCAGCGGCAATGTAATTGCGGTTGGAATAGATGAAGCGCGCGCCCGGTGCCGCTTGCCGATCGCGGGCCAGCGTCATTTTCACCAGCGCCAGGCGGCTGGCGCGGGCATCGGCTTCCTGCGCAGGGAAGGCGTCCATTTCCGTGTCCACGTCCAGCCGGGCAAACCCGCTGGTGTGGGAAAGGAGGTGCAGCAAAGTGACGCCGCGCCAGCGTTCGGCATCGTGCAGGTTTAGCCGATTCACCAGTTCGTCGTCCCAGGCGAGTTCGCCGGCTTCCACCGCCAGGGCAATCAACGTGGCCGTGACTGGCTTGGTGATCGAACCCCAGTGCCATTGGTCGCCGGGCAGGACTGGCGCGTCGGCACCGACCATGCGCAGGCCGGCGCAGGCCTCGCCCGCCATGGCGCTGGTGGACCAGCCGCAGGCCAGCGCGGGGACGTCGAGGCGCCGACGCAGGCGTTCGGCGTCCTTGGGGGTGCGGGGAAACAGCGGGGCTGCGGCGCGGGCCATGCCCGGCAGAGCCAGCGACAATCCCGCCAGCCCGCCCAATATCGTTCGCCGCGCCACCGGCATCAGCCCTCAGCCCAGGGCATAGCCGTTCCAGGCCTTGATCGGGCGGATCACGAAGCTGGTATGCATCGCGCTGACGCCCGGCAGGCGGGCCAGGCAATCGCGGTGCAGGCGGTCATAATCGGCCATGTCGCGCGCGGCGATGCGCAGGCGATAATCGGCCGCGCCTGACATGAGATAACATTCCAGGATTTCAGTGGAATCAAGCGTTGCCCGCTCGAACCGTTCCATCGCTTCGCGGCTCTGGTTTTCCAGCGTGATATCGATCAGGGCATGGAGCGTGAGGCCGATCTTTTCGGCATCGACCCGCGCACCATAGCCCCTGATCGTGCCGTTTTCCTCCAGCGCGCGCATGCGGCGGTGGCAGGCTGAACTCGATAGCCCGACCCGATCGGCCAATTGCGCCAGCGAGCATTGCGAATCTGCCTGCAATGCAGCCAGCAACTTGCGATCTATACGGTCCATCGCCGCCGTTTAGCGCAAAAACTTGCCGTGCAAAGCGCGATTTGCGGGAAAGCTTGGCTCGCTTTGGGTCAACGCGAATAATCGGCTGGGGGCGGCCCACGGCGCGTGGTGCGTTCGGCCATCAGGCTGATGGCATCGGACAGCGTGGCTTCATCGATCGCGCCGTCAACCATGATCGTCTCGCCGCTGGTGTTGTTGCGCACGGCCACGGCGGGCGTGCCCTGCACGGTGGCGCGTTCGGCTGCATCGCCTTCAGCCGAAATGCGGCCCAGCGTGTCGTCGCTGCGCAGGCAGGCGTCCAGTTTGGCACCATCAGCCGCGCCATCCTGCTTGGCCAGCGCCACCACGGCGGCGCGCCCACCGACAAGGCCGCGTCCACCGCCATTGGTGCGCGCAAAGTAATCGGCCAGGAAGCGGTAATAGGCCCCCGATCCGCCCTGGTCTGCCACGCACATCGCCGCCATGCCGCCCAGCACGGCGGCTGCGCCATGGAACGGCAAGGGCAGCAGGCGGATGGCGAGGTTGGCCTTGCCCTGCGCGTGGGCAATGGCACTGTCGGGCACGCCGGAAAACTGCTTGCAATAGGGGCATTCGGGATCGGACCAGACCACCACGCTTACCGGGGCCTGCGCCGGACCGGCCACGCGATCTTGCGGCAGCAGTGCGCCCACATCGGAAATGGAGCGCCAGGGGGCGGGAACGTCAGGCACTTGCGCGCTTGCCGCCATGGCCGGGGCTGCAGCGAAAGCCATGGTGGTTGCCGCCAGGGCAGTGGCCCAGAACCGTGCGCGCATGTGCTGTCCTTGTCCTTTTTCTCGCGAATGTCCTTGCCTTTGCCCAAAGCGGGTCGGCCGGCAAGCCCGCTTTGCATTTCGCGCGGGCTGGCTGTAGGGCAGCTGAATATGTCCCGCGAAATATAGCGCGCTTGTTTGCGGAGTTGCCATGGGCCGCCACATGTTTCGTCTTGCCACCCTGCTGGGCCTGATTGCGGCATTGCTGTTGCCTGCCGCTGCGCAGGCCGCTGGGCGGGGGCCGCTGGTTTTGGCGGCGGCAAGCTTGCAGGAAGCGATGAATGCGGCGGCCGACCGATGGGCGGGGCTTGGCCATGCCCGGCCGGTCGTGTCGTTTGCGGCCTCGTCTGCATTGGCGCGCCAGATCGAGGCACATGCCCCGGCGGATCTGTTCGTTTCGGCCGATGAAGACTGGATGGACGATATTGCCCGTGCAGGGTTTGTGGCATCGGGCACGCGGGCGCGCCTGGTGACCAATGCCCTGGTGATCGTGGCTCCCGTGGGCAGCGGATTGCGGCTCTATCCCGCGCCCGGTTTCCCGCTGGCTCGCGCGCTGGCCGGGGGCAAGCTGGCGATGGGTGATCCCGATGCCGTGCCGGCCGGCCGCTATGGCAAGGCCGCCCTGGAGCGGCTGGGCGTGTGGAGCGCCGTGCAGGGGCAAGTGGCACGCGCCGAAAACGTACGCGCCGCGCTGGCACTGGTTGCGCATGGCGCTGCGCCCTTGGGCATTGTCTATGCCACCGATGCACGGGCCGAACCGGGCGTGCGCGTGGTGGGCGTGTTTCCGGCCGGCAGCCATGCGCCCATTACCTATCCCGTGGCGCGACTCACCAGTTCCACCCATCCCGATGCCGAAGGTTTCCGCCGCTTCCTGCTGTCGGGGCAGGGCAAGGCGATCTTTCGCCGCTTCGGCTTCGTGGCGCACTGACAGCGATGCTGCTCTCCGCGCAGGAATGGGGCGTCGTGGCGCTGTCTGCCAAAGTGAGCGCCGTTGCCATTCTGGGCGTCTTGCCAATGGCGTTCGCGCTGGCCTGGGCGTTCGCGCGCGGACGGTTTCGCGGGCGGCTGCTGCTCGATGGCATTGTGCATTTGCCGCTGGTGCTGCCGCCGGTGGTGATCGGCTGGCTGCTGCTGGTGGCGTTTGCGCCCGGCGGCCCGGTGGGTGGTTGGCTATGGCGCACCTTGGGCGTGACGCTGCTGTTTCGCTGGACCGGCGCTGCACTGGCCGCCGCGATCATGGCCTTGCCGCTCATGGTGCGGGCGATCCGCCTGTCGCTTGAGGCGGTCGATCCCCGGTTGGAGGAGGCAGCGCGCACGCTGGGCGCCGGGCCGTGGGCCACGTTCCGGCGGGTGACTCTGCCGCTTTGCGCGCCCGGCGTGCTGGCCGGCGCGGTGCTGGGCTTTGCGCGCTCACTGGGCGAGTTTGGCGCGACAATCACGTTCGTGTCCAATATTCCGGGCGAAACGCAGACGCTGCCGCTGGCGATCTATGCCGCGCTTCAGGTGCCGGGGGGCGAAGCGACGGTGTGGCGGCTGGCGCTGGTGGCGGTGGTCCTCTCGCTGCTGGCATTGCTGGCGTCGGAAGCCTTGGCACGACGGCAGGGGGGCAAGCGCGCCCATGTCCTTTGAGATCGATATCGTGCTCGCACGCGGCGGGCGCACCTTTGCCGTGCGCGTGGCGGGTGGGCCAGGCATCACCGCCCTGGTCGGTCCATCAGGACAGGGCAAGACCAGCACGCTCGACGCGGTGGCCGGCCTGCTGCGGCCGGTCAGCGGCCGTATCGCCGTGGGCGGCGAAGTGCTGTTCGATGCGGCCCAGGGCATCGACCTTCCGCCCGAAGCCCGCGCGACCGGCTATGTTTTCCAGGACTTGCGCCTGTTTCCGCATCTGAGCGTGCGCGACAACCTGCTGTTCGGCGCTGGCCGCGCTGCAAGCGTGCATGGCGCCGTCACACTCGACGAGGTGGCCAGCATCCTTGACATCGCACCCTTGCTTGCCCGCCGCCCGCATTCGCTTTCGGGCGGGGAAGCGCAACGAGTGGCAATCGGCCGGGCACTTCTGTCCGGCCCCCGCTTTCTCCTGATGGACGAACCGTTGACCGCGCTCGATGCCGCGCGGCGGGATAGCGTGATTGCCTTGATTGCCCGCATCCGCGACATGTTTGCCTTGCCGGTCCTGCTCGTGTCACACCGGCAGGACGAGGTCGCGCGGCTGGCCGATGCGGTGGTGACGCTTTAGGCGTCCAGCCCCGCCAGCACTTCATAGGCCAGCACTGCGCCGGCAACGGCGGCGTTGAGGCTGTCGGCCCGGCCTTTCATCGGCATGGTCACGCGCAGATCGCAGGCCAGTTCATAGTCTTCGGGAAGACCGCGCGATTCGTTGCCAACCATGATGAAGCAGGGCGTTGCGTAAGGCGCGCCGCGATAGGGCACGGCATCGCGCAACGATGCGGCCACAAGCTGCCCGGCGCCGCTTCGCAGCCAGGGCAGGAATTCGTCCCAGCGGGCCTGGGCCAGGCCTTGGGTAAAGATCGCGCCCATGCTGGCGCGCACCGCTTCCACCGAGAAGGGGTCGACGCAATCGTCGATCAGGATCAGACCGCCGGCACCCACGGCATCGGCAGTGCGCAGCATGGTGCCAAGATTGCCCGGATCGCGCATGGCCTGGGCCACCAGCCACAGCGGGGCGGCATCGCGATCCAACCGGTCAAGCCCCGTATCCCATTCGGCAAAGACGCCGGCCACGGCCTGGGGATTGTCCTTGCCGGTCACCTTGGCGAGAATATCCACCGGCAGTTCGACCACGTCACCACCGGCTGCGGCGACGGCCAGTTCCAGGTCTGTCAGCAAGGGATGGGCTTCGCGCCCCTGGGCCATCAGCAGGATTTCCGGCAGGCGTCCGCCGGCGCGCGCGTCGGTCAACAGGCGCAAGCCTTCGGCCAGGAAGCGCTGTTCCCGCTTGCGGTGCTTCTTGTCGCGCAGGCTGCGGACAAACTTGACGGTGGGATTGGAAAATCCGGTGATCGTGCGGCGAGACATGGCCATTGCCCATGCGTCAGCCAGCAGCGATGAGCAAGAGCCTCAGTCCTCGCCGAAGCCGTCCTTGACCAGGCCCGCCAGCTTGAGCAGCACCTGATCGGCTTCCTCTTCCGGGCCGGCAACGACCACGTCGATCGCATCGCCCTTGGCTGCGCCCAGCATCATGAGGCCCAGGATGGAGCCACCGGCAGCTTCCGTGCCATCCTTGAACACTTTCACGTCCACGCCCGTGGGCAGCTTGGCCACCGCGTTGACGAACTTGGCGCTGGCGCGGGCATGCAGGCCGCGCTGGTTGACGATGGTGATCGTCTCTCGGGCAACGTAGCTCTGGCTCGACATCGGCTTCCTCTTCCCTGCCTTGTTGCCGCGATTGGATCCTCAGGCGTCCTGGCCGAGGAACTCCGACGCGATCGTGATATAGTTGCGGCCGGCGTCGCGCGCAGCGGCGGTGGCATCGCGAACATTCATGCATCCGCGCGCCTTGGCAAGGCGGATCAGCATGGGCAGGTTGATCCCCGCGATCACTTCGACCCGGCCCGCCTGCATCAGCGAGATGGCGAGGTTGGAGGGCGTCCCGCCGAACAGGTCGGTCAGGATGATGACGCCTTCGCCGCTATCCACGCGGCGAATGGCATCGGCGATCTCCTTGCGGCGACGCTCCATGTCGTCGTTCGGGCCGATGCAGACGCCGATAACGTCCTGCTGTCGGCCCACGACATGCTCCATCGCATGGATGAATTCGTCGGCAAGGGCACCATGGGTGACGAGAATCAGACCGATCATGAAGGGAACGGGCTCCGGAATGCAGTTTCGCAAGATGCCATGGCCAGGCTTAACAGAGCCTTGGCGAGCACATGCGGACTGCCAGAATGCTGGCATTCACAAGGCATGACTTTCAGAACCGTCCCAACCCTCATGCACGGACGTTGGCCGCCCGACTTTTTTCGCAATTGGCATCGTTTTTCGTAACTGGCATCGCCGTCAAACCTGCACCGCCTGTGCGCCTTCCAACAGGTTGGCGCCGCGCGTGGCGAGGTTGCGGTGCAACAATGTGGGTGAAAAACCGGCGTTGCGCAAGCCTTGTGCGATCTCTTCGGCCACGAAGACCGAGCGATGCCGGCCACCGGTGCAGCCGAACGCAATGTTCACATAGGCTTTCCCTTGCGCGGCAAAGCGGGGGAGCAGCAGCAGCAATAGCCCGAGAATCCGCTCGAAAGCTTCGGAAAAGGCCGGGTCCTGGCGGATGTATTCCCCCACTGGCGCGTCCTTGCCGGTCATCGGCCGCAGCGTTTCATCCCAGTGCGGATTGTTGAGGAAACGCATGTCGAACACCAGGTCGGCCAGCGGGGGCGTGCCGCGCGAGAAGCCGAAGCTGCTGATGGTGAGCGTGGTGCGACTCGGTGAGATCGCACCGAACTGTTGCCGGATTGCCTGTTGCAGGTCATTCGTGGTGAAATCAGTGGTGGAAATCACCACGTCGGCCCAGCGGCGCAGCGGGGCAAGCAGATCGCGCTCGGCGGCGATGCCGCTGGCGGCGGGCTTGTCCTCGCTCATCGGATGGCGGCGGCGGGTTTCGTTGTAGCGGCGCTCCAGCTCGGCCCCGCCACAATCGAGGAACAGCGTGGTGATCGACAGATTGGGCCGCGCGCTCAAGGCCTTGACCCGCTCGATGATCGCCTGCGGATCGAACCCACGGGTGCGTGTGTCGAACCCGATGGCCAAGGGCGTGGCCATGTCGGCAATCGCGCTGTCGGCCCGCGCCTGGCCCGGCTCGGTTTCGAGCAGGCGATCGAGCAGGCGAATCGGGAAATTGTCGATCGCTTCCCAGCCCAGGTCTTCCAGCGTGCGCAGGGCCGTGGTCTTGCCCGCGCCAAGCAGGCCAGTGACGAGCAGGATACGCTGGGATGCAGCCGGCTGGGGCGAGCGCAGGGTGTCAGGTGCGACCATGGCCGTCTTTTGCGCGCATTGGGGGCCAAAGAAAAGTGCGGTTACGTATCGATCGTGGTGCCAAAGCGTTCCAGTGCCAATCCGGCACGAAGGGCAAGCATCGGCGTATCTGGCCAGAGCCGCAGCATCGGCACGGCAACGCCGGCGCGCTGCACCGTTTGCGCCGCTTCGACAAAGCGCTGGGCGTCGCGATCCAGCACCAGCACCAGGGCGACCGGTGCCTGCGCGACATGGGGAAAGCGCAGCAAGCCCAGGTTCCGCACTTCGAGCAGGCCTGCCGTATTGGGATGCGGCTTGGCCATCAGCTGCGCCGTGCCATGGGCGACCGGCTGCTGCAGCAGTATCAAGCCATCGTCGCCCACCAGGCTTGCCCCGCGATCGATGAGGGCAAGCGCGAGGCTGGACTTGCCGCTGCCCGGTGGCCCCTCGATCATCACGGCGCGCCCGCCGATGGCCACGGCCGTGGCCTGATGGACAACAGAGACTTGGCCTGAAACGATCATGCCTGTTCGTCCCCGGCATGGGGCAGGGTCAGCACCAGGCAGGCACCCTGCGCGCCATCGGGCCGATCGATGATGGTCAGCCGCCCGTCGTGCGCTTCGGCAATGGTTCGGGCAATGGCAAGGCCCAGGCCGCTATGTGCGCCGAACGCTTCCTCGGCAGGGCGCACCGAGTGAAACCGCTCGAACACCTTGTCGCGCTCGCTGGGCGGAATGCCGGGGCCTTCGTCGGTTACGCTCAGCATCACCCGCGCATCCTCGCTCTCGCCATCCGCCTGGGTCCACACGGTCACGTCCACCGCGCCGCCGGGTGGGGAAAACGAGACGGCGTTGTCCAGCAGGTTTTCCAGCACGCGTTCGAGCCGCATGGCATCGCCCACCACATGCGGGGCGAGGGCATAGCCTGGCTGGTTGAGGCGGATCACCGCCCCATCACGTGTTTCGCGCGCGCCGCGGGCGCCCACCACTTGCGCAGCCAGTCCGCCCAGGTCGAGCGGCTCGAACGTGGCGCGGCTCAATTCCGCGTCGATCCGGCTGGCGTCGGCGATCTCGGTGATCAGGCGGTCGATCCGCTGCACATCGTGCTTGGCAATGTCGGTCAACTGCCGGCGCAAATTCGGGTCTTCCACCCGGTCGAGCGATTCGATCGCACTGGCAAGGCTGGCCAACGGGTTCTTGAGTTCATGGGCCACGTCTGCGGCGAAACTTTCGACCGCATCGATGCGGTGGCGCAGCGCCATCGTCATGTCGGAAAAGGCGCGCGCCAGCAGGCCGATTTCGTCGCCACGCTCGGGCAGGCGCGGCACCACCACTTCGCGGTCTCTGCCCAGCCGCACGCGAACGGCCGCCCGCACCAGCGCGCGCAGTGGCTGCACGATGGTTCGCGCCAGGAACAGCGACAACTGGACCGACAGCATCAGCGCCAGCCCGATGATGATCACCAAGGTCTGCCGGGCATCGCGCACCGCCTGGGTGATGTCGGTCGCGTTGCGCAGCGACAGCAGCATTTGCCCACTGTGGCCAACGGGTGTGGCCGCGCTCAGCACGGGCGTGCGATCGGGGGCATAGCGCAAGTACACCTGGGTGGTGCCGGCTGCTTGCGCCCGCACCACTTCGGGCCAGTTGCGCGCGGCCGGGTCTGCCGGTTCGGCATAGCGTTCGACCGGCGGCGCGCCGACGATGAAGTCCACCCCGCGATCAAGCAGGCGCGCAGCCTGCTGATACCATGGCTCGCCTGCGGGATCGATCAGGGCAAAGCTGGGCGGGGCCAGGGCAAAACTGTCTGCCGCCAACCGGCCGTGGCGATCGTAGAGGCGCAGGCGCATGTGCTGGTCCCGCCCGATCCTGACCAGCAATGCCTCCTGCTTGGCCAGCGGCGCGCCATCGAGGGCATCGGCAGCCACTTCTGCTTCGGCGCGGGCCAGCTTGAACCGCTCGCCCAGCAACTGGCTGCGATAGCTGTCGAGATAGAAGAAGCTCCCGGCCAGGAGCGCCAGGGCAATTACATTGACGGCCAGGATTCGCGTGGTGAGCGACAGGCCGCGCGGTCGCAACGCCCGGGGCACCCGCAGGCGCGGCGCGCGATCGGGCGCGGGGGCGGAAGAGCGCGAAAGCGTCATTCCTCGCTGTAGCTGTAGCCTGCGCCGTAGAGAGTCTCGATCGCGGAAAACTGTGGATCGACCGCGCGGAACTTGCGGCGCAGGCGCTTGATGTGGCTGTCTATCGTGCGGTCGTCGATGAACACGTCATCGTGATAGGCCGCGCTCATCAGCTGGTCTCGGGTGCGGACCACGCCCGGTCGCAATGCCAGCGCTTCCAGGATCAGGAACTCGGTGACGGTCAGCGATACGAGCCGGCCGGCCCAGGTGACGAGGTGGCGTGCCGGGTCCATCGTCAGGCGGCCGCGCCGGATCGGCTCGGGCAGGCTTTCGGCCGGCTCGGCATCGGGGGTCACCGTGTCGCGCCGCACGATCTCGCTGCGGCGCAGGATGGCACGGATGCGCGCCAGCAGCAGGCGCTGGCTGAACGGCTTGGCGATATAGTCGTCCGCGCCCATCGCCAGGCCGAGTGCCTCGTCGGCCTCGTCGTCCTTGCTGGTGAGGAAGATCACCGGCAGGTCGCTTTCCTCGCGCAGGCGGCGCAGCAATTCCAGCCCATCCATGCGCGGCATCTTGATGTCGCACACGGCCAGGTCGGGCGGATTGCCGAGCAACGCCTTGAGCGCCGTATCGCCATCGTTGTAAAGCCGGGTGGCAAAGCCTTCGGTCTGCAAAGCGATCGACACGGTGGTGAGAATGTTGCGGTCATCGTCCACCAGCGCGATTGTCCGGCGTGGCTGGATTGCGCCACCCGCGCGCGCGGCCGTCCCATCGGGTTGGGGCGGGGCAGCGGGGGACGAGACGGGCTCTTGGCTCATGGCGCTTGGTTCTTGATGGTGTCGGCCGATCCGGCTGGCGTGGCCCGGCAGATTAGGGGGCGCCGGCGCTGCTGGCAAGAATCCGTGCCAAGGCTGCGGTTCGCGCGGATTGGCAGTTGAATATTGTGCAACTTGCTGCGCAAAAATCTTGCGTGCTTCCGGTTTGACGCGGGGCAAGCTGTCAACTATCCGAAAATAGAGTCGCGCATTCGTATTCGGCATTCGTATGCAAAAATACCGGATCGATCCGCGCGGTCATGCTTTGATGCAGTTTTTGTAATCTTCGGCCTTGCGTTCTGCCTCCTGTCCATTGCGGCAAGGAAAGCGCAGCATGGCCCATCAACGGGAGGCTAGTGATGTCCGTGAACAGCCTGAACATTTCCTTGTCCGCGCAAGGTTTTCCTGAGCCTGCCGAGCTGTTTGCCAACCTCGGCACCGCCCCGCTGGTGGAACATGCCGTCAGGAACGGCGAAGGCGTGCTTTCCAAGGACGGCCCCTTCGTGGTCGCTACCGGCAAGCACACCGGCCGCTCGGCCAAGGACAAGTTCATCGTCCGCGACGATGAAACCGAAAACACCGTGTGGTGGGGCAAGACCAACGTGGGCATGACGCCAGCCCACTTTGCTGCGCTGAAGGAAGACTTCCTTGCCGCGCTCGCCACCAAGGACAAGCTCTACGTGGCCGATCTGTTCGGTGGCTCGCAGCCCGAACACCGCGTCAAGGTGCGCGTGATCAACGAGTTTGCCTGGCACAACCTGTTCATCCGCACCCTGCTGGTGCGCCCCACCGCCGATGAACTGGCCAGCTTCGCGCCGGAATACACGATCATCGACCTGCCCAGCTTCCGTGCCGACCCGGCGCGCCATGGCACCCGCACCGAAACCGTGGTGGCCGTGAACTTCACCGAAAAGCTGATCCTGATCGGCGGCACTGCCTATGCCGGCGAAATGAAGAAGTCGGTCTTCGGCATTCTCAACTACCTGCTGCCGGTCAAGGGTGTGATGCCCATGCACTGCTCGGCCAATATCGGCCCCAACGGCGATACCGCGGTGTTCTTCGGTCTTTCGGGCACCGGCAAGACCACGCTGTCGGCCGATGCCAGCCGCACCCTGATCGGCGACGACGAGCATGGCTGGTCGGATACGGCAGTCTTCAACTTCGAAGGCGGCTGCTATGCCAAGATGATCCGCCTCTCGGCAGAAGCCGAGCCGGAAATCTTCGCCACGACCAAGCGCTTCGGCACGGTTCTGGAAAACGTGGTGATCGATCCGGTCACGCGCGAGATCGACCTCGACGATGCGAGCCTGGCTGAAAACAGCCGCGGCTCCTATCCGATCGATTTCATCCCCAACGCGTCGGAAGAAAACCTGGGGCCGGTGCCGCAGAACCTCATCTTCCTGACGGCCGACGCCTATGGCGTGCTGCCTCCGATCGCGCGCCTCACGCCCGATCAGGCCATGTACCACTTCCTGTCGGGCTACACCGCGCGCGTCGCCGGCACCGAAATCGGCGTGACCGAGCCGGAAGCCACGTTCTCCACCTGCTTTGGTGCGCCGTTCATGCCGCGCCATCCCTCGATCTATGGCAACCTGCTGAAGGAACGCATTGCCAAGGGCGGGGTGAAGTGCTGGCTGGTCAACACCGGCTGGTCGGGCGGCAAGGCCACCCAGGAAGGCATCAAGCGCATGCCGATCAAGGCGACCCGCGCCCTGCTCAACGCGGCGCTCGACGGCAGCCTCAACAGCGCAGAATTCCGCGAAGACCCCAACTTCGGCTTCGAAGTTCCGGTCGAAGTGGCGGGCGTGGACACCAAGCTGCTCGACCCGCGCGGCGCCTGGGCCGATGGCGCGGAATACGACAAGACCGCGCAGGAACTGGTCAAGAAGTTCATCGACAACTTCGAGCAGTTCATGGAACACGTGGACGAAAGCGTGCGCAAGGCAGCGCCCGTATCGGCCTGATCCTTCGCGCTGCTAACGCGGCATTTGCATTGCCCCCGGCGTGCCTTGGCACACCGGGGGCTTTGTTTGTTCGACTTTACGTGTGTTGCGCCCGCGGAAATTGATTGGCGGGTGGCCAATGAGTTGCTTGCAAATCAGTGCACCAGGATGAAATGCTGGCCGACAAAGATATTGAGCCAGGGCATCTGAACGAAGCTCGTGAGCAGGAACATTGCGCCAGTCAGTGCCAGAACGATCATCAGCTCGCGCTCCATAAACAGGCGTTCGGGTTTTTGCGCCGTCGACCCCGGAGCACACGACATCGAGAAATAGATAACGAAAAGTGCGATGATGAAAGGGAGTAGAAGAATATATTCAATACGATACTTGATGAGAAAAATTCCCAGGAGCGCTACGCAGAACAGGGCGTAGCCCAGGCACAGCGCCGTCAGCGATACCTCATCGTAATGACGGAAGCTGGCGCGGTAGCGCGTCAGGACGTCGACACCATAGCTGGACGCGATTTCGCGATACTCTGATAGCCTCTTAGCGCCCATCAGAAACGCGCCGCCAAACCAGTAGGCGGCAATGAGCGAGGACGGGCGCAGCGACGACGGATCGACGATAGCCCAGCCGATGGCCAATCGGAGTGGGTTGTTGATCGATTCCGAAATGACATCGAATACCGCCTTGTCCTTCGTGCGCAGGGGCGGCACGTTATAAACGATCCCCTGCAGAGCAAAAATCGATCCGATGTAGAACATCACAGGGCTTTGCAGGCGCGCGCACCCTAGCCCGATCGTTACCAGCGCCAGCCACAGGACTGCCACGACAGCGCCCGACATTTCCCTTTGCACTGCTGCCCGGGCCGATTTCACGGGGTGGTGCTGATCGGATTCGCGATCTAGGAACTCGTTGATCACGTAGTTTGCCGAAGCGATCGCCACGGCCGTAATCAGCCCCAATGCTGCCGAAAGTGGAAGCTGGGCTGGTTGCCCGCCCCGCAACATGCCGCAAAGTACCGCCCCGGGAATGATGAAAACATGCTTCGTGACATGGTCAAGCCGGGCGATGCGGAAATAATCTGCCATGCCCGCTCGGGGCAAATTTGGCTGAGGTTCGGGCATAGTTGCAGGGATCATTTCACTATTTTTCCTTTGGGCGCAGGTCCCGTTTGCGAAGGGATTTCAACCTGATCGATGCGGGCTATTGAATTTTCTGCGATTGATGCTGCAGGCAGGTGCCAATTGGCGATCGCGGCCTTGGCCATGTCGATCTGGCCTGGCCTGGTATGCAGGATGTTCAAACGCTGTCCCGCTGCAGTCGCCTGGGCAAAGGAAACAACCCTGATCCGTGGTTCGATCGTGGCCAGCCGCAGCACCTCATGTTCGTTGGTCGGATCAGGACTATGATCAGGTGTCGGTCCAGCAAGGTAGGCCAGCCGACGGTTCTGGGCCGGGGGTAGCGCGGCAAGAAGCTCGAGATAGAGCTGCCCATCGCCGGTGACCACCGGCATGTTAGCCGGGGTATCGACGATCGCTTGGGCTGCTGCGGCGATGATCGGCCCGCGTTTGTGGCTTTGTGTTTGCATGACCAGCGACAGGGCGACGAACGGCAAAGGCAACAAGGCCATCCAATCTGGGTAGTGGCGCCGTCCCAGCCAAAGGCCGAGCGCGGGACCGGCCAGGAGCCCTGCAGCCGAGGCATAGCGCGGCATGAACGAACCGGTCGCCAGCACGGCCAGGGCAAACGCACCGATAGGGATCGCGGCCAGTCCGATCAGGACGATGTTGGCTTGGCTCGGTGGCGGCGGTGATGCTTGCTTCTCTTGTCGGCGCAGGGTTGCCCCAACGGCGACGGCAACCGCGATCCCGAAATAGACCGGGCCCTGGGGCTGTCCGCCAATGAACAACTGGGCGCAAGTTGCTACCAACCGTGCCAATGTCGGTCGCCCATAGAACCCAAGGCCGATCTGGTCGGCTGCGCTGATGGTGCGCAAATGGTGCGCCAAGGGGAACCACACCAGAAAAACCGGTACCAGCCCTGCCAAAGCTACCCAGACCGGGCGGCGTACCGCACGGTTGCGCCATGACCACAGACCCTCGCACAGCACCACAGCGCCCACCAGAACAATGCCATAGAAATGCAAGCAAAGTGCCAAAGCCAGGGCAGCCCAAATCCCCGCTATCGGGCGCGTGCGTGGGTGGGCGGGCAATCCACTCCAGAGCCACAAGGCGAGCGCCACGCTAAAGGCAAGCAACCCGTATTGGCGCGCCTGTATGGCAAATGCGAACATGGGGGACGCAAGTGTAATGGCAAATGCCAGGCTGGCCCATGGCAGCCCTGTCTGCCTCCGCACGATGCCAGCCATGCACAGCGCGGCAGCCAGAAGGCCCATGATTCCGGGTAGCCGTGCGACAATCAGCGCATGGCTTTCCAGGCCAGGAAAACCGTGAAGCAGCCAGTGAAAGGTGGGCGGCGAAAAATCAGTACCTGTCCAGATTGCGCGCCATACCTCCGCCATACTGGGCTGGGTAGCAACAATGTACGTGAGCACTTCGTCCATCCAGAACGGGGTCTGAGATGCACTGTGGATGGCGGAGGCGAGATAGAGCGATGCGCTTGCTGCCATGGCGACGTAGAAAACGAAAGCGGGTACCGACTTGGTCTGGCCAACCGGCACGCGGATCAGCTTGGGCGCCATGGCGGCTTCGGCAAGAACTGTGCCGTGCGGCAAAATATCGTTCCCTGTTCAAGGTGGCGCGGACATGGGTAGGCTTACCGATTGATGGTTAATGAAACCCTTGTGTCGATCGACAAGCGTTCAAAGCGTGGACGAGCATCAACGTGGCGCGGATGTACCTGGCCTGGGACGAAAAAGCCCCGGCAGATCGCGCTGCCGGGGCCTCTTGCATGTCAGCCCTGATGGGCGCCGATCAGCGGATCGGGCAATCGGGCGAAAGGCGGAAGTCGAGGTAGTTGTCGACCGACTTCATCATCTCGTCCAACTCGTTTTCATAGAAGTGGTTGGCACGCGGGATTTCGTCGTGGTGGATAGTGATGTGCTTTTGCGTGCGCAGCTTGTCGACCAGCTTCTGCACGGCATTTGGCGTCACCACCGTGTCGGCCGAACCTTGCACGATGATGCCAGAGGCCGGGCAGGGCGCCAGAAAGCTGAAGTCATACATGTTGGCCGGCGGCGACACCGAGATGAAGCCGCGGATCTCGGGCCGGCGCATCAGCAGTTGCATGCCGATGAGCGCGCCGAACGAATAGCCGGCTATCCACGTGGCCGATGCTTCGGGATGGATCGACTGCACCCAATCGAGCGCGGCGGCAGCATCCGAAAGCTCGCCCACGCCGTTGTCGAAGCTGCCCTGGCTGCGGCCCACGCCGCGAAAGTTGAAGCGCAGCGTGGCAAAGCCGCGCGCCACGAATGTCTTGTACAGCGCCTGGGTGACGCGGTCGTTCATCGTGCCGCCTGCCTGCGGATGCGGGTGCAGGATCATGGCAACGGGGGCGCGGCTGCGCGTGGCGGGTTGGAAGCGGCCTTCGAGGCGGCCTTCGGGACCGGGGAAGATGACTGCGGGCATCGTTGACCTGATGAACCTGTTGGCTGGCCCTTGAGACCGCTATGCAAGACCCTGATTTATGGGCAATGCGCGGTCGGGGCTGGGCATGGAACTGCTCGCTATATAGAAACGAACCCCGTAAACGCAACTTTTCCGGGATTTCTCGTTGTCGCCCTCGCTTTATTTCGATCATGCGGCCACCACGCCGCTCCTGCCGCAGGCACGCGAAGCCCTGCTGGACGGCTTTGCCCGCTGGGCCAACCCGTCCAGCCCGCATCGCGCCGGGCGGGCGGCGCGCACTGCGCTGGAGGATGCGCGCGCGCGGATCAAGGCGGCGTTGGGCTGGCCGGGCGAATTGGTCCTGACCAGCGGGGCGAGCGAAGCGCTTGCCTTGGCGGTCGGCCGGGCCAAGGCGCCGCTCATGGCCGTTTCGGCCGTGGAGCACGAGGCGGTGCTGCGGCTGGCTGGCGATGCCGCGCGCTTGGCCGTGGACGCTCGCGGGCAGGTCGGCCCTGCGGCTTGCGTGCTGCCCGGTCTGGTCGCGGTGCAGCAGGTGAACAACGAAACGGGCGTGATCCAGCCGCTGGCCGAGATTGCCGCAGCGGTGCGCAGTGCGGGCGGCGTTGTGCTGGCCGATGCGGCGCAAGGGGCGGGCAAGCTGCCGCTGCCCGATGCAGACCTGATCGCCATTTCCGCGCACAAGTTCGGCGGACCGATCGGAGCGGGCGCGCTGCTGGTGCGCGACTGGGCGCTGTTGCATCCCACCGGCGGGCAGGAGCGTGGCTATCGCCCTGGCACCGAGAACCTGCCGGGTGCCTTGGCCATGGCTGCCGCGCTGGAGGCGGGGAATGCCTGGCTGGAGGATGCGCAAGCCTTGCGTGCCCGGCTGGAAACGGCACTGGTGGCGAGCGGGGCGCAGGTCATCGCCGCCGATGCGCCGCGCCTGTGCGCGATCGGGGCCTATCGCATGCCGGGCAAATCGGCCACGGCGCAACTCATCCGCTTCGACGGGATGGGCATGGCCGTTTCGGCCGGCAGTGCCTGTTCATCCGGTTCGCTGCGCACCAGCCACGTCCTCGATGCCATGGGCGTGGCGCAACCGGGTGAGGTGATTCGCGTGTCGTTGGGGCGGGAAACCACGGCCGATGCGGTGGACCAGTTCGTGGCCGCCTGGCGAGCGGTGGCGGGGCTGGCATGATCTACCTCGATTACCAGGCGACGACGCCACTCGCCCCCGAAGCCCGCGCGGCGATGCTGCCCTGGCTGGCCGGGCCAGAAGATATCCGCGCCGGCTATGCCAATCCGCACAGCCCGCATCGGCCCGGACGGGCGGCGGCGGCGGTGGTGGAGGTGGCGCGGGCGCAAGTGGCGGCGTTGTTTCCGGCGGGCGGGCGCGTGATCTTCACGTCTGGCGCAACCGAGGCGCTGAACCTCGCCATCGCCGGATCGGGCGCGCGGCGCCTTGCCGTTTCCGCGATCGAACATGCCGCCGTGCTCGACACCGCGCGGTTTTGCGATCCCGCGCTGGCGGTTCTGCCGGTGGGGGCTGACGGGCTGGTCGACGCCGGCGTTGCGATTCCCCAAGGCACCAGCCTGGTCGCGGTGATGCAAGTGAACAATGAGATCGGCACGGTGCAGCCGGTGGAGGAACTGGCCGCGCGGGCGCATGCGGTGGGAGCGCTGTTCCTGTGCGATGCCGTGCAGGGGGCGGGCAAGCTGGCTGCACCCGAAGGCGCCGATCTGGTGGCGATTTCGGCGCACAAGCTGCACGGACCCAAGGGCATTGGCGCGCTATGGGTGCGAGACGGGCTCGATCTGAAGCCTCTCGTCCACGGCGGCGGGCAGGAAGGGGGGCTGCGCTCCGGCACGCTCAGTCCGGCGCTCTGTGCTGGCTTCGGCGCAGCGGCGGCCCTGTGCACAAGTCTGCGGACAAGCGATGAGGAACATGTGGAGGCGCTGTGGAAACGGGCGCTCGGCCTGTTCGAGGGGTGGGTTCTCAATGGCAGTGCCACGCATCGCTGGCACGGCAATCTCAATCTGCGCAAGCCGGGGTTGGACGTGGCGCGGCTGTTGTCGGAATGCCGCACCGTGGCATTTTCTGCAGGCTCTGCCTGTGCCAGCGGGTCTGGCAGGCCCAGCCATGTCTTGCGCGCCCTGGGACTTTCGGACAGGGATACCAAAACCGCGATCCGTATCGGTTTCGGACGTTATACAAGGGCAGAGGAACTGGAGGAGGCTGCTGCCGTGCTCAACGCGGCGGCGCAAGCGCAGGGAGTCTAAGCCTATGGTTCGCGTCACCTTCCTCACCGCCGATGGCCAGCGCGTCGTCGCACAGGGCGAGGCAGGACAACGCCTGCTGGAACTGGGCCAGAACGCAGGCATGCCGCTGGAAGGCACCTGCGAAGGCCAGATGGCCTGCTCCACCTGCCACGTCATCGTTGCGCCCGATTGGTACGAGCGCCTGACCGAGGCGAGCGAGGACGAGGAGGACATGCTCGACCTTGCCGCCGGGGTCACCCGCACCAGCCGCCTTTCGTGCCAGATCGTGCTGGACGCGGAACTCGATGGCCTGGAAGTGCGCGTGCCGGCCGAAGCGCGGGACATGCAACCGCGTTGAGCGGCGGCGGGTTTCGGGCGGAGTCGCAGGCCCTTTTGCATTCGCTTTCGTCATGCCGAACTTGTTTCGGCATCCAGCCTGCCTGTTGCGCGTGATTCAGTAGCGCAGAGCAGAGGGAAGCCTGGACCCTGAAACAAGTTCAGGGTGTCGGTGGCTGGAAAATATTCCTATTTCGCGCAGAGGCGCAGAGGCGCGGAGAAACAGCCAAATCTCTGCGCCTCTGTGCCTCTGCGCGATACAAATTTTGGCTATGCTGCTTTGTGCAAAACTGTGAAAACGGCGGCGATCGTCCGGCAAAGCCCAGTTGCGGATACTGAGCTTTCGGCAGCAGCGAGTTAGCGAGTGGATATGTCTACGTCAGACGCGATATTGGCCCACTGCCACCCCGCTTGGCTTAAAGTCGCCCGTGTGATCTGGTTTGCGCACCGAGATTTGGGGCTTCCTGACGACGAGGCAAGTCATGATTTGGTGGCATTGGAACTGGGGAAGCTGGTGCAAGCGGGCATTCTGGAAACCGTTGGCCACCTTTCGGACTGGCGACATAGCGAAGTTCGGCTTGCAACTACCTGACGACCGCATCCCACCCACAATCCGACATACGCCCGTTCGGGCTGAGCTTGTCGAAGCCCCGCGCGCTTGGCTCAATCCCCCGCTACAATGGCGCTGAGCTTCCATTGGTCGCCCTTGCGTTCGGCGATCACGCGGCGGGCGAGGAGGCTGCGCAGGCGGGTGGTTTCGATCCAGCCCTTGCGTTGGGGTTTGCCGGTGATCACGGCAGTGTAGCGCGCTGCCGGATTGAAATTGGGGCCAAGGGTGACGAGCGACCAGTCGAGCTTGTCCACTTCCTCGGCGGTGTCGCTGGGCTTGGCGCGCAGGGGAACCCCTTGGCCGGTGACGAGCATGGTCATGCCGGGGTCGACGTCTTCCGGCACATTCCAGAAGAACCACGGCAACACCACCAGCCCCCCTTGCACCGCGCAACCCAGGGGCAGGATGCGGGAGAGGTCCGTCCACACCGCCTGGCCACCGGGGGAAGCGAGGCGCTTTTGCAGTTCGGCAGGGCCATGGCCGCCGCCATAATCCAGCGTAACGTCGGGCGACGACAAGGCGGCGAGTGCGGCGGCATCGCGGCTTTTGACGGCGCTGGAAAGCTGCGCCGCAAACGCGTTCCAGCCTGGCAGTCCGGTGCAATCGTCGCGCGGGGGCAGGGCGATGGCGGGCAGGGCCGCTGCAGTATCGGCCGGCGTCATCGGCGCTTCGGGAGTGGGCTTGACCGGCAGGGATAGCGTCGGGCTGGGGCTGGGTTCCGCCTCGCTCGGCACAGGCTCGGGCGTTGCCGAGGGCAAGGGGGCGGCAGCAGTGGCACTGGCGCTTGCTTCGGGCTCGGGCTGGCGCTTGCAACCGGCGAGGGCAACGCTCGCCGCCAGAACGGCCATGCTGCCCAGACGCAGCCCCGATTTCAGCCCGATATTCCGCATGCCCTCACTCACCCTGCAACGGTTTCCCCTTGTGGACCAACGCCTTCGGGCGCCGCCAGTTCCGCCACGCTATCGGCCGCGCCATAGCGGGGGGCGGTTTCGACCAAGGGAACTTCCTCGATCTCGCGCTTGCCAATCTCGATATGTTTGTCGCGCAGCCGGCGCCCGGCTGACAGCACATTGCGTTCAAAGCTACCCACGAACTTGTTGTAATTGCCCACCGCGCTTTCCAGACCGGAGCCGACGCGCTTGAGGTGCTCCGCAGTAATCGCGAGACGCTCATACAACTCGCCGCCCATCCGCCCGATCTCCCGCGCTTCGCGGGCGAGGCCATCCTGCCGCCAGACTTGCGCGACGGTGCGGCAGATCGCCACGAGATTGGTGGGCGAGGCAAGCAGCACACGGCGGTCGAATGCAAAGTCCCACAGTTGCGGATCGCGTTCCAGCGCGGCGGCGATGAAGTGTTCGCCCGGCACGAACATCAGCACATAGTCGGGCGCTTCCTCGAACTGGCTTTGATAGGATTTGGCGCCCAGCGTCTGGATATGGTTGCGCATCGATTGCACGTGGGCGGCCAAGGCCACGCCGCGCGCCGCATCGTCCGCCGCCTCGAACGCGTCCTGATAGGCATTGAGCGAGACCTTGGCGTCGATCACCAAGAGCTTGTTGCCGGGAATGCGCACGATGGCATCGGGGCGCAGGCGGCCTTCCTCGGTGTCGATCGAATGCTCGGTCACGAAATCGGTGTGTTCGGCAAGGCCGCATTGTTCCAGCACGTTGCGCAGCTGCTGTTCGCCCCAGCGGCCGCGCGCCTTGGGCGCATTGCGCAGCGAATTGCCCAGCCGTGCGGCTTCGGCACGCACTTGTTCCTGCCCATCGCGCATGGCCTGGATCAGGCCGGTGAGATTGCCGAAGGCATCGACGCGCTCTTTTTCGAGCTTGCCGACCTGCTCTTCATAGCTCTTGAGGCGCTGGTCTACCGGAGCGAGCAGCGCGCGCAGCGACTGCGCGGCCTTTTCCTCGCTCTGGGCAAAGCGTTCCTGCGCGCGGACCATGAAGGCTTCCTGCGCGCGTTCCAGAACCTTGTTGCCGGCGTTTTCGAACTCGCGGCGCAAGACTTCCTGCGCCTCGATCAGCAGGCGCTTCTGCTCGGCAAAGTTGGCAGCGTCGGCCTTCATTCGCGCAAGCTCGGCGCGCAAGTCCTCGCGCGACTGGCGCGCCTCGTGCAGGGCATCGCGCAGCGTGTCGGCCTCCGTCGCGCGCTCGTTGGCGGCGGCGAGGCGGCTGGCAAGTTGGTCACGCTCGGCGCGCAAGCCATCGCGCTCGGCTGCAACATGCTCCACTTGCCGGGCGCGCTCGGCCATCGTGGCAAGGTCCACGGCCATGGCCTTGACCTGCGCTTCTGCCGTGCGTGCCTCGTTCTCGCGCGCCGCAACGCGCGCCTGTGCCTCGGCCAGCGGGCGGGAGCCGAAGAACCAGCCCAGCGCAAGGCCGATCACCAGCGCCACGATCACGAACACCACCGACACGTCACGCCTCCAGTCAAGAACAGAGCGGGAACGTAAACGAAGCGGCCCGGCAACGCAATGTGCCGGGCCGCTTTATCCTCAATTGAACGTGCCCGGTGGGCCGATCACGCCACCTTGCGCAGCTTGTCCAGCTTCTTGAGTGCCATCTGGCGCTTGAGGCGCGAGAGGTGGTCAATGAACAGGATGCCCTCCAGGTGGTCCATCTCGTGCTGCAGGCAGGTTGCCAGCAGGCCTTCCATGTCTTCCTCGTGCACCTGCCCGTCGAGATCCTGCCAGCGGGCGCGGATGCGCGCGGGGCGTTCCACTTCGGCGTAGATTTCGGGCACCGAGAGGCAGCCTTCGCGATAGAGCATGTGCTCTTCGGACGGTTCGAGAATCTCGGGATTGATGAACACGCGCGGTTCGCGGCGCAGGGGCTGGTGGGCGTGGCCACAGCCGTGATCGTGGCAATGTTCGGGCTCGGCGTCCTCGTCCTCGGGCTGGAGGTCGATCACCAGCACGCGCAGCGGCACGCCAACCTGGACGGCGGCAAGGCCGATGCCTGGCGCGTCATACATCGTGTCGAACATGTCGGACACGAGCGTGCGGAGTTCGTCGTCGAACTTTTCCACCGGAGCCGAGACCTGCTTGAGGCGCGGATCGGGAACTTCAAGGATTTCGCGGATAGCCATGTCGGCAAGATAGGCGGAGTGGCAGGGAGTCGCAAGGCGAGGGTTTCGATCACGGTGATCGGGTGACTGGTTGGCGCATGGTTTCCACCACCCACAACCCCCTCCTCTGACGAAGAAGGGGGGCTTTTTTGCTGTTAGAGCAAGCGGGCGAATTGCGCGGCGCTGGCGAAGGCCTGGGCGCGCAGGGCGCGGCGGGCGAGGGCCTGCTCGTCCTTGCCCCAAAGCTCTGCCTGCCAGTCTTCCTCCAGGCAGGCGGCATCCCACAAGGCGTCGATGTCAGCGGCTGGATCGAGCGCGGCAAGGCCGATGATCAGCGAGGCTGACAGCGTCGTGGTGCTGCTCAAGGCGGCCAGCGCGAACGGCGACACCGCGTCCAGCCGCTGGCGCAGGGCGGCGAGCGTGGCATCGGGCTGCGGCTTGTGGATGATGCCGGCAACGCGGGTGAAGGCCACGCCGTGCTGCGCCTCGGCCATGGCCACCAGCGGCTCCCAC